>Ga0209212_1005242_pt1 | contig 15574 bp, 14 predicted proteins | sample RifGroC2_FD_183996 | JGI IMG/M metagenome (GOLD analysis project Ga0209212, IMG submission 183996) | Groundwater microbial communities from Rifle, Colorado, USA - Groundwater C2 (SPAdes) (version 2) | ecosystem: Environmental > Aquatic > Deep subsurface > Groundwater | place: Rifle, Colorado... | reverse complement strand
TGCGGCCTATAAGTCAGTTTTTCTTTTAAGGAGATTAATAGAAGAGGGTGCAGATGTCACAGTTGTTATGACACGGTATGCAACGAACTTTGTTGCACCGCTAACCTTCCAGGTACTCTCAAAAAAACCGGTATATTCCGGGATGTTTGACCCTGACCAGGGAAAAGATATCATACATTTGTATCTCAACAGGGGCGCTGATGTTATACTTGTGGCCCCTGCAACAGCCAATATTATCGGCAAGATGGCAAACGGCATAGCTGATGACCTGTTAAGTACAATGCTTATTGCAGCCCGATGTCCTGTTATATTAGCGCCGGCCATGGACTATGAGATGTATGAAAATCCAGTGGTGCAGAAGAATATCTCATACCTGCGAAACTTAAAAATAGATTTTGTTGGACCGGAGACCGGGCTCCTGGCTTCTGGTGACACAGGACCTGGCCGGATGTCGGAACCTGATGATATTATTACATTTCTTGAGGATAAACTTGGGATAAAGGGAGATCTTTCAGGACATACAGTTCTGATAACAGCAGGTCCTACCCGTGAGGCTATAGATCCGGTGCGTTATATAAGCAGCCGATCCTCAGGCAAGATGGGATATGCCATTGCAGAGGCCGCAAAAAGCCGGGGTGCAAGGGTGATACTGATTACAGGTCCGGCATCATTAACCATACCACAGGGGATTGAAGCCATAAACGTAATTACTGCGGAAGAAATGCTTGATGCTGTTATGAATAGACTTTCAGATTCAACTGTGCTAATAATGACGGCAGCGGTTTCAGACTTTCGTCCTGCAGAGAAGGCCATATCAAAAATTAAAAAGGGTGAGGCGATAAATCTAAAACTAATTAAGACACCTGATATTCTTGAAGAGGTCTGTAAAAAGAAGGGTAATCAGTTTGTGGTTGGATTTGCTGCTGAGACAGAAGACCTTATAACAAATGCAAAGGAGAAGCTGAGAATCAAACACTTGGATATGATTGTTGCTAATAATGTAAGCCTTCCTGGAGCCGGATTTGAGAAAGATACGAATATAGTCACATTGATAGACAAGGAAGGTAAAATAAAGGAGTATCCTGAGATGCCAAAGTCTGATGTGGCTGACATGATATTAGATAATGTGATTAGTAAAATAAATAAAGGGTATAATGGATAAACATAGGACAGACAAGTTCTTTATTGCCATAGCAGAGGAGCATATAAAAGCAGGGATGCTTGATGAGGCAATAAGCGTCCTCAAGGAAGGTCTTCAGACATATCCTAATTACCTGGGTGCCAGGGTATCCCTTGGAAAGGCGTATCTTGAGAAAGGGATGGTTCATGAGGCAATGAGAGAGTTTGAACATGTTGTACAGGTTAGCCCTGATAACCTTCTTGCCCACAGGAAATTAGTATCGATATATAAGGACATTGGAAGGTTTGATGATGCAATAAAGGCATGTGAGATATTGCTGGTGTTTAATCCAAAGGATAAAGAGATTGCAGATTTACTTTCAAATCTCATGAGAGAAAAGATGGAGAAGGTATCTCAGCATGAAAGGACGACCGGGGAAGATAGTATTACATCCAGTCCACGGCAGGAAGCAGGGACTATTGATTTTACATCTTCGTGGGAGATTGCAGATCTAAAAGGAAGGGAAAAGGTTCATGATAAAGTCATGGAAGAGTTTGTTACCGAGACTATGGGTGATATATATATTGCCCAGGGAGATATAAAAAAGGGTATTGACATCTACATGCGGATAATTGAGAAAGAACCGGAGAATGAGTCAGTAAAGAAGAAGTTATTTGATTTAACAGATAAAAAGAAATTACATATAGACCGGCTCCAGGGTTTTCTTGATAAGGTTCAGAAGAATAAGAGGGGGGCATGGAAAGGATATTAGTTATCCATGGTCCGAATCTGAATATGCTCGGCAAGAGAGAGACAGTGGTATATGGAAATCTGACACTCGATGATGTGAATGAGAATGTCAGAATCCTTTCAAAAGAGCTTGGTGTGGAAGTATCATTCTTTCAGGCCAATTCTGAAGGGTCCCTTATAGATAAAATCCAGGAGGCCGCGGGAAGATACCATGCCATTGTGATAAATCCAGGAGGTTACACACATACAAGCGTGGCCCTCAGGGATGCCATTGCAGCAGTAGATGTTCCTGCGGTTGAGGTTCATATTTCAAATATATACAGGAGAGAGGAGTTCAGGAAGCATTCTTTTATCTCAGGTGTTGCTGCCGGTCAGATCAGCGGGTTTGGAATAAACAGCTATTTATTGGGATTGCGGGCAGCGGTTGATATTGTAAGGGAGAAAAAGGAAGCCCAAAAATCAAAATGATCAGGAGGAGAGACTTTGATTACCGTCAGTGATTTAAGGGTGGGAAATAAGGTTGAAATAGAAGAAGAACCATACTTAGTGGTTGATGCCCAGCATGTTAAACCCGGGAAGGGTGGTGCATTCTGCAGGACCAAATTAAAGAGTCTTAAAACCGGCAGTGTTTTAGAGAGGACATACAGGGTAAACGAGAAGCTTGATGTGCCAAATTTAGAGGAAAAAGAGGTACAGTATCTTTACTGTGCTGACGATCAATACAATTTCATGGATGTAAATACATTTGAACAACTGTTCCTTCGGGAAGATCAGCTTGGGGAGAGTAAGAATTATATCAAAGAAAACATGGTCTTAAATATCCTTTATCATAATGAGAAGCCGATAGGAATAGATTTGCCAATTACTGTAGAACTTAAGATTGTTAAAACAGATCCTGGTATCCGGGGGGACACTGCTACCGGAGGTTCAAAACCAGCAGTACTTGAGACCGGTGCAGTAGTTAAGGTCCCCCTTTATCTTAATGAGGGAGAAATAATTAAGGTTGATACCCGTACCGGTGAATTTATAGAAAGGGTAAGATGAAAGAAGCAAATGATCCCAAACCAGTAAAGTCCGGTAAAAAGCCATGGGTTGACATCACTGACATCAAGACCCTCATAGAGCTTATAAAGAATACAGAGGTATCTGAGCTCGAGGTTGAGAAGGATGGTGTCCGTGTCAAGTTAAAGAAGTCCCAGGGATCAACATCTTCAGGAATAAGAAGGATACAGGAAACTGTATCTGTAACTCATCAACCAGCTCAAACATCTGCATCAAACACGGCTGCATCAGTCCCTGAGGCGGCAGAGGACAAATACCATTTAGTCTGCTCTCCTATAGTCGGGACATTTTACAGGTCACCATCGCCTGATGCAGAATTTTATGTGAATGTTGGGGATATTGTTAAAAAAGGGCAGATACTATGTATCATAGAGGCCATGAAACTTATGAATGAGATAGAGTCAGAGGCAGATGGAAAGATTGTAGAGATATTAGCTGAAGACTCCCATCCGGTTGAGTATGGGGCAGTCTTGTTTAAGATAGAACCTATTTCATAAATATAGCTCCTTTTATTATGTTTCATAAAATTCTCATAGCCAACCGTGGAGAAATAGCCCTTCGTATTATAAGGGCATGCAAAGAACTTGGTATAAAGACAGTCGCCATATATTCCAAGGCAGATGAGTCTTCACTTCATGTCAGATTTGCAGATGAGAGGATATGTGTTGGCCCTGCCGATAGTGCTCATAGTTACAGGAATATTCCTAACATACTGAGTGCCGCTGAAATAATGGACGCAGAGGCTATACACCCGGGTTATGGTTTTCTTGCTGAGAATGCCCATTTTGCAGAGGCATGTGAGGCTGCAGGTATTGTCTTTATAGGACCCACCCCTGATAATATAGCGTTAATGGGCGATAAGGCAAAGGCAAAAGAGACCATGCTCAAGTGCAATATGCCTGTTATGCCAGGAAGCAAGGGGGTGGTCTCATCTGAGAAGGAGGCGCTTGAGGTCGCCAAAGAAGTGGGATTTCCCATAATAATAAAGGCATGTGCCGGCGGCGGCGGCAGGGGTATGAGGATAGTCCATAAAGAGCAGGAGTTAGTAAATACATTCCTGATGGCCCAGGCTGAGGCCAAGGCATCATTTGGAAGTGATGAGGTCTACATTGAAAAATTCTTTAACAATCCTAGGCATGTTGAAGTGCAGATACTGGCTGATAAATCCGGGAATATTGTATATCTCGGTGAGAGAGACTGCTCTGTGCAAAGAAGACATCAGAAACTGATAGAGGAGACTCCATCACCAATAGTTGATGATAAGATGAGAAAGCGGATGGGAGATCTGGCAGTAAAAGCAGCACGGTTTGTAGGGTATGTAAGTGCAGGTACAATAGAATTTCTTGTTGATGAAGGGAATAATTTTTACTTCATGGAGATGAATACAAGGATACAGGTTGAACACCCCATAACAGAGATGGTTACAGGAATTGATATTCTGAAGGAGCAGATACGTATAGCATGTGGTGAATCATTAAGAGTTACACAGAAAGAAATAGGGATTACAGGACACAGTATTGAATGCAGGATTAATGCTGAAGACTCTGAAAAATTCACACCTTCTCCTGGCCGCATAACAGCTTATAGTGCACCAGGAGGTCCTGGTGTAAGAGTGGATTCAGCAGCTTATGCCGGTTACAATGTACCACCGTATTATGATTCTGTGATTGCAAAGCTCATCGTTCATGGTGCAAACAGGGACGAGGCGATAGCAAAGATGAATATGGCCCTCGATGAATATATTATTGAGGGTATAAAGACTACAATTCCATTCCATAAAAAGGTCCTCAGAAGTCCGGAATTCCTTTCAGGAAAATACTCTACAAACTTAGTGGAGCGCCTGTTAAATAATAAATAATATTCTAATGAAACTTTCATGTTGCATGTTAACACAAAGGGCAATGAAAATTAGGCGGTATCTATAAGCGCGGATGTAGGGACAGACCTTTAGGTCTGTCCAAGAAACGGACAAACCTAAAGGTTTGTCCCTACGATTGAGGGGAGAGGGGGCATTTTCAGGTGAACAGGAAGAAGCAAACCGGTCTCTACTTAATCCTTGACCAGCAATATACAAAAAGAGATATCATGCTGATAGCAGAAGAGGCTGTTGAGGCAGGTGTGGATATCATTCAGTACAGAGAAAAAGTTTTATCAAAAAAGGCAAGCCTTGAGATTGCGAAAAAGATACGGGATATCACTTATAAGGCCGGAGTAATATTTATAATAAAGGACGATCCTGCGCTTGCCCTCGCCGTTGATGCTGATGGTGTCCATCTTGGTCAGGAGGACATGCATGTAAATATTGTGCGAAAGATAATCGGGAAGCAAAAACTCATAGGACTATCCACACACAGCTTAGAAGAGGTTTTGGAAGCAAGCAGACTCGATGTTGATTACATCGGATTCGGTCCGATATTCCATTCAACAACAAAGGAGGTGACAACACCTCATGGTATAGAAGGCATTAAAAAGGTCAGGCAGAATACATCAGTACCAATCATAGCCATAGGCGGCATAAGTCATGAGAATGCAGCAGAAGTGATGAGTGCAGGTGCAGATGGTGCAGCAGTGATTTCTGCTATCCTCTCAGCCACTGATATAAATCAGGCCATAAGTGAAATTAAAGAATATCTAAAATAAGAATAGTAAGAGGTTAAATAACCGCGACACGAGATATTGAAGCACAAACAAAGAAATCTATAATCTAATTGACAACCAAAATCTCCATTGACACAACCCCCCCCATATTGCTAATCTAAGTCAAATCCCTGCTTAATAATTAGCTATAATTATCTTATTAGCATAAAGGAATACAAGGACTTATTGGCAAGCACTAAGGCAAATCATGCCAGACTGAAAACCCCTTCTGAGTTTGGCAGCCGGGGACTTCGGGGCGCTGATGCCTTCAGCAACAGCCTGCTACGGCAGGCGCTCATGGCAATTGCCCAGAGCGAGAAAGAGCAAAATGCACAGGCAGGTCGTGCTTGGCTAAAGAACGAGTTGGAAAATTACTGGGACAAACGGCAAACCATCATGGAGCTGTTACGCTACCTCAGCACCACAGAACATATTGATCACATGCAGCACTGGGAAAGCCCTGCCATGTATGCCAAATATTTAGTTGAATTGCTTCGCAATGACGGAGTGTAGATAAATAAGAATGCCGGCTATTATATATTCAAAACATATTAAAACAAGACTCACTCTGCGGAAGATTGACTATAATTTGCCGAAAAAGATATTTGATGAGGCACAGGAACGATTTGTAGATAATCAAACAGGTTATGGCATAGCTGTATTAAAGGTTATTTTATATGACAAAGAGAGGGATGTAATGGTAGCATATATACATGAAGGAGAAGAAATTAAGCTATTAACGATACATCCTTTGAAAGAAGGACAAAAGGAAAACAGGATAAAAACAGGCAGGTGGAGGAAATTATAATGAACGATTTTAAGGTATTTTATGATGATGAAGAAGATATTCTTTTTCTTGGAAAAGAGGGAGAGGAAGCAGAGGTGGTAGAGATCTCGCCAGGTATAAATATGGAGCTTGACAGCAGCGGCAACCTTATTGGCGTAGAAGTATTTAACGCCTCCATGATGTTTAAGGACGTCCTAAAATCAATGGAAAAGAAACTTAATGTTGCATAGGTTATTAGAAGAGTTAACCAGCGTCTCAGAGATGTTAAACAGGCTCTTACAGTTTCTATAAAGTCAGGATTAGGATAATATCAATCCCATCAACTGGAAAAGCTGCATTCTTAGTATTGGAACATATTGAAAAAGAAGTAAATTCTAACGAAGGCTTGGTAGGGGTATAGATTAAATGAAGCAGACATTAACGCCTACTATAGATGATTTAAAACTGGAATGTGTGCTGGTACAGGCATGGAAAAAAGTTTCCAAGTACATTCGCCTTCACAGTTGGTATGCTGATACTCTGGCAGTTGATTATCAATCCCTCAGACTTCCTGATTTCATAAAAGAAATACAAAACAAACTACAATACGCGCCAGTATGGCATCCCAGTCTGTTGCGTGTTGTTCCTGCTCCAAAGTCTCAGAAATGGAAAATAGGACCTAATAATAACTGGGTCCCTGCGGAAAAAATAAATAACAAATTGCGTCCATTGGCTCATGTTTCTCTCGAAGATCAGGTCTTGGCTACAGCCATCATGCTTTGCCTTGCTGATCATTGTGAGACACTTCAGGGGAATACGACACTGTCAGTGAAAAAAAGCGAAAATCGTAAGGGAGTTGTCAGCTATGGGAATCGGTTGTTCTGTGATAGCTCCGATAATGTTTTACAACATCGTTGGGGTAGCGCCAAGCTTTATCGCCAGTACTTTACAGATTATCAAACATTCCTGGGGCGCCCTGGAATTGTTGTTGACGAACTAAAAAGGGAAATTGATCAAAATGAATATGAGATTGCGGTTGTTCATACCGACATGTCAAAGTTCTATGATCGTGTCCGTCCCGGCTTACTGATTGAAAAGATCAAAAAACATAAGCCAGAGGGCACAGATCAGCTTTTTTTAGACCTGACGGAATCGCTCTTTAATTGGAGTTGGGCTGACAAAACATGGGCTGCCAAGTATGCTGGCCTAAACAAAATTGATGGTTTTAAACAAGTAGCTCTTCCCCAAGGTCTTGTTGCTGCTGGGTTTTTTGCCAATATTGTTCTTCTGGATTTTGATAAATCTTTGCGTAACAGCCTTGATCATACTATTGACAGAAACAAACCCATAGTTCTGCGGGACACTTGCAGATATGTTGATGACTTGCGATTGGTGTTTACTATTCCAAAAGGAACTTCTGAGTGTGAGGTCGGATCCGAAGTATCAGCATGGTTGAATACCCTCATAGATGAAACAGCAAATGGCTTATTTATTGAACGAGAAAAGACAACTGTTACAATTGAAGGGCGAGAACAACGCTTTCTCGTACCACAATCAAAAGCAGCAGCCCGTATTCAACATGAAGTCTCAGGCACATTTGATATGCTACATGGCACAGAGTTGATTGGGGTCATAGAGGGCTTTTTTCACACACAGCAACGATATTCTCAGGAAAATAATAAAAACAAGCAGCATGCAGGGTTTCTAATTGGCTTGTCCGATCTTCGGGATGATACTGCCACCCGCTTTGCTGCAGGAAAATTTCGCCGTACATTTCGTTCCTTGCGCCCCATGCTTAATGATGAAGATTTCCCTGATGAAAATGATGATGGTGACGAGGAGGACACTGCATCCGCTCTGCCATCAACTATAGCTTTATCCAAAAAACAGTTAGATGAACGTGGGCGCCTTTTTGCTGCTATGCTGATTGAGGAGTGGGTTACTAACCCATCCAACGTCCGATTGCTTCGTATTGCCTTTGATCTCTACCCTGACCATGAGTTTCTTAATGACGTTCTGGGGTTGCTCAAAGATGGTTGGCAAGTTGGTGGCCGACGAGGGGAACAGCGGGAAGTAATGCTGTATTGCCTGGCTGAGCTCTTTCGAGCTGGTGCGACAGAAACTGGAATAGTCATGGATGACGATTGCCTGCCAAAAGGAATTGAACCTGCCAATTACCATGATCGGCTTCTCCGGGAAGCTAAGGAAATATTGAATTCATACTCAACCAAGACTTCTGCAAGACAACGCTTTCCTTGGTATTTACTTCAGCAGGTCTTTCTTTATTTAGCAGCCAGGAATGATTTGACAGAGTTATCGCTTCTATCCCGTCGTAGCAATAAAATGCTTTCCTTGTATCAGGACTTCTGCGGTTTCTTGAAAGGGGAACCAGAGCAACAACTACAGCGGCGATGCATATTCACAGCTCTGGCAGTTTCAGCTTTCGGGCATGAACATGTTTTGCCCACTCTGACCTTAAGTAAAAAGTTTATCGAGCAACTGACAAGGACTGCCCCAGCAGTAGCTCTTAGTCTATGGAGAATGCGGGATATTAGCGAACATTCAGAACCTGGATTGTATAAGGCTGCCATGCAAGCTGGTCTAATAATTAAACCTACTGAACAAGTAACCGGCTCATTGCCGGAAATAGCATCTCGTCCTTGGAATCCATTCTGGGGCGAAGAGAATCTCTTGGAATTGGCGTTTGAGTTAATCTCAAGGCGTTCTTCAATTGCTGATAAAATCATTACGCCTTGGCAGATTAAGTGCAGTGTTGAGCCGGAGAGCGCCAACAAATATACCATTCCCAAAATAAGCGGGGTTGAGATTGGCAAATATTCTCCACGTGGATCAGAAATTTTTATGGTACCGGATTGGTGTGATGACGAAGACAGCCGAAGACGTTTTGAACTTGGTCAAATTTTACGATTCGCATTAAGGGGGTCAATTGATTTCCACCGTAGCAAACAACAAAAAAGAACAGACAGGATTATTCGCTACCGACCGCCTGTAACACATTGGGAGCAGTTGCGATATGCCGGTTTTCATGGCCGTTCAGCCTTTGAGTCTGATTGGATACCCATATCCTCTTGGACAGAGGATCTCCTCCTGGAATTATTAAGATGGCCGGGTTGTGCCCGGAATTCAGAAGAATGGAGTTTTCGGAAAGTACGTGATGAGATTATTAACCGACGTTGCCACTTGGAAGAAATACGTGGGAAAGCCTCTAATCTAATTTTTTTAGAACAAAAAGCTCCTTTTCCCAATAAAAAACACTTTGCTAAATGGCCCCGGCCGCTTAGAATTGGAGTTGTACAAACTATAACTCCCAGCCTTGAAGACTTTAAAAACCACCCAAGTGATCCTGAATTAATAAGCGATCCTACCTTCCGCAGGAAGCAACGACAGCATCTTGCTTCTGTAGTCGAGGGGATTGCACAAATGCTTCGCATACGTGAAACACACATGCCGCAAAATCGGGAAGATAAGCGATTGCTTGACTGGCTGGTATTTCCAGAACTTTCAGTTCATCCCAATGATGTGAATTCAATTATCATTCCTTTTGTTCGTGAACATAGATGTATGGTGCTTGCTGGTTTGGTATATCATACGGAATATTCTTTACCTGGGGCTCCGCTTATCAACTCCGCTCTATGGTTGATCCCAGAATGGACACATAGCACTGGTTTGCAGATACGCCGGATTGAACAAGGAAAGTTTAACTTGGCAGAGCAAGAAAAAATGTTAAATCCGAAGCCCCTGCCCTTTCGCCCTGCACAGTGGATCGTGCAATATGAATGGAACTCAGATCAGTGCCGGCCTCTCAATCTGACTGCTTCAATTTGCTATGATTCCACTGATTTAGCGCTTGCATCAGACTTGAAATTTCGTTCCGATATTTATGCCGTATGTGCGCTGAATAAAGATGTTGGAACTTTTGATCGTATGGCTGAAAGCCTCCACTATCATCTTTATCAAAGGGTTCTTATAGTTAATAATGGACAATTTGGCGGCTCTAATTTCTATGCACCTTTTAACGGACATTATCACAGGCAGGTTCTCCATCTTCACGGACAACCACAAACGCAAATTGCATTTATTGAAGTTGATCCGGAGAAGTTTATCTGTAGACCTTATAATTATGATAACGATCTATTACCACAAGGCAAATGGAAATCACCGCCAGCAGGTTGGGAAATGACATGCCTCAAAAGATAATAAACATCCCCAGCATCAATGCTCGCAGGGAAATTTAGCAACGACGTTCAATATTATGGAACAGGTTTACAACTATTTCTATGTTGCGTGTGGTGATTCCTTACACTGTGGAGTTATGCGGCCCAACGTTGTAGGTAAGCAGTTAACCGAAATTGGGGTGCATAAATTAAGAATGACAAGGCATTGCAGGATTAGTTAAAATATCTTATGATTTTTAACGGAGGGCTAAAACAATGAGCATTCTTATATCCGACGACATTCTTCAATCAGCCAGATTAACGGAAGATGAATTCAAACAGGAAATTGCTGTCTTGCTTTTTCAAAAGGAAAAACTGACGCTTGCGCAGGCAAGCCGTTTTGCAGGAATGACCAGGCTGCAATTTCAGCATCTGCTTGCAAGCAGAAATATTCCTGTACATTATGACATTGCCGAATTTGAAGAAGATTTAAAAACATTAAAGGATTCGGGCAGGCTGTGATTGTTGTAAGTAATACATCTCCATTAATGAACCTTGCTGTTATTGATCAGTTGAAAATAATAGAACAACTTTACGGTAAGGTTATCATACCTGAAGAAGTATCTAAGGAACTGTTTGCTGCCGGCATACATCCGCTTATAGAACACCTTCTCTGGATTGAGAAACATCAGGTAAAAAACAAGGGACTATCCGACTCGCTCAAGATAGAATTGGATGATGGTGAGGCAGAAGCTATAGCCCTGGCTATTGAATTAAAGGCTGACCTGGTACTAATGGATGAGCGTCTGGGACGCAATATAGCGTCACGTTCTGGACAGAAATGTATAGGCATTATGGGAATTCTTATGGAAGCGAAACATAAGGGTATCATTGATTCTGTTAAGCCGGTTGTTGACGATTTAATAACAAAGGCAGGTTTTTGGGTAAGCAATGGTCTGTATCTAAAAGTACTTCGGGAAGCTGGAGAGGAATGATCCAGCGCTTTTCATCAAGAACAGGCAATCTGGGAGAGGCTTTCTTTAAAGATGCACTGAAGGATGCCACAAGTTATGACCGTATTGCAGGGTATTTCAGCAGTTCTATTATAGAAGTAGCCGGTGAACATATAGAGCAGATGCACGGCAAAGTCCGTATAGTCTGCAATTCACAACTGCAAGCAGATGACGTAAGATACATCAAAGACCAGCCCCAGGCCATGAAGCTGGAATGGTGCGAAGGAAGGCCCGAGTTAACCAACATTCCAGAGAGACTCAAAAGACTCCACAAGTACTTAATAACCAATAAAATTGAGGTCCGTGTTCTACCCAATGATGTCTATGGCCTGATCCACGGTAAGGCAGGTGTTATTACCAGAACCGATGGAAAGAAGGTAGCATTCCTCGGCAGTATGAATGAAACCTACAGCGGATGGAGTCAGAACTATGAATTGGCATGGGTGGATGATGATGAAACTGCTGTCAGTTGGGTACAAAACGAATTCAATGCATTATGGGAAAATCCGCTGGCAAGGCCGCTCAGCAAATTTATCATTGAAGACATTAAACGCATTTCGGAAAGGAAAGTCATATATGAAATTACCGATTGGCGAAAAACAGATAACCCGGCTGCAACGGTCATTGAGAGTCCTGTTTATAGAAAAGAGTTCGGATTATGGGAGCATCAAAAATACTTTATTGATTTAGCATACAGGGCACACAAAAAAGGCATGGGGGCAAGGTATGTCCTGGCAGATATGGTAGGCTTGGGGAAAACTATACAGTTAGCCTTGTCTGCCATGCTCATGGCCTTGGAAGGCGATAAACCCATTCTGGTAATTGTTCCCAAAACCCTTATCTGGCAATGGCAGGATGAAATGTTGAATTTGCTGGATATGCCTTCCGCAGTGTGGAACGGAAAGTGCTGGGTAGATGAAAATAAGATAGAATACCCTGCAAAGGAGGAGTTTGCATTAAGCAGATGCCCTCGTAAGGTGGGCATTATTTCTCAAGGATTAATCGTCCGCTCAAGGAGCAAGGTTGCTGAACAGTTGATGAAGCTCAATTACGAATGTATCATCGTTGACGAATCACACAGGGCAAGGCGTAATAATTCAGGCAACGGCAAGGAAAATGATTCCCCGCAGCCTAATAACCTGATGGGTTTTCTGATTGAAATTGCACCGAGAACCAAAAGCATGTTGCTGGCAACAGCAACTCCCGTTCAATTACATCCTATTGAGGCGTGGGATTTATTATATATCCTCTCCCAGGGGAATGAATTTGTTTTAGGAGATAATCTGAGCCGTTGGAATAGTGAAGCAGGTAAAAGCCTGCATTTGGTTACAGGCAGAGAGGAATTGGATTCGGATTATGAAAAATGGGACTGGTTGCGGAATCCATTTCCATCGTCTGATGAAAAACCCAACACCTTCGGTGTGTTAAGAAGACTAATCAATCTGCCATCTGGTAAGTTTGTCATTTTAGGCAGCGCCTTAAATAATTTCACTCCCCAGCAAAAGGCTATTGTCAATATAATCTTTTCTGATGATTTTATTAAAAATCACAACCCGTTTATCCGCCATATCATAAGGCGTGAGCGTAAATTTCTGGAAACCACCATTAATCCCGCAACCAACCAGCCCTACCTTAAGCCAATTAATGTCATTCTGTATGGTGAAGGTGATGATGAGGGCTTACAGTTAACCACTCATCTTTCAGACGCCTATAAATCAGCAGAGCAGTTTTCACAGTTGCTTGGGCAGCGGTTAAAAAGCAGCAGCGGCTTTATCAAAACCATGTTGCTTCGCAGGATATGCAGCTCCATGTATGCCGGGCTTTCAACTGCCAGAGGCTTACTGAACAATTGGGTAACGGCAACAGAGGAAGATGATGATGACTACAGCGAAGAAGTCAATGCAGAAGAAAGAGAAGAACAATCTGACTCCATTTTCAAAAACATGACAAGAGAAGAGAGCCAATGCATTGAAAGAGTTGTGAGGATACTGGAAGAATACCAGGAACGGGACCCCAAATATGATTTGCTCAGGAAGATATTGATTGACAATACTATACAGGAACCCTGGATAAATAGAGGCTGCATTGTTTTCTCACAATACTTCGACACTATCAAATGGGTTTGCGACAGATTTGCAAGGGAGTTTCCAAATGTCACCTTTGGTTTATATGCCGGAAGCGAAAGATCCGGCATATATGAAAATGGGATGTATCATCGAAAGTCAAAAGAAGAGATAAAGAAAATGGTTCGCAGCCGTTATATAAAACTACTCTTTGGTACAGATGCAGCCAGTGAAGGCTTAAACCTTCAAACGCTTGGAACACTCATTAATCTTGACTTGCCATGGAACCCCACGCGACTGGAACAGCGAAAAGGCCGGATTCAACGAATTGGTCAGGAAAGGGAGGAAGTATGGATTTACAACATGCTGTACAAAGATTCTGTGGAAGACAGAGTTCACCAACTATTAGCAAGCCGTCTCAAAAACATCCAGGATTTATTTGGTCAGATACCGGATACCCTGGAAGATGTTTGGGTTGAAGTGGCTCTCAATCAGGTAGCAGAGGCAGAGAAAAGAATTGATGATTTATCAGAAAGTGATGCCAACCCATTTTATAAAAAATATCAGGATCAGGAAAATATCAAGCCCATTAATTGGGAAGGTTGTACCCTAGTATTGGATAATTTTGAAAAGAAAAAGATTCTAATGAAGGCGTGGTACTGATACTGTTTCAAGAGAGCATGGCAGGACGATCAGAGAAATTATAGAGAAATTATTAATAATTAAAGAAGCCAAAATTACTATTGATTTTTCAAGCCTTTCAATTGTATCACTTTCTTTTATAAGTGAGGCTTTTGTAAAAATGACACGAGAATCGCTGAAAAGTATCAAATGGTAGCTATATAAGATGGGGGACTATTTTTTCAAAAATATTAGAGAATAAGAGATTCTTTTTATACCTATAGGAAATTAATCCAATTACAGGAATTTGCGAGAGTGATTCAATAATATCAGGCGCGCACTTTATTGCAAGAGACGTCTTTTCTTTTTTAGAGTAATTTATCACTATACCTTTTATTGGGATTTCTCTTTCCATTAAACAATTAATTGTCAGCATTGTATGGTTGATGGTGCCGAGTCCAGGTCTTGTGACTATTAATGCAGGTATATTGAATCTCTTTATAAGGTCTGCTACATAGAAATCTCTTGTTATGGGAACAAGGACCCCACCAATCCCTTCTACAACCATATAATCATGTCTTTCACAAAGCTTCTCAAATGATTTTATTATCCTGGATGGATTAATCCTTTTATTATTTTCTTTAGTAGCTGCATAAGGTGCAACAGGCTCTTTAAAAATGTATGGTGTGATAAGATTTATAGGATCATTAACTGCAGCAGCCCTTGCGAGGGTTATAGAATCTGACGGGATAAGCAATCCATTCTTTACTTTACATCCTGTATGGACAGGCTTCATAACACCCACATTTATACCCTGTCTCTTCAGGGCTGAGGCAATACCGGCTGCAATAAAAGTCTTTCCAACACCCGTGTCAGTGCCTGTGATAAATATTCCCTGTGGTATCATAATATCCTGCTGTCTAAATTGAATATCTGCCCTGATACATTATTCATCCTTGACAGATTATAAATGAACTCGACCACCTCTGCCATATCCTGTTCACGGTTTAATATATTTGAGGAGACGATCTTATCTTTAACAGATTCAGGCAGATCTTTTGTCATATCTGTCTTCATGAAACCAGGAATTACCGCATTCACCTGAATATTGAATCTACCTAATTCCAATGCAGCAGACATGGTGAGACCTATTAGACCGGCCTTTGCTGCAGAATAAGCGGCCTGGCCTGAACGTCCCTTGACCCCGGACCATGATGATATATTAATAATGTGGCCTCGTTTCCGTTTTATCATATACTTTGAAGCGGCTCTTATTGTATTAAACGGTCCAGTTAGATTAGTGTCTATTGTTTCTTTCCAATCCTCTGACGTTAATTTGGGAAGGATATTATCTCTTGTAATAGCAG
>Ga0209212_1005241_pt1 | contig 15577 bp, 8 predicted proteins | sample RifGroC2_FD_183996 | JGI IMG/M metagenome (GOLD analysis project Ga0209212, IMG submission 183996) | Groundwater microbial communities from Rifle, Colorado, USA - Groundwater C2 (SPAdes) (version 2) | ecosystem: Environmental > Aquatic > Deep subsurface > Groundwater | place: Rifle, Colorado... | reverse complement strand
CGGCGAAGAGCTCGGCCTGTTTCACGGTGTCTATGCCGAGGTCGGCTTCCATGTCCAGGTCCAGCTCCAGCATGTCCTTGGGATAGCCGGTCTTCTCGGCTATCATGTTAAGAATGCTTTCCTTCACGGCGTCCTCATTGACTCCGGCGGCGGCCGGGGCGTGGTGGACGGGTGCGGCGGCGGCAGGCGCCGGCGCGGCCTTAACCGGTGCGGCCTCAACCTTGGGCGCGGGCTGCGCCTGGGTTTCGGAGGTTGAACCTCCGGTTTCCTCCATTACGTACTTGATGCAGTGGCGGATGGTCGGGTAATCCTTTAGGGACAGGTTCTCCTTGCGCGGGATATTGTAATGTTCGCGCATGGCGGCGAAGAGCTCGGCCTGCTTTACGGTGTCTATGCCGAGGTCGGCCTCCATGTCCAGGTCCAGTTCCAGCATGTCCTTGGGATAACCGGTCTTCTCGGCTATCATGTTAAGAATGCTTTCCTTTACGGCGTCCTCACTGACGCCTGAAGTAGCGGGGGCATGGTGGACAGGCGCAGGCGCGGCTTTAACCGGTGCGGCCTCAACCTTGGGCGCTGGCTGCCGGGTTTCGGAGGTTGAACCTCCGTTGGAGGTTGAACCTCCGGTTTCCTCCATTACGTACTTTATGCAGTGGCGGATGGTCGGATAATCCTTTAGGGAGAGGTTCTCTTTGCGCGGGATGTCGTAATGCTCGCGCATGGCGGCGAAGAGCTCGGCCTGCTTTACGGTGTCTATGCCGAGGTCGGCTTCCATGTCCAGGTCCAGTTCCAGCATGTCTTTGGGATAGCCGGTCTTGTCGGCTATCATGTTAAGGATGCTTTCCTTTACGGCGTCCTCGTTGACGCCTGAGGTAGCGGGGGCGTGGTGAACCGGCGCGGGTGCGGCTTTAACCGGCGCGGCCTCAACCCTGGGCGCGGGCTGCGCGTGGGTTTCGGAGGTTGAACCTCCGGTTTCCTCCATTACGTACTTTATGCAGTGGCGGATGGTCGGGTAATCCTTTAGGGACAGGTTCTCTTTGCGCGGGATATTGTAATGCTCGCGCATGGCGGCGAAGAGCTCGGCCTGTTTCACGGTGTCTATGCCGAGGTCGGCTTCCATGTCCAGGTCCAGCTCCAGCATGTCCTTGGGATAGCCGGTCTTCTCGGTTATCATGGCAAGTATGCTTTCCTTGACGGCGTCCTCGCTGACGCCTGAAGCGGCGGGAGCGCGGTGAACCGGCATGGCCTCAACCTTGGGTGCGGGCTGCGCGTGGGTTTCGGAGGTTGAACCTCCGTTGGAGGTTGAACCTCCGGTTTCCTCTATCACGTACTTGATGCAGTGGCGGATGGTCGGGTAATCCTTGAGGGACAGGTTCTCCTTGCGCGGGATATCGTAATGCTCGCGCATGGCGGCGAAGAGCTCGGCCTGTTTCACGGTGTCTATCCCGAGATCGGCTTCCATGTCCAGGTCCAGTTCCAGCATGTCCTTGGGATAACCGGTCTTCTCGGTGATCATCCGCAGGATCTCTTCCTGTACGGCGTCGGCGCTGACGCCGGCGGGTCTGGTCGCCGTGGCGGCGGCAGACGCGCGGGCGGGCGCGGCGTAAGCGGCGGGCGCGGGCTTGGGCGCCGGGGCCGCGGCAACGCCTGCCGGTTCTTTCACCGGGGCAGGGGGTTTGGCGCCTGCGGTCTTCTTGTCCTTTACCCTGAGGGTGTTGAACACCACTTCCAGTTCGGCCGACGGGTCGCCTGAAACTTCTTTTATCCAGCTGTTGTACCGGGCCTGGTCCTCGTAGCGGCTTTCCCCCGCTTTCCAGACGCGTTCGGTCATGGACATGGCCATGTGCGAGCCGAAGCCGGCGGCGAAGCGCAGGGCGTACTTCAGGTCGTATTTGCCGCCCTTGGACAGGTTGATGCCGGCCAGCTCCGGGTCCGCTTCCTTATAGTTGGCGATGGGCGGGATTATGCCGGTGTTGAGCGCGCGTACGGCTACCACGTCCTCAAGGCCGGCGCCCATGGTGTGGCCGGTGAAACCTTTTACGTTGCTGACAACCACTTTGTCGGCGGCGGCGCCGAAAGCGCGCTTCAAAGCTTTCACCTCGGCGGCGGCGCTGCCGCCCCGGGCCGGGGTGTAGGTCTCATGCGACATGAACATCGTATACGGCGCTATCTCTTCTTTCTTCAGGCCGTAAATGCGCTCCACCTTGGCTATGAATTTCTCCATGACGGAGGCCACGTGCTCGGTGTCCAGGCGGGTGGCGTGGAAGGCGGAGTTGGCGCACTCGCTGAGCAGCAGGCGGGCCAGCGGTTTCATGCCGCGGGCGCGGGCGAGGGTCTCGTCCTCCAAGACCATGCCGACGGAGGCCGCGCCCACTATCAGGCCGTGACGGCGGCGGTCGAACGGCAGCGCCGCCTCGGAGACGTTCTCCTTGGTGGTGGCCGTGCCGGAAGCCAGGAAGCCGGGCATGGTCCATTCCTGGATCTGCTCGCTGGTGATGTCGTCGGCGGCTATCACTACCACGCGTTTGCACTTGCCGGCGCGGATCCAGCTCTCGGCCACGTGCACCGCCTGGGTGGTGGAGGCGCAGGCCGCGCTCATGTGGATGCTGGGGCCCTTGGCCCCGACCCACTGGGCGAACTGGGAATCGGCTATCGGGATGACCTTCAGCAGGAAGTTCTGGCTGAAGGAATACGGGTCCTTGTCGGCGCCGGGCTGGTAGCCGGCGAATTCCTTCTGCAGCCAGGCGCGCAGGCCGGCTTTGTCGGCTTCCGTGGGCAGCTTGTCCACTATCTTGTGGTAAACCTCCCACAGCTGGGCGGCGGTGCGGCCGGAATATTTATGGTTGAAGTAATGCGTTACTTCCTTGATCAGCGATTCCATCACGGGGAAGGCCGAGGCGAAGACCACGCCGGTCTCCGAGGCCAGGGGTTCGGGCAGGGCCCATTTCTCCGGCAGGTAGCTGCCTGTGGTGGTCTTCTTGTAATAATGGATCAGCGGCAGGCCCGCGTCCTTCAGGGCCAGCACGCCGGCGCCTATGGCCATCTTGAACGTCGAGTCCAGGGCTTTGGCCACGGTGTGCGGCAGGCCGAATTCGGCCTCGATGTCGAGAGAACCGCGGCGGGCGGACAGCTTTATCGCCTGGTCCACGGAGTCGATGGCCTCTATGCTGTGGTTGCCCGTCGGGGATTTCACCACGCGGATGATGTTCTTGTCTATCTGTTTGGCGCGCCACCCGGCGGGGATGGGCTCTATCATGTTCTTGCCGGCGAGGATCTCGTCGAGGTTGCCTTCGCGGAACAGCTTGTCCCAGGTGCCGGGCGTACCGCCGGCTATGCCGGAGATGGCTATCGGGTTGAAGTTGAAGCCGAACTTCTCGGCGATAGAGGCCTTGTCCGCCGACAGCGCGGCGGGCGCGGCGGCGCCGGCCTGCGCCGGAGAAGAGGCTTTGAGGGCCCAATTCTGGTAGTAAGGGTTGAAGAACTTGCCGCCGGTAATGGGAGCTTTGCCGTCCCATTTCACCGGGATGCCCAGCGCCGTCATATTGGCCAGCAGGTCGTTGAATTCCGTGATGCCGCCGCGCTTGGGGTGGTTGGAGGCCAGCACGGTGATGTCAGTCTTATCCTTCAGCGTGGACGTGGCGAAAGCGCTGAGCACGCGCTTGGGGCCGCACTCTATGAAAGTGCGCACGCCCTCGGCGTACATGCGCTCCAGCTGTTTAATGAACTCCACGGGGCTGGTCATCTGCTTTATCAGCATGTCGTAGATGCCCTGCGGGTCGGTAGGGAAGAAGTCCGCGGTGACGTTTGAAAGTATCTTCATGTCGGCGGGCTTGATAGGGATGTTCTGCAGGAAGTTGCGGTAGGGGCCCATGGCCGGCGCCACTATCTCGGAATGGAAGGCGTGCGACACGGGGATCTCCCCCGCTTCAACGCCGAGGCCCTTGAATATCTCCAGGGCCTGTTCCACGGCCTTGGCCTCGCCGGCTATCACGGTCTGCAGCGGGCAGTTCTTGTTGGCGCAGATCACGTAGCCGTCGATCTTGTTGAGCTGTTCCTGCACCCTGTCGCAGCCCCAGGCGATGGAGGCCATTTTGCCGGGGTCTTTTACCTTTACGGCCGCCATTTCCTTAGCGCGGCTGGTCACGGCGCGCAGGCCGTTCTCGAATGTGAATATGCCGGCGGCGGTGGCGGCGGCGTACTCGCCCAGGGAGTGGCCTATGGCCATGTCGGGCTGTATGCCGAATTCCTTGAACAGGCGGTACATCGCTATGTCCGCCGTCATCATCGCCGGCTGGGTCAGCTGGGTCTGTTTTATGGCGGCTTCGCGCTTGGCCAGTTCTTCCTTGCTCTCTCCGGGCTTGCTCCAGATGGCGTCGGTCAGGCGCACGCCTATCATTTTTTCCAGGATGACGTCGGCTTCGTCGAAAGTCTTCTGCACTACGTCGTACTTGGCGGCCAGGTCCCTCATCATGTCCACGTACTGGGAGCCCTGCCCGGGGAACAGCAGGCCGACCTTGGCGTTATTTTTGCCGGTCTTGAAGGTGTAGACGCCTTTCAGCTTGAAATTGAGCGGCGGCGCGGTCCAGGTCTCGTCCTTGGCGTTCTTGGCGAGGAAGTCAACCTTCTCCATCAGGTCCTTGGGCGACTTGGCCACTATGGCCACGCCCCAGGCGGCCTTGGCCCTGGTCTGCGTGGGTTGGGCGAAGACGGCCAGCGGGTAGGTTTCCGGCCAGGAAACGGCTACCGCAGCGGCGGCTTTGGCCTGGGCTATTACGTCGGAGGGGGTCGCACCGGTGAAGGTGACGGCCTCGCCCTGTATGGCCGAGAAAACGGCTTTGGGGTTTTCCACGACTTCTGCCTGCGCGCGGGGCGCGCTGTCGGCGGCGGCGCCGGCCTTGGCGTTGCGCTGGTGGCTGGGGCCGGTATACTCTTCCATGGTCACGTGGAAGTTGGTGCCGCCGAAACCGAAAGACGAGACGTTGGCGCGGCGTATGCCGTCCTTCTTCCACGGTTCGGCTTTGTCTATAACGCGGAACAGGTTAAGGTCTATGCCGGGGTTGGGCTTAACGTAATTTATGGAGGTGGGCAGGGTCTTGTTGTAGAGCGCGAGCGCGGTTTTGGCTATGGCGACAGCGCCGGCGGCGGCCTTGGTGTGGCCTATCTGGGATTTAACGGAGGTGAGACCGAGTTTCTTTCCCCCGCCCATGTGCGGGCCGAACACTTCGCCCAGCACCTGCACCTCGGCGGCGTCGCCCACCTTGGTGGCGGTGCCGTGCGCTTCCACAAAATCCACGTCGGCCGGGGAGTAGTCCACCCCGGCGAAAGCGTTCTCTATGGCTATCTTCTGGCCTTTCGGGTTGGGGGCGGTGATGCCTTTGCCCTTGCCGTCCGAAGAGGCGCCGACCGAGTTGATCAGTGCGTAGATCTTGTCGCCGTCCCTGACCGCGTCGGACAGGCGCTTGAGCACGTAGACGGAGACCGCCTCGGCCATAACGAAGCCGTTGGCCCGCTCGTCGAAAGAGTAGGACCCTTCGGCCGACAGCGCGCCTATCTTGCAGAATTTGACGAAGGCCGGGGGCGACATCATCTCGTCGGCTCCCCCCGCCACCGCCATGTCGAACTTGCCCGCCCGCAGGCCCAGCACGGCGTAGTCCAGGGCGGCCATGGAGGAGGCGCAGGCCGCGTCCATGGTCATGTTGGGGCCGTTGAAGTTGAAGACGTTGGCTATGCGGCCGGCGGTCACGTTGGACAGCTCGCCCGGCATGGTGTCTTCGGTGATCTTGATGATCCCGTTGTCTATGCCTTCCTCGAACTCCTTTATCATCTCATCCCGCTTGGCCTGCGGCAGCGACGAGAAGGCGGCGGTCTTTTTCAACAGGTCCTCGTTGTAGAACTTATAGACGCGCAGGTCGGTCATCTCTTTGCGCATCGCGCCCATGGCGTTGCCCATCACGGCGGCCACCATCTTCGGGTCGAAAGGCTTTTTGTCGTAGCCGGAGTCTTCCAGGGCCATGCGCACGGCTTCCAGGGTCATCTGCTGCAGGCGCGAGATCTGCGCGGCGGTCTGGGGCGGTATCTTGTACCTGATGGAATCGAATTTGAAGCCTTCTATGAAGCCGCCTATCTTGGAATAGGTCTTGTCCACGGCCTTGTGGTCTTCCGAGAAATAGAGTTTCCAGTCCCAGCGGTCCGCGGGCACTTCGCCTATGCAGTTGCGGCCGTCCAGCACGTTCTGCCAGAATTCTTCCTTGTTAAGGGCTTTGGGGGCTATTATACCGAGACCGACTATCGCTATTTTTTCATTGTTCATAATCTGTATGCCTCTTTTTGGCTGGTGTCGTTTCATCCCGCCCCCTTGCTAAAGGGGTTCCCGGGTTTTAAATTGTTATGGGGTAAACGGGCCAAAACGGGCCGTTTAAGGATATCATAAGGTATATTTTATTAAAAAGAGAGACCGCTGGCAACAAAAACGGCCAAAAAGCCGGGCTGCCGGGCCGTAAACCCGTAAGGAAAATAGCCAAAAGCCGGTTTGCCGGAAATACAGGCAAAGAACCGGCCGCGGGCTTAATTTTTTAGGGTCATCAGGTACAGGACGCCTTTCCGGGACGAAAAGGGCGTTGCGTATTCCAGCCGGTCCACCACTCTTAATTTGGGGTCCGGTTGGAAAGCTATTACGGCCTTGTATTTGGTTACTTTCTGCCATTCCCACTCCCCTATCATGCCAAGGGGCTTCATGGATTTAAGATAGGCCATGTTCTTCTCGTAGCTCAGCCAGGCGTCGTAATCGAAGCCGTTAATGATCTCGTCCGGGGAAACCCCCTCTCGGGGTTTCGCCGCCAGTTCCCATTTGGCGTGGTTCCAGGCCAGGTAATCCTTCATGCCGGCCCAGCCCAGCAGGGCGCACAGGGCCAGGGTAAGGGCCGCGGCGGGTTTTGAGAACCTCACTCCCCTGGCCGCGAAAACCGCCGCCACGGCGAACCAGGGCAGCAGGGTGGTGAGCAGGTACCGGTCGAAATATTTGGCGCCGATGAGCGAGATCCCCAGCTGCGCCATGAAGGCGAGGAAGACGAAGCGCAGGGCCGGGTCGCCGGCCCGCAGCGCCAGGCCGGACGCGCACATAAGGAGCACGGCCGCGGCGGCGGAAGCAGCCGTGGCCAGGAACCAGAACAGCGGGTCCGCGAACGGCCCCGAGGGTTTGAGGGCGCCGCCGCCCAGCGTCAATACCCCCATGCCGGAATGGGCGAGGGTATTCTCAAGGTACGGCAGCGGGCCGTTCACGAAAGCGAAGGCGGCAAGCACCGCCAGCGCCAGCCAGGGGCCGGCGGAACTGACGCGGTGGCGCAGGCCGTTGCGGGCGGAAAACTGGTTAACGCTGAATATGTAACCGGCCGCCAGCGGCAGCAGCATCAGGCCAGTTTCCACCATGGAGGCGAAAAGGCGGTAAAGCGAGTCGTTCAGGAAGGCCAGGGGCCTGGAGACATGGGCCAGCGTCGCCGCCGCCACATAATTCTCGGAGGCCCAGGTGGGGCCGTGCATCTTGCTGAACCACAGCGCGTAGCCGAGCATGGCGGCGCCTGGCAGCGCCCAGATGGCCGCGAGGCTCCGCCATTTAAGGCGGCCCTGAAACAACAGGGTCAGCGTGAAAGCCGCCGGCAGGGCCACGGCCAGCTGCCGGGTGAGGTAGGCGGCGGCGGTGCAGGCGCCCGCCCAGACCAGGGCCGACCGGCCGGCCGGGTCTTTGATGTGCCGCACGTAGAAATAGACAGCGCCGAGCATCCAAAAAAAATAATGGATGTCCGTCATGAAGGAGTTGGCCAGTACCAGGTAAAGCGGGCAGAAGGCCAGGGTGAGCCCGGCGGCGATCTTTTCGAAGGGGCCGATCTCGAATTCGTCCAGCAGCTTGACGAACAGGAAGAGTGCGCCGGCGGCAATGAGGATGTTGGCGGTGCGCAGCGCCGCGAAATTGAAGCCGAAAAGCTTGGAGCAAAGAGCCCCCGCTATTATATGGAGGACCTGCGTGGAAGAGCCCCAGTCGCACAGGGTCAGGCGGCCGGTCTCCGCCAGGGTGCGGGCGGCCAGGGCGTAGGCCCAGTCGTCGTTGAGCGGAAAATCGAAAGCCCACGGCGAGAGCGTCGCCGCGAAGACCAAAAAAACGACAGGAACGAAATATTTTTCGTACTTTGCCACATTTTCCCCTAACCTGTTTAAAGTCTACAAAATGCTTTTTATCCGCGCAAGGTTTTTGGATGTTTTAAGGTATTTAGGATTTAGCTGTTTTATGGGCGCGTCATAATTAATTATAATTATCTACATATTGAACGGCGCGAGGACGGAGGTTGCCGCATGGATACTTTGGCTTTAAGCAGGCTGCAGTTCGCTCTGACGGCGATGTTCCATTTTATCTTCGTGCCGCTCACGCTCGGGCTCGGCTGGCTGACGGCCTGGTTCGAGACCCGGTACGCGCTTACCGGCGACGGGCGCTGGCTCTCCCTCACCCGCTTCTGGGGCAAGCTCTTCCTTATAAATTTCGCGCTCGGCGTGGTCACCGGCATCACCATGGAATTCCAGTTCGGCATGAACTGGGCCGAGTACGCCAAATATGTCGGCGATATCTTCGGCGCGCCCCTGGCCATAGAGGCCACGGCGGCTTTCTTCCTGGAATCCACATTTATCGGGGTCTGGGTTTTCGGCTGGGAGCGGCTGTCTAAAAAAGCGCACGCCGCGGCCATGTGGATAGTGGCTTTCGCCACCAACATGTCGGCGCTCTGGATCCTGCTGGCCAACGGCTGGATGCAGCGGCCCGTCGGTTACGTGCTGCGCGGCGGCCGCGCCGAAATGGTGGATTTTGCGGCCCTGCTCACTAACCCCTACGGCTGGCTGGAATTCTTCCATACGGTGTTCGCGGGCTGGGTCATCGCAGGTTTTTTTGTGATGGGCGTGTCCGCTTGGCATCTGCTGCGCCGGAACCAGGAGGACCTGTTTAAAAAGTCCTTCGGCGCCGGCGCCGTCTTCGCCCTGGCCAGTTCCCTGCTGGTGGCCGGCGTCGGCGACCTGAGCGGCGTGAACGCCGCCAAAAATCAGCCGGCCAAGTTCGCCGCCATGGAGTCGGTCTGGGAGACGCGGACCGCCGCGCCCATGGCCCTGCTCACCATCCCGCGCCTGAACGGGGAGGGCAACGCCGTGGAGGCGCTCAAGGTCCCCTACGCGCTGTCGCTGCTGGCCTTCCATTCCCCCTTCGCCGAGGTTAAAGGCCTCAGCGATTTCCTGCCGGCGGACCGCCCCCCGGTGCTGCCCGTCTTTCTGAGTTTCAGGACGATGGTCGCCCTCGGCGGCCTTTTCATCCTGCTGTCCGGCGCCGGGGTCTGGCTGTGGCGCAAGGACCAGCTGCAGAACTATCCGTTTTATCTTAAGGCGATGGTGCTGGCCATCCCGCTGCCTTACATCGCCATACAGCTTGGCTGGATAGTCACCGAAATGGGCCGCCAGCCCTGGGCGGTCTACGGCCTTATGCGCACCGCCGAAGGCGTCACTAAAACCGTCAGCACCGGCCAGGTCTGGATGTCCCTTATCGGCTTTACGTTATTCTACTCCGCGCTGGGAATAGTAGATATTTGGTTATTGGCGAAATACGCGAAGAAGGGAATGGAAGCCTAGCTGCACACCATGGGGCCGGGTTAGCAAAACCGTCGTTGAGCCCGCCGCTTGCATAAGCGCGGCGGGCGAATACCGAGTGAGGGCACGGTGTGCCCGAACGTGTTTTGCGTTCCGGCCCCATGGCGTGCAGCGCAGCGGCGGTGGAAGACTCAAGGGGTAAATAATATGGATTACGCTAAACTTTGGTTCGTGTTCTGGGCGGTGCTGTGGAGCGGCTACTTCGCGCTCGACGGGTTCGACCTGGGCGTGGGCTTTTCCGGCTGGCTGGCGGCGGAGGGCGAAGAGGAACGTAAAAATGTTTTTTCCTCCATCGGGCCTTTCTGGGACGGCAACGAGGTCTGGCTGATAACCGCCGGCGGGGCCACCTTCGCGGCTTTCCCCGCCGTCTACGCCTGCCTTTTCAGCTGGCTTTATCCCGCCCTCTTCCTTATATTGTTCGCGCTGATAGCGCGCGGCGTGTCGCTGGAGTTCAGGGGCAAACTGCAGTCGCCAGGCTGGCAGAGCTTCTGGGCGAGGACGGCCGCGGTTTCCAGTTTTCTCGCGGCCCTGCTGTTCGGCGTGGCTTTCGGCAATCTGTTCCGCGGCCTGGAGATCGGCGCAGACGGCTACAGCGGCACTTTCTTCGGGTTGCTGAACCCTTACGCGCTGCTGACGGGCCTGCTCTTCTGCGCTTTCTTTTTCTTCCACGGGCAGCTCTGGCTTTCCTTCAAGACGGCCGGACCGGTGGCCGCGCGGGCCGGGCGGCTGGCCGCAAAAAGCTGGTACGCGCTGGCGCTTCTGCTGGCCGTGTTCCTGGCGGCCAGTTGGCTGCATACGGGCCTCTCCGGCAATTTCATCGTGAGGAGATCACTACTGGCGCTGCCGCTTGGGCTCGTAGTGGCGCTCGCGGCCGCAAAACTCCTTCTCGCGCGCGGGCTGCCGGGCAAAGCCTTCCTGGCTTCCTTCGTCTCCATCGCCCTGTTCTCGCTTACCGGGTTCGCCGGGCTTTACCCCGCCCTGCTGGCCTCCCGGTTGGACCCAGCTTTCAGCCTCACGGTCTACAATTCTTCCTCCAGCCCGTACACGCTTAAACTTATGGCCGCGGTAGTGCTGGTCTTCCTGCCCGTGGCGATCGGTTATCAGGTCTGGGTATACAGACTTTTCAGGACCCCGCTCAGCGCCGGGGAACTTAAAAAAAGCGGGCTGTACTGATACCCGCCCGAAAACACGCCGGTTTTTGCTAATATAATAACGTTATGCATATTAAATTCTGGGGCGCGCGGGGTTCTATCCCCGTTTCCGGCAGGCAGTATATAAAGTACGGCGGCAGCACCACCTGCGTGGAAGTGCGCTCTAAAAAAGACGAACTCATCATCGTGGACGCCGGGTCCGGCATACGGCTGCTGGGCAAGGAGCTCATAAAGAATTCCCATAACAATTTCAACATGCTGTTCACCCATTCCCACTGGGACCACGTGCTGGGCTTCCCGTTCTTCGCTCCCATCTACAATAAGAAGACCCACATCAGGATACGGGGCTGTTCCTTTTCTTCCGATTCGGTGAGGGAGATAATCGCCAAGACCATGCAGCCTCCCGGCTTCCCGGTAAAGTTCGAGGAGATCTCCGCGCGTTTTGAATTCGACTCGCTGTGCGCCAGCGGCTGCGAGATCGGCGGCATGCAGGTGCTGCCCATAGAGCTGAGCCACCCCAATAACGGCCTGGGCTATAAGTTCTGCGAGGGCGGAAAAACTTTCGTCTTCCTCACGGACAACGAACTGGGCTTCGTGCATCCTGGCGGCAAGACCGTGGAAGACTATGTCGCTTTTTCGCGCGGCGCCGACCTGCTGGTGCACGACGCCGACTACACGGACGCGCAGTATCCCCGGCGCAGGACCTGGGGGCATTCCACCTGGCAGCAGGCCCTGGACATGGCCCTTAAGGCCGAGGTCCGGGCGCTGGGCCTTTTCCATCACAACCAGGACCGGTACGACGCCGAACTGGATCGGATAGTGGAGGACTGCGGGCGCAAGGCGCGCAAGGCCGGCTCGAAGATGAAATGTTTTGCGGTCAGGGAAGGCCAGGAAGTAAAACTCTAAACTGGACGGACATATGCCTAAATTCAACTTTTATTCTGCCTGGATGGACCCGGTGTTCTACCTGTGGGCCGCCGTAGCGGCCGTCGCGCTGTTCACGCTGGTCTACTCCATACGCCGGTACCTGGAACTCAAGAACGCCAATGTGTTCGAGGAGGAAGGCGTTCCCGAAGAACCGGCCGATCCGGACCTGCTGCCGCCGGTGGCCGAACAGCCCGACCTGCCGGAACCCGCGGTGCAGGCGGCCGCAAGCCAGGCGGCGCCTATCCCCGCGGAAGTCCCCGCCGGCGGGAACCGCGCGGAAAACTTCGTGCGCGGCATTTACGAGGGGATCTCGGGCCTCGACGGCCGCCTCCGGGTGATAGAGGCCGCGCTGTCGAAGGGCCGCGTCAACAACGATTTCACCGTTAAATTCCTGGAAGATATGCTGGCCGACATCGACTCCCTGGATAAACCCAAACTGAAGGCCAGGATAGCGTATCTCCTTTCGGACCTGAAAAAGTAAGACCAGTGAAAAAGTTCTCCGTCATATTGCTCGCCTTTACGCTCGGCGCGGGCCGGGCGCATGGCGGCTTTTTCCCCGATAACGCCTTTACCGACGATGCCCGCGGGCTGGCGGGGGCGCAGTTCCTTAAGGTCCCCCCCTCGGCGCGTTTCTCCGCGCTGGGCGGCAGCGGGCTGGCGCTCAGGGGCGCCGATTCCTTTTTTCTCAATCCCGCCGGCACGGCGTCGGCGGGCGTCGGCGGCCGCGCTGCGTCGGTTTCTTACGAGGCTCTGCTGGCGGGAGCTTCGCGCACCGGCCTTGTTTTCTCCAACGGGACCGCCTCCGGCGTCTTTTCGGCGGGCCTGCTTTACAACGCCGCCTCGCCCGGTGAGGAACTGGACGGGGCGGGCAGCGGCACGGGGGACGAGATCCCGGCCTATGACGCCGCCGTCGGCGCGGGCTGGGCGCGCAGTTTCGGCCTGGTGGATTTCGGCGTTACCCTGAAATACATAAAGTCGCGCCTGGCCGAAGCTTCGGGCAGTTCCGCGGCCCTGGACGCCGGTTTCATCTTCAGGGAAGCCGCTCCTTCCCGTACCGAGATGGCGCTTACGCTCAGGAATTTCGGGCCGCCGCTCAAGCTCGGCGGTGAAAAAGACCCGCTGCCTTTCGAGGTGGGCGGCGGGCTGAGGTGGAAATATACGCCGGAAGTCAACCTGCTTCTGGAAGGCCGGGTGCCCTGCGATCACGCCCCCTACCTGGGATTCGCCGGCGAGTGGTTCCTGCCTTATGCCGCGGCCTCCGGCCTGTTCCTGCGCGCGGGGCTGAACTTCAAGAATTACGACGATCACGGCTTCATGGGGGCGTTCGCCGGCGGCTTCGGGTTCAAGTTCGGCGGGCTGCTGCTGGACTACGCTTTCGCGCCCTACGGCGAGCTGGGCGCCGCGCACCGCATGACGGCCGGTTGGGCCTGGGGCGGGGCCGCCACGGACGTTTCCGCCCGGAAGAAGCCGGCCCCGCTGCCGGCGCGCGCGGCAACCCTGGCCGTGGCGGGGTTTTCGGCCGGAGAAGGGGTTACCGAGACCGAGGCGGCGGTGCTGCGCAACCTGACCGAATCAGAGCTGGTGAAGACCGGGCGGTTCAGGGTGGTAGAGCGCCAAAAACTTGATTTTATACTGGCTGAAAAAAAGCTGGACTACGCCGGGCTTTCCGAGCAGACCGCCGCGGCCCAGCTGGCCCGTCTATCAGGCGCGGACCTCGCCGTTTTCGGCGTCGTTTCCAGGAATAAAAAGGGTTATGAGGTAACGGTCCGTTTTGTGAACGCGGCGTCCGGGGAAATACTGCGGTCGGAGTCCGTTCTTGCGGCCGAAGACTACCTTTTCAGGGAAGCGGCGCGCCGCCTGGCGGTCTCACTTTCTGCCCGATAAATTATCTTCCTCCAGATGTTTCAGCCGCAGGGCGTTCTTTATCGAGGGGTCAAGTTTCGCTCCGGCCCGCGCCGCTTCGATAGCCCGGCGCTTCCGCCCCATCTTCTCGTAAACTTCGCTGAGGCGTTCGTAATAGGCGCCGTTGGCCGGGTCCTTGGTGATATTCCACTCCAGGGCCAGCGCTTCGTCGCGCAGGCGTTTCCAGCGGAAAGCCGCGCGCGCTTTGTAAAGGGTCTCCTTGTACAGGCCGAAGCCGGCCAGGCCGGTGACCAGGAGCAGGTCGTAGACTACAGCCGAACGGGGCCAGCGTATCAGTACAACGATATTGGAAATATAGACGAAAATAAGGAGGAAGGCCCCGATGAGGAAAGCGTCGGTAAAAGAAACGCCTCCCTCCGTGTAGCGCGTTTCCTTGCGTTCGATTATCCACACCAGCGCCCAGGTCCAGGCCAGGGCAAAAACCGTGCAGTAGACTATGATCCACAGCAGCACCGGTTATTTCCCCTTCCGCAGCAGCCGCCGCATCACGCGCAGCATCCCGGCGTGCAGCCGTTTGTTGCTGGCCAGGGTCTGGCTGCCCATGCCGGCATTCACTTTCCACGGCCTGCCGGCGAAGTCCGTTACCTTGCCGCCGGCCTCCTCCAGAATCAGCGAGCCAGCCGCCACGTCCCAGGGTTTCAGGCCGAACTCCCAGTAACCGTCCGTGCGGCCGGCGGCGAGCCAACAGAGGTCCAGCGACGCCGAGCCCATGCGGCGCACGTCGTGGGACAGCTTCATGAATTCAGAAAAGAAACCGCAGTAAAATTCCGCCTTCTCCGCCCTGTCATAAGGAAAACCGGTGACCAGCAGGGCTTTTGAGACCGAGGGCGTGGCTGAAACGGCCAGCCTCCGTCCGTTGACGAAAGCGCCGCGGCCCCGCGCGGCCAGGAAGAGCTCCCGCCGGAACGGGTCATAGACCCCGCCGGCTTTTACGACCCCGTTGTCCGAAAAGCCGATGGAGACCGCGGCCGCCGGGAAACCGTGCGCGTAATTGGTGGTGCCGTCGAGAGGGTCTATTATCCAGAGCCGCCCGTTGGGGGTTTCCTCGACGGGGCTCTCCTCGGCCATGAACCCGTCGGCCGGGAAGGCCTTGCGCAGGATGGAAATGACCGTTTTCTGGGAGGCCAGGTCGGCCTCGGTCAGCAGGTTGGCGCGGCCCTTGAGCCGGTAAGTGACCTTGCCGAATTTGGCGGCGAGGATCCTGCCGCCGGCCAGCGCCGCCTTTTTAAGGATCTCCAGTTCTTTCATGTGTTGCCTTTCCTTTGTAAAGCCAGGCGCGCGGCCGCTTCCCCGGCGCAGATCCCGGTCCGCGCCAGCACGAGTTTTCTTTTAGCCAGGGCCCTGCGCGCGGCCCTGACGAACCCCGTCCTGAAAAGCTCGTTGTCCATCAGCCCGCCGGCCAGCGCCGCTTCTATTTTCCCCCGCCCCCCGGCGGCGCTTTTTAAAAGTTCCGCCAGCTCATGCTGGGCGGCCGCCGCCATCACCGCGCAGGCCCGGTCGCCGCGCGCTGCGCGGGCCAGAAGCTTTTTCGCGTAAGCCGCCGACCTGCCGTGGCTCATGGCCCCGGCTTCCTTCAGGCGGCCGCGCATTTTAAGGTATTGGCGGCCCAGCCAGCGGCCGGAGCCGGGGTCGCCCGAGCGCGGATTAAAGCCGCCTGTTTTTTTGTAAGCGCCGGGCCTGCCGCTGAAAACAACGGAACCGGTGCCCGCTATGAGCAGGTGCCCCGGTTTCCCCCCGAAGGCCGCGTAGTGCGCCGCTTCCGCGTCGGAGATCACGTCCACCAGGTTCAGTTTTGCGGACAGGGCCCTGAACAGGAAATCTTTTTTCCAGGCGCGGCTGAAAGCGCCGCGCGTCGCTATCACCAGCGGGGCCGCGGCGGCTCCCGGCCAGCGCGCCAGGCGCGCCGT
>Ga0209212_1005239_pt1 | contig 15580 bp, 10 predicted proteins | sample RifGroC2_FD_183996 | JGI IMG/M metagenome (GOLD analysis project Ga0209212, IMG submission 183996) | Groundwater microbial communities from Rifle, Colorado, USA - Groundwater C2 (SPAdes) (version 2) | ecosystem: Environmental > Aquatic > Deep subsurface > Groundwater | place: Rifle, Colorado... | reverse complement strand
GGCCATTGTCGCCGGCTCTATTCCTTTGGCAGTAGGCGCGGCCCTGGCTTTTAAGATGAGAAATGAAAAAAAAGTTGCGGTTGTTTTTTTCGGAGACGCCGCTTGCGAGGAAGGAATTTGGCACGAAAGCATGAACTTCGCTTCCTTGAAAAGATTGCCGATTATTTTTATCTGTGAAAATAATTTTTACGCGGTCAAAACTCATATTTCCCAAAGACAGGCAGAAGATAATATCTATCGGCGCGCCGCAAACTATGGAATGCCGGGTCTTAGAGTTGACGGCAATGACGCGTTGGAAGTTTTTCCGGCTGCTTATGGCGCCTTTGGCAGGGCCAGGAAAGGCGGCGGTCCGACTTTGATTGAAGCCAGAACTTACCGCTGGCTCGGCCACGTGGAAAATACCTTTTTCAACAAAGACATTCTTGAAGGAAGACCGAAAGACGAAGTTGAATCATGGATGAAGCGCTGTCCCGTCAAAAAAATGGAAGAGCAAATTTTAAGTCGGGGGATTTTAGAAAAAGACGACTTAAAGAGAATCGGTTTAAGAATTGAGGAGGAGATTAAAGAAGCGATTCTATTCGCGGAAGAAAGCCCTTTCCCGGAGGTTTGCGATGAGAAAGCTGAAGTATAAAGAAGCCATTGCCGAAGCTTTAGTTCAGGCAATGAAAATAGACGACAGCATTTTTATTATGGGGGAAGGAGCCGATGATTTAACCGGGATTTTCGGCACAACTTTGCCTGCCGCCAAAGAATTTCCCGAACGCGTTATGGATATGCCTTTATCCGAGGCATTGATAACGGGCGCGGGAACAGGAGCGGCAATGGCGGGAATGCGGCCGGTAATGGTTCACGCCAGAAACGATTTTCTTTATCTGGCAATGGACCAGATTGTCAATCACGCCGCGATTTGGTCGGAAATGCACGGCGGAGGAGTTAAAATTCCCTGGGTTATCAGGGCGATTGTCGGAAGAGGTTGGGGAAATGCGGCACAGCATTCCCAAAGCCTCCAAGCGATATTTGCCCATATTCCCGGCTTAAAAGTGGTAATGCCGGCCACTCCTTATCGGGCAAAAGGGCTGTTGATATCTGCCATCAAAGATGATTCGCCGGTGATGTTTATTGAGCACCGAAGCTTGTTTGATTTAGAGGGTTTTGTGCCTCAAGAGCCCTATTCTTTGCCTCTTGGCAGGGGAAACATTTTCAGGCGAGGCAAAGATTTAACGTTTGTCGCTTTTTCTTTTATGGTGGCCGAAGCCGGAAAAGCCGCTGTCGTTTTGTGCGAAGAAGGCATTGAGGCGGAAATTGTTGATGTTTCTTCCGTAAAGCCGTTGGACAAAGAGCTGATTTCGGAATCGGTAAAAAAAACAGGAAGAGCCGTTGTTCTTGATACCGGATGGAAATCTTTCGGAGTATCCGCTGAAATTTCCGCGATGATAAACGAAGAACTTTTCCATGTTTTAAAAGCGCCGATAAGGCGAATCGCGCTTCCTGATTCGCCGACCCCTTGCAGTCCGATTTTAGAGAAAGCGTATTATCCTTCCGCGGCGGATATTGTGAACGCTTCGCTTGATCTTTTGGGCAGAGCAAGATTGCCGGAAGAAAAAATTGGAGAAGAAGAAACCAAGTTTTCAGGACCGTTCTAAATAAATTTAAAAAAGGTTTACTTTCGGGTAAGCCTTTTTATTTGACAAAATTAACTTTTATATGTTATATTGCGAGGAACAAAATACGTTTTTACTGGTTATAAATAACGAAATGCGTTCTTTGAAAATCAACAGGAGGTTAAAATGAGAATCCTTTTTGTTGAAGCGCTGTATAAATCCACCGAACCGATGAGTATTATGCTTTTGTCTTCTTTGGCAAAACAAAAAGGACATAAGACCTTTCTTCACGTTTTGACTTCCGGCGGCTTGGAACTCGTTCTTCGCGAGATAAGGCCGGATATTGTTGCTTATTCGGCAATGACCGGCGATCACCGTTATTTTATAGAAGCCAATAAGACGGTGAAAGAGTACGGCAAAAATATTTTTACAATTATGGGGGGCCGGCATCCGACTTTTTTTCCAGAAATACTGAAAAGTTCAAATCTTGACGCTATTTGCGTCGGAGAAGGCGACGATGCCTGGCCGGAACTTCTGGATGTTTTAGAAAGGGGCGGAAAAATTGAAGACGTTGAAAATATTGTTACGGCCGACAATTTAGATTCTTACGCTTTAAGGCCGCGCCGAGCTGATTTGGACGATTTGCCTATTCTTGATTACGATTTGTGCTACAAAAATACGCCGCTTGGCAACTCGTTGAAGCGGACCATTATGACTTCCAGAGGCTGTCCTTATTCCTGCGCTTACTGCTTTAATCATATTTACAACAAAATGTATCGCGGGAAAGGACCGGTTGTAGCGCGACAGAGCGTTTCGCGGGTTATTGGCGAAACAAAGCATATGATTGCAAATTGGCGGACGAAATTCATCAAGTTTTATGATGACGATTTTGTTTTGAAACTTGACGATTGGCTTTATGAATTTTCAAAGAGGTGGCCGAAAGAAATAGGACTGCCTTTCCATTGCCTTTTGCGGGCCGATGTGGCCTCCAGGGAGCCGGAAATTTTGGCTTTGCTGAAAAAAGCCGGCGTTCAGTCTGTTTCAATGTCGGTTGAATCGGGAAATGATTATATCAGGAATCAATTATTCAACAGAAAGATGTCTAAAGATGAATTGAGGAAAGCTTTTAAGTCCGCTGGGGATCTTGGAATTTGTACTTTTTCCAACACTATTTTAGGGGTGCCGATTTCAGAAACAGAGGAAAAGAAATTTTGTTTGGCCGGGGCGTTGGAAAGAGACATTGAGTCGGTTGATTTTAATCTTGAGATACGCGCGACAATGACAGAATATCCAATTCTTTTCCCGTATCCGAGGACAGCTATCGGAGAGTATTGCAAAAAAAACGGATTTTTTGCCGGAGATTACAATACTTTTACGGCCAGTTATCAGAATAAATCGCCGATGGGGTGCTTTTCCGATAGAGAAAAAATGGTCCAGCAAAACCTTGCTTTATTGGGAACGGTTCTTCAATCTTTTGCCGGCAGTAGAAATTTGTTGGCAAGAAAACTCGCGTCTTTATTGAGATTCCTTGCGGTAAAAGTCTTGATTAAATTGCCATTGGGGAAAATATACCTGCTTTTTTATGTGATGGCTTTGAATTATCTTCACAGAGCAAAACTTTATAATTACGATAAATTCAATTTTTGGAATTGGTTTAAAGCGATTCCGGGTTCATATCGCTTTAATCTGGAAAAGCAGTTTGAAAAAACAATAAGATAAATTTGAAGAGACGTCTTTTCGCGGCGTCTCTTCTTTTGTTTTGTATAACGGCGCGTTTTTATATAAAATTATAACAACATGGAGAAAACAACAAAACCGACGATTTCAATCATTGTGCCGGCCTTCAAAGAGGCGGGGAATTTGCGGGACGCGACTGATAGCATTCTGACGGCTGTTGACGGCCTCTTTGCCGACTATGAGATTTTAATCATTGATTGCTTGGACAAGGATGGCAAGGATGACGGGACAAGGAAAATTGCCGAAGAAATGGCGAGAGAAAATCCGCATATTAAATCCGCGCAAAATTCGTATGTCAGCCTTGGGTACAAATATTGGCAGGGCGTTGCCTTGGCAAAATTTGAGTATATTACTTTTTTTCCCGGAGACAACGAAACCTCGCCCGAGACAATAAAAGAAATTTTACGCGCGGCAGGCAAGGCCGACATGGTAATTTCGTATATTGCCAATATGGAAATCAGGGAGCGAAAAAGGCGGATTATTTCCAAAATATACACTTTTCTGATGAATATGTTGTTTGGAATGAATCTTCGGTATTTCAACGGCCCCGGCGTGTACAAGGCAGAGCTTCTAAAAGCGCTTCCTTCTTATGTAAAAGAGAATCATGGGTTTAGTTACAACGCGGAAATTCTCGTGCGGCTGATAAAAGCCGGTCATAAATATATTGAAGTTCCGATGTATCTTCAGCCGAGAACCTACGGTCAAGCAAAAGCTTTAAACGCCGAAAATTTTAAAGATGTTGTCAAAAGAATTTTGAAACTTTTTTGGGAAACAAGAATTCTGGTCTTATTTTCCCAATTTTAAGAAGGAGAAAAAATCGGGCAGGAAAGTTTTTAATCCGTAATAGACGTCGCGGAGAAAAGTTTTGTCGCGGATGCTTTTTATTATTCTCATTTTGAGATAGCGGGGGTTGAAGTAAAAGCGGCGATAGAATAAATTGTAATACCTTTTTAAAGTCTCCGCGCTTAAGTTGGGATGTTTGTAAACGTCGCCTACTTTGTGAAAATTGTATTGCGACCAGTCGCGGGTTTTTATCCGACCCTCTTTTTCGTATTGGTCAAACATTCTTGTGCCGGGCAAAGGAAGGGTGACGGTGCACTTGGCGTAAGTCGGCATCATTTTCACGGCAAAATCAATTGTTTTAAGACTTTCTTCGGTATCAGCCGGCAGACCCAGCATAAAAAAACCAACGCTTTCCAATCCGGCTTTTTTTACCATTTCCATGCATTTGGCGGCTTGCTCCAAGGTAATGCCTTTGTCAATTGAATCCAAAGATTTTTGGTCTCCGGATTCAAAACCGATGCCCACTTGATAACAGCCGGCTTTTTTGGCCAAATCCAGAAATTCCTGGTCAACGCGGTCAACTCGCACGCCGTTGGCTAGGTTCCAAGGAACGCGGATATTTTCTTTTATCATTAGTTTGCAAATTTTTTTAGCGCGTTCAATATCCGTGGCAAATTGGTCGTCAATTATGCGGAATTCGCCGACGCCGTGTTTGATAAAATATTTCATTTCATCAACCACTCTTTCGGCTGATTTGGTTCTGAAAAATCTTTGAAAGATGTTTTTATTGCAAAAACTGCAGTTGCTGGGACAGCCGCGACTGGTTTCCATATGGAGCACAGGCGTGCCCCGGCTGACTAATCCCGAACAATGATAACGACGGATGTCGTAGAGCGAAATATCGGGCATTGGCAGAGAATCAAGATTTTTGATGAATCCGCGGGCCGAAGTGGATAATATTTTACCGCCATCCTTATAGAAAATTCCTTTTATCGCCGAAAGATTTTTGCCTTCAAGAATTTCTTTGAGCGTTTCTTCGCCTTCGCTCACGACAGCTATATTTATTTCCGTTTCCTCAAGGCTTTCTTTCGGCAGGGCGGTGGCGTGAGGCCCCCCGTAAATTATTTTTACTTCGTTTCCGAGTATTTCGCGCGCAATTTTGGCGATATCCTTTACTTCAAAAAACAAAGGCGTGGTTGAAGTAATGCCGATAAACCGCGGCTTTGCCGCTTCAAGAGTTTTCCTTAAAATGCCCCAGGGCTCTTTTTCTATGCCTAAATCCAATATGTCGGCTTTAAGGCCTTCTTGTTTTAATCGTCCGCCCAAAGACATAAAAGAAAGCAGAGGAAAAACCTGCCGGAAAACGGAAACTTTTGTATTTTCGTAGGCGCCAAAAGCGGAAGGCGGATTGATGAAAAGAATATCAATGGGTTTTTGTGTTGAGTTAATGCTCATAAAAGAATTAAAGATTTAAAGGCCTGTTTCTTTTTTACAGATATCGTCAGCCGCTCTCCATTTCTTCTGGGTAAGCAGTTTTTTAATGCATGTTCTAGCAAGATTCGCTTCAACGGGAATTCCATTTTTAAATGCGCACATATCAATGTCTTTTTGGATGCATTCTTTATAGATTTTTTGTTTTTCATCAGGAGTCTTTTTTCCTTCCTTTAAGCCGCTTTTAATAGCCAAAATAACGATTGTCATAATCGCAATGCCCCAGAAAAATTTTTCCATTGTTTCTTTCTTTCTTGCGTTCAGCATATATTGCTAATCATACTTTGATTTTACTTTTCGTCAATTTTGATTTGACTTTTGTTCTTTTTTAAAGCATTATTAGAGTAATTTTAGTTAAGATATTATAACAATAATTATGGATATATTTGAGCAATTTATAGATACAAAAATTATTGAAATTCCTTTGAGCGGTTTCATTTTTAATCTTATTTTGGCGGCAATTTTGTCGTCTTTTTTGTCTTTATTCTATACGCGCTACGGCCATTCTTTGTCCAACAGAAAACTTTTCGCCAGGAACTTTGTGTTTCTTAGCGTGATTACAACGTTGGTTATCACCATTATTAAATCTTCGCTGGCTTTATCTCTTGGTTATGAAGCGTTTCGACGAAACGGCGGAGAATTTGGAAGCGTCGTTTCTGATAAAATACGAAGATTTTGAGAAACTCCGTCAAAGCAAGAAGGAATTAAGGCGATTGTCTCCCTCTGTTGAAATTAGTTTCGTGGATGAAAAAAGTTCATACTAAATCTAAAAATTGCAGATTAATATGCTTATCAAGGAAAAGAGATTGGAATATCCATTGGTTAAGTTTCTTATAGCTTGGTTTCTCCGTTTCTTCGGCAAAAAGAGGATTGTGTTGCTTGCTCTGTTATTTTTTGCGGTATTTATTTTTGGCGGTTTGAGTTATCGATTTTTAGTGAATTCAGGGACAGCCGACAAAATTATCAAACCAATGATTAGCCGCGGCTATCAATGGCCCTTAAATTATTTTAAGGGGATATTTTTTTCTGAAGTGGAAAAAATAACAATTGATGTTAATTTCGACGATTATCAAAAGATTTTACGAAAAAGAGATGAGGCTTTACGGCAACACCTTTTAGTCAATTCAGATGAAGATTATGTCCCTGCTGTAATCACTCATAATAATAAAAAATTTTCCGCCGACATCAGGCTAAAAGGAGATGCGACAGACCATATAATAGGCGATAAATGGTCTTTTCGGATAAAGACTAAAGGGAGCGACGCATTATTCGGAATGACACGGTTTTCAATTCAGGATCCGGAGAGGAGAAATTATCTTTATGAAAGGCTTTTTCATCAATTTTTAAAAAAAGAAGGAGTATCTTATTTAAGGTATGATTTTATTGACGTTACTTTAAATGGCAAACATCTCGGCATCTACGCTTTAGAGGAGTTTTTTTCCGAACAGACCCTTGCTAATAACAGATTGCCGAAGGGGCCAATTTTAAAATTTAATGAAGATTTCTTTTTTGCTTTAGTGCTGCGAACTCATGGCACTGATGCGCACGTAGAGGACCCAAGGGATGAAATTTATGTTTCAAATCCCATTGATGCGTTTGAGTCGTCTAAAATTCAAAGCGATTCTATCCTTTTCAGCCAATTTCAAACAGCCAAGAATCTTTTAGAAGCGCTTAGAAGCGGCGTTTTAACAACCAGCCAAGTATTTAATATAGAAAAACTTGCCAAGTTTTATGCCATTGTGGATTTAACTAATGCTTGGCACAGTACCGGCTGGACTAATACAAGATTATATTACAATCCCGCCACTTCTCTATTGGAGCCTATTGGCTATGATGCTTTTACCGGCGAAATAGATCCAATCACATATCTTATGGGCTATTCTAAGCCGAAAGATTTTGAGGATTCGATATATGATTTAAGATATACTCTTTTTAAAGATATGGAATTTTTTGAAGAGTATATAAAACAACTTCAAAGAATATCGCAATCGGGCTATCTCGAAGAATTTCTTGATGAAATAGACAAAGAATTAAAAAACAGCCTCTATACCATTTGGCGAGATAATCCCATGTATTCTTTTTCAACGAATGTCATCTATCAAAATCGGGAGTATATCAGAAATGCCTTAAATCCACTCGTTGGGATAAGGGCTTACTTAAAAGTATCCGCTCCCAAAATAATTGTTGAGGTTGCTAATATTCAACCTTTACCCGTTGTGTTTCAGGGCGAAATACTGCCGGGTCGGATTCCTAATACTCCACTTGTATTCCAAGATTTTGAACTGCAAGAATTGCCCAAGGTTTTGAATTACAGAATACTCGGTATAAGCACTGTTTATAACGCCGAGGTAATTCCGTGGACGGCCTTGGATCTAAATGAAATTGAGCAGATTAAAAAAAGACGAACACCTAACTATTATTCATTTGATTTTTTGTCAGTCGATTACACGGAGAAAACTATTTTGATAAGACCGGGGAATTGGAATTTGGTTCAGGATTTGATTATTCCGGAAGGTTTTACTTTGATTGCTGGCGCCTGGACACAAATTAATTTAAAAAATTCCTCAAGGATTATTTCCTATTCTCCGTTGAATTTTGTTGGCAGCGAAGAATCGCCGATAAAAATTACGTCTTCCGACAAAACAGGGAAAGGAATTTTGGTTTTGGCTTCGGGGAAAAGGTCTTACCTCAAAAACGTCATCATCAGCAATAGTTTAGTCACCTTTTATGAGTCGCCAATTTTTATTAGTCGCTCTCAATTTTTGGGCAATACCTCAGATGATGACACGGTGCATATTTTGCGTTCCGAATTTGAAATAAGCGATTCGCTGTTTAAAGACAATTTTTCCGACGGCTTGGATGTTGATTTCGGGCAGGGAAAAATCGTCCGGACGTCTTTTATAAACGTCGGTGGCGATGCTCTGGATTTTTCGGGTAGCAATATTAACATAGAGGATGTTTATATTAAGAACGCCGGTGATAAGGGCATCAGCGCAGGTGAAGACAGCCAGATTGAGATAGAGAATTTAGAGATTACCGATTCAAATATTTGTTTGGCGGCGAAAGATTTGTCCGAATTGACGGCGGATGACGTAACAATTGATAATTGCAAAACCGTCGGCATAACGGTGTTTCAAAAGAAGCCAGAATTCGGTCCCGGCATGGTGATTATTACTAACCTCCAGATTAAAAACACCTCACCGGAATTTTTAGTGGAAAAAGGTTCGTCTCTTAAGGTTGACGGCAAAGATATAAAAGCAGAGGAAATTAATTTAAAAGATAAATTTTATAACCAATAAGATGTCTGTAATGGATAACATATTTGATTTGACACGGGGTAATGAACCGCGATACGAAAGGAAGTTTTTTATTTCCAATTCAACTCTGTACGAAATCAAATCTTTAATTAAACTCCATCCCGTCTGCTTTAAAGAAGTGTTTCCCCAAAGGCGGGTGAATAATATATATCTTGATTCGTTTGGTTTGGAAAATTATCTGGACAATAAATTTTATTTATTGCAGTTAAGGGTAAGCTCGCTTAATAATTACTTTCGGCAATATTATGTTTCGGCGGATAAAAAATTCAGGCTGACTTTGGATTTTGACCTTTGTTTTTGCAAACCGGAAAAATTAATTGAGCGCGATAACTCTAACTGCATTTTGGAATTAAAATACGACTATGAATACGATGACGATGCCCGGAATGTTTCCGCCGAATTTCCCTTCAGAATGACAAAAAGCTCCAAGCATACAATGGGTATTGAAAAATTATCATAGCTCAATATTATGAAAGAAATTTTCACACCCTTTTTCCTAAACTGTTGTTTTCAAAAAATAAAAATTCCTCTTCTTTTTTTGGCAATACCTCTCGCAATATTATGGCCGGTTTTATTTGGCGGAAAGATTTTTACTGACATCGGAGCATTTTACACTCATTACCCTCTTTTTAAAATTTTTGGAGATTCTTTGCGCCAAGGCGAAGGGCTGGTTATTTGGATTTCCTCGTATTTAAGCGGTTTCTCGACTTATCTAAGCCAGCAGGGCGGATTACTTTCACCTCTCACTATTTTATTTTTCAGAATTTTTGATTTTCTAATGGCTTATCACTGGCTGATATTTTTTAATTTTTTTATTGCAGGTCTTGCTATGTATGCCTTGGCAAGAAATTTTTCTTTGTCAAAATTCGCTTCAATTATTTCGGCATTTGCTTATACTTTTTCTCATTTCAATATGTCTGTAAGCCAGATTCTTGTTTTCGCCAATTTATTTCCTGTTTTACCGCTCTTTTTTCTCGCGCTTTTCAAAATTAATAAAAGAGAAAAAGTATGGCTATATGCCGTTCTAGGAATTTTCATTTTAACGATTGGTTGGCTGGGAGCTTTTACGGAAATAGTTTTTTATATTGTTTTAGCCGGATTTTTTTTCGCGTTGTTTTTGGCATGGCGGTCAAAGCAACTAAGAATTGTCTGGTGGTTTTTGGCAATCTGTATTATTTCCGTTTTGCTGGCAAGTTCCTGGCTTTTGTCGGTTTTTGAATTTTCTGGATTGACCTCTAGAATTATCAATCTGACAAATGAGGAAATAATGTCCGGCGCTGTTTTGAGTGGAGATATTTTTAGAATTTTTTATCCCTATTTTGGAATCCCGTATTTACCGCTCGGTTTTTCAAATAATTTTGTTTTTGTGTATGTCGGTATTATTCCTTTGATATTCGGCTTTTTGTCTATTTTTATATTTAGGCGAGAAAAGTTTCTGCATTTTTTCGCGCCCCTGTTTTTGATAACTTTTTCTTTAACTTTGTCTTTTCTTCCCTTTTTTGATTGGCTCCATCATTTGCCTGTTTTTAGTTTATTCAGAGGCCCTTTTAAGTGGCTGCCTTTAGCCATCTTTTCTTGGGCGATTCTTGCCGGTTTTGGACTCGATTTTATAAGTGAGATTGCTAAACAAAAGAAATTCAAAGTTTTTATCAGGGGGTTGGAAATATTCGTAGTAGTTCTTGTTGCTTTGTCTATAATTGTTAATGTTATTTTTGTTTTTTTTCAAAGTCAACTTATTAGTTTAACTAAGTATTATTTTGAGAATTATCTTTTGCCTAAAAACGTATTAGTTCAACCGTGGTCTTTTTATCAGCCTCGCATTCAGACCATTCTTGGAAACTCTTTTTATAATATTTCTTTAAAAAACTATCATTTTTCTGTTTCTATAATATTTATTGTTATTGCGGGATTGATTTTTTCTTTGTATCAAAGAGGGAAGTTGGGACTCGCCAATTTTAAAAAATATGCGGTTCTGGCCGTTGTTTTAAATACAATTTTGATTTGGCAGGGTCATTATTTGTTGCAATCTAGTGATGTTGTTCGCGGGGCGCCGGCTACTGCGCAGTTTTTGCAAAGCCAAAAAATAGACCTGATTCCTTTCCGTGTTTCTTCGTTTTTACCAAGCTTCGCTCATTATGAGGATGTCTTTGGTATTAAATTGAACGACAGACAATCTCAAATAAGTCTTAATACCGCGCTTTTGTTTCCTAATACCAGTGCTTTTTTTAACATAGATTCCATTCTTGCCGAGGAAAATTTTATGACAAGGCGCCAAGAGGATATTTTAATCAAAACAGGCTTTGAGCATAAAGATTTTAGCGAGAGCGGCAAATTGATGACCAATCCGGAATTGTCTCTTACAGAAAAAATTTCAACTTTTTTCTCGCCACAAAACCGCAACTTGCTTTCAATGCTCAATGTCAAATATATTTTATCTTCTTTTGAATTACCGCCTCCTCTAAAAAAAGTTTTTGAAACCAATGTAACTAAATATGATGTGCCGGTTTATATCTATGAAAATCCTGATGTTTTGCCAAGAATTTATTTTGCTGACAAGCCAATGTATACTTTTGAGCAAGACGAGAAAAAAATTTTTGAAGAATTGCTCAAAATAGACAACTTTAAAGAAAAAACTTTAATAGAATGCAGTGAGCCGATTTGCTTGGCTGATTATCAAATTGGCAGCCAGTCGTCAGTAGCCAGTAGTCAGATAATTGTTGAAGAAATAAAGAACGGCTATCTGAAATTAAAAACAAAAACAGACAAACCCCGCTGGCTTGTTTATTCAGAGTCCAATCTACCCACCTGGGAAAGCCACATAGACGGCCAACTAACTAAAATCTATACTGCCAACTATATTTATCAGGCGGTATTTGTGCCGGAAGGAGAGCATGAGATTGAATTTAAGTATCCGGGAGTGTGGAGGCAGTATATCTACAGTCTTAAAAATTTGTTGAGAAAATGGTCAAATTAATCACTAATATTTTTTTCTTTCTTAAAAGCCGCGAAAAATTAAGCGCCTTTCTTCTGTATATCGGAGTAATTTCTTTGTTATACGCTCCGATAGTTTTTTTAGGCAGGTCTCTTCAAGCCCCCTTGTTTTATCAGAATATCGTAACCGAAGAAGGAGTGTACGGCTATCAAGGCAGAAAACCGATTAATAGTTTGAATGTTGATTTAACTAACGGGATTTTTGCCGACTTCCCAATTAATAAATTTATCGGAGACGCTTATAAAAAAGGCCAGTTGCCTTTGTGGAATCCTTATCAATCAGCCGGTCAGCCTTCAGCCGACTGGATCGGCGCAGGACCTTTTCACCCTTATAGAATTTTACAAAATGTTTCGCCGATAGGGGGGTATGATTTTTTTATGTTAGGCCGGTTATTAGTCGCCGGTTTTTTTACTTTTCTTTTTTTAAGACTTTTGAGCGTTTCTTGGTTAAGTTCTTTTCTCGGCGGACTGCTTTTTATGTTTTCGGGAAGTTTTACCGTTTTTATGCAGAACGAAGAAGCGGTAAATGTGGTTATGATGATTCCGGTATTGCTTTGGGCTATTGAAAGATTACTCGGCCGGTCTAATGGCCGCAATATAGTTTTATCGGCTGTTGTCTTCGCCCTGCTGCTTTTAGCCGGAACTCCGGGAGTGATTTTGTACACCTTGCTTTTAGGCGCGGCATATTTCGTTTTTAGAGTCATAACATTGAAAGCCGCTAAAATAAAAAATTTCTTCCTGATAGTTTTTGCTTTTATTTTAGGATTGGGATTTGCCGCTCCTTTCATTTTTCCATTTATAGAATTTTTAGGTAATACCATTAATTTGCGGGCGTTTCACGGCTTAATTGCTGCCCCCGTTGGTTCTTTTCTTGATGTGATCGGGCTTACTATCAGCCCGATTATGGCGGAGATTCCCAGTTTTTATAGAATTACTCACCCCGTTAATGGCCTTTGGGATTCTCTTGGGGGTTATACTGGCGCCTTTTCTGTTTATTTGGTTATTTCGGGCTGTTTAATAAGCATTATTTTCTTAAAAAGAAAAATCCGCCATCAATATATTTCTCTTTTTCTATTTTTTCTGGGATTTGGTTTGTTTATCATTCTCAAAAATTTCGGCCTTCCTCCTTTTAGTTGGCTCGGTTATCTTCCGTTTTTTAATATAGTTTCAAGCAGTCGTTGGTCCGGCCCTATCTGGGTTTTTTGTTTGACAATGGCCGGAGCTTTAGGTTTTGAATTTCTGAAGGAAGCAGGAGGGCGAATTTTTGAAGCCATCCAGCAATCAAAGAGATTGAAAACTTTTGCAGTTTCCGCATTGAGTTTAATCTCCTGCGCTTTACTGGCAGCGCCTCTCTATTTTTATCAGCAAAGCGACCGTCTCCTGGATTTTGATTCAGTGGCCAAAACGGCTTTTTTAGCGCGCTGGGAGCTTTTTACAACCAGCTGGCTTGCGTCTCTTTTGATATTGGCATTAGCCATTTATTTAACCCACTCTTTTCTTAAAAACCAAAATAAAGGCGCGCTCTACGGCTTATTCGGTCTTGCCTTGCTGGAACTTTGGTTGTGGGTTCCTCGCGGCTATGATTTCAGTTCAATGAGATTTAAATTCGGATTGTTTATTTTCGGCCTGATATTTATCCTCCCCGTCTTAATAAAAAGAAAATGGCCGTTGGTTTCAATAGGCAGCTCTATATTTTTTCTTCTTTATATTCTTTTAGATGTAATTGCCCCCTATGGTCTTCCTCAAAGATATAATACTTTTACCGAACCTCCCTATATAAGATATTTAAAGGAACAAAGCGGTTATTGGCGGGTAATGGGAGATACCTCGGCTTTGATGCCTAATTGGGCCAGCGCTTTTGAAATCTCGGATCTAAGGCATGTTGTCGAGACCGGAACAATATCTTGGTATCATTATTACAGAAAAAATAATTTGGATAATATCCATGGATATTTCGGAGTGCTTAGTCATTGGTTTACCGGCGGAAATTATGAAGATAAAAAAACAGAATCAGATCTTAAACACATTGAAATTAACAAGGATTTATGCCCTAGCTTGACTATTTCCAAGTTTTTGAATTTTGGCAAGCAGGATCATGTAGAAAATAAACTAAGGACATTTTTACCATTTTATTCGCTATTGGGAGTAAGATATATTTTAACCAGTGCTCCGGATATTAATGAAAATATTGAAAAAGACAATTCTTTTTATTTTCCCCAGATTTACAAAGGAGAGGTAAATATTTTTGAAAATCGTTCCGTTTTTCCCAGAGTATTTATTACTTACGATGCGGAATACGCCTCTTCATTTGGGGAGGCCCAAAGAATGCTTAGAAGAAAAGATTTTGATTTGAGGCGCAAAATTGTTTTGGAAGAAAAACTTCCTTCAGAAAATTATTTGGGCCGAGAAGGAGAGAATTCAACGTTTATTGCCGATTATAGTTATAACAAAGTAGTAATTAAAGCGGAAACCAAGGCGCCGGGCATTCTTGTTTTAAGCGATGTTTTTTATCCGGGCTGGAAAGCGGAAATTGACGGCAATCCGACTAAAATTTATCGGGTAGATGGTTTAATAAGGGGAGTTTATCTGCCGGCGGGAATTCACGAAGTTGTTTTCAGTTATTGGCCGCCGAGTTTTGCCAAGGGACTGGTGGTCGCTTTGCTGTCTTTTTTCGCTTGTTTGATTCTCGTAATTTTAAAATTTGAACAAAGACCCCGAAAAATCGCCGCCTTAATAATTATTTTTCTTTTAATAATTCCTTCTTTATATTTTTATTTTCAAAGTTTTCGGAATTTTATTTCTTCCTCTAAATTTAGAAGCGCAACCGAGATAAAAAAGCAAGAAGAATTGGGAACAGAAGAATTGGGAATAGAAGAATATAGCAAGAAACAGCGGTCCGAGGAAGATCGGCGGGCCGTCATAAACTTTATTTATGAGAACATTGAAGATTTTACCGCCTTTCAAGACACTCCTGATAAAAAGTGGGTTCCTGCTCAATTTTTGTTCCCCGAAGATTCATCGCAGAAGGTTTATGTCGCTCTCCGGTCCGAAAATGAAGAAATGGAGAGAAAAATTTTAATTTATATAGAGGAAGTCGAAGATATTTTCGGCCAGTCGCCACTCTCCCGTTTTATTAGAAATCCTCAATTATTAACGATAGACGGGAAGCCAGCGTTGATACGAGAATTGGAATACATGTTTTCAATCCCCGTAGCGCTGTACTCTCATTTTTATTTTTATGGAACAGAAAAGATAGGCGCAAAGATTTATATAGTTGCAGGATATTTTGAGAAGATAAATGACGAATGGGTTTTAAAAGAGGGCAATGATTTAGTGTCCGGCAGAGATTTGGTTTCTTATAAATATGACTGCGATAAGTTTGACTGGCTAAGGCAGTAAAATTGGAATAGTAGATTTACAGCCTTGAAAATTTGTTGAAAATAGACCACGATTAAGATAATGAAAATACTTTTGATTAATTTGCCGAGAGTTTTTGAGACCAGTGATTTCACGACGCCGGATTATTTTTTGCATGATTTTGTCAGATATCCTCCTTTGGGCCTTCTGGCTATTGCCGCCGATATCAGCCCCAAGCACAGCTTGGAAATTCTGGATACGGCCGTGAAAGATATGTCTTTGGAGCAGATTATTGATTATGTA
>Ga0209212_1005236_pt1 | contig 15583 bp, 31 predicted proteins | sample RifGroC2_FD_183996 | JGI IMG/M metagenome (GOLD analysis project Ga0209212, IMG submission 183996) | Groundwater microbial communities from Rifle, Colorado, USA - Groundwater C2 (SPAdes) (version 2) | ecosystem: Environmental > Aquatic > Deep subsurface > Groundwater | place: Rifle, Colorado... | reverse complement strand
AGGGTAGAGAAAAACGGCCAGTTATAATTTGCTTCGAACATCATGCGCGACAGGGTTTTCCAGCCGCGCGCCAGCGCTAAAAATTCGTAGAGGAGTAAAAAGATTGCGGCGATGATCCAGGGCATGCCGCGATTGTCACGCGGTGCAGAAAAAGTAGCAAAGCAAAGAACGGCTTAGATTGGGAAGATCGAACTAGACTGGAGAAAAATTCTCGCTGTTGGCCATCGACGTAGCTCAGGCCAACTCTGAGCTTGTCGAAGAATTGGAATCCTGATCGAGCCAGGCGAGAAACTTGACGCGCGTGATGCGCCACTGGCGACCGACGCGCTTGCCCGGGATCTCGCCTAACTCCAGCAGGTCATAAATAGTCTGATCCGATAGCTGGAGATATTGCGCTAATTGGGCGACGGTGAGAATCGCGCCGGGGGGAAGCTCTTTCATTTTGATTTTGGATTAAATTCTTTATCTATAATTGCCCGGGCGGCTTTGCCTATCTTTTTCATCTGCTGTTTATAACGCGCAAGACTGAAATAGGCTTTGCGATAAACGGAATCGTGCTTTAGTACTGGATGAATACGCGGTCTCATCTTTTTCCTCCTTCTGAGATCTGAGATCTCGAAAGAACCGAGATCCCCGCATCGAACTAATTGTAGACTAGTTTATAAAAAGTTCAAGAAAAAAATCCGGACTAAAAGTGGACCGGGGGGCGGCGGCCCTTAGCCGCAGAGCATTGGAATATTGGACATTGGAACAATAGATCTATTATCTACTGATCTATTTTCTGCCGAAGGCGTGCCCGCAGTGCCTGCAACGGACGGCCTCTACTGGACCGGTCTAACCACGATAGGTTCTGCGCTGATTGTTGCGACGCGAGCCGCGATCGGCACATTGACGAGAGAATACCCTGCAACCAGCTTGGTCTCGAATGGCGTCAAAACCACGCGGGATGAAGATTTCTCGTCGATAAGATAGCCTGCCTTGTCGTAGAATTTGATGATCATAAGCAGCATAGTCGCTTCATCGCGCGGGTTGTAAACAGTGATCTTCCAGGAATATTTCCACCAGACACTATTCGTTTCAGAGACCTGAACGTTTAGACTGGAAAGCTGCATCGGCGCTTTCGTTGGCAATGGCGTCGGTGCGGGCGCGGTGACGGATGCTCCGCCCGGAGGCTCGGGAAGCTGGCGAGTCTCCGGTGGGAGTGCTTGCCCTTCAAGATGCGTTATCCCTTTTTCATCGGTCCATGATTTCATCTGCGCGTTGAGAGATGATGCAAAAAGGAGGGTCAGAATTATAGAGAATGCAAAGTGCTCCACATATTGCCTCTTCTTCGGAACTGATCGAAGTCCTCTTGGCTTCACCGCCTTCCCCTCCCCCCACCGGAGGAGCCGCTACTTCGGCCCGAGGAGCTGCTCCCGCGCGGATGATAAACTTTGTTGCCGCTATTGCTCCAATGATATTCTCCACCTTTCGGCCCTTGATAGATAGGTTTGCCGGTCGGGCTGTAGCCGATTGGGGCGCCTTCCTTTACGGATTGAGATCCTCCTCCGGGAGGCAAACTCTTTGTCGATTGACTATCAGGATCAGTCAGTTTTGTGCCGGGCTGTGCGCGGGATGGTTTCTCATTGGTGAGATATTCGGAGATCACCCATTCGCCGGCGGCGTTTTTTGTCTTGTGGTAGAGCTTGCCGGTGTTTTTGTCTTCCAGAATTTCCTGTGTAAATGCGGGCCAAACATAAAGCAGGAGAGAAAATATAAAAACGCTGGACTTAAGCATTGGCGCCTCCTTTATTCAAAATTCAGCCATGCCGCCTCCACCGCCGCAACCTGAAAGCCTTCTATGTCTTTCGGGATGACTCTGTCCTTATATAAGGGATTTCTCGCGTGCAAAATCCAGAAGCGCCCCTTCTCTTCTTCCCGGAGTATCTTCACGGTCGCCCCCTCCTCATCCGGCAAATAGGCTGCAACCAGTTTTTCTTTCAATCGGTTCGGATCTCGCCTGGTCAGGTTAATAAGAATGAGATCCCCCTTGCGAAGCTGTGGCTCCATAGAATCGCCGGTGACCCGGATCATATAATAGGAGTTGCCCCGCTTGAGCTTCCACCGGGGCACCCGCGCCCAATCCTCTATCCGTTTGAAATCGAGGGATCGACCCGGACCGGCGGCGATCTTATCCTCCAGAATCGGCACCCGGATCATCTTGATCTCTACCTCTTCCGTGCCGGGAAGCCTCTCCTGCCGGTCGTCGACCTTGAGTATCTCATAGACCGGGCCGGACTCCGCCACTAGGCCCGCTCCATTTATGTCCTGTGGCGGCAGGGGGGGTACGATGATCCCGCTAATAAGCCAAATAATTCCCCTCTTTTTAAGATCGCGGTCCGCGATATTACAGAGGGTGACCACGTCGGGGATTCTGCCTCGTTCGTAATTAAGGATAGCCACGTCAGACAGGTCGAGCTCTCGGCCGAAGGCCGCCCGAGACTTTTCCCCCCTTATATCTCTGATCCTTTCGGCTATTTTTTTGTAATCAACAGCCATCCTAACAGCCTGTTATTTTTTCTCTTGACAAGATCCTAACAATTTGTTAGTTTCCCCTTAAACCGGTTAACCCTTAATGCCAATAACCCTTTAACCCACTATGACCCGCAAAGTCAAAGCCCAGCTCGCCCTCCTCGATCTCAAGCTCGAAGATCTCGCTGAGGAGTGTGGAGTTTCTAAGCCGCTCATCTCGATGATCCTCAGCGATAAATACGTCGGCCATGAGCACCGCCCGAAGATCCTGCGGCGGCTAAAACTAAAATCGAGCGATGTGTGGCCCGAGAGCGATGACAACGGCAATGGCAAGCGGAGGGCGGCGTGAACTGCGAGGGGGCAATGATCCTGGATATGGCGATCGGCGGGCTAATCGGCCTGGGTCTTGTCTGGCTTTACGATCGCTTTGAGAAAATCCGTTTCCAGCGTTGGCAGCGCGAGATGCTCGCGGAGCAGGAGAAACATTGGCCTGGTGACTTGAATAGCTTCTTCCATCGAGGCGAAGCAATTAAAAACCAACAGGGCGAGCATTTTGGAGCTGATCGGGGCGGGAAAGAGAAAAAAGTTTGACAGGATCGCCTGATGCAGATCGAACAAATTAGCAAAACCGACCGACGATGCCTTGCCCAGGGCGCGCGTGATCTCGCCCACGGCTCGAAGCTTGGCCTCGTAAAGCTGACCGGAATATCGGTCCACACGCTCACGGCGAAATCGATACTCAGCGGCCAAGAAGCCAAGCAAGAACAACAAAACGGAGCCGGCGATTTGAAGCAGCATGATGCCCGCATATCACGGCGGATTCTCACCGGTCAAGGAGGGGCGGCGTGATGGAAAGCCTTAACATTTTTTACGCACTGCTTGGATTGGCGATTGGATGGCTCACTGCTGAGGGGTTCCATAAAATTTTCAAATGCAGCTGCCGCCGCAGATATACAAAATCGGGAACTAGATCCGCGAATCTCGTCATTCGCGCCGACGGCTCCGGGAGGGCGGCGTGAGGCGCACCGAGCTTATAGCCGCCGCCGATAAGCTGCGCGGCTCGCTGCTCGCCGCCGAGCCGAAGATCAATTTTTACGAGCGGGAGAAATGGGCTCTCGTCGGCGAGTGCGAGCGCTTTGGCAACGATCTCTGCAATGCGCCGACGGCGCACAACCGCCGCCTGGGCGCGATCGTCTATACGATCCGCGAGGGGATAGACAAGCTGGCATCCCTGCAGCGCCGGGCCGGACAATTCTATCGCTCTCTCAATCAGATCGGGAGGGCGGTGTGAACTGGGGGGATATTTTTTGTTGGATCTTTTTAAGCTGGGTGCTGGGGTTTGTCCTGAGTATCCTGTTTTTTTTGCCGATGAAATATCTGGGCCAGGCCTTCCTCAAGTCTCTCTACCGCAAGATCATCGCGCATCGCATTAAGAAGATCGCGCAGGAGAGCGAGGGCTTCGACTTTCTTTGGAGAGTTCAATCCTACGATCCGATCCTTATCTACTCGATCAACCGCATACCCATCGAAGAGCGAGAGCACGCGATTGAGTATGTCCGAAACCGGATTAGAAACAATGGGTAGATGTTTTTCGATGATATCCCTTAGCGCCTCGCTGTCACCATCGAGCTTTAGTGCATATGCGGCGGAGGAGATTTCGGCGTATGCCAGGAGGCGGCGCTGGTATAACTCTCTGCTATACAGCTCCCATCGCGCGAGCCGTCTTAATATTTCCGAAACGATAACGCCACAGGCCGCACCACCGACAAAGGCGGCAAGGACAGGCATCCAGAATTTCCAATCCATCTTCGCCCCCATAACACAGCGGCTTTCTTCGGGTCAAGGAGGGGCGGCATGAGACTCTCTCTCCAACCATTTCCCCGCTGCGCCTGGGTCAAAGTCCCGGTGACGCCGCTCGGCTATGTGCTCGCGGTGGGGAAGCTATGGGACCAGGTCCCCCGGTTCGTCCCGGAGGAAGATTTCCCGGTGACCGTCTTTGTCGATCTGCCGGAGGGAGATCAGCAAGAGGGGCTACAGATGCTCCGCGCAAAATCTCCCGGCGATCCAGCGCCTGGCGGCCGAGTGGTTGATCTCGCCGCTGCCGCTCGACGTGGCGCGGCCGTGGTACGTCCAGGGTTTTTAAAGGAAGGAGTCGGCATGAAAAAACTTGGGATCTCTCTTGCTCTCGCCGGTTGCCTCTCGCCTCTCGCCTCCCAAGCTGAGGATTATCCCTACCAGATTCTGGAGCAGCTCCACTATCAACATCTCTACCGCCGCCAGATCCAGCCACAGCCGCAATCGCAGCCTGTCATTCAGCGGTTTGTCTCCGGCAATACGGTAATCGCCTGCGTCACTTACTGGACCGGCTGGCAATGGGCAACACAGTGCTACCCGGAGGGCGTTAATCGATGAGTCCCGCACACGAGCAGGTTTTTAAAGACGGAGAAATAATCCCCCTTCACGAATTTGAATCCCGATTCAGAAAATATTTTTGCGACGGCAACGAGATCACTTTTGCCCAATGGCCGGTGCGGATCGAGTACGACGCGGACGGCGGGCTGACGATCTTTGTAGGGGCGTATCGCGATACGCCCTTACCGATCGATCTAACGGAGGAGCAGCCATGAAGGAGGCGGTCCTGTTTGGTTTTTTATTGCTCGGATTTGTCGTCGGCCTCTCGGCGATCCTCTATGGATTGATCGTTCTTTTTTGGGACCGGCAGCGGCGGCGAACGATGCGGCGAAAAATCAGGGTGCTCAGTTTATGAATGATTCACTACCCGCTCTGCTCACGCCTATTGGGCGGCGCTGCGAGTGTGGCCGGCGGCTGGGCGTGAGCTTGAATGGCCGGCGCAACCGGCGCGGCTGGAAGCCCCGAAAAGGGCACAATCTCTGCGCCCGCTGCTGGCGTGCTTTAAAGAATCGGAATCTAGCAAAATCAACAACTTCGGAGGGGCAAAAGCCCGTACGTACGGACTTTTGAGGAGGCGACATGAGGGGACTACGTAAACCATCGACCGAACTTGAGAACCTGGCAGAGGGGCTAGGCAGCGCCGAGGACCCTTACTACCTCAAGCCGCTCGCGGACAAATCTCCGCCCGAGCTGGCCGAGCTGGTGCGGACCGAGATCCGCTACTCGGCGCTGTTCATGATCCGGGCCGGCCGGATCTTCATGGCCATCAAGAAAAAACTCGGGCATGGAGAGTGGGAGGATTTTGTCCATAAACAGCATTGGAGTTGGAACTATGTGCGTTGCTCAATGAAGCTCCTGGAGGTCGTGGCAAAATTTCCACAAGCGCTTCATCTCCCCGGAGGCCGCACAACTGAAAGGTTCTTGCAGCTTCCTTCGCCGGAAATCGAATCCTTCCTCGAAGATCTCCCACCCGAGGCCGTAAAGAAGCTCACGCCCTGGGACCTGGAGCGGATCTACGAAAAAAAACGGGGCGAGAACATAAAGGCCGGGCGCAAGCCCAAGCCGCCGAAGGATTTTGTCGAGCCGGACGTAACGGACCTGGACAAACTTTTTGCCCAGGCCTACTCAACCTTGAACCTGATCTCTGAATTGAAGCTCTCCGCGAAAGAGGCGGAGCGCGCGAAAAAATATCATCAACAGCTCTATCGCGCGTGGGACCGCGCCTCCTACAATCTCCGGGATCCGGAACATAAGACCAAACCCCTATGGGAGTCCCATCCGCTGGAGGAATTTGCGGAGGAGAATCCGGCTTGAACCTTAAACGCTTTGAACCTTTGAACTGCTTTTCATGAAGCTAGGCGATTACACGCGCCAGGAGATATTCGAGGCCCTGGCCGGGAAGCGGGGCAGGGAATCGTTGAAACTGGCGAAGGAGCTGGCAGAAAGATTTTCCGTGTCGGTCGGGCATATTTATAAAATCACTCATGGAGTGCGTCTTAACGGCCGCGCGCGCAGGCATGATGCAGGAGAAAAACGAATAGAGCTTGCCCCGGAGATAGATCTCTTTATGGAGGGTCTCACTGTCGATGCGGACTTCAGCGCCGACCACGTGCTCTGGGTCACTTCGCGCCATTTCGGCCTGCCGGCGGATTTCGTGTCCATCACCACTTATAACCAGTGGCTACGGGAGAAACATATGTCGCGAAACCTCCTCGGTAAAGATCTTCGGCCCTACCGCTCCTTCGAGTCGCCGCGCGCCAACCACATGCATCACTATGATACGACCGTCGCTGAGGCGTTCTATGCCAACGACGACGGATCTATCGGACACGAGCCAGGCTATGAGCGTTACAAAAACAAGCCCGGCAATCGCCGCCCGCGCCTGGTGCTCTACTCCCTCGTGGATGATTTCTCCCGCGTGATCTTCGCGCGCTTTTATTTTTCCGAGAACACTCTGAATCTCTTAGATTTCGTCTTTCGCGCCTGGTCGGAGAAAGAGGACCGGAGCTTTCCCTTTTTTGGCATCCCGAACTTTCTCTATTGCGACCAGGGCGCGCCGAGAAGATCGGCGAAGTTTCTCCACGCTAAGGAAAAGCTCGGCTTTGAGATCCCGGACACGACGCCGTCCCACGCCACCGAATTTGGCCCGCGCAAACATGGCAAGGTCGAGCGTACCTTCGGCGAGGGGCTGCTGGGCGAGTTCATGAAAATCACCCGGATCTTCCGCTTTGCCGAGATCGACGAAATGAATCAATGCCTCTACGACTGGCTGATCCACACCAACAATAAAAAAAACCGGACTACGAACGAAGTCCGCTTCGCCCGCTGGGTCCGCTCGGTGGGCGCGCCGCGCTCGATGCCGTCCGAGGAGATGTTCAAGTTGTTGCATTACGACCGCGACGAGCGCGTGGTCAAGGGCAATCTTCAGATCGAGCTCAACGGGCGCAAATATCAGCTCCCCTATCGCAAGCCATTTATTAATTGGGTCGGCGTCAAGATCGAGGTCTATTGGTATCCGGGCAAGGATGACACTATCTCGGTCGTTTATGACCATCACGAAGAGGAGGTCCGCGCGATGGCGCCCGTGGTCGATCTGGCGATGGAATATAAAAAGATCGCCGCGACAGACCGGGAAAAACGCCTGGCTGAATTAAAAGGCGCGAATTATTCGGCGGTAAATTTTCCCGCCATGTATGCCCCGGAAAAAGATCTTCCCTATCTCCCCAAGCGCGGCCAAGAGTTCGACGACAAACGGATCTCCGAAAAATCCCGCCCGGATGGCCGCCCATCATTCACCCCGGAAGTTTATCTCGACGAGGTAGAGGCCGCCTTCGCGCTAAAAAAAGCAGGCTTCTTCGACGGCGACAAGGCGCAGCGGGAGGCCGACCGCGCCTGGTTGAAGGCGCTTTTCTCTGGCCGCGAGAAGATCCCCGAAAGCGAGCTCAGCACGGCGATAGAAGCGCTCAAAACTAAACAATGGGAGGCGGAGGGTTAAATGCCAAACCATCCTCTCTTAAAAGCCTGGCGCCAACTCGGCGTCTCCTACCGCATCGGCGCTGAGGAGATGGGTGTGCCGCGCTCGGTCCTGCATGGTTTCCTCCACGGTCAAAAAAAGCTCGGCCAGCGAAGCAACCCCGAGCCGGTCATCCGCGCCTACCTGGAGTCGAAGAAACCGTCCCTCGAAGTGATCTCCGAGCCTCTGGCGAAAAAACTCTTCGGCCTGGGGCTGACGGTCAAGGACGCCGTGATGGGGATGGCGCATCTGAATATCGGCAAGGGCGATCTCTACCGCTATCTCGCCCAGGGCAAGTGGCCGAATCAACAAACTGTTGATGCTTTTCGTAAATGGTTGGAGCAGCAAAAACAGAGGAGGAAGAAAAAGATGATTACGAAAGTCATGCTGTCGGAGGAAATCTTGGAGCACTTCGGACTCAAGACCAATCCTTTTCCTCACGAGCTGAAAAGTGTCGAGGATATCGTCCCCCTAAAAGACCTTGCTCTGGCCGAGAAAAAGATTTTGTCGACGATCAACCACGGCGGTTTTTGCGGCATCACCGGCTGCACCGGCAGCGGTAAGACTGTGCTGCTGAAAAAGATCGAGCACGAGCTTTCCGCGCGCAAGGACATAGTCCTGATCAAGCCCAGGACGGTAGAAAAACAATACCTTGGAGCTTCCGGCCTTTGCGATGCGATCCTGGAGGATCTTCATTGGCCCTGGTCTAAGGGCCATCGGCTGGAGATGCGCGCCCGCTACGTCGGCCAGGCGCTGGAGCACAACTACCGCAACGGCAAAAAGGTCATCCTCATAATCGATGAGGCGCATCTCTTGACCGATGATGCCCTGCTCGCGCTCAAGCGATTTTACGAATTCGAGCTTGGCTTTAGAAAACTCCTGGCGATTGTGTTGGTCGGCCAGGAAAAGCTGGCAGAGAGGCTCCAGAACGTAAACCTGGTCGAGATAGCGCAGCGCATCGATCTGTTTGGGATCAAGGCGATGAATGGCCAGTTCGCCCGCTTTTTAAAAGAAAAACTCGCGCGCGCCGGTATGAATGGCCGGGAGATATTTGACAGCGCGGCCATGAAAGCAATCTATGAAAAAATGAGCAAGGCGGGCGGTTTTTACACTCCGCAGTCTCTGCAAAATCTCGCGGCCCAGGCGATGGTCATAGCCGAGGACCTGGGCGAGAAAACCGTCACGGCCAAAATCATCCAGGGCATTCCGGAGGCGTTTTAACGAGCCGCGAGCACGAGGAACGAATTAAGATATCCAGGGGAGCTTTTAATTTGCAATCTAAATCTGTAATCGTGCTCTGTTTTTTCTGTCTCTTGAGCGGCCTCTTTCTTGGTTGGCTTACGGCGCCGCGACCGGAGGGGCCATTCAAGGATACCTGGAGCTCGGTATTTGTAGACGATCTCGCGCGCGCAAAGGCCTGGGAGATAAACGTGGAGGTCAACCAAAAATGTGACGAGTTTTTTCATCCGCCCAAACAAACCCTCGATCAGATCATCAAGATCCTAGCCCGCTGCAATAGGCTCGGTGATATCGCGATGGGCGCGAATTATGAGGCGCGAAGGGTAATACGCTGATGGGCCGAGGAGGGACTCCTGTAGGCGCGTATCGGCTCCGTCGCGAGCTGAAGCCGCTCTGCAAGGAATGCAAGCGGGAGGAAATCGACGGCGGCGATCTATGTCACGGCTGCCGCGCCCGGCTCGCCTACCAAAAAAAAGCCGCCGCTGAAAAACTCAAAGCCTGCCACGAGATCGCCGAACGGCTCTACAAGATCGACCGGGAGAAGTACGCTGAGATATTTGCGTTTATCAATAAAATGGTGAAGCGGGGGCGATCTCTGCTCCTGATACTCCATGCGATAGAGGCGCTGGAGCGGCAGATCAAGCTCGGCAGTCCCCCGCGCGGCATCGGCTGCTTTGACTATCTCTCCGGAACGCTCCGCCGGCTGGAGGAGAAGTCCGAGGCGGAAAAACTCCGGCAGCGCGGCCCGATGAAACTCGGCGATATCCCGCTTAACCTCAAAGACCTGGCGAATATGGGAGAGAAAAAATGAAACCTCTATTAGAAGACTATCCGCCAATGACGCCATCGTGGAGATTTAGAGCGGGGAGATTTTTCCTAACTAGCGATATCCCTCTGGCGCTGTTGCTGGCCTCGCTGATTTTTATCTTCGGCGCGTGCGTGTTGAGTCTGTTTTTCATGGCGACGCCGTAAGGGGGAAAATGAATCAGTTTCAAAAAACATTCCAGGGCTTCCTCTTCTTTCACAATTATCGCCACACCTGGTCGTTTCCCCGTGAAATCGAGCGGCTGATTATGGATGAGACCAGCGACGGCTCGGTGCTCCATCTCTATGGCGGGCTAGCCCGATTCGGCGTGCGCCTCGATATGGATCCCGCGACGCATCCGACCGTGATCGGGAACGCCCTCTATCCGCCGTTTAAATGCAAATCGGTCGACTACGTGGTGATGGATCCGCCGTACACGGATCTACGTGGCGCCTTGGGATCTATAATAATAACCCCCGCCGCGTGCCTTGCCCGCAAAAAAGTATTCTGGGTACACACCCATCACAACATCAAGGGCGGCTTAGGTCTCAGGATGAGACGTTGGTGGGTAGGTTCCTCGGGCGCGCTCGGATCCCAGGTGCGGATCTTGGTCGAGTATGACGTTGTAGGTCATCCGCCGACATGCATCGGGTACCCGGAGAAAGGCCGGCGAAAACACCGGGCCATGTTGAAAAAATACGACTGGTCACGGCATGTCCCGGTGCCGAAGCGCTACGAGCAGCCTGAGTGGCAACAGAAATTAATTTAAAGAGGGGTCATGTTGACTAAGCACAAATGGGAAAAAGCGAATCTGGTGACGCAGCAGGACAAGACGGGGCTCCATGATATTTACCGCTGTGCCAACTGCAATTTACAATTTAAAAGATATGGACTCGCATGGAAACCTCCTCTGGTTTTGTGTGATGGACATCACTCCGCCCCTCCCGTGGCAGCGGCGGAGAAAAAGAAAGGCTCCCGACCACGCCGGGCGAAAATTCGGAGGTGAAAAATGGCTAAGACAGCAATCAATAACGCGAAGGATAGAATCTCGATCAAATCCGCCGAGCAGGCGGATCAGGCGCTGCAACAGATCGGGGAATTGGAAGATTTTATCCGCGCTGAGGAGTCACGTTATAACGAGCGCGAGGCGGAGCTGAAGTCCGATATGGTCGAGCGATGCGGCCTCGTGAAAAAAACCCTTAGAAAATGGGTTGCGGCATTAAAAAAATGGGCTGACGTAGAGATCGAGGCGCCTTCGAGCAAGGACGGCCCGCGCAGCCTGGAAATGAATTTTGGCTGGGTCCGCTTCCGCTGGACCCCGCCGGCGATTAAATTCAAGCTCGAGGAGGAGACCGTGATCGAGCGGCTCCGCGCGCGCGGAATGACAAGCTGCATCCGCGTAACTGTGTCAGTCGATAAGGAAGCTCTCGCTGCATACGACGACGACATTCTCAAGGCCATCGGCGCTTACCGGGATCAGGAGGAAAAATTTTACTACGAGGTCAAGCGGGAGGAGGTGAAGTGATTACAGTGAGATTTCCGAACGGCCAAGCGGTGCAATACAACACGGCTAATTATGTGTACCGCCGCCGACGTTATTCCGATCTGTTAACCAAGGAAGACGGCGAATGGGTAGCCCAGGTTCCGAACGATTGTATCATCGAGGGCGTGCCCGCGGGCCGCGTGTATGATGCCCTCCAGCAGCAGCCGCTGGAGCAGCTCACTAAAGAGGTCCGCGCCCTCCGGCGCAAGATGACAGGGAGGAGATAATGCCGAGCAACAAAATCGAGCTGCGCCTGGAGGAAGGTGCGCGGCTCGCGTCTGAGTTCTTAAATGAGATGGGCGCCGTAGGAATTGCCTTTGTCGCCGGCAGCATCCGCCGCCGACACCCCATAGTCCACGACGTGGATATCGTTTTCCGCGATCTCTCTGAAAACTGCGGGCAGCGCCTGGCGAAATTGAAAGAGCGCTGCTACGGCGTGCCATATGTCCAGGTCGTTAAGTGGGGGCCGAAGCTCGCAGCGATCCTCTATCGCAATATCCAGATCGACCTCTACTTCTCCACGCCCGAGACTTTCCATACCCTCCTCCTGATCCGGACCGGATCGAAGGAGAACAATATCCGCCTCTGCTCGATTGCGAAGGCGAAGGGCTGGAAGCTCCACGCCTCCGGCGATGGACTCTTTAACGAGCACGGCGAGCGGATCGCGGGGGACAGCGAACACTCTATCTACACCGCCCTTGGCGTTCCGTGGCAAGAGCCGTGGGAGCGGGGATGAATAAAAATGGCGGGCGTAGGGGCGCATCGCGATGCGCCTTCACGGACTTAGAGCGCGAGATGAAAGGTAGCGCCGATTTTGTCACGGAGGTGGAGATCAAGGTCTGCCTCAACTGCGGCAGGCCGTATACTCCTCATCTCCGCGCCTGCCCGAAGTGCCACAGAATCGACCACACGAAGACGCTTCTGATCGTGGCGACGTGGAAGGAGCTGCCTAAGCATTTGCAGGACAGCGCCCATACCGGGCCAGGCGTCCGCGTGACCAACATCGGAGGCAACGCTATATGATGACGATTTTCATCTGGTGGTATCTGGTCTCCTACAATCCGACCGGCGATTGGATCAAAAATATCCTACAGCGAGAACAGGGCACTGTGATTGCAGAATTCACGGCCCTGGACGGCGCCGGCGGCTGCGAAGAAAAACGCCTGGCATTTTACCGCGAGAGCCCGCGCGGCTTTGCGCGCTGCGAGGGGAGCGAACAGAAGCGGCCTATCACGTCGAAGGATCAATTGGAGATTCTGAAGCTGCAAGCTGAGGTAGATAATCAGCGCCTGGAAGCGGAAATCCGCAGGCGGATTTTAGGGGATCGGAGATGATCGCGGCCCTACTATTTTTGTCGGCGCTGGTTTTTATCCCCACCGCCGTCCCGTTTGTTAACGCCCATGACTTGCCTAAAACGGCGCTCGTCGGCGCGCTCGCCGTGGCCGCGTGGATCCACCTTTATATCAGGGCCTCTGGTAAGGGCGGATCTCGATCCGCCCTTACCTTTCCTCTGATCTGCCCGATAGCCGTGTTTATTTTTCTGTCCGCGCTCTCGGTGATCAATGCGGTCAACATACACTATTTTTTTTATTCCCTGGGGGCCATGCTCTGCGGGTTTTCGTTTTTTTGGTATGGGATCAATATAAGGGCGCATCGCGATGCGCCCCTACTCCTGGCTCCGGTCGTGATGGTGGTGGCGTATGCGGCGACGCCGTGGCTTGGGATAGTGACGACATTCGGCAATCAGGAGCGCGGCAGCGCGATGGTTGTGCTGTCCGTCGGGATCGCGGCATTTTATCTGGTAGGGAAGGATCGCGATCTTACCTTACAAATCTCCCGCACAAAGCGCGCCGTTTTTCTCCTCCTTTGCCTGGCGCTGATCTGGTTCCTCTATCAGGCGGGGATGCGCTCCGCGATGGCCGGGCTGGTGATCGGCCTGGCGTTATTTATCGTGGCCAATGCTCCTACTCGCGAACTCAAAATCATGACCGTTATGGCGCTTGCCGTCGTGGTGATGATGATTGTCTCGTCTGTCCGACCGATTTTCCCCTCCTATTTCACGCTCGATGCCGAGAGACCGGCGATCTGGGCAGAGGCCCTTCGACTGGCTCAGGGCGAGCCGCTCGGAATCGGTCTCGGACAATGGCGAATCTATGCTCTGGCCTGGATCAATATTCCGGATCTCGGCGCGGGTTACTGGCGCGAACTTCACAATGACTATTTGCAGCTCCTGGTCGAGGCCGGCCCGCTGGCTCTGGCAGCATGGTGTTATCTATTGTGGCGCGTGATTTTTCCTGTCCCATCGGGCGCTCGTGGGCTGCTGGCGATCGGATTGATCGCCGTAACAGTCAATGCTTTTTTTCTCTTTCCGTTTCAACTTCCGGTTGAAGCCGCCTGGTTCTGGCTGGTGGCAGGTGTTTATACGGGGACGAAAGCGGAAAGATGAAGAATCTTTTGATTGTGATGGTGGTAGTTCAATCGCTCTGGGCGGGGGCGGCTGTCCTACACCTGGCGGCGGAGTGGCGGCTCAACGATCTCGATGCTCCCGGCGCGGCGGCTATCTATCCGTGGGATTATAAGTATGGATACATCGTCGGCGCGAGCAACGTTTTGCATAAAAATTTTCCCGACGCGGCCAGCCGATTTGAGAGTGTTCTTTCGCGCGCTCCCCGTCACGTTGGCGCGCTGATAAATCTGGCTGGAGTCTATGCGCAGACAGGCGACAAAGTGAGTGCCCAGCGCGCGCTTATCCGCGCCCTCGCTCTCTCGCCTTCGGACCCCAAGGTGATGAGAAATTTAAAAATATTAAGGGGAAAGATGGCGGGCAAATACGAATTCGTGATGGTCCCAAGCTGAGAAACTAAAGCTGAGAAATTAAATGGGTGGATCTGTAGACGATAGCTTGATGTCCCCGCTCCAAACCTCCATTTGGAATTTTCTCCTTGAGCGCCACGTCGGCCCGGAGAACGCTCAACCGCGCGCAGCGATCCTCTCCCGCTACAACCTGATGCACGACTCGCGTCTCGATGATCGCCATTTCCGCGAGGTCGTTTCCGAGTTGGTGAAGTTTTTCAAAAAAGCGATCTGCACCAGCCCCTCAGGCGGCTACTTCGTCGCCCGCACCATCGCAGAAAAAAAGATCGCCCTTAACTATTTAGATTCCGTCCTGACCGAGGTCGGTGACCGCCGCCGCGCTCTCGATGAAGCCGATCCCCTCGAACGCCAGGAGCGCCTGCTATAGGAGAATTTACGGATATAACTGAGAAGAAGACTAAGGTCTACTACCTCCAAAACAAGACCATCCAGGCGGCCAGAGTCCAGCTCGAAAACAAAGGCGTCCTCGATCCGTGGTCCAGCCTCGACCAGGTCCGAGAGATGGCCGCCAAGTTAAACCTCGGCCTTCTCTCAATCTCAAAACTCTCCCTACAACAGCGCGCGACACTGATCGAGAAATTAAAAATGATGGGCGCCCGAGTTAAAAACCCGCACATCTACCCGAGCGATCTCGAAGAAGAACGCCGCCTCTCCTGCTCAAAAGAGCCGCGCAAAATTATTATTTTCAACAACGTCGGCGAGGCCGCTCAACGGATGCTCGACACCCTGGCCGGCAAGATCCACTGGCGCGCCCCGGACGGATACAAGGCCCTCTGCCTCAAGTTGATCGGCTCTGAGCGACCCCGCAATGCCCGCGAGGTCACCAAACTCAGACTCACCCTCCTCTCTATTCTCCGCCAACAGTCTCCCAATCTCGCAGACTCATTTTCCTCCCGCGCCCGAGAACCAAACTCTTCTCACACCGACGGTCCCAATCATGTCTCGTGACTCCGCCTCTCAAACGCCGGTTGTTTTCCAGTCCGATCCCGGTTTTACTCTGGTATACTAAAAGTCCAATTTCCTCCCTCTAACCTGTTGATCTAAAAGTTATCACCTTTCTACCCCCCCCTATTCATCTTTCTGCTTACGTTCCCCGAGGGAGCTGCCCATCGGCTGCGCTCGGAAGAGTCGCCCCCTCGGAGCCCTCTTTCGACGGGCCGCAGCGGAAGGCGCGCTCCCTGAGGGA
>Ga0209212_1005235_pt1 | contig 15584 bp, 15 predicted proteins | sample RifGroC2_FD_183996 | JGI IMG/M metagenome (GOLD analysis project Ga0209212, IMG submission 183996) | Groundwater microbial communities from Rifle, Colorado, USA - Groundwater C2 (SPAdes) (version 2) | ecosystem: Environmental > Aquatic > Deep subsurface > Groundwater | place: Rifle, Colorado... | reverse complement strand
GCGCGAAATCCGAGCGTACGATTTAGTCCAGAGTTTCCACGCGCTCCGCGCGTGTGAAAAAGGTTCGCGCAAAGTGTATGATTAGAGCATAAATTCCAATGAAGGGGTTTTGAAAGCCGCTTGGACCAAAGCCGCCTGCGGCGGCGAAATAAGTTAAAATTAGATTAAATTCAAAAATCCACTTTTATTTGCTATCGCAAGTAAAAGTGGATTTTTATTTTTGTTGAAAAATTATAAAGCTTGCCAAGCGACAAACAGCGTTATAGTATGACAGAAAACAGCATAAATAGTGCGATTTTGAGAAGTTTTTTGAAAAGGAGCGCCGAATATGGCCGTCAAGGCATACCAGGAATATTTAGATATCGCGGTAAAAGACGAAAAAACTTTTTATAAAAATATTACCGACGACGTTCAAGGCGCGATTGCAAGAAGCAATTTTCAATGCGGCATTGCCGTAGTACACACTCTTCACACAACGACCGGCCTAATAAGCGCCGGAAACGACCAAAATGGCGGTTTTATGCCCGCGGGTTTTTTGGTTCAAGAAGATGAGCCTTGCCTGATGGAAGATTTGGGATTTGCTCTTGATTTCGGTGCGGAAAAATTGTTAACTTTTATTCCTAAAATAGCAAAAGGCAGGAGAATGCGGCTATTGGAATTTTTACCTAAAGACTGGACGGAGCTTTTCTTGGAATGGGCGGTATCTTTAACCAGGCCCGTAAACGGATACAGGCACGATGATTTTGAAAACCGCATTGTGAATATGAATCCCAACGAAAGAAAAAACGCGGAAGCCCACATAAAAGCGGCCATGATAAGAGAATCTGTTGTCTGGACGTTTTCCCGCGGCCGGCTTGACTTGGGCCAATGGCAAAGTATTTTATTCTGCGATTTTGATTCTGCGGGCCGAGAAAAAAGAAGATTAAAGATATTCATTATCGGGGAGTAAAACGGAGCCTATAAAATAAAAAGTGAAAAACCCCGAAAGGGGTTTTGTTTTTTTAAAAAGATTTGCTATGATTGAAAAATTATGACAATCAACATTTATACAACGCCGACTTGCGGCTACTGCCAGATGGTGAAAAATTTTTTAAAGGAAAAAGGGATTGAGTATGCCGAATTTGACGTCTCCGCCGACAAGGAGAAAGCGGACGAAATGGTCAAAAAAAGCGGCCAGATGGGCGTGCCGGTTATTGAAATTGGAGATGATATCGTCGTCGGCTTTGATAAGAAAAAAATTTCCGAATTGCTCGGATTATAAAAGCTCCGCGGGCCCTCGTAGTTCAATGGACAGAACAAGAGACTCCTAAGCTCTGGATCCAGGTCCGATTCCTGGCGAGGGCATTAAGTTGACCAGGGGCCTATGGTCTAGTGGCATGACACGTCCATGGCATGGACGGGACGCCAGTTCGATTCTGGCTAGGTCCAATATGGAAAAATTTATTTATGGCCAATTCAGCCCTACCGAAAAAGAACGGGAAGAAGCCAAGAAGAAAGGCCCGGAAGCGGTAAAGGCGCTGGAAGAAAAAATGAAAAAAGCCACCGGCCGGCTCCGGATAAAACAAACCGAAGAGGCGCTAAAGCAGCTGGAAAAAGACGCGGAAAAATTAGCATAAAAAGAAAAAGGATTTAAGTCAGACTGCTTGCGCCTATCCGTCGCTTCATTAAAAGCGCGGCATATTGTAGTAAAGTATTAAATATGCCCCAAGTATATCTTAAAAAAGTTATTCTTCCGCAACAAATACGCCAGGCGGACTTTTTGCGATTCATGTCGGCGCGTCAAAAAAAAGAATTATTGAAGCAGGCTTTTTATCTGCGGGGCAAAAGGGTCGTGCACATCAATGCCGTGGCGGATGGCGGAGGCGTCGCCGAAATACTCACAAGCCTCATACCATATTTGCGTTCTTTGGGTGTTGAAAGCGACTGGTATTTTATCAATCCCAATGCCGGTAAAAAGTTTTTTGAGATAACCAATAAAATCCATAATGCTCTGCAGGGCGCGCCGGTTAAAATCAACGGTCAGGAGTGGGCTGAATATGAACGGGTGGGCAGATTAATCGCCTCCGAATTAGATAAGATTGACTGTGATGTTTTGGCCACAAACGATCCCCAGCCACTTCTTGCGGGACATTACGCGCATCTTACCAAACACAAAATATATTTCAGTCACATTGATACATCCTCGGTTTTTGAACCGGTTTGGAAAAAATTTCTTCCCGCCGTCGCGTCTTATCATCGAATTGTTTTCAGTAACCGCGATTTCGTGAACGGAAACCTGCCAGGCCGCAAAATAAAAATTTTTACGCCGGCAATCGACCCGTTGGCTCCCAAACAAAAAATTGTCTCTCAAAAAGAGGCCCGTCTGTATCTTAAAAAACACGGCGCCATTGCCCAAAATTGCCCTCTTATCGCGCAAATATCGCGTTTTGACATTTGGAAAAATCCAATGGGAGTTATCCAATCTTTCCGAATAGTTCAAAACGCATACCCAAACGCGCAGCTGGTCTTGGTTGGTTTCAACTCCGCCAAGGATAATCCCGCGGCGGCGGTGATTTATAAGGATATCGCGGCCATTGCCGGCAAATCCCGCGATATCTCTTTGTTTTTTCATCCTAAGGGAAAAGATGTTTTAGCATTTACCGTTATGGCGCAAAACGCGGCTGATGTCATTATTCAAAACTCCACCAAGGAAGGATTCGGTTTGGTGGTGGCGGAAGCTATGTGGAAACGTCAAGCGGTAATCGGCGGCCCCGCCTCGGGCATACGCAAACAGATACAAAACGGAAAAAATGGGTTTATTGTAAAAACCCCGGAAGAGTTGGCTCAAAAAATAACTTTCCTTTTATCCAATCCCAAAAAAAAGAAGTTGCTGGGAGAGGCCGCCAGAAAAACAGTTTTTGAAAAGTTTTTATTCCCGCGTTTGGTTTTGGATCATCTTAAGCTTTACCGGTCTTGTTTGAAATGAAGTAGAATTTTGATATATTCCAAACAATGAAAGAATACATTTTTGCGTTTTTTATTGGTGGCGCGGTAACTGTCGCCATAACATATTTTGAGGCAAGCGGATTATCAACGCTTTCGCGTCTTGCCGCTCTATTTCCAATATTTACCTGGCTCTCGTATCTTTTTATCGGAAGACTTTCGGGAGCAGAGGCGGTTTCCCGCCACGCTCTTTTTGTGTTATTCGGCACCATCGTGGCCTGGTTTCCCTATATGTTTGCCATTTACTATTTCGCGCCAAAAATCGGACCAACTAAGGCCGTGTTTCTCGGAATCGCGGTTTTCCTTGTATTGGCGTTAACGTTTATAAAATTATACAAAGGATAGTCGCCATTTCGTTTTTTTGAGGAAAAATGTTAAATTATAAAAACAAAGGTTGAAGAGGCGCTAAAGCAGCTGGAAAAAGACGCGGAAAAATTAGCATAAGCCGTTTATCGCCTGCGGCGCCGTCCGTGGAAAGCCCGGTGGACATCAAGAAGCTGACGGTCGGTGATATGGGTGTAAATTTGGGTTGTGCTGATGTTTGAATGGCCCAGCATCGCTTGAACGGAACGTAAATCCGCTCCTCCCCTCAATAAATCGGTGGCAAAGCAATGGCGCAAAATATGGGGCGTAACTTTTTTAGAAATTCCGGCTTTAATGGCGTAAAAACGCACAATTCTCTCAACAGAACGGGACGTCAAGCGTCCTCCTTTCAAATTGGCGAACAAAGCCTCTTCGGTGATATCCTGTTTATCTTTCACGGCTTTAACAAAGGAAGATTTTTTATTGAGATAATTTTTGAGCGTTTTTTGGGCGGTATCGGATAAAAAAACCGGCCTGATTTTATCGCCTTTGCCGCGGATGGAAAACTCTCCCTTGCCGCCTCGGGCAAAAGAATCCAAGACATCCCTGTCCAAAAAGCACAATTCCGAAACTCTCATTCCGGTTGAAAACAATAATTCCAAAATCGCCTTGTCGCGCAGGGATTTCAGGCTGTCTCCCTTGGCCGCCGCCAAAAGCCGCTCTAATTCGTCTTCGCTAATCAGGTCTAATTCTCTTTCCGGAACTTTTGCCAGTTCAATTTTTTCGGGGGTCATCGCTTCAAATCCCCTTTTCGCCAAATATTTCAAGAATACCCGCAAAGCAATAAGATAGTAATTCTGCGTTTTCCTCTTGAGATTTTCGCGGTTAAGGTAAAGGCGGTATTTCCGCACTAATTCGTCGCCGATTTCATCGGGATTCGCTATTTTTGAAAATTCCAAAAATCGGCGCAAATACCGGCCATAATTATCAATCGTTTTTAGGCTTCGTCCCCGTTCTATCTCCAAATGCTCTAAAAATTCTTTATAAAGATTATCAATTTTGTTCATAGGGCCTGCTCTGCCAAGGGCAGGGTCGCACAATCTAATTATACACCATCTTGTTTGCGCAAATCAAAAAGATTTAGTACAATAATGAATTGATTATCCCGACCTGGGTCGGGATACTCAAAATTTTTATTCACTAAAATTCGTAAAATTTTGGCATGCTAATCTCAAAAAAGAAGAAGAAAATCATTGAAGAGCACCGAATCCACGAAAAAGACACCGGTTCGCCCGAGGTCCAAATCGCGGTTTTAACCGAACAAATAAAAAAATTGGTCGGGCATCTCAAAAAAAATCCCAAAGACAACCTCTCGCGCCGGGGGCTTTTAAAAATGGTTTCCAAAAGGAGATCTTTTTTGGATTATTTGAAAAAGGGGGATGAAAATAGATACAAAAATCTTATGAAGAAAGTGGTCATAAAAACTAAAGAGAAAAAATAAATGAGCGTGCCAAAACACAAAAATCAGCGGGTGGCGGTTTTAATTGATGTCCAAAATATGTACCATTCCGCCAAAAATATTTACAAAGCGCGGGTAAATTTTAAAGAGGTAATCAAAGCTTGCGTGGCCGGCAGACAATTAATCCGCGCCGTCGCTTATGTGATTAAAACGGAGGCCGGAGAGGAGCGTCCTTTTTTTGACGCTCTTTCTAAAATCGGAATAGAATTAAAAGTTAAAGACCTGCAGATTTTTCCCGGAGGAATGAAAAAAGCGGACTGGGATGTGGGAATAACCATTGATGCCGTTCGCCTCGCGGATTTAGCGATTGACGCCGTTGTCATCGTCACCGGCGACGGAGATTTCGTGCCGCTTGTTGAATATCTGAAAGGAAAAGGAAGGCTGGTTGAAGTCGCCGCCTTTGAAAAATCAACCTCCAGCCGGCTCAAAGAAGCGGCGGACGATTTCATAGATCTGGGAAAAAATACCAAAAGATTTCTGATATAACAATATATAATATATGCAAATAAAAAAATACACCACGGAATTCGCCGGAAAAACTTTGACGGCCGAATTCACCGATTTGGCGGAGCAGGCAAACGGCTCGGTTTTGATTCGCTACGGAGAAACGGTGGTTCTGGCAAACGCGGTAATCTCTTCCAATGTTCGCGCGGGAATTGATTATTTTCCGTTAACCGTTGATTACGAAGAAAAATTTTACGCCGCCGGAGAAATTCTCGGTTCGCGATTTATGAGGCGAGAAGGCAGGCCGTCGGATGAAGCAATTTTGGTCAGCCGCTTGATAGATCGCACAATCCGGCCTCTTTTCAATCAAAAAACAAGAAACGAGGTTCAAGTTACTGTTTTGGCTCTGGCCGTTGATAAAGAAAATGACCCTGATATTCCGGCTATTATTGCCGCGTCTTTGGCTTTGGGAACTTCGGACATTCCCTGGGGCGGGCCGATTGGCGGCGTCCGCGTCAGCCATCCGGATTTCATCGTCAATCCGAGCTACGAACAGCGAGAAAAATCCGATTTAGACGCCGTTATCTGCGGCAAAAACGGGCAAATCAATATGGTTGAAGCGTCCGCCGGCGAAGTTTCGGAAAAAATCATGGGCGAAACGTTTGACCGGGCAACGGAAGAAATTGAAAAAATTCAAAAATGGCAGGAAAAAATTGTCGCGGAAATCGGAAAGCCGAAAATAATCGCCGACATAAAGCCGGCTCCGGAAGGAATGAGGCAAACATTCAACAAGCATTTTCATAAACGGGTGGAGGACGCGCTTTTTTCTCCTTCTTCTTCAAAAGAGCTTAGCGAAAAAACTTCCCGCAATCTTGCCGTCGCCAATCTAAAAACGGAGTGGAAAGAAAGCGTCGTCAATGAATTCGGAACGGATGTTTTAAGCCAGGCGGAAGAAATTTTTGAAGAAACCATTAACGACATTATTCATTCAAGCGCCATAAAAAACGAAAAAAGAGTTGACGGCCGGAAAATAGACGAAATCCGAAATATTTCCGCTGAAATCAATATTTTGCCGAAAGTGCACGGCTCCGGACTTTTTTACAGGGGAGGGACTCACGTTCTTTCCGTTGTAACTTTGGGCGCGCCCGGCGATGTCCAGCTTATTGAGGGAATGGAAATCAAAATAAAAAAGCGCTTTTTCCATCATTATAATTTTCCTCCTTTTTCCACGGGCGAAACGGGAAGAACCGGCTCGCCCGGCCGTCGGGAAATCGGCCACGGCGCTTTGGCTGAAAAGGCTCTTTTGGCGGTAATTCCCGATGTTGAAAATTTTCCTTACACCATCCGCCTCGTCTCGGAATGCCTTTCTTCAAACGGCTCTACGTCAATGGGCTCTGCCTGCGCCTCGTCTTTGGCCCTGATGGCCGCCGGCGTGCCGATTAAAAACCCCGTTGCCGGAATTTCAATAGGCATAATGTTAAACGGAGCGAAAGACTATAAGCTTTTAACCGACATTCAGGGACCGGAAGACCATCACGGCGACATGGATTTTAAGGTTGCCGGAACAAAAAACGGCGTTACGGCCATTCAAATGGACGTAAAAGTGGAAGGGATAAAAGCGGAAATATTGAAAGAGGCGCTTGAAAAAGCGAAAAAAGCGAGATTGCAAATTTTGGAAACAATGGCAAAAGCAATTTCGGAGCCGGCAAAAGAACTTTCCAAACAAGCGCCAAGAATTATCAAAATCATGATTAATCCGGACAAAATCCGCGACGTTGTCGGCCCCGGCGGAAAAATGATAAACAAAATTATCAGGGATACCGGCGCGGAAATTGACATTGAGCAGGACGGCACGGTTTTTATCACAGGCAAAAACGAGGAAGGCGCGAATAAAGCCGCTCTAATCGTTAAAGAAATCACCCACGAATACCAAGCCGGAGAAATTTTTGAAAAAGGAGTCGTGTCAAGAATCTTTGAATTCGGGGCGATGGTGGAAATCGCTCCGAGAATCGAAGGATTGGTGCATATTTCCGAACTTGCTCCTTTTCGCGTAAATAGCGTTGATGACGTGGTAAGCATCGGAGACATTATCCCGGTTAAAATTGTCGGCATAGACGAAATGGGAAGAATTAATCTTTCCCTCAAAGCAATTGACCCAAATTATGCCCAAGGAAAAACAAAGCCAGGGGCCGTCGGCCGCGACGGATGGCAACCAAAAGAACGGAATAAGGGATATGAGCGAAGAAATACGGGAAACAGCCATAATCGCCCCGGAAACCCGAGAAGCAGAAGTTAAAAAGATTGCTAAACCGGAATCATCCGCGGTCGGCGGACTCCATACTTTAAAAGGAGATATTTCAACCTATATCAAAGAAAAGGACATATCTCTGACGGAGATTGCCGCGGAAATGACAAAACGGCGCCGGCTTGAAAAAGAAAACGCCGAACCTAAAAAAATATTTTTATTGGCCGGGGGAACGCTCTTAATTATCGCGGGCTTGGCAACGGCGAGCTGGCTGATTTTTTTTCGCGAAAAAACGCCCTCTTTAAAAGATGAAGATTTCAAATCGGTCAAATCATTGGTTCCAAGCGACAGAAAAGAAGATATTGTTTTAAAATCGGAGAACCGATCCGAACTCATTAATCTTATCCGCCAAACAGCGGAGTTAGCCATTCCTCTAAATTCCGTCTTATACGCGCCTATTTTTAGCCAAACCCAAAAAGGCAAAGAATTTATCAGCGCCCCAAAATTTTTTAAAATTCTCCAAATCATTCCCCCTCATAATTTTGTTCAGTCCCTTGAAGGAAATTTCACTCTTGGAATTTATTATTTGAAAAAAAACAGCCCGTTTCTGATTTTTGAAATCCGCTCGTTTGATTTGGCTCTGTCGGGAATTTTAGCGTGGGAAAAAAACATCGGCCGCGATTTGAAAAAAATTTTGCTCTTTGGAAACATATCCTCTCCGGAAAAAAAGTTTGAAGACAGGCTTTTTAAAAATCGCGACGTAAGAATTTTATATGACGCCGAAAATAACCCCCTTATCATTCACGCGTTTTTTGACAAACAATATCTGATTATCGCCTCCGATTTAGGCGCGATAGATGAAATTTTTGAGAGACTTATCTCCTTTTCTCCGCGTTAGAATATTTGAGATTTATATTAAAAATGGTAGTCTTTTATAATATGGCGCTTGATTTGGATTATTTCAAAAATAAATTAGAAGAAAATAAAAAGAGCCTTGAGGTCCAGCTTTCTCAAATCGGCCGGCGCAATCCCCAAAATAGCAAAGATTGGGAAGCCATGCCGCTTGAGGCGGACCAGAACGTCAGAATCGCGGAGCAAAGCGAATTGGCCGACGCTTTTGAAGAATTCCAAAACAGGTCGGCGATAGAAAGCCATCTTGAAGAAATGCTCGGCGCCGTGGAGTCGGCTTTGGGTCGCATTGCCAAGGGCGCTTTTGGCATTTGCGAAGCCTGTGGAGAAAAAATCAACGAAAAACGGTTGAAGGCGAACCCCGCCGCCTCCACTTGCGTAAAGCACCCAAAAAGGTAAATTAATCCTTAATGGCCACTAAAATTCAAGCGGGGCAGGTTATCGGGCTGAAAGGCCACATCATTGACGTTGAAATTGACATCACCGGCCGGGCTCTTTATAACTTCGCGATAGTCGGCTTGCCGGACAAGGCCGTTGAAGAATCAAAAGAAAGAATTTCGGCGGCGATAAAAAACGCGGGGTTTCTGTCTCCAAAAAGAAATCAACGCACCATTGTTTCTTTGGCGCCGGCCGACATAAAAAAAGAGGGGCCGGTTTTTGATTTTGCCATTGCCTTGGCATATCTTGCCGCTTCAAAACAATTAAAATTCAACGCGGATGAAAAATTATTTTTAGGAGAGCTCGGGCTTGACGGAGCTCTGCGGCCGATAAAAGGCGCCGTTGTTCTTGCTCAATCCGCCAGAGAAAAAGGAATAAAAGAATTATTCCTTCCCGAGCAAAATTCCGATGAAGCCGCCCTGATAAAGGGATTAAAAATTTTTGGCTGTAAATCTCTTTCTCAAATAATCAAGCATTTCAGGGGCGAAAAAATAATTGAACCGAAAGAAGCGATAAGGATTGAAGCGGAAAAAAACGAAAACAAATTCCCGATTGATTTTTCCGATATCAAAGGCCAGGAAACCGCCAAGCGAGGATTGGAAATCGCCGCGGCCGGCGGCCATAACGTCCTGATGATAGGACCGCCCGGCACCGGAAAAACAATGCTGGCAAAGGCGTTTTCCGGAATTCTCCCTCCTCTTTCTTTTGAAGAAATTCTTGAAACAACCGCCATCCACAGCATCGCCGGAATTCTCAACGAAAACTTTATGACTTCAAGGCCGTTTAGGAATCCCCATCACACCGCTTCCTATATCGCTTTAGTCGGAGGAGGAGCTTGGCCAAAACCGGGAGAAATTACTTTGGCCCATAGAGGAGTCCTGCTTCTGGACGAATTTCCGGAGTTTGACCGCCGCGTTATAGAATCCCTTCGCCAACCCCTGGAAGACGGCTTTGTCAGTATTTCGCGCAGCCGCGGCTCTTTGCGGTTTCCGGCAAGATTCATTTTAATCTGCGCCATGAATCCCTGCCCTTGCGGCAATCTGGGCTCAAAAACAAAACCTTGCATCTGCGGACAAAGGGACATTCTTCGCTATCAGAGAAAAATTTCCGGGCCGATTATAGATCGCGTTGATTTATGGCTTGAGGTGCCTCAAGTTGAGCATTTTAAGCTGGCAGACGAAGGCCAGACCGGAGAATCTTCGGAAACAATCCGGAAAAGAATTATTAAGGCGCGAAAAATTCAAAAAGAAAGATTTTCCTCCGACGAAGAAGGCGGTAAAGGCGTTTTGACCAATAGCGAGATGGGCGTGCGCGATCTGAAATTATTTGCCCCTCTATCTGAACACGTAAAGCAAATTTTGATTTCCGCCTCCAAGCGGCTAGACCTTTCCGGCCGGCTTTTTCATCGCATTATCAAAATATCCCGCACCATCGCGGATTTGGAAGGCGAAAAAGACATTAACGAAAGCCACGTCTTTGAAGCCCTGCAATATAGACCAAAAAATCAATAAAGATTAAAAAGACAATTAAAAAGACCCTAGCCAGTCGGCAGGGTCTTTTTTACGTTAAAAATATTTTTCCAGCTTTTCCAAATCTTCCCAGAAAGATTTGATATTTTTTCTGACTTGATTTACTTTTTCCTCGTCTTTCGCAAGCTCGGCAAACCTTCCCTGTATTTTCAAATAATCCAGAATGTCGACTTCTCTTTCGGGACGATAGGTAATTTTCCATTTTCCGTTTTCGTATTCGTAAAGAGGAAAATCTTTTGTTTCAACGGCGAGATATGCCATTTTTATGGCGTTTTCCGGAGAAAATTTCCAGCCGGTGTTGCAGGGCGCTAAAACATCTAAAAATCTGAGTCCGCGCCCTTCGTGGTCTTTGCATTTTAGAAGCTTCATCTTGAAATCTTCCAAATTATGAACGGAGCATGTTGCCGCGTAAACCACGCCGCTATGCGCCGCCATTATCTTTACGATGTCCTTTTTTTTCTGACTTTTGAAATTAGGCCAAGGAGTGGTTTCGGTAACCGCTCCGTAAGGCGTTGCCGAGCTTCTCTGCCCGCCGGTATTCATATAAGCGCCGTTGTTATAGACAACAACGATAATATTTTCTCCGCGCTCGGCAGCCGATGACAAGTTGGCAAACCCGATATCGTATATCCCGCCGTCTCCCCCAAAAGCAACCGCGTAGACTTTTTTGCCGCTTTGCCTTGCGGCATGTTTTATCCCGCAGGCCGCAGAAACCCCTCCCGCGAAAGGAACATGGACCAAGGGCACCTTAAACGGCGTATAAGGATTCGGTCCGGCTATAATTGACCCGCAGCAAGCAGGCATCGCTATCTGGGTATCTTCGCCAAAAACATCAAGCATATGGCGCATAACAACGGTTGCCGTGCATCCGCCGCAAGCCCTGTGGCCGGAACGCATTAATTTTGCCGAACCGCATTGATTTTCTTCTTTTTTTGATTCTTCCGTATCCGGCGTATCTTTATCTTTTTCTTCCGGGTCTTTTTCTTCCGGAACCCAAATAGAATAATCATATCGCGGAGAACTCAAATAATAAGCTTCTCTGATTTTCTCGGCCAGAATTTCGGAAGTTGCCTGAACTCCGCCAACGGCGACGGTATAACCGTAAAGAACAATTTCTTTCGGATAAATTGACGCCTTTAATTCGTTAAGAAGAATTTCTCTGGTGTTTGCGTCAAAAACAACCGCCTTTTTAATATTTCTCAAGGCCTGGTTCAGCTGGACAACGGGGAAGGGCCTAAAAACGCATATTCTTACAAGGCCCGCCTTTATTCCTCTTTCCCGAAGATCATCAACGGAATCTTCAAGGGTCGTTGTGATGCTTCCTGTTGAAACAATCGCTATTTCAGCGTCCTCCATTCTATATTTTTCCACGAAATCATATTCTCTGCCGAATTTTTCTCTAAACTCTTCAAATGCGTTTCTGATGTATTCCTCGCTTATTCTCAAGCTTTTTGCCATTTCTCTCTTTAGGCTATTGTAGTATTGGGCGCTTCCCGATGCTCCGTATGATCTTGGATCTTTGCAATCTAAGGCATGAACATATTTTATCTTCGGAAGAAAATCGTCAACAACATCCTGGTCAGGCAAGATAACCGGTTTTTTGTTATGGCTTAATATAAATCCGTCTATATTAACCATCGCCGGCAAATAAGAATTTTCCGCCATTTTAAAAGCCATGAGCGTTAAATCAAAGCACGCCTGATTGTCTTTGCAGTAAAGCTGTATCCAGCCGGAATCGCGCCTTGACAGCGAATCGGTCTGGTCGGAATGAATACACCAAGGAGAACCCAGCGAACGATTGACATTAACCAAAACTATCGGCAATCTGGCTCCCGAAGCCCAGTGAAGAGCTTCGTCCATGAATAAAAGGCCTTGAGATGAAGTTGCCGTAAAACATCTGGCTCCAGCCTGCGAAGCTCCTATCAGCATCGCCATCGCGTCAAACTCCGAACCGGCAAGCACGTATCCGCAATCTTTCAAAGTTCCTTTCGCCGCCATTTTTGCCAAAGCTTCAATCAGCGAAGTCTGGGGCGTAATCGGATATGCCGTAATCACTTCGGGCTTGGCAAGTCGGGCGGCCTCTGCGGCCGCTTCGTTGCCGGTCAGGCCTTTAAGAATGTTCATCGCCGCCCTCCTTTCGGCTGCTTATCACTCCGCGCTCGCACACTTCGGCGCAAATGCCGCAACCCTTGCAATATTCCAGGTCAATCATAAGTTTATTTCCTGCTTTTTCCTCAAGTATGGAAAAATCCGGGCAAAAATTAAAACATCTCTGGCAGTTTGTGCAAATGCCGCAATTTATGCACCTGATGGCTTCTTCAACGGCCGCCTCGGCCGTAATGGTTTTTGTTGTTTCTTCAAAGGCAAAAAATTCTTCGGGTGTCAATTTTTTTTCGGAACTTATTGCCGAATTCTTGCGCCGCCGGTTAATATAATGGAACTTTATGTCTTTTGCCTCAACGATTTTTCGCCCGTCTTTTTCTTTCTTGCCTCTCCCTGCTTTTTCTATTATCGCAAAAGCCGCTTTCTTTCCCGAGGAGATGGCTTCGCTGACCGATCTTGGCCCGTAAAGCGCGTCGCCGGCGCAGATAACCCTGCCATCCGCGAAATCATTTTCTGTTTCAAATTTATGATTGATTCCGGATAAAAAGGATTTATCCGTTTCCTCGCCAACGGCATAAAACAAAAAGTCGCAAGAAATTTCAAATTCTGACCCGGGAATCTCAACCGGCTTTCTTCTTCCGGATTCATCTGATTCCGATAATTCCATTTTCCTGCAGCGAATGCTCATCTTTTCCCGGATGTCGTAAGAAGCCGAGACCGGCTGGGTCAAAAAAGAGAAACAAACGCCCTCTTTTTTGGCGGCTTCAATTTCGTCATGATGCGCCGGCATTTCGTTTTCGGTCCGGCGGTAAACAATGGAAACATCTTCAACCCCAAGGCGCAAAAGAACGCGCGACACATCAACGGCGGTATTTCCTCCGCCGACAACGCAAACCCGTTTCATAAAAGAGAGTTTTTTTATGGCTCCGGAGTTAACTATGCGCAAAAATTCAAGTCCGGGCATGATCCTTGCAGAATCGTTTATTTGGTCGTTAATCTTTTTTGATTTATGCGCGCCCAAAGCGACAACGACAAAATCAAATCTTTCCTTTATTCCGGAAAACTCGCGGACGCCAACGTTAAAACCAAGCTTTGTTTCCACTCCGAGCGATAAAACCATATTCCTGATTTCCGCTTCAAGAAGTTTTTTCGGCAAGCGATATTGAGGAATGCCAATCGCCAACATGCCGCCCAATGAGCTGTTTTTGTCAAAAATGGCAACATCGGCTTTTTCTTTCGCAAGAAAATGAGCCGCCGAAAGGCCGGCAGGCCCTCCGCCGATTATCGCGACTTTCAATCCTCCAATCCCGCCGTTTTCATTTATGAAAGCGCGGAAGTTATTTTTTATGCCGAAATCTCCGAGAAATCTTTCAATTGAATTTATGGAAATGCCTTCCTCCGATTCTTTGCGGTTGCATTCCTTTTCGCAAAAGCGATAACAGGCGCGTCCGCAAATCATCGGAAACGGGTTTTCTTCGGTTAAAACTTCCCAAGCTTTTCCAAAATTGCCTCTCCCTGCCAAATCCATCCAAACGGGAATATTTTCCGCGCAAGGACAAAAATAAGCGCAAGGCGATTTTTTTTCGTCAAAAAACGGCGCAATTTTGCGCCATGTTCCCGTTTTTATCGGCTTCCCTTCGGGTTCCGACCGGGAAATTGCGCGCAATATATCGTAGCGGTTCGGCATTTTATTCCTCCCGGTTGGTTTTTACCGAATTATAAGCTTCTTCGGCCGCTTTCTGGTTTTCTTTTATTTTCGCGTCTGTTTCCGTTTCTATTGCGGAAATCAACGATTCCAAGCCCGCAATTTTGCTAACCCTTAAAAAGGCTCCCAGAATCGCGGTATTTACAATAGGGTAACGCTCGCTTCCCAGTCTGTTTTTTATCGCGACCGCGTCGGCATCAACGGTCGCGACAAGAAATTTTTGCAGACGCTCAAAACATTTATGCTTCGGGTCTTTTTTTGAATTAATCAAAACCAATCCGTTTTCTTTCAATCCTTCGGCATAATCTTCAACAATGGTATCGTCCAAAACTATGACCATATCAGGGTCAAAAAAGGCGCCCTTTTCCCGAATAATTCCGGTCTTGCAAATTCTTACGTAAGCGCAAACATGCGCTCCCCGCCTTTCCGCTCCAAAAAAAGGGTTTGATTGAACGTCGGAATATCCGCCTTCGCCGAGCATAACTTTTATTATGAAATCAACGTGCAATTCAGCGGCAGTCTTCGCTCCCTGCCCGCCTCTCCCGTGAATTCTGATTTTAATCATCTCTTCAAGCCCCCTAATTTCATTGATTTTTTCCCGACGTAAAGCCGGGATCCCGACTTTTCTTTTTCAAATAACTATAAATGAAGCGTCGGGACAAAAACTTCTATATTTCGCCTTATTCATACTCCTAAAAAATATGCTTGTCAAACAAAAATAAGGACCTAAAATGTCCTTGCTCTTGTCTTTTTTGAATTCCGAAATTAATTCTTAAAAAGACTTAAAATGGATTTTTGGCTCCGCGAACTTCAAAGTGAATATGACAGCCTGTGGCTTTCCCTGTTTGGCCGACATAACCGATAACTTGGCCCTGAACAACGTGCCAGCCAACGCCGACAATGTTGGCGCTGTTATGAGCATAAAGCGTTTGAGTGCCATTGAGATGATTTATCGTGAGAAAATTGCCATAGCCGCCGTTCCACCCGCCTGTTTTGCTTATCAATACGTCGCCGGAAGCAGAAGCCATAATGGGAGAGCCGCAAGGAACGGCCAGGTCAATGCCGTTATAACCATGAAGGCCTTGAGATTTCCTGCCTCCTGCAACTGGCCGGATATAATATCCGCTATAACTCGGCCCGCCGCCTCCTCTGTAAAAAGAGCCAGATGACGGATAGCTGACCGCGGGAATTTGAGCCTCGCCGTCGGGAATAATAATGGTAGAGCCGACAGCCAAAGCTTGACCCTGAATTAAATCGTTGAATTGGACGATTTCGCCGGTATCGCCTTTCCATTTTTTGGCAATGCTTTCTATGGTGTCTCCTTTTTTAACCACATGCTTAATTCCGGAAACAGGCAAAATAACAAGAATTTGCCCCTCGCTAATCAGATCTCCACGCTTCAAATTA
>Ga0209212_1005233_pt1 | contig 15587 bp, 15 predicted proteins | sample RifGroC2_FD_183996 | JGI IMG/M metagenome (GOLD analysis project Ga0209212, IMG submission 183996) | Groundwater microbial communities from Rifle, Colorado, USA - Groundwater C2 (SPAdes) (version 2) | ecosystem: Environmental > Aquatic > Deep subsurface > Groundwater | place: Rifle, Colorado... | reverse complement strand
CCCCAGCGGGACGAAGAACGCCAGGAAGATCCAGAGCGCGAGCACAGCCAGGGCCGAGGTCGCCATGCCCCGGAAGAGGACCGACGCGAGGATCGCCAGCCCGAGCCAGAAGCCGACGTACAAGACACTGATCACGAGGTACACGGCCAGCCGGCCGACCTCCTCCCACCCTGGCACGACCCCGAGCTCCCGGAGGCCGAGCCCCGAGATCAGGAGCACGATCCCTGCCAGGAGCACGGTCACCGTTGTCAGGCCGGCGAGGAACTTGCCGTTGATGATCGAGTCCCGGTAGATGGGCTGGGCGACCAGCTTGGCCAGGGTCCGCTGGGCCCGCTCCCGGTTGATGGCGTCGAAGCCCAGGACGAGGCCGATGAGGGGGCCAAAGAAGGCCACGAACTGGGCCAGGGAGAAGAGGGCCCCGGTGGAGGTGAAGAGCAGGAGGAAGACGAGTGCGGGCTTGGCGAACCCCTCCAGCTCCTTCCGCAGCCCGTTCCCCGTCGTGTACGCCATGATGAGGCTCACCATGAGGATCAGGGTCAGCAGGAGCGTGAAGCGGGCGCTGGAGAAGTGGTCCTCCAGCTCCTTCCGGTAGACGGCCGATAGTCCCCGCACGGTTGCGCCCCCCCGTCACGCGGCCGCCATCGGGCCCTGGCGAAAATACCGCATGTAGACCTCCTCGAGCGTGTAGCGCTCCTGACCCACGCCCAGCGACTGCTGCCCCAGCTCCTGGATGGAGCCGACGGCCACGAGCCGCCCCTTGAGCATGATCCCGACGCGGGCGCTGATCCGCTGGACCTGGTCCAGGAGGTGCGAGGAGAAGAACACGGTAATCCCGCGTTCCCGGGAGAGCGACTGGATCATCTCGAGCATGCGCTGGGTGCCGTCGGGGTCCAGGCCCACGGTGGGCTCGTCCAGGAAGACGACGCGGGGATCCTTGAGCAGGACCTCCGCGATCCCCAGGCGCTGGCGCATGCCGCGCGAGTAGGCTCCAACGCGCTTCTTCCCCTCGTCCGCCAGGCCCACCAGCGCCAGCCGCTCCGCGATCCGCATCCGGGCCTGGCTGTCCTGGATGCCGTTGAGCCGCGCGACGTAGCGGAGGTTGTCGATCGCCGTCATGTCCTCGTAGAACCCGACGGCCTCGGGCAGGTAGCCGCTGATCCGCTTCACCTTGACGGGCGCCCGCGTCGGGTCGAGGCCACAGATCCGGGCCCAGCCCGAGGTGGGCTCAGACAGCCCGAGCAGCATCAGGATAGTGGTCGTCTTGCCGGCCCCGTTGGGCCCGAGGAAGCCGAAGATCTCGCCCGGAGGCACGTGGAGCGTCACGCGGTCCACCGCCACCTGGTCGCCGTATCGCTTCGTCAGATCCCGCATCTCGATGACCGGCTCCATGGCCACCTCAGCGCCGCCCGAGCCAGGCGAAGAGGCCGCCGAGCCCGCCGATGACCGCGGCGATGATGCCGACCCCGATCCAGCCCCAGGTCGCGGGCGCGTAGACTGTGACGCGCAGCTCGAGGGTTTTGCTGGATTTCTCGCCGTCCGCCGTCACCGCCACCGAGTAGTCGCCCACGAGCGCCTGGGCGGCGGTGGCGATCTTGGCCTCCACCTGCTTGAAGGCACCGGGCTCAAGAGCCCCGATGGTCTCGGGGCTGAACTCGACCTTCCAATTCTCCGGCGCGAAGGCGCTGAGCTTGATGTTGCGGTTGACCGCCGACCCGGTGTTGCGGACCACGACGGTCGTCGTCGCGGGCTGACCGACCACCGCGTCCAGCGAGAGGCGGCCAGTGGGCGTCACCGCGTCGAGCTTGTAGATGCCCGTGAGGACCGCTGTGAGCCGCGCCTCGGCCCGCGCCCGCTCGGTGGAGGCCCGGAAGAGAACGGGGTACTCGCCTGCCTGGGCGTCCCGGGGCGGCCGGAGCTCGAGCGCCACGGTCTGGCTGGACCCGGGGCGGATCCGCAAGCTCGTGATCTGCTTGGACTCATAGGCGGGCTTGATGGTCACGTCCCACCCCCGCGGGGTCTCCGCGGCCAGGTTCACGATGCGCTCGCTGTCGCTCTTGTTGCTGACCTCCACGGAAAACTCGAAGCTCGAGTCGGTGGGGCCGCGGAGGACCGGGTACGAGGTGGCGAGCTGAAGCTCGCCGGCGGCCGGCCCTTTCCGCTCCTCCGTGGTGATCACGATCTTCTGCGAGACGGTGAGCGCCGTGTCAGCCGTGGCACCCAGGAGCTCGAAGGTGTAGCTGCCCGGCCGGAGGTCCTTGTCCGGCTCAGCGGTGAAGGTGAGGACCCGGGTCTTCTCGCTCGCCACTGGCACGCCGATCACGGCGAACGGGCCGCCCTTGATGGCGGCCTTCCACCCCGTGGGGACGCGCGTGAGCGTCAACGTGACGCTCTCGTCCCGGCGACCTTTGTTCTCGACGGTGAGGTCCATGCGAACGGCCTCGCCCGCAGGGACCCGGAGCTCAGAGTACTCCGTCCAAACGGAGATCCCGCGCTCCAGACGGTCGGGCTTGTCCTTGAGCTCGGCCGGTTGAACTGTCGACGCCAGGCTCAACACGGAGAAAAGCGCTGCGAGGCCAGCAGCAGACGCCCAGCGCCGCCGGCCGCCTTGGGGACGGTGTCCACCTCTCATTGAACTCGCCTCCCTGTCCGCCGGGATTGTCCCGGAGGCCCTCAGCTGCTCGGACTCTTGCTCGGACTGTGTCGTTCCGCTACGCGCCCCCGCTGGCACCCGCGGCGCCATCAGTCGCGTCCTCTGGTCGGGCTTGTCCGTCGGCTGCACGCCCGGCCCCCTCGCAGGCCGCTGAAAAAGGCCCATCTGCTTCGTTGGCTCGGTCGCTCCTCGCTCAACGTACAGCGAGTACGCCTCGCTCGTCGCATCCCTCGCCGCCTTGCATCTGGACCTTTTTGAGCGGCCTGCGGAGTTTCTTGCGCATCGCGCTAGAAGGCCGGCACGGGGATCGTCCCCCAGGCGTGCCGGCGCGGCGTCTCCATGGCCATACTGACCACCTCGCCGTCCAGCTCGGCGAAGAAAAGGGGAAAGCGGAGGACGCCGGCGTCCAGCGCCCGGGAGGCCGGGACCCCCGCCCCCGCGGGCGTCAGGGCCTCGGTGAAGATAACCCGCTTCTCGGGCGACCGTGCCCCGTCGCGGAGCTGGCGGAGAGGGGCGAGCGCGTACATCTCGCCCAGGTGGCGCACCACCGCTCCGACCCCCGCCTGCCCGTCCTTGCTGTGGTGGGCCTCGTGCTCCCCGAGGTCGGCAATGAGATGCTGCATTCCGTAGGCCGTCGGAACGATGTAGGCGACGAGGGGGTGTTCCTGCTGCCCGTGGAACTTGGCGAGAAGGGTTCTCACCTCGGGATTCCCGACGACGCGCGCGAAGAGGCGCTCCATGGCCGCCCCGCCGGCCGGAGAAAGGGAGACGACGGTGAGCGTGTCCGAGTAGCGCAACATCGGGATACGGGAGAGAGAGTAGGCCCGCAAGCCGAAGGCGGCGCCGGTCGCGAGCGCGAGGACGAGGACATACCCCGCGGCCAACGCCCAGCCCCGCCGGCGCGTGGGGCCGACGAGCCAGGAGAGGAGCCGCCCCCCGGGCTCGCCGGGCAAGAACATCCAGGTCCCGTCCCGATAGCGCCGGTACGCTTCTCCGAATCGCGCCTCCATTCGCTCCTCCTCGTGGCGAGCCAGGAGAGAATAGACGAAGAGCATGCTGAGGTACAGCAGCAGGATGAGGAAGCGGGGCCAGTACAGCAGGAGCCCCAGGCCGGCCACGCCGAGCCCCAGATACTGGGGGTGGCGGATCACGCGATAGAAACCCCCCGACACGACGCCGCGCCTGAGGAGCTTGGCCGAATAGACTTGGCCCGCGCAGACCAGAAAGATCGCGAGCCCCAGCGTCAGGAGGATCGGCCCGAGCCAGGCGAGGGCCGTCAGCACCGGCTCCCCCGTATACGTGATGTGGGGCAGGAAGAACGCCGTGAGCCACGCGGTCCACGGGTGGGCCTCGAGGCGGGCCAGCACGGGGGCGTAGACGGCGTAGAAATACACCGTGAACGGCGTGATCATGATGATCGCCTCGAGGGCGATCAGCAAATAGAAGGCGAACGCGGCACCCGGGACCAGCCGTTTCCACCATCTCATGGCTCGACCCTCCGCATCTCCACCGTGGGCGCAGCCCGTCCGCCGTCGGCGAGACGATCAAAGGCTCACGGCTGCTCCTCGGCCGGCGCCAGCCCCCAGGCCGTCACGCAGAGCGCAGCGACCACGCCTCAAGCCAGGGCGGTGAGACGCCGACGCGGCGGAGCGTCCGCACCACCCGATCCGGCGTTCCCAGGTCGCTCCAGAGGATCCCGCACACGGGTAACACGACCAACGACCGATCGCCGCAGGTGAGCACGTCCCGGGTGAAGTTTGCCGAGGGCATCAGGGCGTAGGCCTGGTGAACCGCCCAGGCTTCCTGCTCGCTTCCCGCGAATGCCCCGATCCTCCAAAGGCGGGCGGTCACGTCCGGCAGATGCGCGCGGCCCAGGGCCACCAGGGCGTTCACCCGGGCGACCAGGACCAGGCTGTTCCACAGGAAGCCCGCCCGGAACAAACCCCGCGCGCGCTCGGCCGTCGGCTTCTCCCAGAAGGCTCGCACCCGGAAGCACTCGGGGGCCTCGGGCACCGGCTCCCCCGGCTCGATCCAGCCGTACTCCTCCTCCGGACCGTCCGGCTGCAGCCCGAGCACGACGACCAGCTCCGGCCGCTCTCGCACGACGCGCATGGCGCGGCGCACGTACGCCAGGAACGCCCGTTCCTGGAGGACGAAGTGATCCGAGGGGAAGATCGCCACGACGGCCTCGGGATCACGCCAGCTCACCCAATGAGCGGGCCACAGGATTCCGGGGGCGGTTCCCCTGTCGGCCGGCTGGACGAGCCTGTGCGGGACCGGCCCCGGAAGCTCGCGATGCAGGTAGCCCCAGTGCGCCCGGGTGCCGACGACGACCGTCCGCTCCGGCGGCACCAGCGGGAAGATGCGGTCCAGCGTCTGGCGGAGGAGCGTGCGGGATCCCGTCAGGGCGCAAAACTGCTTGGGGCAGCTGTCGCTGGCAATGTGCCGGGTCAGGGGCAGCAGTCGAGTGCCTTCCCCGCCCGCCAAGACGACACCCCACACGCCGCCGTTCGACGAGGTCATCTGCTCGCTAGCAGCCGTGGTGCGTCCCGGCCTTCTCCCCGGTGAACTTGTCCGGATTCTTCCCGAAGGTGTCCCGGCACGCCGGCGAGCAGAAGTGGTACGTCTTTCCCTTGTGCTGGACGCTCGCCGACGTCTTCTTCTCGTCAACACTCATGCCGCAGACCGGATCCTTGGTCATGGGAGCTCCTCCTTGTCCTGTTCGGACCTGATCACTTCGCTGCCTTCGCCTTGACGGTCACGCTCCCGGCGACAAGCTTCCCGTCGACTTCCGTGAAGGAGACCGTCTGTTGGGCTTGCCCTTCGTTGCCACACCAGCGCCGGCGCCGGCTTGGGGACGAGGGATGGCGCGCGGCGCTGCCAGCGATGCGAAGGCGACGCCCGTGGCCGACCAGATCAATCCGACCCGCACGCGACAGCCGAGCGGGTGTACCTGTCGCCGGATTTCGCACTGCGCCGGACCTGCGCCCCAAGCCGATCGCCTCACCGGTGTTCACGATGCACCGAGAGATGCAGGGAATGTGCCGCGCGACTTCGTGCTCGGGCCGGCCGAAAACGCCACCGACCTCGCCAGTTAGCCGGAGGGCCTTGGCCCTCGCCACCCCCGGCGCGACTTCGCTGCCGACATTTTGGCGAAGCCAGCTAGAGGGGACATTCGCCCGCGGACAATCTGTCAGGAGACCGGAAGCCGCGGGAACAACCTCACTGTCCTTCGCCGTGAAGAAATGGGGCGCGCGAGGCGTCAAATACCGATTGGTCCCGCCGTCTCGCTCGGTGATCGGCGCCGGACTCCAGTCCGGACCAGGGACGTGGCGCAGGATGACAGCCAGCGGAGCAGCGTCGCGTGATTCCCGCGACCCGAGCAGCAGCCCGACTTGCGCGAGATGCCCAGCGAGCCGCAGCACATCCGACTGCGTCGTCTACGACGGTCCCTGCAACAGCTTCACGGTCCACTCCCGCGCCAGGGGGCTGGCCCAGTCCCGCTCCCCCTCGACGCGCGCGACGATCAGGCCCCGCCGGTCGATGATGACGGCGTGGGGGTGGCGGGACACTCTGTAGCGAGCGGCGACCCGCCCATCCGGGTCCGGCAGCAGCGGGAAGGACAGCTTCGCCCCCTCGTTGAACCGCTTGACCGTGTCTCGGTCCTCCCCGATGAACACCTTGACGACCACGAGCCCCCTGGGGCCGAGCTCGTCCGAGAGGCGCTGCTGGGCGGGAAACTCCCGCCGGCAGTTGGGTCACCACGTGGCGCCGAAGCCCAGGAGGACGACCTTGCCCCGGTACTCCCGGAGGCGATGGACCTTCCCGGCAAGGTCCTCGAGGCTGAAGTCGGGGGCTTGCCGTCCTTGCTCCGCCGTCACGGCGCCCAGGGCCCGAGCATAGTGCTCGGCGGCCCCCGCCGAGCCTTGGAATCCGACCGGCCAACCGCCGAGTGCCACGAGGAGCAGAGCCGCCCCGCACGATCGAGCGAGAACCGTCATGTCGCCTGGCCTCCACCGCGCTGCGCCCGGACTTCCTGAGGAGCTCGACCCCGCCGCCAGGGAATGAAAGCCGGCGTCCGGGCCGCGTAATCCAGGAATGCCTCCCCGAAGAGCGCCCCCAGCTCCCCGTCCTCCCGGCGGGCCAGCCGCACGTACATGACGACGAGGATCGGCGCCATCACCAGCGTCGGCAGAGTGGGCCACTGGATGTTGAAGGCGAGCACGATCAGGATCAGCCCCAGGTACTGAGGGTGCCGGAGGCGCCGGTAGATGCCACCGGTCACCAGCTCACCCTGGCCTCGAAAGACCCCATGCCAGCCCGTGGCCACCAGGCTCACGCCCACCACGATCAGGCCGACGCTCACCCCCATCACCAGATAGACTCCCACGGGGAGGGACATGACACCGACGCGGTCGAGGAGGTACGCCCAGAGATGGCTCTCGCTGTGGCCGAACGCGCCGGGGGACAACCCGAGGAGCGGGGAGATCAGGAAGATCGTCAGCGGGAGCCCGAACATCTCCGTGAAGAGAGAGAGGAGGAAGGCCGTGTAGAGCCCCGCGTTCCGCCACTCGGGCCGCCGGCGCGGGCGCGCGAACCCCAGGACGAAAAGCGTGAACACCGCCGTCGCCACCAGCCCGCCCCGCCAGTTGCCGTACCAGCTGCGGAACGGGATCGAGCCCGGCTCCGGCCCATGGAGGAGCGTTCGCAGAAGGACCCACACGCCCCCCGCGATCACGATGACGACAACCGCGAGCCGGACGCCTTTCCAGACCATCGCGCCCCCCCTTGCCCTCTCGCCGTCGGGGATTGCCGCCTCGAGCCCTCAGTGCCCCTTGCCGGGCCCCGCCCCCGAAGGCCGGGGCGCCCCGGCCGGGAGCGCCGGCGTGCCCTCGTAGCGGATCAGCTGGATCAGGCCGCCCGGCGCGGTCATGCCGTTCATCGTGTGGTGTAGCTCGTGGCAGTGGAACACCCAGGCCCCCGGGTTGTTCGCCACGAAGGCGATGTCGTAGGTCTCGCCCGCGTTCACGCTGAGCGTGTTCATCGCCTGCGGGCTCCGGAGCGGCTCGCCATCCTTGGCCAGCACCACGAAGTCGTGGCCGTGCAGGTGCATCGGGTGGGTGAAGTTCGAGACGTTGGCGATCCGCGCCCGCACGACCTCGCCGCGCTTGACCCTCCACTCGGGGAGGTCGGGGAAAGCCTTGCCGTTGATCGTCCAGAAATTGTAGGCCTCCATGGCCGGGCCTGGCGCCATCGCCATCCCCCCGTGCTCCTCCTTCTTCTCGGCGGGGGCGCCCTGACTGCCGGCTCCCGGGATGATCCACGCGGAGAGGAGCATGGTGAACTCCCGGTCGAACTTCGGCTGCCCCTTCGGATCCTGCGGGTCGACGATGAAGAGGCCGTAGAGCCCCCGATCGATCTGCTCGATCTCCCGCTCCAGGAAGTGGGAATGGTACATGAACGTTCCCGCGTGACTCGCCAGGAACTCGTAGGTGAAGCTGCCCTGGGGCGGGATCGGGTCCTGCGTGACCGCGGTGACGCCGTCCATGGCGTTGGGCACATGGAGCCCGTGCCAGTGGATCGCGGTGGGCTCGGGCAGGTTGTTCTTCACCGTGATGCGCACCGTGTCGCCCTCCGTGACCCGGATCAGCGGGCCCGGGACCGTGCCGTTCACCGTGATGGCCTCGGCCCTCACGCCCGCGACGGGCTCCCAGCTGCCGGGACGGATGTCCAGGGTGAACTCCCGGATGCGGCCCGTGGGGCGGATCCTCACCGTTTCGGGCAAGGGGCGGATCGCCTTGAGGGCTCCCGCCGTGAGGTAGGAGTACGGGTCGGCTTCCGGGGCGGGCCTCACCTGGGCCTGCGGCCACCCGGGCAGGGACATGAGGATGACGAGGGCGAGGAGCGACGGGACGCTCCGCACCGCGAATCTCCAAGCGGTCATATGGCGTTCTCCTGTTCGAGGACTGGCACGCGAAAGGCAGCGGGAGTGCAAGCGCCGACGAATGACGTCAGGCAGGAACCTGGGGAGGACGGAAGACCGGTGCCTGGAAGGCCGCGGGCTTCCCGGGCGTCACGGGGAAAGAGACAAGCCGCGGGTCGGCCGGGAAGGCGCCGGGGACGACAGGCGAGAGCACCAGCTTCTCGTGGAGCCCGCACCCGGCGCTCTGGAATCCCGCGGGAGGGCTTCCGGACGCCAGTCCCCCTTCGAGATGCAGGGCGCACGCCGCGACCCCGACCAGGAGCAAGCACGCCACGATCGCCGCCTTCGGCAGCCTCATCGTTCCACGGTGTAACAGGCGGATGCCGGGCTGTCAATCGATGCCGGGGCGCAGGCCCATCGTCTCGCGAGGTCCCTCATCCGCGTAGGCCTCTCACGCGCTCGGGGGAGGGGCCATCGGGCCTCCGCCGCCGGCCGCTCCCCCAGCATGCCTCTCACGCGCTCGGGGGAGGGGCTCGCGGAGCGCGGCATGATCGTCGGGCACGACAGGCGGCTCCCGGGAGAGCGCGTTGCCCGGGCCGCGGCCGAGGCCCTGGCCGGGCGGGTGCGGCGAGATCTCGGCCGGGCGGCTGCCGCGCCCCCCCCACCGGGACCGCGGCGCGTTCGAGTGAGGGAGGCGTCCCGGCGACATGGGTGCGGCGCCGCTCGCAGGGGTGGAGGCCCGGGTTTGACAGGGATCTCGGCACGTGGTATCGGAAAGCCAGGCGGAATGGTTTGATGAGGCGCCTGGCCGTGTTGCTCCTGGTGGTGGCCCTGGTGGCGGTGTGGGGGGCTTGCGCCGTCCACGGAGATCGGCTCTTTGCCGAGGCTCCGGCCGCGGCCTCCGTCCATGGGGCCGGATGCAATGTGGCCTTCACGCTCCTCGGTCTGATGGCAACCCTGCCGTTGCTGTCACTGACCGGCCGCCTCTGGTCTCCTGCCGGTCCGCAGCGGCCGCCGGGGCTGGCGGCCCTCCTCTTCCAGCCTCCCGAGTAGCGTCCCGTCGTCCCCCGGGTCGCTGGCGTCTCCCTCCAGAGAGATTGTCAGCGGCGCATCGTTGTCAGTCACGCTTCACGCGCAAGGAACGCCGTCCGGGCTCGGCCTGGCTCTCGGCTGAGCCCGGGCGGTCATGTGGGGTTCAGGGCGTCGCGCTCCCCGAGGCACGCAAGTGCGCGGGCGATCACGCGGCAAGGAGGGATGCGGAAGGTGGCCCACTCCCGGCGTAATGCTTCGAGCACATCCCCTCCACGCAGAGGTGGCGGCGCCGGCCCGGCGCGGCCCCGTGAGGCAGGCCACTCATGAGGCGCCGGAGGCCGCCGGGACCCGCGGGCCCTCGGGGGCGGCCTGCGCTGCTCGGAGCGTTGCCGGCTCCGCGGGGCGGCCGCGAGACCGCAGGAGAGGCGCCGTGACGGCGCTGATCGGGCACGCCGCCATCCTGGTCGCGCTGGGGCTCGCGCTGTTCGCTGGCGCCGCGCTGGTGCACGCGGCGCGGCGCGGGCTCCCGCGGCTCGAGGAGAGCGCGAGCCGCGCGATCCTGGTCCACTTCGCCCTGGTCACCGTCGCGTTCTTCGCGCTCGAGGTAGCGCTGGTCAGGAGCGACTTCAGCATCCGCTACGTGGCCGAGAACTCCAGCCGCGCCTACACGCTCTGGTACCGGATCGCGGGGCTCTGGGCGGCCCTCGAGGGCTCGCTGATGCTCTGGGAATGGATGCAGGCGGCGCTGGCCGTGATGGTCCTCGTCTACTACCGGCGGCGCCACCCCGTGTTCTTCCCGTACGTGGGGGCCGTGCTGATGGGGATCTCGGCCTTCTTCCTGACGGTGCTGGCCTTCGCGGCGGACCCGTTCGCGCCGCTCTCGCCGGTGCCCGTGGACGGGCGCGGGATGAACCCGCTTCTGGAAGACACGAGCATGCTGGTGCATCCCCTCCTGCTCTACGCCGGGTGGGTCGGCTTCACGGTGCCCTACGCCTTCGCCATGGCGGCGCTGATCACGGGACGGCTGAGCGAGGAGTGGATCCTCTTGACGCGGCGGTGGGCGGTCGGGGCGTGGCTCGGCATGACCGCGGGAATCGTGTACGGCGGGTGGTGGTCCTACCACGTGCTCGGCTGGGGCGGGTACTGGGCGTGGGACCCGGTGGAGAACGCCTCCTTCCTGCCCTGGCTGACGGCGACGGCCTACATCCACTCGATCATCGTCCAGGAGCGCCGCCGGATGCTGAAGATCTGGAACCTGACGCTCCTGGTCCTGACCTACGGGCTGATCGTGTTCGGCACGTTCCTCACGCGGAGCGGGGTCATCGCGTCGGTCCACAGCTTCTCTCAGTCGCCGGTGGGCTTCTTCTTCCTCGGATACCTGGCCCTGGTGCTGCTGGTGTCCCTCGGCCTGGTCGCCGCCCGGCTCGACCGCCTCCGCAGTGACGCGGAGGAGGTCCCGGGGGTGTTCTCCCGGGAGAGCGCCTTCCTCTTCAACAACCTGGCCCTGGTCGCGATCTGCTTCACCGTGTTCTTCGGCACGATCTTCCCCCTCCTGGCCGAGGCCGTGACCGGAGCGAAGGTCAGCGTCGGCGCGCCGTACTTCAACCGCGTCGTGGTGCCCGTGGGGCTCGCGCTGCTGGTGCTGATGGCGGTGGGCCCGCTGATCCCGTGGCGCCGCAGCTCCTGGGAGGTCGTGGGGCGCAGGCTTCGCTGGCCGCTGGCGGCCGCAGCCGCATCGGCGATGGCGCTGGCGGCGGCGGGAGTCCGGGACCTCATCCCCATCGTGAGCCTGGCGCTGGCGGTGCTGGTGACGAGCTCCGTGGTCAGCGAGGTCGCCCGCGCGATGGTGGCGCGACGGCGTGCCACGGGGGAGTCTCCCGGGCGGGCGCTGGTCGGGCTCTTTCGGCTCAACCGGCGACGCTACGGGGGCTATGTCGTCCACCTGGGCGTGGCGGTGATCGTCGTGGGGCTGGTCGGATCCTCGAGCTACCAGCTCCAGCGCGAGGGCATGCTGCGCGTGGGGGAGGCCCTGGAGATCGGGCGGTACCGGCTGACGTTCGCGGGGCTGGACGTCGCGCAGGGGCCCACCCACGAGAAGGTCTATGCGCGGATGGACGTGTCCAGGGACGGGCGGGCGGCGGGGACCATGTCACCCGCGCTGCGCTATTACCCCACCCAGCAGACGCCCATCGCCGAGGTCGACTACTGGGTTGGCGTGCGCGAGGACCTGTACGTGATCCTGGGAAGCTTCGACGCCCAGCAGCGGTGGGTGACCGTGAAGGTGCTCGTCACCCCGCTGGTCGGCTGGCTCTGGCTTGGCGGCGCCATCATGGCGCTCGGCACCCTGGTGGCGTTGATTCCCCCGGCCGGATCCGCCGATGCGGGAGGGGCCGTCCCGCGACGGCGGTCGCAGGCGGCGCGCGCCTAGCCCAACTTCCACGGTCCCGAGACCGGAGTACTGATATGTCAGCAGGTTACGCCGCTTGTGAGTGACTATGGCAACGGGGTGGGGGCCCAGGTCTTCACCGGCTTCATGACCTCCGGCGGGATCTTCAGCGTGCGGTAGATCTCCCGATGGATCGCCTCCGGCGTCGATCCCTTCCGGATCCGCAAGGTCTGGCCGTTCGTCGCCGGCAGCACCACCGTGACGACTTGGTGCGTGGAGAGCTGCTCGCGCAGGGTCGCCCACGACGGGTGCACGCCCTGGTCCAGGAAGGGCTTCTCGATCGCGACGAGCAGATGGTAGGCGAGCACGCAGAGGAAGATGTGGGTCTGGACCCGAGGCTCCACGTGATGGAAGATCGGCCGCTCCAGGAGCGGACTCTTCATGGCGCGGAAGGCGTCCTCGACGCGGGTGAGGAGGATATACAGGCGCCAGATCTCCTCGTCACCGAGATCCTGGCGATCGGTCTTGAGCAGATACCCTCCGTCGAGCTGCTCGGCCTTCGGTTTCTTGTCCGCGTGCGGGGTCCCCGTCACGGCCGGGGTCGCGGCGCGGTAGAGCGCCTCGTCGCTGAGCGTGCTGAAGTCGGCGCCGAGGAGGTCGGCCAAGGCCGTGCGCCGGATCCAGTCGGGCATGGCGTGCTCCGAGGCCGGGTGCACCAGGCGGTTCAGCGTCATGAGCTCCGTGAGCCGCTGCGCCCGGGCCGAGAGGCCGACCTCCTCCAGGATCCGGTCCAGCTCGAGGGCGCGCCACATCTGATGGCCCACGTGGACCGGGCCCGCTTCCCGGAGGTCTTCGGTCTCGACCTGCTCGGTGTGCACGGCGACCACGTCGGCGCCGACGGCCGCGGCGGGGCGCGGGCGGCCGCGCGGCGGGCGCGCCCGCGCGGCGACCGCGGCAACAGCGTCTGGGTGAACCACCGGCGACTCTGCGCGAGCACCTCCGCCGCCCCGTACCGACACAGGACCACGAAGTCGTCCGCGTAGTTCACGAGCCGCGCCCCGTAACGCCGATCGAGCCCTCGGAGGCGAAACACCTTCAAATAGCGATTCATGTAGACGTTCGCGAGCAACGGCGAGACCACTCCACCTTGCGGCGTGCCCCGCACAGCCCGCTTGCCCCCACTGAACCGCCACCCGCCGCTCTCGGTCCGTTCCGCCACTGGCGCCTTCAACCACATCTTGAGCAATCGGAGCATCTTCCGATCGCTGATGCGGCGGGCCAGCGACGTCATCAGATCGCAGTGTGGAACCGTGTCCAAGTATTTCGACACGTCGGCCTCAATCACCTCGGTATGCCCGGCGCACAGCGCCCGGTGCACTTCCTGAACCGCCTCCAGGGCCGACCGGCCCGGCCGATAGCCATAGGCCGTGGGTTCCAGGTCGGCTTCGAAGATCGGCTGCAAGATCAGCACAGCGGCGGTCTGCACCACGCGGTCCCGGATCCCGGGTATTCCGAGTGGCCGCTCGCCTCCGCCCGGCTTGGGAATCAGCACCCGCCGCACCGGTTGAGCGCGGTACGTCCCCGTACGCAACGCCTCCTGCACAGCGGCCAGCCATAGCCCCACACCTGCGGCCTCGATGTCCTCGAACGTCACGCCGTCCACGCCCGGCGCTCCCCCGTTCTGCTTGGCGAGCGCGTAGGCGTGGGCGAGGATATCCGCCCGATACACCTTGTCGTGCAGCAGGTAGAAGCGATAGGCCGGTTCCTGCTTGGCCTTGGTGTACAGCGCCTCTTGGAACCGCCGGAGCTTCAGTGGAGTTGCCAGGCTCACGCCAATCTCCCGCCCCTTGGCCCGTCGAGACACACCCCGAACCAGGGTCCCTTCCCTCCCCACCGGTTCTGTTGTCCGGTGGGTGCCAACGGTACTGTGGACCCCTCCGACACCCAGCGTTGCTTCCGCCTGAAAGCGGAAGTGAGGGCCGCGACCCCTCGCAGCGATGGGGCTCCCGTGTTGCGCCATGCTCTGTGCCGACGTGCCGCGCCCCGTACCCCGGTGAGCGACCACATGGTCATCGGTCGGTTGCTCTCACGTGGTCCAGCGGTCTTCCCGGTTTCCACAGCCGGTCGACCCTCACCACATCACTTTCGAGGCTTGCGCGGGCTTCACACGTGTTGCGGCCCGTCGGCTCGCCAACCCATCCAAGATGGGCCCATGTCCCGAGAGCTTCAGCGATTCGGTTACCCTCCTCGCCGCCTCGGTAGCTACCGGGGTGCACCGACAATTCCCCCGGGCAGGACCTTCACCTGCAAGAGTCACGGCGCCTTTTCACGGCGCGCGCGGAAGTTGGGCTAGCGCGCGCCCCTCGATGCGCCACGCGTTTACCGCAGGAAGGAGTGGGTCTTGGCCTTGGGGAGCTGCTTCAGCTTCTCGAAGAACGCCGTCTCCGTGACCTCCGTCGGCCACTCAACCCGGACCCCGAGCCGGTAGCGCCCTTCGCCAAGTCTCTCGACCTTCACGGCCCCGAGGGCAGCGAGGCTGTTGACGTCGCGCACGAGCGCCTTCAACGGGTTGCCGAGCGTCGCGTAGGCGGACGACGTGCGCCGGTTCACCTCCTGCCAGTCCATCCACTCGACGTCGAGTAACAGCTTGAGGATCTCGAGCTGGCGCTCGGCGATGACGCGCTTCTTCGGTGTCGTGAGCAGGCTGAACAGATCCAGCATGAGATTACTGAAGAGCCCCTTGGAGATCTCATGCTGGATCTCGGTCAAGAGCTGCTGGCTCTGGAGCGTGACCCCCCCGCAGCTCGAACTGTGTCACGCCCCCACCGGCCGTGACAAGGATCGCGCGCACGGCGCGCAGGTGCCCCCGGGCAAGGTCGTGCAGGCCGGCTGGCTCGTCACGGGCGTGCCGGCCAAGCCCGCGCGGAAAGCCCCGAGGAGCTGGAGGACGTCCTCCGCAACGCCAGCGAGTACGTCGAGCTGTGGCGCCGCGACTACGGCGAAGGACGGTCGCGGGCCGTCGTCTGATCTCGACTCAGCAGCTCGGGGGGACAAGGGCGCCGGCGGCGCCGAAGTGGACGCCCGTCATATCTCAGCCGGCGACGAGCGGATTTCGGGCCACCAGCCCTGGGAACCGGCTGAAGTCCCGATCCGCTGTCCACAGTTCGCGCACGCCGTGGAGCTGGCAGAGCGCGGCCACGCGCGCGTCGTGTACCAATGGGCCGGCGATCCGGCCCTCGACCAGGGCGGCACGCAGGCCGGACCAGTAACCCTCGGCCTCGGCGAGGAGGACGAGGCTCGGGGCCTCAATCCACGCCTCCACCTGATCCAGCGCGACCTCGAGCGGGCTCGGCGGGGCGAAGATACGCGGATGGGTGACGATCGCCAGGAACTCGTGGACGCAGGGCCACGGGATCGCCCAGGGTGCCCGGTGTTCAGCGAGCTCCCGGATCCGTGTGGCTGCCGCGATGTGCCAGGGAGAGTCTTCGCGGTGGGCGTAGACGAGGAGGTTCGTGTCGACCGCGATCACCCGCCGCGGGCCTCGTATGCCATCTCCCGGATGCGTTCCCAGGAGGCACCGGCGGCGCCGGGCTGAA
>Ga0209212_1005230_pt1 | contig 15591 bp, 18 predicted proteins | sample RifGroC2_FD_183996 | JGI IMG/M metagenome (GOLD analysis project Ga0209212, IMG submission 183996) | Groundwater microbial communities from Rifle, Colorado, USA - Groundwater C2 (SPAdes) (version 2) | ecosystem: Environmental > Aquatic > Deep subsurface > Groundwater | place: Rifle, Colorado... | reverse complement strand
GAGGCAATGTTTTTCATCCCGAAATACTGACTTTCTGCGCACCGTGCCCGCAAAAACTGAGTGCGTTTCTTCTTCAGATCTTCACCTGTTACAAAGTACGTTTTTTTAGTTTCCATTTTGCGTCCTCCTACAGACGTGCGAGAAGTTTCCTAGGCTTCTTGCAATTATGTGTGACCGAGCTCCTATAGCTCAGGTCCCAAGCCTTCTGCTCGCAGGGTACCATTAAAAATGAGTTTGTACAGGGTATCATCTCAGGTACAATACGCGCAAAGGTAGGACACTAGTGTTTTTTACTCTTTTTGTGGTAGTATTTCACCAGTCAATACTGCACGCTTAGCTCAGTTGGTAGAGCGCTTCGTTTACACCGAAGATGTCAGGGGTTCGAGTCCCTTAGCGTGCACCAAGGTACAAAAGCACCCACACATGGGTGCTTTTGTAGTACGCAAACTGCTTTGCGTGCGCACCTTAGTGCAAGACGGAAACATCCACTGAAAGTGGAGTTGAGTCCGGGGAGGAAGTGCTTAGCATTTCTGGAGCTCGCGAACAGAAATGGTTAGCAACTTGACCCCACAAAACACACGAGACGGGGTCGCAAGTGCTTAGTTTTTACCAGAAAAGCTTAGCAACTTGGACCGAGGCCCACCTCGCAAGCTCTAGCGTGAACCATTAAAACACAAATGAAGGAGGTTGAACCTCCTTCATTTCACTTAAGCACTTAATCGTCTTTCCTCATGACACCTATTTCTTCATAAAAGGAATCAGAGTATGGTCGCTTAGTGTGCGGCACCTCACCTGAACCTATGCCACTAAACGGTCCTTTCGTAATCATTGAAACCTCTTCATACCAAGGACTTTGTCTTTTTTCTTTTTCAACCACGACACCTTTCCATCGCACTTCGCCCGCATGCCAGTTGTAGATTTCGATGGTATTCCCATCATCTTTTTCCCTGATTTCATCTCCGCAAACGATTGCTTCAATTTTTACTGCACTCATCAACGCTTCGCGTGATTCGAATGGTATGTGCCCCATCACAACCTCCTATTGTTAGTGTATTTCTACATTCGTTAAACTATTTCTAATGGAAGACTAGCAAATCTTACGTAAAATACAAACAATGGAGGTGGGCTTTCATCATTTAAAATTTTGCCGACCCCTGAGAGAATCGACGATATATTTAACGACCATACGCTTAACACTAAGTGTAGTTAAAACCACAAAACTTCGTTTGTGCCTTCGGGGGGAATCGAACCCTCATCCCGGGCTTAGAACACCCTTGCTCTATCCATTGAGCTACGAAGGCAATATGAGAATTATACAGTACTTTGACTAAGGGTTCGATTTGGAATCGCCTCTCTGCCCACAGGGCACAAGAACCATGTGCAAGCACAGGTACGAGATCAGTACACCTTGCTCTATCCTCCGCCAGCTGACGGAGAGCTACGAAGGCAATTGCCCATAATGGGCTTCAAAATACTATACACGAAAAAACTATTCTTACATCTGAGGCACAGGGGTTTCTTGTGATTCCTGCACATCACTTTCTACTTCACTTGCTTCACCAATTTCACTACTTATTTCAGCAGTTTCAGACATATCGATAATTGGCATGTCGGGGAAACTACTTCGCATTTCATTAAAAAGTATCATCTGATTTCTGAAATCTTCAACAACCGCATTGAGCTGTGCATCACTAAAGAAAACTTCCGTACTGGTAGCAGTGTTTGACTGAATTATTTCATCGTTTTTTGAAAAAAACAGTACATAGATGCCGACTCCACAAAGAAGTACTGCAACAAATACCGAAAAAACAATATTGATGAGCCAACTCTTGGTTACGTTATGGGGCGCATTCTGGATAGACTTTTGGACAAAAAGGTGTTTGGTATATTCAATAAATTTTTGATACGATTCTTTCATATAAGTAAATTTTACCGAGCACTACAGAGTAGATCAATCTGACCCTTCCATGCATCCACACTCCCTTCATTCATAGCAAACGTCGCTGTCGATATGGTTGCTACGTACGGCATATGCTCCAGGAGCGACATGAGATGATACAGTGACTTCCATGAACCCTCTACAATAAGGACGACTTTCATATTATCTTCCACACTCTTGCCCTCGTTGGCATTCACTGGATCAATAGAAATTGCCTCCACCTCTAACGTAACCCCTGCATCCTTTCCAAGTGTTTCCACAAGCTCAAGGAACGGAGTAGGATCTTCTTTTGAGATAAAGTAGGAAGCAATTTCTTCACGTCCTGCTTTGGTCCTGTTGAGCAAGGCTTCTGTTTCAAGCTTGTGTGCTTCAAGCGTATCAACAACAGACAGTTCAGTAATAATCTCCGCAAGCTTGTGTTGCAAAGTAGCTATATGCCTAAACAAAAACACGTATCCAGCACAAACCAGTAGAAAGATACTCACTGTAGCAAAAGCTATTTTTTGTGATTTGGTAATATGCTTCATTGTTTTTTTACATCCGCAAGGATTATTGAAAGACTGAAGTCCAAGTTCGTGTTTTTGGCGAGATTGGAGATAGGTACTGGTGCATTTTCAAAATACTGATTTGCTTCCAGTGCGCGTGCAAACGGAACCACCAAGTCCCTCGTTGAGGCTATTCCTTGAAGTGCGAGCACGGAATCATTTCGCTTATAGGAAAAACCCGTGATAATTATTCCCGAAGGTCGCTCTTTAAACACCTCATCAAGTAAAGTTGTAAGTTTTTCTTGTGAGTACTTTTCCTCAAGAAAAGTCAACATTGATGTACTTTGCGCTACTTCTTCTACTAAAGCACTATTATCCTCCACATCTTTCTGGTGTAGTTCATACGTCGCTTCACGCAGACGTAGCTCTCCCGCCACCTGCATGTATGCAGGCACAAGTGCAACACAGCCAACTATCACTGCTCCCGCAAGAGTGCATGCTACCACCGTGGCCAATCGTACGTAATACTCTTGTTCAAGTACCTTTTTTTGTTCTTTTGGAAGTAAATTTTGCAACATATACATATTATTGCGCCTAGCTACTTCGTATAAGACTTCGCAACGCAAGCCCTATGGCAGTCGTGTACTCAAGTGAACTGCCCCGTGGTATAGCTGGTACGCACTCTTCAAATGAAAAAACATTCTTCCATACGTTTCCTATTTCGACAGACACATCGAGCGTGGTCTCAAGATACTCTGCAAGACCAGTGATATTCGCATTACCCCCGACGAGCACGACATGCGAAATTTCTTCTTTCTCCGACGTCGTTTTCTTCATATGCATTTGCCAGTACATCACATGTTTGCGGATAGATTCGCCAAACTTCTCAACAACAGGAAACAATCCATCAAACACCAATTTGTCTTCTTCCGTGTCTCTCAGCCCGTGTTTCCTTTTGAGATTTTCCGCTTCTTGGAAAGATACATCAAGACTGCGGGCTATGGCGCGTGTAAAGTAGTCCCCGCCTATTTCCAGGTTTGCTGTAAACGTGACGACGCCGCCCGTGGATATAGATAGACTCGCATCATTACGCCCGATATCAATAATGAGCAAGGGAGCGGTGTCACGTACGCCTATGAGTGCGCGTGCGGTAGCTTGTCCTTCTATCTCTATGGAGATAGGGGTATAGCCCGCCTCCTCGACAACATTCACATACTGCATCGCAATATTAGCAGGGTACACAGACACGTTGAGTTCAATGTTTTCATCTTTTTCTTGTATAATTCCATAGTCATATAGTGCCTCGTCTGCCCCAATAGGAACGTTTTCCTTCAGATGGAATTCCAACTTTTGTTCAACCTCTTCCTTACTTCCTTGCGGAAGAGTCATTTGAAAAAGATATGCATGTTCTTCAGGAAGTGCGAGATGAGCAAACTCCACATGATTGTCTTCTTTTATCCTTGAGAGTAACTTTACAATGGTTTCAGAATCTTTTATCTCTCCTCGCTCTATCACATCCAAAGGTAAATCGACCTTGCCATATGCTTGTAGCTCTACACCCCCCTTTCTCCTGCTGAATGCCACATATTTGATAGCATAATCAGATATGTCAATACCCACAGCAGGCATCGTCAAATACTCTGGTGCTGGAAATGCACGTGCGAAGGTGCCTGAACTGTTATAGATAGAACGTGTACTCATATATACCTGTATCGAATTAAGTCAGGACCTACGCAAACGGCGTATTTCATTGTTGCACTACACAAAATTCTACTCACCGTACTCCCATATACGCCTCGTAATTTTGTTTGCACGCCTCGAACTACATCCGTCTGCGTAGGTCCTTTAAGTATACACGCAACAGGAGTTTGAAACTCTTCTGTAGTTCACACCGTAAAGAGCCTTGAGTAATTAGCCTAGAGCCTAGAGTAAGTTTTTTTGCAATGCAAGTTTTAAACTTTTTGCTCACGGCTCATTACCTGCCTGCGCAGGCAGGTTCAATACTTTCGGCTCTTAATTTAGTTTTGTTCCCAATGATATCTCTCCCTGTGTTGGTTCGAGAATAGAGAAGACACCCTCTTTTGAATGTGCCGCTACAATCATCGCTTCACTTACAAGTCCTCGTATTTTGCGTGGTTCAAGGTTTGTTACAAAAGGGCATGATATGTTTACAAGCACTTGAGGATCTTCAAAGAACTCCGCTATTCCGGAAATGACTTGTCGTATATCGCGTTCAGGCGAACCTTCAGTTTCAGAAACAATAGGTTTTACCCCAAAATCAACGCTAAGTTTAAGAAGTTTGTCAGTATCTGGCACTCGTTCAACAGACACAATTTTACCTATCTTCATTTCTATTTTTTTGAAATCATCTATAGATACCATATGTTTTTAGTTAGTTACAAAAAGTACACCGTTCAGGATTTACGTAATGCATAATAGATCTATTTACGTTTATCGTCTAAATATGTTTGCAAAATTATAGCTGCTGCTGCTGCATCCACAGGCACCTTGGTATCTTTGCGTGTTTTCACTTTTGATTCAAGCGCTCGTCGAGCTTCCGCAGTTGAGTATGCTTCACTTATCTGATCTACCGGCAAGCTCGTACGCACTTCGAGTGCTTTACTAAAAATAATGATTCTTCGCATGATGGTATTTTCTCCTCCAATGGGATTATCCGACTCCCCCACCACAAATCGTTCTACATTTTCCTTTTCAGCCAACTGAGCTAATGAATCCATCAAATGTTCATCATTGGGATAGATATCTTTTGCAAACGCAAACAGATGTGCGTCATCAGAAAGTGCTACACCTACTCTTCGTGCTCCATAGTCTATGCCGATTATTCTCCCCATGTACACGAGCATAGCATCGAAGTTGCTCAGATGGTAGTATTTACTTATGGAGTCCTTACTTGCAATGAATCCCTACACCCTCTTGGCGATAGTCCTTTGGACACTGCCGTGGAAGGCGTGGGCGCTTTGGCTTGCTGCACGACGTGGAGACATTTGGTGGTTCCTAGCAATGCTTGTTATCAGCGCACTCGGTATTCTTGAAATTTTTTACATTTTCTTTATCGCAAAACAGAGCGATAAAGTTGAACCAAAAAAGTAACACTCCTTTTTGGTTTTGAGTTCGGATATGGTATAAGTACATCTAGTTCATCGTGTGGTGGACACATATATTGGGAGGGGTGGCTGAGAGGTCGAAAGCACCTGTCTTGAAAACAGGCGTCTGTAAAAGGACCGTGGGTTCGAATCCCACCCCCTCCGCATTAGAAAAACACGTCCGCCAAGGACGTTGTTTTTGTTTGCGGAGGGGGTGGGGTTCGAAGGCGACTTGAGCGCGCGAAGCGAAAAAGCTCAAGCGCTAGGCTTTGGAGGAGAAAGATTTTGCTGTTCCCGCTGGAACCAAAATCTTTCGGGGGAAAAGGAATCCACCCCCTTTTTTTATTTTGCGAATACGTGAGCAAAATATCCGCAATTCATGTCCATAGTTGAAGAATTACCACTCGAATACTAGTATTCGAGTGGTAATTAGGGGTAGATATTGACAAGATATACAATATATGTTACTTATAACGCAGACTTACTGGTGAAACTTTGGCTCAAAATCACAACTTGTACTGTTACAATATAGAGGATATTCACATGAAACGCATGGAAGGACTTCAATACGGTCCTGTTGCAGTAATGACCTATTTTTACAAGGATGAAGATGTAGATGTGCTTCCGTCGAACATGGAACGTTACCAAGCATTTTTCAAAGGGGCTCCTGTCTTTGGCGGACATGAATGGAAAACACTGGGAATCGATGAAATTGTTTCCATCTTTCAAGGTGCAGCAAAGGACATCTTGGAAATGTACAAACAACAACACGACATCGAAGTCCAGAGACATTCAGCCCGCAACTTCCTCATGAGGTGGTGGGAAAAATTCAGAGGCTGGGAAGCACCACATGTTCAAACGTACCAAGAGATTGTTCAGGGTATGATTCAAAAGTGTAAAAAATTGTCCGAATGGACAAAAAACTATAGTGAATATTACGACACCAACATGGAGGATTTTATGCACAAACCTGAAGCGGTGGCAAAATGTTTAGGTGGTATATGACCATCTAAACATCTACCAAGTTGGTAACAACAACAAAGGTCTCGGAGTAACTCCGAGACCTTTTCGATACAACAGGGTGATGTTACAGCCGCGCACTATCACCTCCAACAATCCCCCTAGATACAAAAATTTGAACCAACACCTATACACTCCCCTTAAGTTTATGATACTAAAATAAACAAAAAGACCGGCGACAGCAGCCACCGGTCCTTCGAGCAAAGCTCCCACGTTTAGGATTACGAAGAGATTTTCGATCTCACAATCTTAGCCTGTCTTCTTCGTGGATTCACAAAGTAAAACGTGCACATTTTACCTTGCTACTTCGTGCTGGTCCATTTCGTACCAAAAAGGAACTTGGAGCGAATCGTGATTGACTCCGTCCCAGGTTATCAAACCGTTTACAACCATGTCGGTGATGATGGATTGGTAGACATGCTCTTGTGCATTGACCTTTGTACCTATGCTGTCCGGTGTATCGTCGTCATTAATTTTCACATGACAGCGAAAGAAAACTGGACCTTCATCGAACTTATCAGTTACGAAGTGCATGGAAAGACCTGTTTCAGTAATTTCCCTTCGTCTATACGCAGCATAGACACCCTCGTGGACATAGTGGCCATGCCACCCTAGGCCACAGAAGTTCGGTATGAGACTTGGATGAATGTTGAAAACAGTCCGCGAGTTGAATCGAGTGTTCGGGTCGAGTCCTTCGACCAACTTCAGCCAGCCTGAGAGTGCAAAGAAATCCGCTAGAGACGCCTTGGCAATTTGCTGGTACGTTTTTGCATCCCACGGTTTGGAAAAATGGAAAAACGGGACATGATACTTTTCAGCAAGTGTCCGCACTCCGCCATATGCATGATTTGAAACCACTCCGACAATGTCGGTGTCGAGCCGTCCGTCCTTTGACGCAAGGTAAAGCTTTTCAAAACCTGATCCTCCGCGCCCTGGTACAGGCTGTCCTGTTGCGTACACAAGCGTTCTTGATTTGCTTCCCATTGTCTACCCCCTCTTAGGTAACAGTTTTTTGGTGTATCTGCCACTTTCTGTTCCGCAGTATTATCTAAAAATTAGTATTTTGCAACTTAGTATCATAAAAGCTAACTATTCCAGTGCCTCACAAAAGTACCATTAACTCAACCTTCTAAAGATTGGTAAGATAACAACATAACAACATTAATCCCACCATGCCTCAACATGATGGGATATTTTTACTTTTATTGAGTTACGTTACAAGACGATATGAAGTGTCTTAATGCAAGATTTGTTTTTTTTGAAATTCCAACAATTCAGCCTCATCCTCATGTAGCATGATCGGATCTGGTGAAGGTAGGATGTACCCAACCTTACCGTCAGTTAGCACCAAAACCTCTTCCGCCCGATATGTTGACTTAGTATCTGCATATGCCAGTGCTATATGCTTATCCCTAAACAAAAAGATAGTAACTTCTCCTTCATCTAACTCGTCATAGACCTCAGTCATTGTTGTAATCTTATATCCTCTCAAGTCTTTGTTGACTAAATCATAAAGATTCGGGGCCATCTTATTCTCCTTCCTTCATAAGGTTTCATTGTTGTTTCTTCTACGTAAGTAATACCACATATCGAGGATTTGTATAGTGGCTGACTTATTTTCTATACCAATGTTTATACTTATCAATACTAGTAAAAATTCTAGTATTATTTATCTATTGAAACTTAGTATATTCTAAGTGTGGTAATATATTCGAGTCACGAACACATTAATATGAAAATAGATACAAACAAAGAAAAAATCGAAGAACTCCTCACACGCTCCGTGGCGGAGATACTACCCACAAGAGATGGGTTGCACGAAGCACTCTCCTCAGGCAGACGCCTCCGTATATACATAGGAACGGACGCTACAGGCACCTCCCTACACCTAGGACACGCCACTAACTATATGATTTTGGAGAAACTCCGCCGAATGGGACATGAGATTATTTTTCTTGTTGGTGACTTCACAGCACGTATAGGCGACCCTACAGACAAGAGCGACTCTGCGCGAAAACAGCTCACCCGAGAACAGGTCATAGCAAACGTAGAGACGTGGATCGCACAAGTAAAACCTGTAATAGACGTCAACAACAAAGAAAATCCCGTACAGGTACTCTACAACCACGACTGGCTCGCAGCACTCACCTTTGAAGACGTGCTGAATCTCGCATCAAACTTCACCGTGCAACAGATGATTGAGCGAGACATGTTCCAAGAGCGTATACAGAGTAATAAGCCTCTTTACCTCCAAGAACTCTTTTACCCACTGATGCAGGGATACGACTCTGTCGCTATGGATGTGGATGTGGAAATGTGTGGCACGGATCAGAAGTTTAATGCGCTCGCTGGACGCACGTTACTTAAGAAGCTAAAGAACAAAGAGAAGTTTGTATTTATTACAACCCTCCTTGAAAACCCAGTCACGAAAGAAAAGATGATGTCCAAATCACTGGGTACAGGGGTGTTTCTTGATTTTGATGCAGATAAAATGTATGGCGCGGTAATGGCACAAGCCGACGAAAACATGAAGCAACTCTTTACAGACTGTACGTGGCTTGACCTCACGGAGATAGATACGATATTGGAAACGGAAAATCCCCGTGATACAAAAATGCGTCTCTCATTTGAGATTACCAAAATATTTCACGGAGAAGAGTTGGCTACACTCGCAGAAAAAAACTTTGTACAAACATTCCAGAAAAAAGAGCTCCCTGACGAAATTCCCGTCTTTGTAGCACCAGACGGTGCTACCATTGTCGATGTGCTATTTGATAGTAAGCTGGTAGCAAGTAAGGCAGAGGCACGTCGCACACTTGCCCAAGGAGGAGTGAAAGTAAATGGCAACAAGCTTACTGAAGCAGATGCCACTACCCCACTAGTACTCTCTGAAAAAACTATTGTGCAAAAAGGTAAGAGAAGTTTTTTAGAAGTGGTACGCAAATAACACCAGCTCCTTCTTTGTCACCAGCTCGAAAAGGCCAAAATGTCGGTCATCTTCCTTTTGGGCTTGTTTTAACCATGCTACAATCCTGATTTCATTAACATTTACCGCGTAACGCTTTTCTAGTATGACTCTCGCTATTATTCTTCTCTTTATTGTCGGATACATATTTATCACACTCGAGCACACATTGAAGCTCAACAAGTCAGTTACCGCTGCCGCACTCGGGGCAGGTCTTTGGGCTCTCATTGCTTTAGTAGAGGAACATGTTGAAGAAGCACTACACCCTGTAGCTGCTGAGACGTTTGCACTTGTGGTATTCCTTCTCTCTGCAATGACGCTTGTTGAAATACTTGTACACTACAGATTCTTCGATGTGCTTCGCACAAAATTATACTCTCTTGGTCTAAATGATTACCGACAACTTTGGCTCATCTCAGGAATGGCGTTTCTTTTTTCTGCTGTACTCGACAATCTCACCACAACCATCGTCATGGTTCAGATAGCTCACCGTTTTTTCAAAGGCAAGAATTTGGTAATCGCTGCAGCGGCTATCGTCCTTTCAGCAAACGCTGGTGGTGCTTTTTCACCAATAGGTGACGTGACCACTATTATGATTTGGCTCGAAGGAAAGTTTACCGCACTCGAGGTTATCAGGTGGGGCTTTCTCCCAGCACTTACCCTTTTTGTCGTCTCAACATACCTACTTGCTCGCCAACTCACACGCAACACACCTGATGCACAGCCGACTCGTGAAGAAAAGGTTGCTCTATCAAGCTCTGAAAAAACGGTCATTACGGCAACGTTTATCTCTTTCTCATTCCCCCTTATCGCACATGTTCTAGGACTTCCCCCATACATTGGAATACTTTTTGGAGTAGGTATGGTCGGTATGCTTATCGCTTTGTTTGTTAACATCCGTCCCAAACGGGTGTCACACCTCTCCATGGATATTCAAAGTTTACTTGCACGTGTCGATATTACCAGCTTAGTTTTCTTCATAGGTATACTCTTTGCAGTTGGTGCACTTGAGCACGTTGGTATTCTATCTACAATATCTAACACAGTATTTGGCGCTACTCCAGAAGTTGGTCGGCTCGTAGTCGGCAATGTACTGCTTGGTGCATTCTCAGCAGTTGTAGACAATATACCCCTCACTGCTGCAGCACTTAATATACTAAACACTACTGATCCTTTGATTTGGGTACTTCTCGCACTCTCGGTCGGAACAGGAGGATCTATGCTTGTGATAGGTTCAGCTGCTGGGGTCGTGGCTATGGGTATGGTAAAAGAAATGACATTTAAAAACTACATCCGCATCGCAACACTCCCTGCTGCATTAGGTTTCGTCGCATGCATATTAGTTTGGTCTGTTGAGTACTTCTTTTTTCTCTAGATCAGGACAACACTTTGAGAATGAAAAAGCCCGTCGTTTCGACGGGCTTTTTCGATAGTATTATGTTTTACTTGCACAGTTAAACATCCACTTCACGCCAAACTTATCTTCACATGATCCAAAGTAATCTCCCCAAAACATTTCTTCTAGAGGCATCTCGACTTTGCCATCCTCAGAAAGTTTTTTGAACAACTCGTCTGTTTCAATGCGCGTATCTGGTTGTAGATTGATATACACATTGTTTCCAAACGTAACAGTAAATCCCATTGATTTCGGCGCGTCCGTACCCATGAGTACATGTCCTCCGAGAATAGGTAGAGCAACATGCATAACTAAATTCTTATCATTCTCATCTAGTGGCGGTCGACCATCTTCAGACGGCGTGTCACCCATGCGCATAATACCGCCCATAAATTCACCACCAAATACTGACTGGTAAAACATAAAGGCTTCCTCAGTCGAGCGAGGAAAATTGAGATAGGTGCTTACGGTAGCCATAGTAGAATTGTTATGACTAATAATAGAAACCTAATAACCCTAATAAAGGGTATCATGTATCAGCGTGATTTTTCTCTTACCGTACCAGCCTCATTATGTTGTGATGTCTTTCTAGACTGTTACGCCTTAAACTCAATCTCAAAGGAATACATTCCCATGGTACACGTACCCTCAAGTACGGACGCTTCAACTGTACCTAGAGCAACATCTGTTGAACCTGACGGGGGAAGATTGGTCCCTATGTCTAAGCTTGGAATACGCACCGCGGATGAACAATCAAATGTTCCATTCGTAATAAATCGAACTACCGTTGGCACGCCCGCTTGAGCTACACTCTTCCGTGGGAAGTACCCTCCCTTGGCTCGTATCTCAACAATCTGTACACCATCAACAATACTCACGTTGTTTTCAGATGCAGTATCGATTTCTGAAGATACTCCCCCTCGAGTCAGCGCAAAAGTGCCACCAATAAGGAGTACAGCCAGAATACTTGAAATAATAATTGCTTTCATAATATTTATATTAAAAGTTAAATAGTGGTGGTAAAACCCCGATGACTACTAAGCTAGTACTGAGGTTGAGGAGAGCAAACATGATAACAATCAGTCCAGCTGTCTTGAAGAAAATTCCCGCCTTTGCACTCTTCTGAATACTAAATGAGCTGAAACTTATGAGAGCGAGGACTGGTAGTGTGCCCAGTGCGAAAGCGAGCATCGTTAGTCCCCCAGCAAGGAAACTTCCGGTAGTAAGTGTATAGAGTTGCATCGACTGAGTAAATCCGCAGGGCAAGAAGAATGTCGCTATACCCACGAGTAGTGGAGTGAGTGTGTGATTAAATTTCGATACACCATGCGCATGTTTAGCAATGAACTTCGGCATCGACGGCTGGAGTTTCTTGGCCCATTGAAAAGTGTCGAGCAGATTGATACCAAGTACCAGCATCACTATGCCGATAATTAGACTCAAGATAAATGTTGTGGATGTATTGAGCGTGAATACTGATCCTATAGCTCCAATCACTCCTCCTAGAACAAAGAATGACACTATACGCCCAGCATGGAACATAAGTTGGGGTTTGATTTTGTTTCCTTCTTTTGCAAAAGTAGCAGACATGGAAAGAACCAGTCCGCCCACGACAGCCATGCAGGTGGAAAGTGATGCAATACTGCCGATAACAAATGCTGTACCGTACGTGACATTGCCTGTATTGACCAAATGTACGATTCCTATTTTTTGTAGCACTACAAAGAATACTGCGAACCCGAGAGCTATAGGAATCGCAATCTTGAAATCTTCCCATGTAGCCTTGTTCGTTTGTTTTTGTTTTTCCACCGAGACTGTGTAGCCATGGGACCTAAGTAGAGTGGTAAACTCTTCCGCAATTTGTTGCAATGTCCTATTGCCGAAGTCACCAACAACATCAACCGAATGACTACGTAGATTTGCTGAAACATGGGTAATGTAAGATAAATCCCCAAGCTCGCTTTCTATTGTGAGCACACAGGAGTTGCAGTGCATACCATGCACATGGAAAGTATATTGCTGTGTTTGATGTTGTTGCATACGTCTTTAGAGTTTTTTAGCTTTAATGCGAAGTGAGTTCGACACCACAGACACTGATGACATGGCCATAGCAAACCCTGCAAAAACAGGATTGAGCATCCATCCAAAGACAGGATAGAGAGCTCCTGCCGCAAGCGGTATACCGACAATGTTGTAAACAAATGCCCAGAAGAGATTTTGCTTGATACCACGCATGGTAAGCTTCGAAAGTTTAATAGCTTTCACCAGTTTTGAAATATCACCTCCAAGAAGAGTAATACCTGCCGACTCTATAGCCACGTCTGTTCCGGTCCCCATAGCGATACCGACGTCTGCCTGTGCAAGTGCGGGCGCATCATTGACCCCGTCGCCCGCCATAGCAACAATTCTCCCTTCTGCCTGAAGTTCTTTTATCTTCGCCAACTTGTCCTGTGGGAGCACGTGAGCGACCACATCATCAATTCCCACGAGAGACGCAATATACTTAGCCGCCTTTTCGTCATCTCCGGTAAGCATGACCACTTTGATTCCAAGCTCATGAAGATTTTTTACTGCTGCGATTGACTCGGTCTTTATCTCATCGGACACCATGACAAAACCGATAACCTTTTCTTTAGTAGCAAGAATAACTGGTGTTTTACCTTGAGAAGTAAACTCATTAAGTTTTGCCACATCAAAAGAAACATTTAGATCGTTTACGAGCTTGGCATTGCCGACAAAGTATTCAATGCCATGTATCAATCCCTTAAGCCCTTTACCTTGTATACCCTCAAAATTTGACACATCGAATACGGAAATATTCCTCTCTTGTGCATAGTTTACGATGGCATGAGCAATCGGATGTTCTGACTTCTTTTCAAGCGAAGCGAGAATTGATATGAGTTCATCGTTATGCAGGCTTGAGAGATTTTGTATATCGACTAGTGTTGGCTTACCTTTGGTTATCGTACCTGTCTTATCAACCACAACCGTATTTACCTTATGAAGTTTCTCAAGAGTCGCAGCATCTTTGATGAGAACGCCTTCTTTGGCCCCTTTACCCACTCCAACAATAATCGCTGTAGGCGTGGCGAGACCGAGAGCACAAGGACATGCAATGACAAGAATACCAACAAACGACACCAGACCGAATGATAAAGCTTGTGAAAATCCTAAATATTGTGAGCCAATAATGAGCCACGTGCCGAGAGTAAGGAATGCAATCACTAAGACAACAGGCACAAAGACCGATGATATTTTGTCAGCCAATGCTTGGATAGGGGCCTTACTGCCCTGCGCATCCTCAACCATTTTTATAATCTGAGCAAGGAGAGTTTCAGACCCGACTTTTGTAGCTTTGAATATGAACGAGCCACTTGTGTTAATCGTTCCAGATACGACACTGTCTCCTGACTCTTTCTGGGCTGGCATCGGCTCTCCAGTAACCATGGATTCATCAATAAAAGAGTTACCTTCTGTTATGACACCATCCACAGGAATCTTTGCACCTGGCTTTACAATAATGAAATCGCCTTGCTTCACATCGTTCACAGAAATTTCCACTTCCTTCCCCTCGCGAAACACCAGTGCTGTTTTTGCCTGCAGGTTGAGTAACTTCTCTATCGCATCACCCGTCTTTATTTTTGATTGAGCTTCGAGATATTTTCCCAATGCTATAAACGTAATGACCACAATCGTTACGTCGTAGTACTGATACTCCACGTTGACAAACGGTTTCAGAACTTCTTCAAAAGCCGTTACTGCAAAACTGTATAAAAAGGCAGTTGTTGTTCCTATGCCGATAAGCGTATCCATATTTGCTTTTCCATATCGGAGGAATCTGTAAAGCCCCATAAGGTATGGCTTCCCAACAACAAAAAGTATGTACGTCGCAAATATTGGAAGAAGGTGATGGACAAATTCTTTGACTGTAGAAGTCATCGGCGCAACCGCGCCATACTGTGCAAGTATATCCCACCCCATAACAAGCGCAGCAAAAACTGCGAGAGGGAGAGCTGAAATCACTTTGGTTCGCATCGCCACAACTTCACTAAGTTTCTCTTTTTTTGATTGTGTAAGTCCGAGATGTGCGGCATGCTCATCCGCTGACATACCCATTTCTTCGGCAGACTGTTTACCGTGAGCGTGTGAATTCTCTTGATCCAGAGCTAGAGAGTACCCAAGCGGTTCTATTTTTTTTGAAAGTTCCAGTGCATTTGTTTTTAATTCATCAAAAGCCACTTTTACCTTCTCGGTGCCGTAGTTTACTTCTGCAGAGCTCACGCCCTCGACTTTTTTGAAAGTCTTCTCGATAATGCCTGCACAGGAAGCACAATGCATACCTTGTACTGTGTATGTTTTTGATGTAGCCATACTATTTACGTTTGAGTTTATACACCTTAAGGATTTCTTCTTTTGCTTTTTCTGCCTTTCCCTCTGCTACCTGCCTAAGCACGCACCCACTCAAATGATTCTTGAGTAATAAATCCTCGACGTTTGATAACCCCTGCTTGACTGCTGATGTCTGCGTAATAACATCAATACAGTACGTGTCGTTCTCTATCATTTTCTGGAGCCCGCGCACTTGACCCTCAAGAAGTTTAAGCCTGCGAATAATTTTTTGTTTCCCTGTGTCTTCAATATATTTCATACGCATCGTATTGTATACCCCCTAGGGGGTATAG
>Ga0209212_1005229_pt1 | contig 15593 bp, 15 predicted proteins | sample RifGroC2_FD_183996 | JGI IMG/M metagenome (GOLD analysis project Ga0209212, IMG submission 183996) | Groundwater microbial communities from Rifle, Colorado, USA - Groundwater C2 (SPAdes) (version 2) | ecosystem: Environmental > Aquatic > Deep subsurface > Groundwater | place: Rifle, Colorado... | reverse complement strand
TTAATGGGCGTTCCCGAAGGACCGTCTTCATGCGCGCGATATCCCGTCTCGAATGCCGAAACTTCATGGGATTATCAACCTGACTCAAGGCCTTCTGGAACCTCAGGTTTGCCAGGTTTTCTTCCTCATCCTGGATTCTTTTCTTCAATTCTTCGTCCGACAACTGACGCAGTTCGTGTGCTTTCATCGTTATCCTTCGTAATCGACACGAGTGACGAATCTTGTTCTGATGGGCAGTTTATGCGCTGCCAGCCTCAATGCTTCCTGAGCCGTGGTCTTGTTCACACCGCCCAATTCAAACAGGACTCTTCCCGGCTTCACGACCGCAACCCAGAATTCCGGGATGCCTTTTCCAGAACCCATTCGGGTTTCAGCGGGCTTCTTGGTGACAGGTTTGTCGGGGAAAATCCTAATCCAGACTTTTCCTTCGCGCTTCATCATCCTCGTCAAGGCGACGCGGGAGGCCTCGATCTGGCGCTGGGTGATCCACCCCGGCTGATCGCTTTCAGTCCAAAATCACCAAAGGCAACATGCGCTCCCCGGGTGGCCTTGCCTGCCATCCTGCCCCGCTGTGCTTTTCTAAACTTGACCCTCTTTGGCATCAACATGATTCAAACACTCCTTTAAGTACGATTCGGCCCCAGAATTTCGCCTTTGCAGATCCAGACCTTTACTCCGATCGCACCATAGATCGTGCGGCTGGTCGCGGTTGCATAATCAATATCCGCACGGATCGTCTGCAGCGGAATGCGGCCTTCTTTGTATTGCTCCGAACGGGCGATATCAGAACCACCGAGACGTCCTCCGCACATCACTCTCACTCCCTCAGCTCCCATCCTCATTGCGGCGGTAATCGCCTGTTTCATTGCCCGCCGGAACGAGATTCTTCCTTCGAGCTGCCCTGCGATCGACTCGGCCAGGAGATATGCATCAAGCTCGGGCCTCTTGATTTCGTTGATCAGGATCTTTACTTCTTTGGAGGTAATCTTCTTGAGTTCCTCTTCAAGCTGCGCAATCTCCTTCCCGCTCTTTCCAATAACGATACCCGGCCTGGACGTATGGATCGTGATCACCGCCCGTTTGGCTGTCCGGTCTATTTGGATCCGGGAAATGCCGGCCTTCTTCAGCCGGTTCCGCACATAGTTGCGGACCATCAGGTCTTCCTGCAGCTTTTCCTTGAATCCACGCTCGTCATACCAGTTGGAATCCCACGAGCGGGTGACCCCGAGACGGAATCCTATAGGATTTGTTTTTTGACCCAAGAGATCCTCCGATTAGCTAGCTTTTCTTTGAAGCCTTTTTTGTCGAACCGGTCTTCTTCTTTGCCCGAGGCGCGGGTGCTTTTGCCGGAACTGCTTCTTTTTCGGGAGCTGCAGATGCGGCTTTGGCGGCCGACGGTTTCACCTCCGCCTTTTTCGCCTCCCTCTGTGCAATGACAATCGTGATGTGATTCGATCGTTTACGAATCCGATATGCGCGGCCTTGCGGAGCCGGACTGATGCGTTTTGCGACCGGACCGCCGTCGACAAACGCCGTCTTCACAAAGAGGCGGGCGGTATCGACGCGTCCCGCTTCGTCTTTGTTCTGGAAATTCGAGATTGCCGATCGGAGAACCTTCTCCGCCATCCTTGCAGCATGTTTCGGAGAGAAATGAAGAATGCTCAGCGCTTCCTCGACTCCTCTACCGCGAATCAGGTCAATCACAAGCCGCATTTTCCTCGGCGATGATCCGACATATCTGTTAATTGCTCTTGCTTCCATGAAAGCGATCCTTGGCTGCGTTCGTTATTATGCGGGCGCCGTCGTTTTTTCTGATTTGATACCCGGATGTCCCCGGAACATACGAGTGGGGGCGAACTCTCCGAGCTTATGTCCCACCATGGCTTCCGTTATGTACACGGGGATGAACTTGTTGCCGTTGTGAACGGCGAACGTATGGCCCACAAAATCAGGACTGATGGTGCAATCACGCGCCCACGTTTTCAACACTTTCTTCTGGTTCGACTTATTGAGAGCCTCCACCCGTGCTGAAAGCTTCTCATCGATGTAGGGGCCTTTTTTCAGTGAACGACTCATATGTCCTCGGTCGGTTTACTTGCGTCGTTTGACAATCAGTTTGGTTGACTGCAGCCTTCTCCTTCTCGTCTTCAATCCCTTTGCATATTTTCCCCACGGTGATTCGGGGTGCTGCCATCCCCCGCCGGATTTCGATCTTCCCTCTCCGCCACCCATGGGATGGTCGACCGGATTCATCGCCATTCCGCGCGTCTGCGGCCTGATTCCAAGCCAACGCGATCTTCCCGCCTTGCCGTAGCTGATGTTCTCATGATCGGCATTCCCCACAGTCCCCACGGTTGCATAGCATTCGGCCCGCACCTTGCGCACTTCGCCCGAGGGCAACTTCAATGTTGCGTACTCACCTTCCTTGGCCATGAGCTGAAGCGAATTGCCCGCGCTTCGGCCCATCTGTCCGCCTTTGCCCCTTTTCAATTCGACGCAATGGACGAACGTCCCCACCGGCACATTGCTGAGAGGGAGCGCGTTTCCTGTGACAACTTCGGCATTCGGACCCGCCACAACAATGGCGCCAATCTTCAGACCGTCGGGGGCAATCACGTACCGCTTGTCCCCGTCGGTATACTGCAACAGGGCTATACGGGCAGAACGATTCGGATCATACTCTACGGCAATCACCTTCGCTTCGATACCGTGCTTTTCGCGTTTGAAGTCGATGACTCGATATCTGCGTTTGTGTCCGCCGCCGCGGTGTCGTGAAGTAATACGGCCGAGGTTGTTTCGCCCGCCCGATTTCTTCAGCGGCTCCAACAGCCCCTTCTCCGGCTTTGTTTTCGTAATCTCCTCGAAACCGGGAACACTATACCACCTGGTTCCGGGCGTCATTGGACGTAATTTTCGAATACTCATGATTCTATCCTTGCCTCAATTAAGCGTTTTCGAGGTAGTCGATCTTGTCGCCTTCTTTCAACGTCACCATGGCCTTCTTCCACTCATTCTTCCGACCGGTGAAACGGCCGCGTCGGGTCATTTGCGTTTTCTTTTTGCCCTTCACACGCACTGTTCGGACGTTGAGCACCGTGACGTTGAACTTCTTTTCCACCGCCTGTGCAATGGCAACCTTATTCGCACTTTCATCGACCTCGAAAGCGTATTGCCTGCGATCCTGCAGGGCAGTGATCTTTTCTGTCAGTATGGGACGCTTGATAATGCCGACCATCGTGAGCCTCAGTTCTTCAAGGAATTCTGAAGAGCGGACAAAGCGCTCTTCTGGATCAACAGCATGTTGGTATTGACGATTTCATAGGTTGACGCCGTCGAGGCATCCCGAACACTCAGGGACGGGATATTGCGTCCCGACTTAAGGACGGCAACATTCTTTCCGGAGGTCAGCAACAGAATCTTCTTCCCGCCAAGGGAGAAGGCCTTGAGGACCGCAGCCATTTCCTTCGTTTTCGGCTGGTCGAAACTGAAGTCTTCCACTACCGTGATCGCGGAGTCCTTGGCTTTGTAGCTCAAAGCTGACTTCCTCGCAAGCTTTCGCAGCTTTGCAGAGATCTTTACCACGTAGTCATGGGGAGTGGGTCCAAAGATGGATCCGCCGCCTGCCCACAACGGCGAGCGGTTTGTACCGGCTCTTGCACGGCCCGTCTTCTTTTGCTTGAAGGGCTTCTTCCCGCCGCCGCGGACTTCATTGCGGGGCTTCACTTTGTGGGTTCCCTGCCGCTTGTTCGCCATAATCGAGCGGACCGCCATGTAGATGGCGTGGTCGTTCGGCTTGATTTCAAAAATGTTCGGGTCGAGCGTGGCCTTCTCGCCCGATGGAGACCCGTCTTTCCTATAGATTTCAATCTGCATGTTCATCTTCCTCTTGCGATGAATCAGCCTTCTTTGACAATTTCGAGATACCCGTTGATCGCTCCCGGCACCGAACCCTTCACAATAAGGAGATTGGATTCGGGGACGACTTTCACAACCCTGAGATTACGAACCGTCACGCGTGAGAATCCCATTCTTCCGGCCATTCGCATTCCTTTGAAGACACGTGAAGGATACGAGCTCGAGCCGATGGATCCCGGTGCTCTGACGCGGTCGGAGGCGCCGTGGGTCGTCATGCCGACTCCACCGAAGTGGTGGCGCTTCACGACACCCTGGAATCCCCGTCCCTTCGATTTTCCTGTGACGCTGACGACGTCGCCCTGATGAAAGAGGTCAACGCGTACTTCTTCACCCGGCTTCAAGGGAGTTCCGTTGAAGTTTGTGAATTCGTGCAGGAGGCGCATGACCTTGACCTTCGCCTGGGCAAAATGTCCGCGAAGCGGTTTGTTCGCCAGGCGATCTTTCATTTCGTCGTACCCGAGCTGGACGGCGTCATATCCATCCCGCTCTTTCGTCTTGATATGCGTGACGTAGCATGGACCAGCTTCGATGACCGTGCAGGGAATCGCCTGCCCGTTCTCATCGAAGATGCTCGTCATTCCAAGTTTTTTTCCTAAAATACCGCTCACGATTATGCTCCTTCGTTCCGTTCCATTCAAATCGGAAGGACACACTTTAGAAAAAGCCCATCCGCTGAGACAACCTAGACCTTGATTTCGACGTCGACGCCGGCCGGAAGCTCGAGCTTCATCAATGAGTCCACCGTTTTGTTGGTGGAATTGAGAATGTCGATGAGCCGCTTGTGCGAGCGCGTTTCGAACTGCTCGCGGGATTTCTTGTCGACATGCGGAGACCGATTCACGGTGATCACCGTTCGTTTCGTCGGAAGGGGAATTGGTCCGGAGACCACCGCACCCGTCGACTTCACGGTCTTGATGATTTTTTCCGCCGATTTGTCGATCAGGTTATGATCGTACGATTTCAGCTTGATGCGTATTCTTTGACCAGCCAAGGATGACTCCTTCCACGTCGCTTAGAAAACTACGATGGTTCCGATTCTTTGAACCGGAACCATCGACAGGACTACTCAATGATTTTTGTTACAACTCCAGCGCCTACCGTTCTGCCACCTTCACGGACGGCGAAACGGAGGCCTTCTTCCATTGCAATGTTGGTGATGAGCTCGACCGACATGGAATCCACGTTGTCGCCCGGCATCACCATTTCCACTCCGCTCGGAAGCGCCACCACTCCGGTCACATCCGTCGTGCGGAAATAGAATTGAGGGCGATATCCGTTCAGGAACGGCGTATGGCGGCCGCCTTCTTCCTTCGTCAAGACATAGACCTGGGCGGTGAACTTCTTATGAGGAGTGATCGATCCAGGTTTCGCGATGACCATTCCGCGCTCGAGTTCGTTCTTCTCGACTCCACGGAGCAAGAGCCCTGCATTATCGCCTGCAACGACCTCATCCAGTTCTTTCCGGAACATTTCCGCACCGGTGATAACGGTCTTCTTGTGCTGGCCGAGACCGATAACCTCGACTTCATCGCTCACCTTTGCGCGACCGCGTTCCACACGGCCGGTACCAACGGTTCCGCGGCCCGTAATCGAGAATACATCTTCAATGGACATCAGGAACGGCTTGTCGATTTCCCTCTTCGGCATCGGAACATAGGTATCGACAGCGTTCATGAGCTCATCGATGCACTTGAATGCCGGATCGTCACCCTTTGAGTCGGGCCGAAGAGCTGCTTCCATCGCTTTGAGAGCCGAACCGCGAATGATGGGAATCTCATCTCCGGGGAACTCATACTTCTTCAGAAGGTCACGAAGCTCGAGTTCGACCAGGTCGAGAAGCTCTTTGTCATCAACTGCATCCACCTTGTTCATGAACACAACGATCTTGGGAACACCCACCTGGCGTGCAAGAAGGATGTGCTCGCGCGTTTGCGGCATCGGTCCGTCAGTGGCGGCAACAACGAGAATCGCGCCGTCCATTTGCGCCGCACCAGTGATCATGTTCTTCACATAATCAGCGTGGCCCGGGCAGTCAACGTGGGCGTAATGCCGGTTGACGGTTGAGTATTCGACATGGGCCGTTGCAATCGTGATTCCGCGGGCACGCTCTTCAGGGGCATTATCGATCGAATCGAAGGTCCTGATTTGCGAAAGTCCCTTTTTCGCGAGCACCATGGTAATCGCCGCTGTCAGCGTAGTCTTCCCGTGATCAACGTGACCGATAGTCCCGATGTTCACGTGGGGCTTGCTGCGATCAAATTTTTCTTTTGCCATTGGGTGAGTCTCCTTTAATAGACTGGGATCAGAAGAATATGCTACACTTAGGCTACGACTGCTTCTTTTCCTTTGACCTTCTCGATGATCTGGTCAGAGATGGACTTTGGTGTCGCTTCGTAGTGCGAGAACTGCATGGTGTAGAGTGCACGACCCTGCGTCATAGAGCGCAGCTGCGTTGCATATCCGAACATCTCGGCCAAGGGGACCATCGCTTTGACGACCTGAGCATCTTTCCTGGGATTCAATGATTCGATCTTTCCCCGTCTTGCATTCAGATCACCCATCACATCCCCAAGATATTCTTCCGGCGTGACGACTTCGACCGCCATAATCGGTTCGAGGATGATTGGGCCGGCTTTGCGCGCTCCATCTTTGAATGCCATCGAACCTGCAATCTTGAACGCCATTTCCGATGAGTCAACAGCGTGGAACGACCCGTCGAACAGTTTCACTTTCACGTCTTCCACAGGATAGCCTGCCAAAACGCCGTTCTTCATTGCTTCGACAATGCCCTGCTCGGTGGGTTTGATATATTCCTTGGGAACAACACCGCCTACGATCGCATTCTCGAACTCGAAGCCCTTGCCCTTTTCGTTCGGCTCAATCTCGATCAACACATGACCGAATTGACCGCGACCACCGCTCTGGCGAATGAACCTGCCTTCAGCCGTGACCTTCTTTGTGATCGATTCCTTGTAAGCCACCTGCGGCTTGCCGACGTTTGCTTCAACTTTGAACTCCCTCTTCATCCGGTCGATAATGATCTCAAGGTGGAGCTCACCCATCCCGCTGATAATGGTCTGGCCGGTCTCTTCATTTGAGGAAATACGAAATGTCGGGTCCTCCTCGGCAAGTCTCTGAAGGGCCTCACCCAGTTTTTCCTGATCGACTTTCGTTTTCGGCTCGATTGCAACGTCGATGACGGGCTCGGGGAAGATCATCTTCTCGAGAATAATCGGATCCTTTTCCTCGGTGAGAGTATCACCCGTCTTCGTATTCCTCAGTCCGATCGCCGCGACGATATCGCCCGTGTATGCCTCCGAAATCTCTTCCCTGTGATTTGCGTGCATCCGCAGGATTCGGGCAATTCTTTCCTTACGATCTGTCGTTACGTTGTAAACATAGGAACCCGCCTTGAGAACTCCCGAGTAGACGCGGAAGTATGTCAACCGGCCGACAAACGGATCACTCATGATCTTAAATGCCAGGGCTGTGAACCTTTCAGAGTCCGATGCTTTTCGAACGACATCGTCATGACGGTGAGGGTGGTGGCCATGGACCTCGCCTCCGTTGATGTCAACCGGTGAAGGGAGAAAATCGACAACAGCATCGAGAAGATTTTGCACACCCTTGTTCTTGAACGAAGATCCGCAGAGAACGGGGACAATGCTCACTTTGAGGGATGCTCTCCTCAGGACATTGCGGACCTCATCAGGAGAGATTTCTTTTCCGTCGAGGTACTTCACGAGCAGCGTATCATCCTCATCGGCGACCGCTTCGAGCATCTTCTGCCTGTATTCCGCCGCCTTTGTTTTGAGGGAATCGGGGATCTCGATATCATCCCACGATGTTCCCTGAGATCCTTCATGATACATTCGGGCCTTCATCGTAATGAGGTCGATGATCCCGGCAAACATGTCTCCTTCGCCAACCGGCAAATGAACAGGAACGGCGTTCGCTTTCAACCGATCCTTCATCATTTGCACGACGCCAAGGAAATCCGCTCCGGCACGGTCCATTTTGTTTACGAACGCAATACGCGGGACACCGTACTTATCGGCCTGCCGCCATACTGTCTCCGATTGCGGTTCCACGCCGCCGACCGAACAAAACAGTGCCACGGCCCCGTCGAGTACGCGCAGGGAGCGCTCCACTTCAATCGTGAAGTCCACGTGGCCGGGGGTATCGATAATGTTGATCTGATTTTCCCTCCAGAAGCACGTGGTGGCGGCGCTGGTAATCGTAATGCCGCGCTCTTTTTCCTGTTCCATCCAGTCCATCGTCGCGGCTCCATCATGCACCTCACCCATCCGGTGAAGAACTCCTGTGTAGAACAGGATCCGTTCCGTGGTGGTCGTCTTACCGGCATCAATGTGCGCCATGATGCCGATATTACGAGTTCGTTCCAATGAATATTCTCGAGCCATTTCTTCCTTCACTCTCCGGAAAAGAGATAGCTCTCCGGAGGAATCAACATGTTTTAGGTTTTACTATTCTCTTGTCGCCAGAACTTTTACCACTTGAAGTGGGCAAAAGCCTTGTTCGCTTCTGCCATCCGGTGAACGTCCTCTTTCTTCTTGATAGCTCCTCCTTCACCGGCAGCCGCAGCGATGAATTCCGCCGCGAGCTTGTGCGACATTGACTTATCCGAGCGGTCCTGGGCGTTAAGGATCAACCAGCGGATAGCAAGAGCGGTTCGCCGCTCGGGGCGAACTTCTGTGGGTACTTGATAGGTAGCACCACCAACCCTGCGTGCTCTGACTTCCAACAGCGGAGAAGCATTACTGACAGCCTTGCGGAACACCTCGACGGGCTTGTTCTTCGTCCGTTCTTCAATCAGGTTGAAAGCTGTGTACAGGATGCTGCGAGCAATATGTTTCTTCCCCTCTTTCAGGAGGGAGTTGATAAATCGGGCAACGAGGAGATCCTGAAATTTCGGGTCAGGCCCAATGTGACGTTTTGCTGATCTTTTCTTTCTCATGAAATCACTGAGCCGGTTTCGGCTTCTTTGCTCCGTATTTTGATCTGGCCTGCTTCCGATCCTGCACACCCTGAGTATCGAGCGTGCCGCGGATAATATGGTAGCGGACGCCCGGCAAATCCTTCACTCTTCCGCCTCTGATCATCACGAGGGAGTGTTCCTGAAGGTTGTGGCCTTCTCCCGGAATGTAGGCAATAACTTCCTGCTGGTTGGTCAGCCGCACTTTTGCGACTTTCCGCAGAGCGGAGTTTGGTTTTTTCGGCGTCGTGGTGTACACTCTCGTACATACACCCCTCTTTTGGGGGCATGACTGGAGAGCGGGCGATTTGCTTTTCCACGAAACCCGTTCCCTGCTGGAGCGAACCAGTTGATTAATTGTCGGCAATCGGATTAACTCCCGTAAACGATTTCGAAAAACCTTCGAACAAAAAAAGCTTATTAATGTACGATATTTCAGTCAGAATGTCAACGACCTCTCACCTTACGAGGCCGCCACCCGCGACTTTCTCTTCCGCTTCTTGGGTTCTTCCTCGATCCCCTCGCCGGCAAGAGCTTCAGCGACCGGCTCCTCGACTACCTCCTCGATGTCCCTGGGTGTGACCAGAATATCCCGGAAGAGCTTCTGGCCTGTTCCTGCGGGGATAAGGCTTCCCATGATGACATTCTCCTTCAGTCCAAGGAAATGGTCAATCTTTGCCTCAATTGCGGCATCGGTCAGGACCTTCGTGGTCTCCTGGAATGAGGCTGCCGAGAAGAAGCTTTCGGTTGAGAGCGAAGCCTGGGTTATGCCCAGAAGGATCGGTTCCGAAACTGCCGGAAGGGCGTCGCGAACCTCGCAGACCTTTTTCGATTTCTTCTTCAGGTCGGTATTTGTTTCGCGTGTCTGTTTCTTCGTCGCGAGCTGGCCGTTCTTGAACTTCGAATCGCCTTTGCTTACCACGACGACTTTACCGCGCAGGGAGTCGTTCTCATCGTGAATACGTCCTTTATCAACGTTGTCCCCTTCGAGGTACTTCGTGTCGCCCGGATCGACGATGCGTTCCTTTTGCATCATCTGGCTCACAATGATCTCAATGTGCTTGTCGTTGATCTTCACGCCCTGCATCCGGTACACTTCCTGGATCTCATTCACGAGATACTCCTGAACTGCGGTCGTTCCCTGAATGCGAAGGATATCGTGCGGATCGATGGCGCCTGCCGAGAGCCTCTCTCCTGCCCGGACAACATCGTTCTCCTGAGCAAGGATGTGCTTTCCCAGCGGGACCATGTACGTCCGACGATCCTTTCCGTCATGACTTTCCACGAACACTTCCCGTGATCCTCGCTTGGGCTGGCCAATCTTCACCACACCATCGATTTCCGTAACCACCGCGGGATCACCCGGATGCCTTGCCTCGAACAACTCTGTAACTCTGGGCAGGCCTCCTGTGATATCCCTTGTTTTGCCGATATCGCGGGCAATCTTCACCAGCACCGCACCCGCTTTGATTTCCTCTCCGTCGTCGACGATGAGATGTGCACGGGTCGGGATGGGATAGTTTGCGACCTTCTGGCCCTTTGCATTGACAACACTCAACGCTGGAATCAGGTTGCGATCCTTGCTGTCGATAACAACCTTCTGGATGTGTCCCGTCTGCTCATCGGGTTCTTCCCGATAGGTGACGCTCTCCTTCAGGTCGATGTATTTCACCGTGCCGCCATGCTCGGAGATGATCACGGCATTGTACGGATCCCATTCATAGATCAGTTCGCCCTTTGTCGTCGCATGTCCGTCGCGAACCATCAGGGTCGCACCGTAGGGAACGTCGTACTTGGTGAGAATCCTGTTGTCTTTGTCGAGAATGTTGATGATCCCGCTCCGTCCCGACACGACCGGATGCTTTTCCTCCTCTGAACCGTACTCGATGAACTTCACTCCTTCATACTTCACAGTACCATCGAACTTCGAGAGGATCTGCGACTGTGAAGCGATGAGGCTCGCCGTTCCGCCGGTATGGAAGGTACGAAGTGTGAGCTGCGTACCGGGCTCGCCGATCGACTGCGCCGCAATGACACCGACAGCCGTCCCGGCGGCAACAAGCTTGCCGGTAGTCAGGTCACGTCCGTAACAGCTTGCACACACTCCGCGTTTCGCCTCACAAGTAAGCACGGATCGGATCTCCACCGTTTCGATGGATGTTTCCGAAATTCGCTGTGCCCTTTCCTCGTCGATAATCTCGCCAGATTTGACAATGACCACGCTGCTGAGAGGATCGGAGACATCATGAACCGAAACACGGCCAAGAATTCTCTCCGCGAGCGGTTCTTTAACGTCCTCACCCTCCTTCAAGGCACCGGTGGGAACGCCCATAATCGTCCCGCAGTCATCTTCAGAGATGATCGCGTCCTGTGCCACGTCAATGAGGCGGCGTGTCAGGTAACCGGCGTCTGCCGTCTTCAAAGCCGTATCTGCCAGACCTTTTCGGGCTCCATGTGTCGAGATGAAGTATTCGAGAATCGAGAGCCCTTCGCGGAAGTTTGCCGTAATGGGGTTCTCGATGAGCTCGCCTGTCGCACCCGAGAGCGACTTCTGAGGCTTCGCCATGAGACCGCGCATTCCGGCCAACTGACGCACCTGCTCCTTGGATCCTCGCGCACCTGAGTCAACCATCATATAGAGAGAATTGAATCCCTCTTTGGAATGAGAAAGCTCGTCAAACAGACGCTCTGCAATGCGGTTGGTAGCCCGCGTCCAGATGTCGATCACCTTATTGTATCGCTCACCGTTCGTGATGAAGCCGCGGTAGTACTGGTTCTCCACCGATTCGACGTCTTTCTGTGCCCGCGTGACGATTTCGTACTTCTCTTTTGGAATCGTTACGTCGGTAATCGAAACCGAAAGTCCGCCACGGGTAGCGTACATGAAGCCAAGGTTCTTCAGATTATCAAGGAATGTGGCTGTTTCAACGCTTCCCGACCGACGGAACACGGTCGAAATGATCTGAACGAGTCTCTTCTTATTGAGAAGCTCGTTGATGAACGGTGTTCCCGGCGGAATGATCTCGTTGAAAACGACCCGACCGGTCGTTGTTTCTGTCATTTGCCCGTCCACGCGAACCTTGATGCGGGCATGGAGGCCGATCCGGCGCTGATCGTACGCAATCCGGACTTCGGCGGGGGAAAAGAACGTCATTCCTTCGCCGACATCGCCTGCTTTGGACTTGGTCAGGTAGTAGCATCCAAGGACCTGATCCTGCGTGGGAGTGACAATCGGGGCACCGCTGGCAGGCGAGAGGATGTTGTGACTGGAAAGCATGAGAATGCGCGCTTCCAGCTGAGCCTCGTACGAGAGAGGCACGTGCACGGCCATCTGGTCACCGTCGAAGTCAGCATTGAATGCAGTGCAGACCATCGGGTGAATCCGAATCGCTTTCCCTTCAACCAGCACCGGTTGAAATGCCTGAATACCAAGACGGTGCAAGGTTGGCGCACGGTTGAGCATCACAGGATGTCCGTCAATGATGTGGTCAAGAATATCCCAGACCTCGGGTCCCTTCTTCTCCACCATCTTCTTGGCGCTTTTCACCGTTTTCACCAATCCGCGCTCGATAAGCTTGCGAATGATGTGGGGTTTGAACAACTCGACAGCCATATCCTTCGGCAATCCGCATTCGTGCAGTTTCAACTCCGGACCCACGACGATGACTGATCGTCCCGAATAGTCGACGCGCTTTCCAAGCAGATTCTGCCGGAAACGACCCTGTTTCCCTTTGAGCATGTCAGAGAGGGACTTGAGCGCCCTGTTGTTGTCGCTCCTGACAGCATTCACCCTGCGGGAATTGTCGAAGAGCGAATCCACTGCCTCCTGCAACATGCGCTTCTCATTACGAAGAATGACTTCGGGGGCCTTGATCTCAATGAGTCTCTTCAGACGATTGTTCCTAATGATCACACGGCGATAGAGATCATTCAGATCAGACGTTGCAAATCGTCCACCTTCCAGGGGAACGAGAGGCCGAAGCTCGGGGGGAATAACGGGAATAACATCGAGTACCATCCACTCCGGCTTGTTGGGAGCGTTCTCCTCGCTCTTGCGGAACGATTCGATAACCCGGAGACGTTTGAGAGCCTCCGTTTTCTTCTGGACAGAACCCTCTTCCCGGACACTCTCTCGAAGCAACACGGCTGTCTCTTCGATCGCAACGCGTTTGAGAAGCTCCTTGATCGCCTCGCCGCCCATCATGGCGATGAACTTCTTGGGATTACTCTCTTCCAGGTCGCTGTTGTCCTCGGGAAGCGACTGGAGGATCTCCAGGTACTGGTCCTCGGTTATGAGGTCCTGTTTCTGAAGGCCCGTCGTCCCTGGATTGATTACGACGTAGGATTCATAATAGATGATCTTTTCGAGCTCTTTGGTCGAGAGACCCAGAACATACCCGATCTTGCTCGGGAGCGAACGGAAATACCAGATGTGGACAACCGGAACGGCAAGGGCGATATGCCCCATGCGTTCTCTCCGGACGCTCTTTTGGGTTACTTCGACACCGCAACGATCGCAGGTGATCCCCTTGTATCGGATGCGTTTGTATTTTCCGCAATGACACTCCCAATCACGCACGGGTCCGAAGATCTTTTCACAGAACAGTCCGTCCTTCTCCGGACGGAATGAACGATAGTTGATCGTCTCGGGCTTCGTCACTTCCCCGTGTGAACGGGAAAGGATCATGTCGGGTGACGCAAGGCTGATCGTTATCTTCGAAAAGCTTTTCTTCGTGCTTGCGTCGGCTGGTGAAAAAGGCATTGGATATCCTCCAATTTACACTGACAAATCCTGAATCACGGTTTACGTTGCAGGGAAGTCCGGGTGGTTACTCGATTTTCACTTCCAACCCAAGGCCCTGCAATTCACGGACGAGAACGTTGAACGACTCGGGAACATTCGGTTCCGGGAGGTTCTCGCCCTTCACAATCGCCTCGTACACTTTGGCGCGACCGACAACGTCATCGGACTTCACGGTCAGGATTTCCTGCAGGACGTGCGCGGCGCCGTATCCTTCGAGCGCCCACACTTCCATTTCTCCGAACCTCTGACCGCCGAATTGCGCTTTGCCGCCCAGAGGCTGCTGCGTAATCAGCGAATACGGTCCGATGGACCGTGCATGAATCTTGTCGTCGACAAGGTGCGACAACTTGAGCATATAGATGTATCCAACCGTTACTTCCTGGTCAAATGGCTCGCCGGTCCGACCGTCGGACGGTCTTGGAATTAACATTCAAACCGGCTTTTTCAAGCTGCTCCTGAACCTCTTCCCAGGTTGCGCCGTCGAAGATTGGCGTCGAATATTCCTGCCCCAGTTTTTCTCCGGCCCATCCAAGGGCGACCTCGAAGAGCTGACCGAGGTTCATTCTGGAAGGGACACCAAGCGGATTGAGGACGATGTCCACGGGGGTCCCATCAGGCAGGAACGGCATGTCTTCGACCGGAACCACCGTTGAGACGACACCCTTGTTTCCGTGACGACCTGCCATCTTGTCGCCGACGGAGAGTTTCCGTTTCTTAGCCACATAAACCTTGGCAAGCTGCACAATGCCGGGAGCAAGCTCGTCCCCGAGTTGAATCTTGTTCTTCTCGTGACGATGGAGCTCTTCCACCTCGGTCATCTTCTGACGATAGTTCTCGTACATCTTCGTAATGATCGAGTTCTTGCGTTTGTCATCGACCCAATCCTGGTTGTAATCGAGCGAATCGATGGTCTCCAGAGCCTGGAATGTGTCCTCCTTGAGGGCTGTTCCACTCCTGATGACAACATTCCCGTCGGTGTCGCGGATCCCTGCGGATTTTTCGCCGCTCAGAAGCATGTCGAGCTTCTTTCCGAGCTTTTCCTGGAGGTCCTTCAGATCCTTGCGACGTGAGCGATCGAGGGATTCAAGCCGTCGCTTGTCTTCCTTCTTGCTCTCGGTATCCTTCTTCTTCCTGCTGAACAATTTTGTCGAAATGACAATCCCCTTCATTCCCGGAGGAGCCTTCAGCGAAGCATCCTTTACATCGCCCGCTTTGTCTCCGAAAATGGCCTTGAGGAGTTTTTCCTCGGGTGTGGGATCGGTCTCGCCTTTCGGAGTAATTTTTCCGATAAGGATATCGCCTTCATTGACTTCCGCCCCAACGCGAACGATTCCGTTCTCGTCGAGATCTTTCGTCGCTTCTTCGCTCACATTCGGGATTTCCCGGGTCAGTTCCTCTTCACCGCGTTTCGTGTCCCGAACCTGGAGCTCGAATTCTTCAATGTGGATTGAGGTGAAGACGTCTTCTGCCACACATCGTTCGCTCACGATGATAGCGTCTTCAAAGTTGTATCCTCTCCACGGCATGAACGCGACGAGGACGTTTCTACCCAGCGCGAGTTTGCCGCCGTCCGTTGCACAGCCGTCGGCCAGGACATCACCGCGTTTGAAACGTTGTCCGGGCTGGACGATGGGCCTCTGGTTGATACACGTGTCCTGGTTCGTACGGAGGAACTTGGTCAGCTTGTACTCCACCCTCCGTTTGTCATCGAAGCTCACGAGCGCTTCGGCGCTGTTCTCGTCGATGTCATATTGCACAAGGATGCTGTCGGCGCTGACGGATTCGACCACGCCGTTTCGTTCCGCAACGATGAGAGTTCGTGAATCGCGCGCCACTTTCTCTTCGAGGCCTGTGCCGACGATCGGCGCTTGGGGCCGA
>Ga0209212_1005228_pt1 | contig 15597 bp, 19 predicted proteins | sample RifGroC2_FD_183996 | JGI IMG/M metagenome (GOLD analysis project Ga0209212, IMG submission 183996) | Groundwater microbial communities from Rifle, Colorado, USA - Groundwater C2 (SPAdes) (version 2) | ecosystem: Environmental > Aquatic > Deep subsurface > Groundwater | place: Rifle, Colorado... | reverse complement strand
CGGTCGCCCACGCGGCTGCCCGCTACGGCCATCTTCCCCCCGGCTTCGACCGCTGGGAACTCGCCGACAGTACCGGCCTCACGGTCGCCCACGAGGCTGCACGCTACGGCCATCTTCCCTTCGGCTTCGACCGTTGGGAGCTCGTCGACAAGTACGGCTGGACGGTCGCCCACGAGGCTGCCTGCTGCGGCCATCTTCCCTCTGGCGAAACGGAGGAAAGCCTTCTTTCCGCAGCCAGGAAGAACCGGCGCAACCGCAGGCGCAGGGAACTACGTGCAGAACGGCGGGTAATTGGAAGGAAGGACAACGCGCATGCGTGACAAGAAGTGCTCGGAGGATACCCCGGTTCCTGCCGCTATACCAGAACACTGCAGGAAAAACTTCCACATGCTGCTCAGGGCGGCTGACTGTGGAGATCTGGCGGTCCTGTCCGCTGTTCGCAGGCTGGACGAAAAGCAAGTAGCTCTTCTGGTGGCTATCCAGAGGAACGGGGACGGCACGTTCGATCTGGTTCCGTTCGCTGAAATGATTGATGTGGATCCATTCGAGCTGTATCACGACCCCACAGTGTAGTCTCCGAGGAAGGCAGCAATCGGCTGCCTTCCTTTTAGGTTTTATGGGAAGGTACATTACCGGTATGGCTTCCGATGTCACAACTCCTGGCCGCCTGCTGCTTGCCGAAGTCCTTCCAGACGACATGCAGGACGAAGTCCGGTCTCCCATGGACAAGAAGGGAGCTTCCGGCTTCTTCTACCGCCTTGCCACAAGGCATCCCGATTCCTATGTGGATACTATGCACAGGATGACTGGCCTTGCCGACAAGGTGTCGACCGAGTACGGCAGGTGGACGTCGGTAAGGCTGCAGGACCTGAAGCTGCCGCCGAGAGTGAAGGCTTTCCGCGAGCTTGTGCGGGCCAGGGTGCATGCCATCTCTCAGAATCCGAATTGGACTTCGGATCAGAAATCCGAGAGGATAGTGAAGCTGGTGGGCGACAACATCGACAAGGCCAAGGAGCTTCTCGAGACCGAAGGCGCCGCGGCCGGCAACGCATTCGCCTTAAGTTCGAAGCTTGGTATCCGGGGCAATCGGACGCAGCTGGTCCAGATGCTGTTCGGCGACATGCTGGTCACGGACAACTCCGGCAAGACCATTCCGCTGCCCATTCTGCGCGGATATGCCGAAGGGCTGTCTCCGCTCGAGACCTGGGCGGGGTCGTATGCGTCCAGGCGGGGGTACTGCCTGGATGCCGGAACCCATGTCCGCATGGCCGACGGCACAGTGCGTGCCATATGCCGGGTGAAGCCCGGAGAGGAAGTGCTGGGCTGCGACCTGGAAGGCAAGCTCTCCCCAGTAAGAGTGTTGGAGACCATTGACCAGGGAAAGAAGCCAGTGCTGCAGTTCGTGCTGACCCGGCATGGCGGAGCTCCGCTGACTATTTCAGCCACTCCGGAGCACAAGGTACTGGCACACACGGCAGCGGGGCTGGCTGTGATTCCGTTGAAAGATACGGAGGCAAAGGGAACCAGCCTGCGTACAGCAGATGGACCTGGAAGCGATGTGGTGTTCTGCGGAGCCTATTTTCTTGGACTTAGGGATGTGTGGGATCTTTCCGTAGACAGTCCTTCGCACCTGTTCGTCCTGGCCAACGGACTGGTCGTGTCCAACAGTGCAGTCCAGTTCTCCACCGCGGACACGGGCTATCTGGCAAAGCAGCTGCGTCTGATGTCCACAGGCATCCAGGTCACCGACGAGGACTGCGGCACAACCGAGGGAATGCCTGTGGACCCCCGCGGAGACGACGCTGCAGGACGTTTCGTGGCCAGCGGATCAGGAGACCTGAAGGCCGGAACGCTGCTTACTCCGGATAACGCGAAGAAGATCAGACAGAAGGAGATTCTTGTCCGTTCTCCGGTCACCTGTCGTATTCCGCATGGCATCTGCCAGAAATGTGCAGGTCTGCGTCCGGACGGAAAGCTTCCCGGACTGAACTCTTTTGTGACGCTTGATGCGGCGACAGTGATGAGCGAGCCAATGACACAGAAACTGGCGCTTTGTCTTGATCCGGACACGGAAGTGCGAATGGCCGACTGGTCGGTAAAGCCTATAAAGGACATCGTGCCCGGAGACGAGGTGCTGGGAGCAGACAGCAAAGGAGGTACAGCTCCTGCCAGGGTATTGAATATCGTCATAGGCCGCAACAGGTATCTGTGGCGTTTCGTGTTCAGGTGCGGCAGGGACAATCTGTACCTGATCGCGTCCAGGGACCATAAGGTATTGGCACTTGGCGGACCGGTTCCGGTAGGTAAGCTTCCAGAGGACTTTCCGGTCCATACTGCAGTGCTCGGACACGATGCTGTTCCGTCCTATGCGCTGTTCAGTTTCGGACTGTTTTCCAAAGAGGGAAAGTCTGTTGATATCGAGGTGGACAATCCCGACCATCTGTTCGTGCTGGCCAACGGACTCATAGTCTCCAATTCGGCAAAGCACGTCGGCGGACAGGTCGGACACAACGAGGATGCCCTTTCCGGATTCGACGAGATCAACCAGTTCATCCAGGTTCCGGAGAACTTCAAGGGAGCTACGCTCACAGAAGTCGACGGCATCGTAAGAAAGATCGAAGCTGCCCCACAGGGTGGACAGTACGTCTACGTGGACGACGAGCAATACCATGTTCCAGTCGGCAGAGAGATCACGGTCAGGAAAGGATCGCCTGTATCAGCCGGAGATCCGCTTACTGACGGAACCATGAGTCCGACAGATGTGGCCAGGTTCCGTGGACTCGGGGAAGGTAGGCGTTATTTCGTGGAGAAGTTCGGCGAGATCCTGAAGCGGAATGGAGTAGGAGCTCTGAAGCCTAACCTCGAGCTGCTGGCCAGGGCGTACATGCAGAACGTGCGTGTGACCGATCCGGATGGAGTGGCAGGATACAGGTTCGGTGAGGTAGTTCCCTACGAAGCTCTGCAGGAGCAGTGGATATCCAGGCCCGGAGCGAAGAAGTCGCCCACCAGGTATGCCGCAGGGAAGTACCTGGAGCAGCCTGCTGCGCACTACACCATCGGTACTCGACTGACTCCTGCAGTGATGCAGACGCTGCATGACAGAGGGGTGAACGAAGTGCATGTGCACGACGAGCCGCCTGGGTTCCAGCCGCACGTGACCAGAGCGGCTGCCAGGTCCACGCACGAACAGGACTTCAAGGCCAGACTGGCGGGGTACTATCTCAAGGACGCGTACGAGGACATGGCCACGATGGGTGCTGTGGACGAACCGGACGGAAGGCCGTCGCCCTTTGCTGGGATCATGAACCCGGATAGACTGAAGGATGTGGAGGACTGATATGGACGCAATCGACAGACTGTTTGCAGTGCATAAGCGCGCGACACCCGACGCAGCAGGGATATCTTCTTCCGCGTTTGCTGCAGAACTGTACCGGATGTATGCGGACAGGCTCGCAAAGGAGAAAGAGATAGAAGCCACACCGGAATTTCTGACAATGCTGCGCAAGTACGAGAGGATTCATCCGGCGTTCCGTACAAAGATAGCAGAGGCCGAGGAAACAGGGCGCATCACAGGCAATCCAGCTGTTGTGCAGCAGTTGCGCAACGCTGGCAAGCGTGAGCTGGGATGGAAACCCAATAAAGCCGTAGTCTGGGCGAACAGGCATCCGGATATAATGCAGGCGGTAGGTGCAGGAATGTTCGGAGGAAGTTTACTTGGGGCTTTGGGAGGCATGTCCACACAGTCTGTGCAGAATGCAGCAATGTCGGGAGCAGGAGGCTTTGTCGGAGCAGCGGGGGTAGCGTATTTGCTACGAAAGCTTTTGAGATCTGCCGGACGAGACTTTCCGATAGGTCGTGGAGATTCGTATTTGCCATTCGGCAATGGTATCGCTGCCCGAAAGCATAAGTAGCACAAGAGTACGCGGTCTGACTTTGCAGGGATCATGAATCCGGACAGGCTGAAGGATGTAGAGGATTAGAGTGAAGTATCCTGGTATACAGAAGCTGTTCGAGCTGGTGTATCATCGGGCCGGAGATGTATACGCTGCTGCCGAGCCAGACGTCTGGGATTCGGACAAGGATTGGTGGGAACAGTCTCCGGACGTGCGTGATAAGCTTAGGCACGTGTACAAGACAGATATTCCAAATTTCTCCAGTAGGCGTTTGATTCCGTTTTTGCGTGGAATTCGTGGATCCAAAGTGCCACTAGAACCGCAGCAGATGGGGAAGGTTGTGGATGGTATGTTGGATATAGGTGTAAGGCAGGCACATGTTGGACCGGGCGTGACAAGCCGTGGAGGCTTCAAGATAGTAGAAACGAAACCTCCCTTGCCATTGCAGACGTATATCCATCCGACTATGGATGTGGATACGAAGTTGGGATTGCCTGCCCTGTACCACGAGGTCGCTCATACTGTGCAGAGACCTTATGGCAGAGGAGCCAGCGAAGGAGAAGCAATGGTGCCTGAAACAGTGGCGAGCGGGTTAGCACGGCCCATGGCTTCTCGATACTGGCCCTACAGATATATGCTGCCCAAGGCCGAAGGGGGGCATGGACCGGATCTGCGGGATGGAGATATCCGAGGGAACATAGTCCGTACACGGGAATGGGCCAAGACCATGGCCGATCCAACGTCTGATGTCGGCAGAATGTACCGGCAGTATCTCAAATCGCCGGATATCGGTGGGTTTCCGGAAGGAGAGCTGAAGGAGTATGCACACAGGCAGGGAGTCTATTTCGATGACCCCGATTCCATTGTGGATTTGGCCAATATCGATCCGGCCATCATAGATTCTATACACGATATGGTGGATAGTCAGCAGGTAGAAAGCAAATCAGAATGAACCAGGATGTGTGTAAGAAAGCTTTCAGCTGGTTTGGTCTTGGCAGGAAGCGCCCAGTTCATGAGCTGTCCTGGGAGGACTTCCAGGAAGCGGTGCAGCGAATTACAGGACATAGAAAACAAGACCTTTCCTCCAAGACAGAGTGGAATGCCTTGGGAGCGGATGAGCTTGATAGGCTGGATTCACTTGAGCTGGCTTTGGTAAGAAAAGCATGGGATACTCCTGGAACAGACTGGACGGTACGCAGGAACGTCAACATCAATAGGCTGATCAATGGACCGAAGACTCTGGGGCAGAGCTATGAAGCCCTGAGGAAGTTACTGGTGGTGCGCAAGGTTCCGTATGCTGAATCAGAAGGAGGAGCGTTGGAGTCCATGGATGTCGGACCGTTCGGCGGAAAGCATTCAGCAGGCACTATATTGAAGGCAGCATCTGCGAAATCCCAGGAGCACAGTATGTCCGACATCTCCAGACTGCAGGATCTGATACGCAAGGCCGCGGGCGGCACAGCTGTGCCGGAAAAGATCAAGGCTCCGGTCAAACAGGCTCCTCCCGCGAAGAAGATGCCGGTGGCGAAGGCTCCGCGCGAAATCATGGACCGAATAGCGGCCAAGCAGATGGCCTCTGCGCCCAAACCGCTTTCCACCGCGAAGCCTGCCGTCGAGGACGCCGCTGCTGTGATCAAGCGGCGCACCGCATTCGCCAGGCAGCTTGCGGAAGCCCTGCGCAACTCGGCCAGCCTGTTCGGCGGGGATGTGCGCGAATAAACCGAGAGTAGTCAGAGGATAACCGATGGCGAACACATTCGAGCAGAGCATGGCTGCGTTGGCCGAGAACCGTATTTCGGCCGAGCATGCCAACCTGATGCCTTTCCGCCAGGGGTTCGTTCTCCTGGACTTCGACGAGCAGGAAGCCAAGGCTTTCGGTATCTACCGCTTTGTCGTCGGCGGCATTTCCTGCATGATGCCGGTTGTGGTGCGCGGCGGCGATGTGGATGGTCTGGACATTCTCATCGTGCGCGATCTCAAGCTTTTCGTTCCTGCTGTGGATGGCTGGATTTCGATGCTGTCCAGCCTGGGTCCCCGAGCTATCGGCGAACTTCTGCCGCAGAAGGACAAGCAGGCTCGCGGTCCTTCGCAGGTGGCTATCCATATCGATGACTTCCCCTTTATGATCAAGACTGCGCAGACCGAACTCGATCCGAAGGAGTTCGAAGCTCTGACTTGCGGACTGGCCGAACCTGACTACGGCAAGGTCCAGGATGCGCTGCGCACCAAGCCTGTCGCACGCTTCCTGCCTACCAGTCCGACTTCCTCCTACCTGGTGGCCAAGGCTGCTTCCGATGCCGACTTCCATGACCGTTTCGTGACCCTGTATGGCGACAAGGTTCTGCGCCAGGCCCGTCTGACCGCTTCCGGCTATGTGGCGGACAGCCTGCTCAAGAAAGCGGAAGCCGAACGCGGTCCCCGCGTGGAGATCATCGAGGATATCGGCGATCCGCGTGCTCAGGCACTGAAACCTGCGCAGAAGCGCATCCTGCTGCGGACCGGCCAGTTCCTGCTGGACCATCGTGCAGAGTCCGAGACGTCGACAGTGTATGCGTCTCCGGAAGCGCTGTCGCTGCAGACTTCCCCTTCTCCCGGAAGGTGGGATGTCCTTTCCTCGGACGGCAGGCTGGTTCCATGCGAAGTGGCTTACCTGAAGAGAATGGCCTGTGGTGCTCCCCTGTATGGCGACAAGACTGTCGGACTAGGAGAGAACAAGAGCCAGCTAGCGCAGTTCGTGCTGATTCCTCTGTATGGCGATGGCTACATGGAAGTCCAGCACGGCAACCAGATCTTCGCACGTGCCAGCTCTGTAGATGCATCCGAGTGGAAGTCCAAGGGAGAGAAGGCTTCGTTCGAGTCCCTGGGCAAGCTGGCCGCCGCCACGAAGAAGCGAGATCCGAAAGCATACGGCATCTCCGATGAGACTGTCGGGTTCGAAGTTCTTGTGGTTGCAGGCGGACATGCGGATACCCTGTATGTGAGTGTCGATCCTTCCAACACCAAGGCAGCCACCTGCGGCGGACGTCCGCTGATCGTCACTCCCAGGTTCAAGTCTGTCAAGACCAACGAACACCGGGTGTACATCCCCGAAGATGCTCGGCTGTTCGCGGGTTCGCGCAATGTCGACTTCTCTTTAGGTACTCCTGGCGACCTGTCGCGCAGAGTAAAGGAAGAGACCGGCGCAGAGGATTTGCAGATCAACCTGCGCGGGCAGCTTGTGCAGGTCTCCGGCGCAGTCAACCACGCAGCCCTGACCGAGAACGACGCTGTGCGCGTGCTGGCCTCCGAGGCGGGTATCGATGCCGCTCAGGCCTACAACATGGTGCGCAAGGCTGTCGGCATGAAGGATCGTCCCTACTGCTGCCTGGTGAAGGGAGCAAGTCCCGATGTGGGTCCGATGGATACCACAGGCATCACCCAGTCGCAGCGTGTGCAGACCGCACAGACCCTGGATCCTGCCAGTCTCGACCAGCAGGCCGGCAAGGTTGCCGGAACCGCGAAGCGTACCGACGACCAGCTGTTCAACAAGGACATGCTCGAGCAGCTGCTGCAGCTCACCGACTTCCGCGAGATCAGTGCGGATACCCTGCAGGCGCTTTCTGCAGCCATGAACGAAGCTGGCAAGCTTCTGCTGCGCGTCATCGTGCACAGGGAAGAGTACGAGGACCGGTATGGCGAAGAGGACACCGAGCGGCTGGACACAGCCTGCCGGAAGCAGTTCACAGGGAATGGAGATATGGTGCTGTTCCTGCGCGAGAAGCGCGGTGCAAGCGGACAGAGCGACAATGAGTCGTTGATGGATCTCCTAAGCGAAGACATGGGGTGACGAAGATGGACAAAGCAAAAGCAAGAATGATTGGACAGGAACGCTGGCTGGAGAACTATCCGGGTCTGCGACTATTGCTGCGTGTTGCGGGAGGCGGGGCGCTTGGTGCGGGTGCCGGCGCGGTAGGCGTGGGCTCGTTGGGGGCGCTGGCCGCTAACAATCTGCGCTTCAAAGGCGCGAACGTAGGGATGGGTGAGGTGATAGGACCGAGTGCAGGAATGGGAGCCGCTCTAGGAATACTTCCAGGAGCCTTTGCAGGCTTACTGTACAATCTGTCGCAGGAAAGACAGCGTACACAGGATTTGATAAGAGCTGGATTGGAGTAGCACGCGCGTAAGCACAGCGTGCAGAGCGTCAGCCCTGCTTCTTTCCCGGAAGCAGGGCCTTTTCGTTTTTAGCTCCCTCTGAATTTCCCTGCCTCCATAAGGCATAATAACATGAGCAGTGCGCTATTGCGCCCTGCCCATTAGCCATCAACCAGGAGACAGGATGACACAGACCATCGTGAAGGTGCGGCCGCATATCAAGCGCTGTTCCTTCAGTCCGAAGCCGGCAGTTTGTGCCAGAGACCTGGAAGGCACGCTGCGTCCAGGTGTGTTTCTTGCTGAAGCCTTCCACATTGGCGATGGAAGGGAGTGGGAAGACTGCCCATTGCCGTACTCCGGCAGGCAGGTGCGTGATTGCACCCAGTTGTTCAGGATCTGAACTCGGCACACCTGTGCCGATTCAATGGCTTCTTCCGTAAGGATAGAAGCCGGTGTCGTTGCTTTAGGAATGGAGGAAATCGTCGGGTATGAAACCATACAGAATCGAAGTGATTCTCCATGCCGACAGTGATCGCGATGCATGTTCGGCTATGGAGGAGATTGCATTCCTGGTAGCCAACAGGTTGAGGCGTCATACTGCCGAGCGGTACCTGGTATTCCGATCTCCAGGAATCGGCGAACGGGAGTGGCAGCCTGTTCCGGAGGAAGCCTACTGTCTGCCGGATCCGGACACAGAGGCTGTGTGTGCCGTGGAAGTGCTCCGGGGAAATGGATAGAAGACATGACAATCGACCAGATGAAGCGGCAGCATCTGCTGCTGTTCGAATGCGTGTCCGGATCGCACATGTACGGATTGAACATCGCCACCAGCGACCGGGACATCCGTGGAGTGTTCCGCTATCCGGCTAAAGAGCTGATTCGCCTGTTCGATCTTCCTGCGGAGATATCCGGGAACAACGAGGATACCAAGTACTACGAGCTCCGCAAGTTCATGTCTCTCCTGCTTACTTGCAATCCCACTGTTCTCGAGTTCCTGTGGTGTCCGGAGGACTGCATACTGCAGACTTCCAGGGTGTGGGATCGGCTGGTCGAGAGCAGGCAGCTTTTCGTCACTTCCAAGGCCTACTGGTCGCACACCGGCTATGCCTATGCGCAGATCAAGAAGGCCAGGGGCAAGAACAAGAAGGTCAACCGCAGTGCCGACTACGACGATCCGGATGGAATCCTGCTGCTGCAGGAATGGCTGCGATGCGGATACGTGACGGAAGACTGGATAGGGTCCAGGTTCTGCAAGCCTCTGGCGCAGCATGTGGTCAGACAGGTTCCCGATCCTTCTGGCTGCAGCGGGTCTTTCTCCGAGATGGACGAGCGGCTGGAGCGTGGATCGGACAGGCTGCGCAGGAATGCGCATGGGAATATTGTGCTGCGCGGTCCGGATATGATGGAGTTCGTGTACCTGTTCGACTTCCCGGACAAGGTGTATGGAAGTATGCCGTTCCGCCCGGCACAGGCATCCGGGGATTTCAGAGTTCAGCAGGCTATGTGCCAGGCTGCCGCTGTAGAGCATGTTCCGAACATGTATAGGCTGTACCGGTACGGCCCGGACTGCAATGGCGTCTTCCATGATGGACAGGTTGTCTGCCAGAGCATTCCGCTGGCAGACGAACTGAAGTTTTACGTAGGCCTGATGTACTTCAACCAGGCCGAGTACGAGCGTGCCAGGAACGAGTACAAGTCCTACTGGGAGTGGCGGCTCAACCGCAACGACGCCCGCTGGACAGACCAGGAGAACGGCACGCTGAACTTTGACCAAAAGAACATGACGCATACGGTGCGTCTGCTTCTGTCCGGCATGCATATCCTGACGCACGGTGAACCGCTGGTGCGTTTCGGGTCCGAAGACCACGAGTTCCTTATGGGGATCAGACAAGGCAGGTACACATACGAGTATCTGCTTGGGCTGGCAGAGCAGAAGACCGCAGAGATGGAGGCACTGTACAGGAATACGTCTCTTCCTTGTAGCCCGGATACGGCGAAGATCGCCGGGCTGTACGAGGAGCTTGCATGGATGGAGAACTGAAGTGCTGAAGCTCCGAGCTTGAAGATGTGGGTCTGTCAGTGTTTGGATATCGTTGTATAGGAGGATGCAGAACAGTGTGCCAATTCGCTTCCCTTCTCTTTCATGTTCCCTCTCTCGAGTTTGCGGTTTCCAACCTTCTCTCGCACTCTAAGACCTTCGAGGCCCTGGACCTGTCCGAACAGCAGGGCTGGAGGGAAGCCCACTACCTTCCCTCCGGAGAGATCGGGTGCCGTACCATCGACGGCGATTCCGTCTCTCCGGAAGTAGCCGCAAGGGTGCTGAGGGAACAGTTCCCCACCTTCCCCGGTTTCCTCTCCTGGGCTCTTTCCCACGGAGCCTCGCTGGAGGGCAGGGAAAAGGAAGGCGGCTGCACGGTCGCCCACGAGGCTGCCCGCTGCGGCCACCTTCCCTCCGGCTTCGACCGCTGGGATCTCGCCGACGGGCGGGGCTGGACGGTCGCCCACTCGGCTGCCCGCTGCGGCCATCTTCCCTCCGGCTTCGGCCGCTGGGAACTCGCCGACAGTACCGGCCGCACGGTCGCCCACGAGGCTGCACGCTACGGTTCTCTTCCCCCCGGCTTCGACCGCTGGGAACTCGCAAACAGGAACGGCTGGACGGTCGCCCACGAGGCTGCCGACACCGGCCATCTTCCCTCCGGCTTCGATTGCTGGGAACTCGCCGACGAGCGTGGCTGGACGGTCGCCCACACGGCTGCCCGCTACGGCCACCTTCCCTCCGGCTTCGACTGCTGGGAACTCGCCGACGAGCGTGGCTGGACGGTCGCCCACGAGGCTGCCTGTTACGGCCATCTTCCCTCCGGCTTCGACCGTTGGGAGCTCGTCGACAAGGCCGGCTGGACGGTCGCCCACAAGGCTGCCTGTTACGGTCATCTTCCCCCCGGCTTCGGCCGCTGGGAACTCGCCGACAGGAACGGCCGGACGGTCGCCCACAAGGCTGCCTGCTGCGGCCATCTTCCCTACGGCGAAACGGTAGAGAGCCTTCTTTCCGCAGCCAGGAAGAACCGATGCAACCGCAGGCGCAGGGAATTGCGTGCAGAGAGAAAAGTGGCGCACAGTGGACAGTGAAAGTATGGAACGCGTCGTAAAGGTTGCTGCTGATATATCAGAGATGGCGCCTGAAACAGCCAGGCAGATGCTTGAATGGACGGCAGCTAGGGATTGGCTGGCATTGATTGTGTTCGGATCGTTGGCGTTCCTGGTCGGTCTGCCGAGCATGTTGTACTTCATACGGAACTGGAAGCTCGGCAGGCGTTCAGACGAATTCCTTGACGTCGTGGCCGCTTTCTGTTTGGTGGGCGCAGTGCTTCTGGCGTTGTTTGTGTGCACTCCGGCAGCGTGCGAACTGTACAAGATCAGTATCGCACCCAACGTGGTGGTGCTCGAGCAGTTTGTCGGGATGCTGAAGTGACAAGGAGCTGCTGTGTCGAAGAAGCTGCATCTGTACGTGTGGGAAGGTGTCCTGACTGATTACACTGCTGGTATCATGTTCGCGCTGGCCGAGTCGCCTGAAGAGGCAAGAGTTCTGATCAGGAAGAAGCACGGCGAGAAGATCTGGTCGTGCGAGATTGATCAGGAGCCACGGTGTGTGGATCTGCCGGAAGGGTTCATAGTGTTTGGTGGAGGCTGAGTGGGGTTGCAGAAAAGAAGATGGAGTGGAAGATGAGCGAACCAACGAAGGAGCAGAAGATGCACAAGTGCGAACCGACGACGCAGGAGCTGCGGCTGATTCTGGCCGAACAGGGCAAGTTGCCGGTGTCGGAGGATCGGGATCGTAGAATCTACGCAGTGCGTTCCCGGCTTCGCAGGCGTGGAGAATTTGTAGACTGATCCGGCAGGCCGGTTGACAGGAAGGACGGCAGAAGCCCTGCCGTCTTTCTTTACGTGATTTAGCCTTAAATTCTTGCCTATTTGAGGCATAATACCATGACAAGGAGCATTTGTGCTCCGAGTCATACCCAAATCTGATAAGGAGACTGGAGATGCTGGGTATAAGACTGGCCGCTGGGGAGGCCTGACACGCACATACGGAAGAGACAGCAACCTCTTCCGGCTAATGCGGCCATCGGCACAGCTGTGCCGGTGACGGTCCCAAGCCCGTGGAAAACGCAGAGGGAGCCCAAAAATGACCGCACAGACTTCCTTGCCAGGAAGAAACGTCCGGGGATCAGACATGGCAATGTCCCCCTGACGGCACCGGTAAATGGGCAAGAGTCGCTGTGGACTCCTGTCGAGACCTTTTTCCTAGACCCGAGCGCAGTTAGGCGTGGGTAGGAAAGGGTCGGAGCCTTCGGTATACGTTGTCGGACGACGGTACCGAAGGCTTTTCTTTGCATAGACAGTAACTCAAGATAGGGAAGCAAAGCATGTACTCAGAACAGGAAATTAGGGACGCGATATCCCGCCTGGACACCCCCTGTGCCGAAAGAGACAGGGAGATTGCCGCGGCCGTTCTGTTTGAGGACAGGACGTTCACGTCAATTGGTCGGGATATGGATCGGTCCTGCGAGTCCATTCGCCAGTATTGGCTGAGGACCGCACGCCGACTCCACCAGCTCCTGGAGAGCTGAACGCGGCACACCTGTCATTTCAGGAAGAAGTCTGAAAAGCTTAAAAAAAGGGTCTTTTTGAGGCATAATACCATGATGAAGAGCATTCGTGCTCCGAGTCATTAGGAGACGCATTTCCCATGAATACCCGAAGAGACGTGCTAGACTGCCTGAACCAGCGCCTGCAGAACCTGCCGGTGCCGCGGGTTGCGTGGCCGTCGGACAACGGCCGGACCCTGAGCGTCGGCCAGGTGTGGACCGTCGCCGGCGGTTGCGGCGACCAGCCAACCTGGTTGTGGCTCGTTCTTGAGTGTCTCGACGACGGGGTGGTCAGCGCGGTACCCCTGTTCCGCTGGAGTGAACTGGCGGGACCCGACGACGTGTATGTGCCGGCGGAATGGGCCGGAACCACGCTCATCGCGTCCTTCGAGCTGGAACACACCCTCGACCGCACCGCATTGGGCCAATGCCAGGGCCGTCTGCCGGATGCCGCCATGCGCTACATCGCCGATGTCTACGGCGACAGCATCGATCCCGTGCGCCGCCAGGGCCACACCTGGGGTCTCGATTACCTGGACGCCGTTGACCGCAGACTCGCCTATCACGACGCCATCGGCACGGCCATCGAAGCACTCCAAGCATCGGTACGCGCCAAGGTCTTCGGTGCGGCCAAGCCGCTCGCGTTCTTGGAGTGAACGCGGCACATCGGTGCCATTTCGGGAAGCAGTAGCGGCCTTCGGGCCAAGCTGCTTTCCTTTATGCCCATCAGCCTCTACATTATCAGAAGCCTGCCTCCATTCAGGAAGCGGGCCTGATTCCATTGGAACCCTATGCGGCAACTGCTGGAAAAGCAGCCTTCACAGGTCTTCATGCGTGCACCGCAGTGGAGATGGAACATTGCGCTAGCCTCCAAGGCCAACCCATCGGATTCCCTGGCTCCTCTCCGTCCGGACGGCAGTCTGTACGAATCCGCTTCCTTCTACCGTCATCTCTGCAGACAGCGCGATGCCTATGCCTACCGCAGACGTACCTGGCCCGATATGAGTCTGGCCTATGGACTGTGGGCAGGAGCGAGTCCTCGTTCCGGGCTGGGGGACGATACATCCGGTGCAGGAGGCTGGCGCGGACTGATAGATGCTCTCCTCCTGGCCGGTCTGCCGTTCGAGTCCTTCTCCAATGCCCTGCGCATCGACATGCCTTCCGACGCTGTTCATCTGTATCACGACAACTTCTTCGACGTGCGTTCCTATCTGGATTCAGAGCCCGCTGTCTTCGTCAATGTCCTCGGAGCCGGCGAGCAGACACTTCCCATGGGCAAGAATGTCGAGACCAACTGCATGCTCAGGCTGTTCGCGTACACCTGGGGACCCGACGCTGTCCTGGAGTACTTCTTCTCCAGGAACAAGGGTGTGAACCGCATGCACGCACGCTGGCTCAAGTCCCTAGCCAACGAGATCATCACCCGTCAGGCTATTGCGGTAGCGATGGACAAGCGTAACTTCTACAAGGAGGAATGCAGGGAGATCTATGCCGGAAGAGGAAGTGAGCTCGGTCGAGGAGGAGATGCGCAGGAAGTTCCTGCATGAAACTGTCACGCTGCTTGACAGCCAGCTCAGGAACCTGGACCAGATACGCGCCGAGAGGGATCTGACCAGGGAACAGGCCATGGCGGAAGTGGAACTGTAGATAGTCGTAAATTAGGGCATATTTAAGGCATAATACCATGATGAAGAGCATTCGTGCCCTCCATCGATAGGGTGCCCGGAGGCCTTGTCGGAACTCCGGGCATCCTTTCTTTCCCTGGTGGGAAGGATAAAACACCGACATCGCTGCATCTGGAAAGGTGCAGGACCGACACAGGAGAAGGTCGATGTTGGACCAAACGAAGGTTGTCAGTGAGTCGGAGCGGACGGCCGTAGAGTCCGCAATTGTTAACAGGCTGGGGCCGGACGCGCCGACGCCCATTTTTGGAGCGTCGGGTAATAGTCCGTATAGCCCCGAGACAATCGTGTTTATCGCCATCGGGGCGAGTGAGCGCGGCGCGCGCGTGGCGCTGGCGGACGTCTGCCGGTCCCACAACGGGGCCGGGGCCTATAAAGGCCGCGGACGGTGGCGCAAGGTGTGCGTATGTGCGCAGAAGGCGGACGGCAACTTGGCCGTCTGCGCGGCGTCCGATCGGGACGCCACGGAAGTCGGGTCGTCCGGCTTCTACGTCCGCCCGTGGGAGACCCACGAGGCGGAGCAGGCCAACCGCGGGATGGGCCTGGCGCAGGACGCCATGGCCTGCGCGTTTGCGGCGGTTGGACTCTAGCGCGGCACACCTGTGCCATTCCAAAGACAGCCGGTTCCCTTCCGGGGACCGGCTGCTTTTCTTTCCGTGAAAGATAAACAACAATCCAGGTTGGCGTAGAACCTGGAAGGGAGATCCCCAATGGATACGCTGTCGATGATTGAGTGCGGGTTCCAGATTGTAAAAAGCACCCTGGGGGTGGACCCCCGGCTGGTGAACGAGGCGAGGGAAGAGCTGAGTGGCGCCTGGGTGGAGGCGCGTCGCCGGTTTAAGTGTTCCTCTGAGGAACAGTATAGGCAGGGATTGGACATGGAATTGCTGAGATTCGTCTGCCGGCGGTGCGGGCCGGTGGACGCCTCCGAAAGGCGGTGGAGGGAGGATACAATCCAGCTGTACAGCCAGCTGGAATAGACTCGGTACCTTTAGTGGCAGTCGGTTCCCTTCCGGGGACCGGCTGCCTTTCTTTTACGTGCCGAGCGCTACATTTCCACTATGGACTGCGGCGCTGAAGAGCTTGCCTGCCTTGCTGCGTTGTATGGGACAGACAAGGGTACTTCCCCTGCAGGCTCTCTCATTCCCAAGAACTACACCGAACACTACGCCAGGCTGTTCCATCCTTTTATCGATGAGCCTTTCGGATTGCTGGAGATAGGAGTGAAGCGTGGAGCTTCCCTGC
>Ga0209212_1005225_pt1 | contig 15607 bp, 9 predicted proteins | sample RifGroC2_FD_183996 | JGI IMG/M metagenome (GOLD analysis project Ga0209212, IMG submission 183996) | Groundwater microbial communities from Rifle, Colorado, USA - Groundwater C2 (SPAdes) (version 2) | ecosystem: Environmental > Aquatic > Deep subsurface > Groundwater | place: Rifle, Colorado... | reverse complement strand
TGGCGTAGCCGATGCGGGCAGGAATAATTGAAAATTGAAAATTTTCACTTGGGCCATTCTTCAATCGTCAGGCATTTCTTTTTGTTTTCAATGGGTAAGTTCTGGTATATTTCTTCGGTTATGAATGGCATAAAAGGATGCATAATTTTTAACGAATTTAATAAAACGAAAAAGAGAATTTTTTTCGTTTTTTCGTGTCCCCCCCCTAATTTTTTCTTTGAAAAACTTGGGAGGGCGAGTTGCTTTTTTGCCGTTTCAATATAATTATCGCAGAAATCATGCCAGAAAAAATCATAAATCGTATGGGCCGCTTTGCCAAATTCAAAATTATCAAGATATTTATCAACTGATCTTATCGTCTTATCTAATTGATTTAAGATTTTTTTATCAGCAATGGTTAAATTTTTTACCTTTAATTTTGAATTTTTAAATTTGAGATTTGAAATGCTGATTTGTCCACAGACAAATCGACTCGCATTCCATATTTTATTGCAGAATTTTTTCCCCATAAATATATTATCTTGGCTGAATTTTACATCTTGGTTTCCTGTTATCTGGTAGGCAATGCCGAAACGGGTTGCGTCAGCTCCGAATTCGTTTATCAATTCTATCGGGTTAATGCCCGTGCCCAATGATTTTGACATTCTTCGTCCGTCTTTTGTGAGGACAGTAGGGTGAATGTAAACATCTTTAAAAGGGATTTTTCCTGTGAATTCTATGCCGGAAAAAATCATTCTCCCTACCCATAGATTGATAATATCCCGGGCAGTTGATAAAATATCGGTTGGGTAGAAAGTTTTTAGATCTTTTGATTTTTCTGGCCAGCCTAATGTGGCGAATGGCCACAATGCGGAACTAAACCAAGTATCTAGAACATCATTGGATTGTTTCGGTTTGCAGTTTTCGCATATAGGACACTTTTCCGGCTTCCCTAAATTAATAAAATATCCTTCCTTGAGATTGGAAATTGGAAATTGGAAATTGGAAATTTTTTCAGTTTGGCATTGCCAAGCTGGAAGCTTGTGTCCCCACCAGAGTTGGCGGGAAATGCACCAGTCTTTTACATTTTTCAACCAATCAAAATAGGGCTTTTCAAAATTTTTGGGATGGAATTTTATTTTTTTATTTTTGACCGGTTTCATTGCAAGATTAGCCAGCTCCTCCATTTTTAAGAACCATTGCAAGGACGGAATTAATTCAACGACAGATCCGCATCTATAGCACCTCGGAATTTGGTGGATGCATTCCTCAGTTTTTTCCAGAAGTCCTGAATTTTTCAAATCTTCAACTATTCTTTGGCGGGCGTCTAATGTCTTTAATCCTTGATAGTCAAGGGGCGCTTCTTGCGCTATCTGTCCTCTTTCGTTGATAATTTTTATTGATTTTAAATTGTGGTTCAGGGCTATTTGATAATCAGTAAGGTCGTGAGCAGGCGTTATTTTTACAGCTCCGGTTCCGAAATTAATATCAACAAGCCGGTCGGCGACTATTGTAATTTCCCTGTTGCATAAAGGCAGAATAACTTTTTCTCCAACTAAATTTTTATACCTTTCGTCTTTTGGGTTAACCGCGACAGCTGTGTCTCCCAACATTGTTTCTGGCCGCGTAGTGGCAACCGTAATATAGTTTTGAATTTGGGGTTTGAGGTTTGGAGTTTGATTGGTTGTTGGGGTTTGAGGTTTGGGATTTTTCGCTATAGGGTATTTTATAAACCATAAATTGCTTTTTTCTTCTTTGTATTCCAGCTCCAAGTCAGACAAACTTGTTCCGCATCGCGAACACCAATTCACAATTTTTTCTCCGCGGTAAATCCATCCTTTTTTATAATAATGAGCGAATGTTTCCCGCACTGCCTGGGAATAACTTTCATCCATAGTAAATCTGGATCGCGACCAGTCGCAAGAAGAGCCGATTTTTTTGAATTGATTTAAGATAATTTTTCCATATTGATTTTTCCATTTCCAAACCTCTTCAATAAATTTTTCTTTGCCAAGGTCAAAACGGGTTTTTCCTTCTTTTCTTAATTTTTTTTCCACCACATTTTGAGCGGCAATGCCGGCGTGATCTGCGCCGGGTAGCCATAATGTTTTGAATCCCTGCATCCTTTTCCGTCGGATTAAAATATCCTGAACAGTGGCATTTAAGGCGTGGCCCATATGCAGTTCTCCTGTAATATTCGGCGGAGGAATGGCAATGCTGTATGGTTTTTTATGGCGGCGGGGCAATTTATCCGGATTAAAAAACCCGCTCTCTGTCCAAAGATGATAAATCTTATCTTCAACTTCTTTTGGATTGTAAGATGTAGGGGTCTCCATATATTTTATTCTAACACAGATAATTTTGAATTTCTATTTGTATTTTTGAATTTCAAATGTAAATTGGTCGGTTATAAAAATCCGCGATCGCGGATTTTTATAACCGACCTGTTTTTGGGCATTATTTATCCAATTCTCAAATTTGCGTCCGCTTTAATTTTTTGCCATGGCTTTATCTTCTTTTTTAGCCAGCTAAAATATCCAGCCACCCCTATCATTGCCCCGTTGTCAGCACATAAATTTTTCAGAGGAGCTAAAAGATTTAATTCGTTGCCTTCCCTACCCTTTCTCCTCAGCGAAGCCTTGGATGAGTGGGGGGAGGATTGATAAGGGGGATAGTTTGTTGCATAGAGTTCGTGATTTAAGTTTTCTTTTTGGATTTTTTGAAGAAATTGCTTCCGCAGTTCTTCGTTGGCTGAAACGCCTCCTCCCAAAATAATGGTTTTAATATTATAGTCCTTTGCGGCTTTAATGGTTTTTTTGATTAAAACATCAATTATCGCTTGCTGGATTTCGCGCGACATTTCTATTAGATAATTTTTGTCTTTTTTAACATAATCCGGCTGGCTTTTGAAATTACATAACACAGCGGTTTTTAGCCCGGAAAAACTGAAATCATAGTCCTTTGTATTTAACATCGGTCGAGGCAGTTTAACGCCGAATTTAGAAATTAGGGTTTGAAAATTGGGGTTTGTTTGGTTATTGGTTATTGGCGCTTGGGATTTCCATTGCAGGGCAATCTCTGCAATGGCTGGCCCTCCAGGGTAGCCGATGCCTAAAATTTTTGCGGTTTTGTCAAAACATTCTCCGGCGGCGTCGTCTCTTGTTTCTCCTAAAATTTCGTATTTGCCGAAATTTTTCATCAATATAATCTGCGTATGCCCTCCGCTTACAACCAAAGCAACAGCTGGAAATAATTTGTGTGCCCGTCGGATAGGCGCAAGCCGTGTGCCTATCTGGTAGGCACACAACCAATTAGCGAGAATATGGGCTTCAATGTGATTTACTGGAATAATTGGCAATCCCCAATAAAAAGACAGGGCTTTAGCGAAATTTACGCCTTGCCATAAGCAGGGTTCCAATCCGGGCCCTACGGTTACGGCAATCAAGTCCACTTTCGGTTTGTCATATTTTTCCAAAAATTTTATTATATCATCGTAAAGATTTTTTTCCCTCGCCAAAATTTCGTTTAAAATTTTTAGTTTTGTCGGGGAGGTCGCCCCCATCCCTCCTCCCCTCCGATGACCATCGGAAGAGAGGATTGAGGAGGAGGAGAAAAGCAGCCCTGCTTTTTTTAGGGCTTCTTTTAAGGTTGGCGCAATATTTTTTTGATGTTCTCTTTTTGCCAGCGACGGAAACACTCCTCCCCATTTTTTATGAATTTCCACTTGCGAAGACACGACATTGGACAAAATATTAAAGTAGGGCTGTTTTTGCCCTTTGATTTCAATAACCGCAACGCCAGTATCATCACAACTTGTTTCAATAGCTAAAATTTTCATTATATTATATTATCCTGTTTTGAATTATAAATGTATTTCGTAATTCAAGTTATTCTATCTTAAAGTTTGCCTTTTTTCAAATTTTAAGATAGAATAATTTTACTTTTAACTATTTTTAAGAGAATATGGCTCTATGCAAAAATTTTCCAAAGAAAATTTTTGTCCGGCTCGGCAAAGATTTTATTTAAAAAATTTTTGTATAGGGCGCCATCGTCTAACGGTTTGGACACCGCCCCTTCAAGGCGGTAATACGGGTCCGACTCCCGTTGGCGCCGCTATTGACAAAGTTAGTGAAGAGGTGTATAATAGAAGCAGTGAAAATGAAGTAGTTTTTTTAATAAGGGCTTTCTCTTGAAAGGAGAATACTATGAAACGGTTAGCTGAAATGTTGGTAATTGTGTTGGTGGCGGCGTCGGCGCAGGCGCAGAATCGGCCCGTAAGGGGCGGCGCGAGCGGGAGGGATGATAGTTTTTCTTATCATCCGGTAGGCAGTCCGTCTCATCGGCAGGTTGGACACGATAACAGTTTTTCGTATCGCGTCGCGTCTCGTCCTGTCGTAGTCAGGCGCGATAGTTTTTCTTACAGCCCAGTGGTGGTTGTTGACCATAGCTTTGATTATGGCTATGGTCGTAGCTACGGTTATGGTAATTCGTATTACTATAACCGGAGTGGAATTGACTATCGCGACGAGGCAAACGGGTTATCGTTGTCTTCAACGGGTTTGTTTGAGACAATGATTGTCAGCAAGAAACTGGACCGGGCGTTGGATATCGCCGAAGCGAAAGCCGAAGCGGACCGCCGTCGGGAGGATAGCTACGCCGCGGAAGCTGAGTTTCAGCAGTTGAACGCGCTTGCCCGGGATATCAAAACCCGGCAGGAAGCGAAGCAACAAGGCTCTATTGAGACGCTCGCTCAGGAAAACGAGCAACTCAAACAGGAGCTACTGTTGAAGCGGCGGGAGTTGGAACTGAAGGCGGAGAACCAGAAGCTCAAGGATGAGCTCAAAAAACTGGAAGCTCCGGCTCAAAGTAAGGGGTGTGGTCAATAGGAAGCGTAGCGTAATAAAATTTTGCTGCGGCAAAATTTTAAACGCTACTGAGACGTTTAAATTTTCGGATAAAATTTATTACGTCTCGCAATCCCACCCCAAGGCAGTCGTCTTATGAGACTGCCTTCTTTTTTTTGTAAAACAAAGTTTTTTTAGATAAAAATTTTTACGCGCTGGAGTATGAAAATTTTATGCCATTTCATGTTTACTTTGAATTTACTTTGAAATACGAAATACCCAATAAAAAGCGGCGTAATATTCGCACGATCGTGGTTATATTCCGCCGCTTTGTCTTTTTGCCAAATTAGAGTAATGTGGCTATTATGGAATATATGGAGCAATCCGATAATTATTATCTTAGTGTAGGTCGGGCAAGCGACCTGAAAGATAAAAAAGAAAGGTTTTTGTTCCGGCTTTTTGAAATTCTGCCTGGATTTTTATCCTGGTTATTTTTGTTTTTAATAGCGTTTTTCTCCTGGTTTCGGCCCGTCTGGGTGGCTATTTTTGCGATTATATTTTCCGTGTTTTGGTTTTTCCGAACCATATATTTTTCTTTTTGCTTATGGATTGGGTATAAAAAAATGAGGGCTCAGGAGAAGATTAATTGGATGGGAAAATTACGTTCATTGCCGACTGAAAAATTAGAGAGCATTTATCACCTTGTCGTCATTCCTATGTATAAAGAGCCGATTGAGGTGGTAAAAGATAGCTTCAAGCGTCTGGTAGAGACGGACTATCCGAAAGATAAAATGATCGTGGTTTTAGCTTGCGAGGAAAGGGCGAGAGAAGAAGCTTCTATTATTGCGGAAAAAATTGAGCAGGACTTCGGCGATAAATTTTTTAAATTTTTAATCACTTGGCATCCGGCTGGGCTGCAAGGCGAAATTGCGGGAAAGGGCTCTAACGAGGCGCGCGCTTGCAAGAAAGCTATGGAGCTGGTTGATTCGCTCGGCATACCTTACGGAAATATTATTTTTTCTTCTTTTGATGTTGACACTTGCGTTTTTTCGCGATATTTTAGCTGTTTAACTTATTATTATTTGACATCATTAAAACCGAATCGGACAAGTTTCCAGCCGGTTCCCCTGTATGTCAATAATATTTGGCAGGCGCCGGTGATATCGCGTATTTTTTCTTTTTCTTCCACTTTTTGGCATACCATGAATCAGGAAAGGTCGGAACAGCTTATTACTTTTTCATCTCACTCAATGAGTTTTGAAGCGCTCGTGGAAGTTGGATTCAAGCAGGTCAACGCTGTCTCCGACGATTCAAGGATATTCTGGAAATGCTTTTCTGTTTTTAACGGCGACTACACGGTTTTCCCTCTTTACTATCCGGTATCAATGGACGCCAACACTGCCGGGAGTTTTTTCCGGACAATGCTTAATATCTACAAACAGCAAAGAAGATGGGCTTATGGCGCGGAGAACATCCCTTATTTTCTTTTCTGTTTTTTTAAGAACAAAAAAATACCGCCGAAGCAAAAAATTTTTTTAGGATTTGAAGCGATTGAGGGCTATGTCTCGTGGTCAACTTCCAGCATTGTTATTTTCATTCTCGGATGGCTGCCTTTATTTTTTGGCGGAGCGGAATTTTCCCATACTTTGATTTCATATAATCTCCCGAAAATAATCAGCAGGATTATGACTTTTTCTATGTTGGGATTGGTGGCTTCGGTTTATCTGAGTCTGATTTTATTGCCTCCGAAACCGCCTCAATATGGCAAATTCAGATATTTGGTATTCGCTTTCAGTTGGCTTTTACTGCCCTTAATGATGATATTTTTTACGGCTTTTCCGGCGCTTGAAGCCCAGACACGGCTGATGTTTGGAAAATATATGGGCTTTTGGGTAACCGAAAAATCCAGAAAAAAATAAAATAATACTACGAGAAGTGTTCTCGCGGTAAACCACAAGAACACTTCCCGTAGTTACTCCATATGGATTGTTTCCCTGAATCTTTCGATTTTTATCTGAAGCTGGGGGTATTTTTTCAAATAAGGGTCTTCAACTAAAATTTCTTTGGCGATTTCCCGGGTTTTTTCCACCAAGCGGATGTCTTTCAAGGAATCCATCATTAAATCCGGAATCCCCCATTGCCGAGTTCCGGAAAAGTCGCCGGGTCCTCGGATTTCCAAGTCCTTTTCAGCTAACTGGAATCCATTTTCGCAAGTTATCAGCGCTTTTAAGCGCTGTTTTGTTTTTTGAGATGAGGAGTCTGTGAAAAGCAGGCAGTATGACTGATATTCTCCTCTGCCAACTCTTCCGCGGAATTGGTGAAGTTGAGCCAAGCCGAATCTTTCCGCTCCCTCAATCATCATTACCGTTGCATTTGGCACATCAATACCCACCTCAACAACCGAGGTGGAGACCAAAATCTGTATTTTTTTATTCTTGAAATCCAACATTGTTTTTTCTTTTTCTTTGCTCGTCATCTTTCCATGGAGTATTCCGACTTTCAAAGCCGGGAAAATCGTTTTGGAAAGTTTTTCATATTCTTCTTTTACCGCCTTTGCTTCAGACCAGCCCGACAGGTATTCTTTCTCGGCGTCTGGCTTTTCTATCCTTGGGCAGATCACAAAAATTTGCCTTCCGTTTTCAACTTCGCGTTTTATAAACCCGTATGTTTTTGTTCGGTCTTCCGGCTCAACAACTTCGGTTATTATTTTTTTTCTGCCTTTTGGCAGTTCGTCAATCAGGGAAAGGTCAAGGTCTCCGTAAATTGTTAAAGCCAGCGTTCGAGGGATTGGCGTTGCTGTCATTGAAAGTAAGTGCGGAATAAGCTTTGAGCCTCTAACTAATTTGGCTCGCTGTTCTACGCCAAAGCGGTGCTGTTCGTCTAATATCACCAGCCCTAATTTTCCAAATTTTACCTTATCCTGTATTAAAGCGTGAGTGCCGATTAAAATATCAATTTCCGCTTTTAATGTTTTTTCCAGCAGTTTTTTGCGGGAAATTTCCACTATGTCGTTTTTTAATTTCTTTGAGCGGAATTGGTCTTGTTTCCCGGTAAGCAGTCCGATATTCAAATTAAAATTTCCAAGCAGTTTGGCTATTTCTTGGAAATGCTGTTTAGCCAAGATTTCAGTCGGCGCCATAAAAGCGGCTTGGCGGCCTTTAATGGCGTTCAAAGCCGCGATTGCCGCCACAACTGTTTTGCCGGACCCGACATCTCCCTGCAAAAGACGATTCATTGGCCTTGATTTTTCAATATCTTTGAGAATTTGGTAAGCGGATTTTCGTTGACCATCGGTAAGCCGGAATGGAAGCAAGGAAACAAGCTCTTTAATCAGGTCTAGATTAAAAGGAATGGAATGGGCTTTTTCTTTGTTCAGCTTCGCTCTTTCCCGCAGAACAAAAAGCTCTATGTAAAAAAGTTCTTCAAAAGAAAATCTTTCTTTGGCTTTTCCCACTTTTTCAAAAGAACTGGGAAAATGGATTTCCCAAAGCGCCCGGTTTATGTCCAGAAGTTTTTGTTCCGCGATTATTTTTTCCGGCAGAGTCTCGGGCAGTTTTCCGTTGGAGCTGGCGAGTATAAATTTCAGGTTGGAACGGAGCCATCTTGATGAAAGCCCTTTTGCTTCAGAATAAATCGGAATTATTCTGCCCGTATGGGTAAGTTTGTTGCTGTTTATGGTTTCAATATCGTCGGCTTGCGAGTATGTTTTTTCGTAAATAGGATTTGAAAGATACGCTTCGTTGTTGCCGACAACAACTTTGCCGGAGATAAAAACAGGATCGTCTTTTTTTAAAATTTTAGATAGATAGGGCTGGCCGAACCAGGTTGATTTTATTGCCCCGGTTTTATCTTCAATAATCGCTTCGGTTATGAACATCTTTCTTTTCCATGTTCTGGTTGTTTTGATTTCCAAAATTCTCCCCTGAACCGTGCAGACCTCGTTTATTTTTACATCTGAAATTGGGATTAAATTAGAAAAGTCCTCATACCGGGAAGGGAAATAAAAAAGCAGGTCAAGGACGGTTTTGATACCGAGCGTTCTCAATCTTTTTCGCATAACCGGCCCGACCCGCGGAATATTTTCAATTGGAGTGGAAAAATCCATAACAGCGGAAATTCATATTCGCGGAACATAATAAATTTTCTCCGAAAACTTAAATGTTCCTATAACTATTGTGGCGGAACATAAAAAATTGCTCTTGCAATTTTAACATTCCTACCACGTTTAAATTCGCAAAGAGAATTTATTACATGGTGTCCCCAGAAGGAATCGAACCCTCATCAATGGCTCCGCAAGCCATTACTCTATCCGTTGAGCTATGGGGACTTTTCTGCGCTGGCACGATGTTTGCAAGTTAGAACCGAAAAAGTGGCTTAAATTCGCGGATATTGATAAAAGTATACAAGAATTGCGGGCTATCTTCAAGATTCGCTCTGAATGGTTTGAGGCGCCGAAGCCAAAGTCAAGTAAGGGAAAAAAGTAGTAGATTATTTGGTTGAATAAAAACTATTTTTTCTTGATATGTGGATATAGCTCAATAAACTTTTTAGGCCTCAATACATTTAGTTTATCTGTAAGATATACGAGCGTTGTTTACAGTTCTTCGGGATAAAAATAATTGATTAGTTTTTCCATCGGCGTAAGATTGTCAATTCCTTTATGGGGTTTAACGGTATTGTAGTAATTAACGAAACGGATTAGCTTTTGTTTCCTGTGAACCCTGCTTTTAATCTGTCTTCTTGTGCCACATATCCATTATAGTCCTAATTACTCTTTCCGCTTTGCCATTGGTCCTTTATTGAAATACTTGTCAAACATTTCCCGACGTTGAATAGGTGTCAGGCGAATCCGTTTATGTATTATCATATTGTTTGCACTTTATCCCAAAAAGGATAAAAGTGTAAACAACGTTAGGAATTCTTACAAATTAATCATAACAAATTTTATGCAAACGATACAACGTTCACAGATACTCTTTGTCGGTGTTGATGTCCACAAAGACACTCACACCGCCGTAGGTCTTTCTCCATTCGGAGAAAAGATATTTGAGATAAAGATTGGCAATGATGGTTGCCGTCTTTGCATAAATATCGGCGATCAATTTGCTCGTTCTGTGTATTATGGGCGATATAAAATTATTCCTATTCGCACTGAAATAATAAAATTTTGCGAGACCATTGGCTTTGATTATATGGGCGCAATTATTTGGCAAAAAGCAACTTTTTCTCTATAAATAATTGGCCTCCCTTTGTGTAATATTCAAGTATTATTAAATTGTTTTCCTTACAAGTATTTACAGGAGACACTATATTATCAAATTCGGAATAAAGATTTTTTTCGAGTTTTTTGTTGCCGTCTTTTAAAACTAAAACGAAAAAATTCATCCTTTTTATATCTTATTTTTTAATTATTCTTGAAAAAAGAGAATAGTAGCAATATTTTTTCATCTCTTTTCTTAAAACTGAAAACAAGTTTTGGCTGAGGCAGTCCTTTTTCAGCTCAAAAATATTAATATTCTCATCATTGATAATTGCTATGTCTGCTGGATGGGCATTACCAAAAATAAACTAGTTGTAAATTTCTGAATTCCCGAGGCGATTTTTAGGGAAATTAGCCATAATATTATCGAACTGCCCATATAAATGACTATTTTCGTTTTTTAGTTCCAAAAGTATAAAAGCATCGAGATCGCTTTCTGAAGAAAATGATAATTTTTTGGATAGTTTATTTCTATTTGCTAAAAAACCCGTATTAACTTCTTGAGCTTTAAAATCCAAGGAATAGTTGTCGCTTTTTATTTTGCTTTTCTCGCCAATTTTTTCTATGGTTTCTAAAATAAAACGTCCTTCTTGTTTAACAAGACTTATTGAATGGATATGCTTATTCTGTTGGATTAGATTGATAATATAATAAGCCAATTCTATATTTCCATCCCTAATGCCATTTAAATATAAATCGGTTTCATCTATTATTCTAAATCGGGTAGGATTAATTTTAATGCGATAGTAATATTTTTGATTTGGATAAATTATATTTTTATCATAAAATAAAACTTTTTCAACTTTAAATGGCTTATAAATATTTTGCGATTTGTAATTAAATTGTGAGATAAAAATAAGATTGCCAATCTCAATATTAGCAAGCCAATTAGAATTAGTAGCTCCGTAAATGCCGTTTTCAATACATTCATTAGCGAATTTGACAGTTGTAAGAATATAATATCTCATGCCATTATACTAGCAAGAGATATTATATTAGTCTAGTGAAATAAACTATGAAAAAAATCTTAAATCAACAATTTATTAAAAATAACGAAAATCTTTTTATTCTTTATGATAAATTTTCTTTTTGGGATTTTTTTAAAATTCTAAGAAGGAACAATTATGAATCAAAACAAGCTTTAAATTTCATTTTTTCAAAATGTTCTTTAAGTGCCATTGTATTTCAAGAATGTATTATAAATAATAAATATAAAAAATTAGGCTAAAAATTTTATTTAGAAAAAGCTTATTCAAAGTAGCATCTTGAACAACCCGGAAAAACTTTATTTATTAAGGTTACCGATATTTGCAAAGCTGAAATAGAAAATGTTACCGAAGAAGATTGTATAAATTTTATATACAATTTAGTGATAAATAGAACTTTTGACGGTTATCAGTCAGAAATTTAAACAATTTACGGACAGCTTGAAAAAATTCTTGTAGTTAAAATAGAATCCGCTCCCGATGAATAGGATAGAGGGTATAATGTTGATTATTTTATTAAAATTCGCGAAAAATATATCGGTCTTCAAATAAAACATGCGGGTTTTGAATATATTACGCAAATAATTAACGAGAGAGAATAGCAGAAAAAAACGCACGAAAAATTTACCGCAAAATATGGAGGAAAGGTATTTTATATTATTTCAATAACCGAAGGGAAAAACAAGATAATCCATAATCCTGAAGTAATTGAGGAAATAAAAAAAGAGATTGAAAGATTAAAATAGTCGCTGCTATAACTTCATTGGCGCTGCTTTGTCTGATGGTTGTCCTATCTTGTCCTCGTGTCCTTATCTCGTCTTATCTTCTTTTTTGTCAGTAGGCGTGGCTAAGAAATTTGCAATTGCATAATACACAACAAATAAATATTTGTGAAAGATTGACAATAAATTTGTGTTTTCTATAATGAAATATAATTTGCAGTTTATAAAATAAAAATTAGGATAAATAGTCCATTATCATATTGTATTTATTTTTTGGACCGGGTCATAATAAATTAAAAAATAAATAGTAAAAAGCAAAATATATGACAAAAAATATTTTCGGCGGCAATCTCAAAAAAGTTTTCTCGGCTGGCTTAACCGCAATGTTCATCCTTAGCGGTTTTTTTATTGCCGCTTCGCCTGCGTTGGCGGCGCACACGGCGACGGTAAGTGTTAATAGGGCATTGGTAAAAGGAGGAAGTACAAATATTTATACTTTTTCAATCACTAACAATGGGGCGGACTCTATATATCTTCTAAAAATAAATGCCCCAACAGGTTTTACCATAGCCGATAATCTATCTTGTCCGGCAGATACGGATGCAACCTTTGATTGGTCAAACACTTCCAATAGTTCGGATGCGACATGTCAAACAAGTATAACTGTTAGCAACTCTAATTTAGTTGCCAGCGGAGAAACTATTTCAATGAGTATAACGGCTATTGCGCCAATCCCTGGAAGTGATACCAATTATAATTGGATTATTTATACAGAAGATAGAAACGGTGATTCTTCAACGAATGGTTTAGCTCAAACCATAGTTGACAATACTCTTCCTGTAATTCAATCAATTACCACTAAAGACGCCAATGGCGACGGAAAGGTTGAGACAGCCGCGATTCTTTTTAGTGAACCGGTTTTAGATTCCTCGTTTTCAGTTAATGGTTTTACTTTAGGCGGGGCAACTGCAACAAGCATTGAAACTGGAACAGCCGATGACAATACTTTTGACATAGTTGTTGCAACAGGCGTGGCTGGGACAGAAGCCAAAGATGTTACTTACGCGCAAGGAGCGGGTTCTGATTTGGTTGGCAATTTTTTGGCAAATGTTGCAACAGGAACAATTGTTGAAATTGATGGCGCGGCGCCAATGTTGATGTTCGCTAAAACAGTGGCGACTGATAAAATTGAAGTTACTTTCAGCGAGGATTTGAATGGAAACACTGTCACTAATGCGGATTTTTCAATGGCAGGGTATATGTTTTCCACAGACGCTTCTGAATTAAACGGAGTTGTGACACTAACAACAGCAACGGCTTTTGGCGCGGGCGATAAACCGGCAATAACCTATAACACGACTGTTTCAAACGGCGTAGAAGATTTAGTAGGCATCCAAGCTTTGGCCGCTGGCCCTGTTGTTCCAACTGACGGCGTCAAGCCAAATATAGTTTCAAGCAAAACTTTGACCGCAACCACGATTGAAGTTACTTTTACCGAAGCGATGAGCGCGGTTGATAAAGGTGATTTTAATGTAGCCATCAATACAATTGATAGCGTAACTTTTGTTGCTCCCGCAACAACAGCAATACTTAACCTGTATACTGCCATTGGCACTGGCGACACGCCGCAGGTAAGCACGATTGCTTCGCCGGTCAATACAAAAGATAACGCAACCGTACCAAATATAATTACTGGCGATTCTATCTCAACACCGACAGACGGCATCGCGCCTACTATAACTGCCACCGCCCCGGCAACCAACGCTTTCATTAATACTCAAGAAGTAAGCTATACTTTGAGTGAAGCGGTGGCAGCCGGTAGCGGAAAGATTACTTTTATGAGAACCGGCGGCTCAGAAGATGCAACCGTCCATACTTGTGTATTGCAAGGAACAGCTTTGAACGTCGGAGTTCACACTAATTTGATATTGACAACGGGCGGTGATGCTTGCGAAGATTGGGTTAATCCATTAGTCAGTAGCGCGATTTATACCGTAACCTTTAACGCCAGTGACTCTGTCGGCAACTCCGCTACAATGGTTACTAATACTGGCGTGACATATGATGTTATACTTCCAAATCTTACTACGGTGCATATAGCGTCAAATAATGCCAGTAATAACACGCTCGCAAAAGTTGGAGACACAATTATTCTTACATTTGTTGCCAGTGAAAATTTGGCTTCCAAGCCAACTGTTAATATCGCGACTCATTTGATTGATGCTGGAAATGTTGTTCAGGGAACTGACGCCCAGAATTGGACAGCAACTTATATTATGACTGGTAGCGATGCTGAGGGAGCGGTTCCTTTTACAATTGATTTTACCGATTTTGCGGCAAACCAAGGATCGTCAGTCATGGCCGTAAAGGATTCAAGTTCGGTAACTTTTGATAAGACAGCGCCGACCGTTCCGACCGCGGTTACTTTCACCGCAATTGGCGGCATAGTAGTTGCAAATACGGTAAATACTACAAATACTAATTTTACGGGTGGAGCAACCATTATTGCCGGGGAAGCGACAGGCGGTTACGCGGAATTATTAATCAGTGGCAATCCATTCTCAACTCCGATTAAAGATAATACAATAGCAGACCAAGATACTTTAGTTTTTTTTGATGCTGGGCTAACAAGCAATACGGCTGTCCAAACCCAAATTACAGCTGGCGGGGTTTTGAGCGCGCGATTATATGATGCCGCTGGCAATTACATTGACAACGAAGTAGCGAATCCAATCATTATTGCTGATTATATAATACCAACATTTGCCTCCGTTTCCTTAGGCGCCGACGAATATGTAAACGCATCCGAGGCAACCGCCGGAGTTAATATTGCCATCATTACAACTGGAGTAGAGAATGGGCGGACTGTTTCTTGTACTATTACAAGCACAATCGGCAATGTCGGACCTGTTACTGGAGCGATTACTGATAATGCGGTGATTATCGCTTCTGGCGCGCTTAATGGTTTGGCTGATGGAAATATTACCGCAACTTGTTCTGTCTCTGATACCACTGGCAATCCGGCTGTTAACGGAACTGATATCGCAGAAAAAGATGTGGTTGCGCCAACTGCTCCTGTGATTGCCCATATTGCCGTCGATGAGAAAATTAACATCGCGGAAAAAGCGGCAATTGTAGTTGTGGGCACAGCCGAATCTGGCAGTATAATTAATGTATCTTTAAGCGATGCTATTCATACTGTCAGTAATTCTGGCGTAGCCACTGGCGGCGCTTACTCAATTACAATAGATGGCACAACTCTTACTGATGGCACTATTACTCCTTCCGTAATTGCCACTGACGCGGCAGGAAATGTAAGCGGCGCTGACACAGATCCAACAGCTGCGCAAGATACTGCGTTGCCCACCATTATATCAATCACTTCCAATGCTACTGGAGTGGGTTGGTTGAAAGTAGGAAATTCTATTATTTTCACTTTGACTCCCGGTTCCGCTGAAGTTGGCGCTTCAGTTGTTGGTTCTTACAACGGCGTTGTTCTTTTTTGGAATACAGCAAATGGAGGAGGGACATATACCGCAACCTACACTATTGCTGAAGGCAATGCCCACCAGACTTCTCCTTTGCAAATTTCTGGCGTAGTTATTACTGATGCAGTGGGAAATCCGAGCGCGGCTGGAAGTGGAATAGATATTCAAAAAACTATTGACGCTGATACACCAAGCGCGCCAACAACAGTTACCCTTCTTGACCCTATAAATAATGCGAATAAAACAGCAGCAACTCTTCATATTACCGGCGAAGCGGGAACTACTTACAACTATTCTATTGACGATGCAACCCCAGGATCACCGATTG
>Ga0209212_1005220_pt1 | contig 15620 bp, 13 predicted proteins | sample RifGroC2_FD_183996 | JGI IMG/M metagenome (GOLD analysis project Ga0209212, IMG submission 183996) | Groundwater microbial communities from Rifle, Colorado, USA - Groundwater C2 (SPAdes) (version 2) | ecosystem: Environmental > Aquatic > Deep subsurface > Groundwater | place: Rifle, Colorado... | reverse complement strand
CGGGGAGTACAGGGGCGGGATCATTGCGCCATACGGCGGCCCGTACCGCGTAGCCGGCCGTAGTTAATTTCAAGCAGAGCGGCCGTCCGATAAACCCGGTAGCGCCTGTTATCAATATTTTCATTTTGCAGACCAAAGAACTTGTTTGATCGCTGTCCAGGTCCGGGCAGGCTGTCCTACGCTTTTCGCCAGAGATTCCGGTTTACGTAATCGGTATACGAGTGAATGATCCGCAGAACCTTATTTGCAACATTGGGCACGTTATAGTCAGCTGGAATTTTCAGTGCGGCCATGCCGCCGACTGACGCAGCGGTTGAAATCTCTATCCCCTGCTGTACCCTGTCCAGCTCCAGGCCGGTCATTATAACAGAGGCTTCCTCCATCCCCTCCGGGCGCTCATGCGCCTCGCGGATATTCAGAGCGGGGAAGTTAAGTATCGAGGATTCCTCCGTTATAGTTCCGCTGTCAGAAAGCACGGCAAAGGCGTTTTTCTGGAGGCAGACGTAGTCAAAAAAGCCAAGCGGCTTAAGGAGTTCCACGTTTTTGTGGAAGCTCATCTTTTTGGTTTCGAACCTTTTCCTGGTCCTAGGGTGGGCAGACACTATAACCCTTTTGTGATAATCCCTGGCCAGCATATTTAGGATAGCGCCCAATTTGGTCAGGTTCTCGTCGGAGTCCACGTTCTCTTCCCGGTGGGCGCTGACCACAAAGAAGTCTTTCCGTTTTAGTTTTAACCTAGAGAGCACCTTTGAAGCATTGATTCCCATGGAATAGTGGGTTAAAACCTCAAACATCGGGCTGCCAGTTTTTATTATCCTGTCGGCGGGCAGACCCTCACGCAGCAGGTATTCGCGGGCGATAGCGCTGTACGGCATATTTATATCGCTGATATGGTCCACTATCTTGCGGTTTATCTCTTCCGGAACCCGCTGGTCAAAGCAGCGGTTGCCCGCTTCCATATGAAACACGGGGATCTTTCTGCGCTTTGCGGGCAGCGCGGCCAGGCAGCTGTTGGTGTCGCCCAATATCAGTACGGCTTCAGGCTTCTCTTTCTCCAGCACAAAGTCAAATTTCTCTATTACCCGGGCTATTGTCTCTGCCGGGTTCTTACCGGCAGCGGCAAGGAAATGGTCCGGTTTTTTGATCTCTAAATCCTCAAAAAAGACTTCGTTAAGTTCGTAATCAAAGTTCTGACCAGTATGTACCAGCACGTGGTCAGTCCCCGCCTCCAGGGCCGCCAGCACCCGGGAAAGCCTTATTATCTCCGGGCGTGTGCCGACTACAGTCATAACTTTCATCTTTTTCATTGTTTATACCGTTTCCTGGTAAGTATCCGGATTAGCCGGGTCAAAAATCTCGTTACTCCAGAACATAGTAAGCAGTTCGGAGTCGCCGGTGTTAGTAATATTATGGGTATGCATGGACGGCATGTCTATGTACGCAGGGTTATCCCCGTCAACAAAGAACTCATGGGTTTCCTTAGAATAAAGCTTCCGCACACGCACACAGGCTTTGCCCTTTATCACAAGAAAGCGCTCAAATTTAAGCGTATGGTAATGGTTTCCCCTCGTTATGCCGGGCTTGGTGGACGAGATAAAAGTCTGTCCGGCGTTATTACTTTTACAGGCCTCAAACAGATATCCGCGGGCATCCTTCCGTAATTCCACTCGCACGGGCGTTTTAGCGGGGAACAGGTAGGAGCGGTAGGTATTAAAAAGCTCGATGTCGTTCTTCTCTCGAAGGTCAGGGATAATGTGGCCGGCGTAAGACTCCGCCATAATCCGTAGCTTGGCCAGAAGATGGCTTACCAGAATTTTATGCCCGGGCAGCACAAGTTCCCCATCTATCGGCATATTAATAACGGCAAAGATTTCCCTGGCTACTCGCTGCGCGTGCAGCAGCTCAACCTCCGCATCATTGATAATTTGGGGTTCCTGTCCATTGGCAAGCTGAAAGCAGAAAGTGGACACCGCGGAGTTGTAAAAAGGTTTCCCCGACTCGCCGAACACATTAGGCAGGACCAGGTTGGTGAATACTGTTTTGTTTTTAGCGGCCCAGGCCTTTATAAGCCCGGCGCACTCCTTTTTGGATTCGCCATAAGGGGTGTTGCGGTAGATGTGGGTGGAAGAGGAAAAGATTATATTCGGCCGGGTTCCGGCATTGTCACAGGCTTTCAAAAGCTGCTCGGTAATTGCAATATTCGTGGCAGCCACCTCTGCGTCGTCGCCTCTGTTCATGCCGGCCAGGTGCACTATTACGTCGCAGGACCCCGCGAATTTTGACAGCAATTCTTTTGAGGCGAATTCTGGCTTGTCCGCCCCATGGACAGCAATTCCCTTCTGCCCGTGCAGAAAGCAGCGCAAATGCCAGCCGATCAGGCCGTCTATACCGGTTATGCCTACTTTCATTATCAAAAGTTCAGTTCAACTCCGCCGCAACTTCCGGCAGTTTCAGCAGCATTTCTTTTACTTCTTTCACGTTCAACTGCTGCGTGTTGTGGGAAGTATAATCTGAGAGGCTGGCTTCTTTCTTGTCTCCCTCGGTAAAATACTTATCATAGTTAAGGTCCCGGTCGTCCATCTTAACGCGGAAGTAATTCCCCATATCGTCAGAGCGCCGCAGCTCCTCAATGGTAGCCAGGGTCTCGTATATCTTTTCCCCGTGGCGGATGCCTATGGTTTTTACAGGAACATCAGATTTAAAGAGTTCCTTCAACGCCGTGGCCAGGTCCGCCACCGTGCAGGCCGGGGATTTCTTTATGAATATGTCCCCTTGCTTGGCATTGGAAAAAGCGAACAGGACAAGTTTTATGGCCTCGGGAAGGGGTAGCAGGAACCTGGTCATGGCGGCTTCTGTAACAGTTATCGGTTTCTTATCCTTGATTTGCTTAATAAACAGCGGGACCACAGACCCTCTGGAGCACAACACATTGCCGTACCTGACGCAACTTATAACAGTGTCTTTGCCCTGCTGGCCGCGCGCCGCCGCCTGAGCGACCTTCTCCATAAGGGCCTTGGTCATTCCCATGGCGTTTATGGGATACACCGCCTTGTCCGTACCCAGACAGACAACACTGTTTACCTTGTGGGCAATGGCGGATTCTATAACGTTCTGGCTGCCCATGATGTTGGTCATTACCGCCTGGGTAGGGAAAAACTCGCAGGAAGGAACTTGTTTAAGCGCCGCCGCATGAAAAACCATATCAACGCCCTTCATAACCTGATCTATGCTGGCCCTGTCACGCACGTCCCCTATATAAAATTTGACATCGGGGTTGTTAAGGCGGGTCCGCATCTGGTCCTGCTTAAGTTCATCCCGGCTGAAGATGCGTACTTCTTTAAAATCCAGGCCGATTATGGTTCTTAGCAGTTCATTCCCGAAAGAGCCTGTCCCCCCGGTAATAAGTATGGTTTTGCCTTTAATATTAGTCATAAGAAATCCCCTAGGAACCACCGGCCTAATTATACTTTTTAGGCAGTTCCATTAGCCACCGCTCCAAACTGTCCATGAGCTTGGCTCGGTTAAAGTTGGCCTGACAGAATTTAAACCCTTTCCCCCCCATCTTTTCCAGATTCCCCGCAGGCATGTTCCTGAGGGTCAAGACGGCCCTGGCTAAGGCCTCCGCATCGCCTGCAGGGCAGGAAATACCTGCCCCGGCCTCTTCTATAAGCTTTGCTCCCTCCCCATTAAGGGAAGCAATCACCGGCTTACCGCAGGCCAGATAAGACTGTATTTTTCCCGGCACAGTCAGGGCGAAGGCCGGATCTTGCCGGAGGGAAACCAACAGCGTATCCGCCTTTGAAAAGACAGTGACAACGACTTCAGGGGAGTGCCTCCCCAGCATATGAAATGAACGTTCAATGTGTCGTTTTTTAATTTCTTCCTGCACCCACGCTGACATCCGTCCGTCACCGATTATTAGCCAGTGTATATCTGAATTTTCTTGCAGTATTTCTGCGGCTTTCAAGATGGTGTCAAAACTCTGCGCTGCGCCCACATTCCCTGCGAACACTATTTTAAACCCTTCTGGTAGTGGACCTATGTCTGGAGGGAGATTGCCTGAAGGCTTATCCCAGTATACATCCTCCGCCCAATTGGGGAAATAACGGACGTTTTCCGGAGAATATCCCAGAGAGCTTACCTGTTGCAAAAATCCCTTTGATGAAATAAGTATCCTGTCGCAGTTTTTGTAGATAAAACGTACAAGGCGGCGGACAACGCCCAGAGCAAAAGGTGAAGAAACTGCCCCCGTGGCATGAAGGCTTTCCGGCCAAAGGTCAAGCATCCAGAAAAGGATCGGGGCCTTTTTAATCTTTTTCAACACTATAGCAGGGAGGCATACTGTTATAGGCGAGGGTTCAAAGATAAGTATTGCATCGTATTTATCAGCGCAATAAAAAGGTCCGAGTAAGGAGGCAAAAAAAGCAAAAGACAAGTAATTAAGGGCTAACCTGAAGCCTTTCGACTTACCGCGAGGCACCAGCGGCACACGCAAGACTTTTATCCCTTTATAATACTCTTCCCTACTGAAAAAGAGTCCGTACCCTTTAAAAAACTGCCCATCGGGATAATTCGGCAGCCCGGTAAGGACCGAAACAGTATGGCCTTTGTCCTTAAGGGCAAGGGCCAAGTCATTTATTCTAAAGTTTTCGGGCCAAAAATATTGAGTTACGATTAAGATATTCATTATCTGGAAGCCGGATGCCCGCTTTAGCGTTCTTGACCACTCTAAAAAAGTACCCCGCGAGGGTCCTTCATTAAATCCAGCTCTGATATCCCCGCATTTGAATTATATTTGTTTAACCCTTGACAAACCCGCCGGGGACCATCACTTAGCCACACTGTTAATATAAGCAAAAGTTGCATCGGCGCATTTGCGCCAGGAATATTTTTTTGCGCGCCCATATCCATCCCAAGCGATCTTATCACGCAATTCCGGGTCAGCTATGGCACTATGCATTGCAGTCTCAATTTCTGCCGGTATTTCAGGATCAAAATACAGGCCGGCAGGGCCTAACACTTCCGGCATCGGGCCCTTGTTGGAGCAGACAACAGGTGTGCCGGAGGCCATGGCCTCAAGAAGGATATTAGGCAGATTCTCGCAACTGGATGCAAAAAGGAACAAATCAGCGTTCCGGTACTCCGTGTGAAGTTCAGAGAAGAAGAGATTGCCGGAATAATGAAGGAATTCCCCATTGGGGTCCACCTCCCCGATTAAACTTTTAAACTTTGAGAAATAGCCCGGGCGGGCTGGGCCGATAAAGGTCATATCCACAGGCACCCCTGCTTTATGCACGGCAGCCACCGCGATGGCCACCTCGACCTGGTGTTTGTAGTTATCAATTATTGAAACATATGTAACCCGGAATGGATTTGCGGCAGAGTAGGAACCAATAGTCCGCGCTTTTCGCGGCTCGCTAAAGAAGCGGTCTTCAATGCCGTGAGGAATAACAGCATGTTTGTCGCTGCCCCCCGCAATGATAGGCAGGAGGGTATCTTTTGCGTAGTTAGTTAAAAATATTACGCCATCAGCGCGGCGCATGGAGCGGGTCTGAACTTTGCGCAAAACGGACATTTTAATGCGGAAAGGACTTAAAAGAGGATAATAAGCAACATCCTTTACAGAGAAAGGCAACAAGTTCTGCGACATAGTAACAACAGGCACGGAACAAGTAGCGGGGGTGGTGCCGCCAGGCGAAAAGAGAACATTGCAAGAATGCTTTAAAATCTCTTTAGGCAACATAGCCTGCTGCCATGCAACCCTGGCAGGCAAGGGGAGGTCCAGCAATCTAGAATGCACTTTCTCTAGCCAGGCCTTCTCCGGCAATTGTGTTAGGGTCTGCCTCCCACCCCATACAATAATCCGACTAAAATGATTCCGTTCAGGCGCGGCATGAGACAACAACTGCCCCAGGTGGGTTAATCCCCCGCCGGCCCGGATATTTGACGCATCAATTCCGATTATCATTATGTGGCAACTGATTTAAAGTAACAAGAATTAAACCACTATATTCTAAAATCGTAATAACCCTTATACTTTGGGTAGTTAGTTTTGCATTTTTGGCAGACAGCTGCAGAATCGGATAAGACCAGCTTTTCTCCACATTTCGGACATGCCAGAATTTTCTGCAAATCAATTTTCCTGCGGGGACGGAGCCAGAAATATATCACTGCCGTTGCAATACGCCAAATCAGGGAGCGATGCTGCTCTTTTGAAACACCCTCAGGGATATCCTTAACAAAACTATTTGGGGTGCCTTTTACCTCATAATTAATATTACCACGCCACCGATAAATTGTTAATAGCGCTATAGCATCCAAGTGATGCAAATCCCACCAGTTCTTATTCATGTCATGTTTTACGTCAAAGTAGTTATTATCCAGGGTGTCATCCCATCTAGGCTTAAAGCATATATAAAGCTTATCGTTAATAACCGTGCACCTGGAAACATGATAAGTATGAGGAATGGCATACTCATAAAAAGAATTAGGTGTTTCTATATACCCCGCTGAAGAGATTCTCTGGATTTCATCCAGGGAGGCTTTCGGGTTGTATAAATGCTCCAGCACATGAGAGAGAATGGAATAGTCGAAGGCCTGGTCTTTAAATGGAAGATGTTCTAAATTAGCCCAAACAAAGGGCCGGTCTATGCTTAACTTATCCGCGCGCTCTTTATCCGCATCTATTGCATCGCAGGCGATATCAGCTCTAGGATTCGGCATGCCCCCACTGCCGAGGTCAATGACCAAGTCAGAGCATTTGATTTGAGGATGGTTTATCCTGCGATATCCGGTATTAACCCGGTTTATCAACTTCACGATTCTTTTAACCATAAGATATTTGTTAAATACTACTTTAAAGCCTCGACAAACAAGGTTTCTTCCGAACGATTATCTAATATATTCAAGTCAGGGACTTCTCCAGATTGGAATGCTCGTTTTGCAATATTCGAGAATCCAGCCTCCCGCAATAATCCAGAAATAATCTCAAAATCGTACATATATTTGTGGCGGGCCATATAACTGTCAAGATCATTTACAAAGAAATAGTTTTCAAGCATTTTCTCCTTTTGCCCGGAGTTGTACATGGAAACAGCATGAGCGAGATCAGGGACACAAATCCGGATTGCACCACCGTACCGCAGAACGCGAAAAGATTCCTTTAATAATCTGGCAGCATCTTGCCTGAATAAATGCTCCAAGAAATGCGATGAGTAGACATAATCCACGCTTCCATCTTCAAACGGTATGCCATAACTCAAATCATGATGCAGAAACTCGTTTTCAGCAAGTATGCGACAATACTCCTGCAAAGAGTAATATCTATTAGCTCCCGTGAAGCGGTACAGGAACCTATGAATAGAAAGCGGCCATGAAGCGATCAAAGCATTCAGACTGCCATCAATATTTATCCATCCCTTGCAAACAGCTAATCCTGCGCCCAGATTCAGCTTAACGATTTGACCAGGCTTAACCGGAAATCTGCGGTTTCGCTTTAAATAACAGATTGCCCCGGTTGACGATTCAATAATATTTCTTGCGAGTTTCATATCAGGCCTGCGTAACGATTCCTTTATTTTGCATCGAGAGTACATTTTCCACAACCATCTCCATTCGCGAAACGACGTCATGCCTGTCCTTGATTACCCGCTCATATCCGGCACGCGCCACTTTTGTGCGCGCATCCTCATTCTGCAGGTAATAGCGGACCTTCTCCACCAGTTCTTCACGTGTGCGGAAAAAGTCTGCCTCGATTCCTTCTTTAAACATCCCAGCAAGATCATCACTATACTCCGAAAGCAATAAAGTGCCAGTTGCGGGGATCTCAAAGCACCTCCGTGTATATGTATCGCTGTTTAATTTAGATAAGAAGCACAGAGCCATTTTAGCCCCGCATAAAGCCTTATTGTAATCCAAATCCCAAACCAGGCGGATCGGGGACAGGTGCTTGAGTTCGCTTGAGTGTTGAAGTACCGGGTCCCAATCATATCCCGGCCCAAAAAGCTTTAGTTTCACTCCCCGCCGCACCAGTTCAGCCATCAGTTCCAAGCGCCCATCATTCTCATAATGCCCGACAAAAACCACATCAGATGCAAATTCGGCAGAATCATCTTCCCCAAGTTTTGTGGGGGAATGCTGCCACGGGATATACCAAGAGCGCAGCAATTCGCATCTTTGCGCCCCTGCGAACTTATACCGTGAAAGATTTGCATGCCGATACGCATACATTAAGTCATATTCCGGAATCGCGTGGAGGAAATGCCGCCATAGCCACCATGGATGGTTTTCGCCAAAAGGGTCGTCATTGTTATACCCGACAAAAACAACAGAAGGAGCCATCCGCTTAATCTCCCTAAGCGTTTTGGATTTAATATGTGTCCCACGGTATATAAACACAGCCGCAGGGCGCACCCGTATGACTGTTGCGGTGAAGTCAGCATTTATTGCGCTGATACGCGGCCCTGCGATAAATTTGTTCTGTAATTTAAGCCAGAACAATTCAAGAGTTCTCAATAACGGTGACAGCGCCTTCGGCTTAAAGTATTGATGCCATGAAAACCTTTCCACTTCATTTCCCAATCGGACAAAAGCCTGTGCCGCCACTTCTTCATGCAAGGCGGAATGCCAGTCACCTGCAACCAATATCCTCACTCGGACGCTCCTCGGTAGAGATTCCCTATTGTCGGAGTATACCCACACCTCTTTTTAATCAACTTAATTATGCTTTCCACACGGGCGGAACCAAGCAGCAACAAAGCGAAGAAATATCCGTAAAAATACTTACTACGCCAAAGCCCGAGTTTCGACAACTGATACGCATACCGCACAAACTCGCTGATGTTCCGACCAGCCTGGATTGCCAGTATTGGGTAAGAATAATTTCCGATATCATTTAGTATGCTACGATAAATTCGTATTCCGCGCTGATTCTCCACGTATTGAGCTATGGCAAACATGCCACGCACAAAGTAGACGGAAGACTCCTGGGTTTGCGCTTTCGGAGTAAAAAGCCCCTTTTCCTTTTCACTATTACCAAAGTCAGGGACACCCCCGTTACGATATAGCACCAGGATTTCCGGCAGAGAAACGCCATTCATATCATTGAGGATATTAGCGACAAGATACAATTGGTACAACAGCGTACCATCAAATTTGTCAGTAGCGTATTTAAGAGACTCTGTGCGGTGTAAAACTAGGCCTGAAATCACCACGGACCGCCTGTAGAAAGTTGAAATCGTTCTGGGGCCCGCCGGGAAAAAGGTCTCTTTAGGGAAATACCTAAAAGTTTGGGCAATATTTTCCGGGGCCCCGTCAAAGGACGCGTAACTGCGCAGCACTACCCCGATATTCTTGTGACGTGCCAGAGCCGAAGCCACGGTTCCCAGTGCGCCGGGGCGCATCAAGTCGTCATTCCCCATAAAGAAACAGTATTCTCCGGAGGCCTTCTCTATCAGGTTCCGTATATTGGCGTCATAGCCCAAATTGCCGGTATTTTCAAAGTAATTTATTTTTCCGGGGAACCGCTCAGAGAAAACAGCCACAGCTTCACGAATAGCATCCCTTTGCGGAGAGTTGTCCTCACAAATCACAACTTCATAATTCGCGTAATCCTGAGAGAGCACCGAATCAAGCAATTGCGGAAGGACTTCCACACGATTATAGGCAGGAATGCAAACAGAAATCCGAAAAGAATTTTTACGCATTAAATTATCCAAGAAAAAGCGAGCGTACTGCTAACCAACACAACATCTTCGGCAGGATTATCAACTCAATAAATAAGAATCATATTTCGATTCAGACACCTTTCGCCCAGACTATAATCCAGACTTTTCTCCTGGCCAAGCACATTTCTAATATCCTCAACCGAACAGTGAGATTTGGAAAAAGCAAAGTCCACAGATTCCCCATTATGTTCAAGGATAATAATTCGACTATTACTTACCCTCGCACGGTTAACAATAGAAACAAGGGTTACCATAGGCAAACCGCATGAAACCAACTCATGACAAAAAACAGTAGTGTAATTAATGGGATTATCCGTTCTCAAAAATGCCTCGGGGGTCATATACCGACAGTTAGGTAGCGGAGACACCCCCCCATTTTCAGACACCCAGTCAGAATTCCCGGCAATGTGCACATTCTCCTTCCCACCAAAATACTTCACAACTTTTCTAAACGCATCGGTATGTATCGTCTGGTGATACTGATTATCCCGCGCATTACGAAAAGGTTTAGGAACGAATGCGTTAAGAGATACCGGTCGCCGGAAGTAACGATCAGTAACCTTACGCTCATCGGCATAAATCACAATATCAACATTTCGTGAGACTATCCCCCAGATTTTTTTAATCAAACCAGAAAAGATTCGCACAACAGGGCCATATTTCACCCTTTGGATAAAATTCAGGTAGAGAAACCAAAATTTATCAAAAGAGAACATATTAGAGGTCCAGACAAGAACTGTCTCATATCGAGACTTCAAAAAGACATCACTGGAAATTTCCGAATAATCACCTCTCACATAATAAAAAGGCACTTGGTCAAGAAGTTTTTTAAGTTCATAAAAAGAACTTTCATTTCGAAGGTAGCCTGAGCCAAAAGCAGCTGTAAACGCAGTCTGATCATACATCCGCTCAGAACCAGTAAGCAGACTTACATAGTAACTGTCCAGATTGCCAAAATTCTTTCCGACAAATTGCATTAACAATCCACTATTAATTTTCGAGCAATTAATCCCATATTTATCTCGAAACGCAACAGCATCAAAATCCAGATTCTTCCAAAGCCACTCTTCATCCCTCTCAAACTCATCAGATTTACAACTACCATGGACATAGCCCTTCGGATGTCGATCAAACTTGTTAAGAAATTCCTTTGCCTTTCCATTAAACCTCACGCACAACATCCTTTCAAGAAAATCAACCCGATCTCTTGACGCACGTATTGTTTGGCAGGTGCTATAGAGATGAAATAATTGTGCAGCACTCAAATCCGTTGCCACTATCCGCTTTACTCTTGCGCCAGCATTAAGAAGTTCCGCCAGCACATGCAAAAAATGATTATTGCCTATCCCGAAATAAACAGCGTCACGGACCGAATGCATCCGCGCCACACGATTACAGAATACATCGTTACTAAAAAAGTAATAAGCGCCTAGGTTCTGCGATGTCAATGAATGCAGTGAGAAGTAGGCATCATTTTCATCATTTACTGCGAAACCGGTCAGCTTAGATATCATATTCATTCCTGATTTAGTGGGAGGGAGTCTTCCAACACACCAACTAAATTGAGAGTCTCTCTCAACCTAATCTCCCAGGTATGCCGCTTCCTAGCTACATCGAAAGCAGTAGCCGAAATCTTTTCTCGACTCGCTATATTGCGTAAATAATAGCCAATTTTACAGATAGCCTCCTCAGTACTTGAGTAGCAAGCAAGCTCCTTGTCTTCAGAAAAGACTCCAAGCAAATCTCTGCTTCTGTGTGTTAAGTATAGGGCCCCAGACATGGTCGCATCAAAATCACGTAGTTTTAGGGTAAAAATATCATTATTATATGCAACAGTCCCAACACCGAGGATAATCTTTGATCGTCCAAACACTTCGGAAATCTTTTCTGGGCCAATATATCCATTTGCCCAGCCGTTCCCATACGCTTCCACACGAATACCGCTCTCCATCAATTTGCGGATAATTACCCCACGTGTCCCATAATTATTACCGACAAAACTCACATCAATATCTTTATTTTTTGCCGGCTTAAACAAATCCGGATCACTTGCCATTGGCCAGAATATTGCAGGGCAACCTGCAAGCAAATAACGGATACAACAATCCGAACAGGTCGTTAAAACGAGATCAAGCCCCGAAACAAGCCCGACAAGCCCTCTAGGCGCTTTTCCTTCCCACAGCACAGGGAGACGGTCATCCATTGAAATGCCTACTGTAACTATGCCTCGGCCCTGAACTTGCCTTAAGGCCTCCACTGAAATATGACTGGCCCACATTTGACCGATTAGAACATCGATTCTCCCCCCATTGCGATAAATGGCATCAATTTGTGCCAAGAGTTGGAAACTATTTGCCTCTTTAACGAGCGGATCAAGTTTTTTCGAGTTGGGCTCAAGCCCATAGTCGCCATGCTGATTCTTAAATTCAAAGAGATTCCCAAATTTTTTCAACCCCTGAACGAAACCGGAGTAATCCTGCTCCATATTTGTTCCGACCAGAAAAATGTTTAGCTTTCCTTTGGGCGTTGGATTGACAATAACATTGCGTGCGGACAATCGCTCTCTCATACATGCCAACACTTTCACCCTATCATACGCTACTCCAGCTCTAATCGCTTCCTGTTCGTAATGCTGCGCAAGAAAGTTTGAAGATTTAGTTGTTAAGGCAGCCTTAATCCGTGCATTAATCTCATAAATTAGCCGATTTTTCTTTAAGGTTTGCTTAATATCCATATTGACATTCACTACAATGGCAGATTATTCACAGGCAGCGACTCTCTTGATATTATGAACACAAGTGAGATAAGCAAAACCGGAATCGAAAGAATACTATTCACAAAACCTGTAAATGACATCCAAAATGTGGTAACCATAATGCCAGGCAATAGAGTTGCATAAACGAATTTAAAGCGCGGACGCTGTTTAAATCTCCAAAACAATCCGAATACTGCGCCATAAACAGACATGAAAGGAATCCCAAGATATCCAAAATTCGCATACAACTCGCCAGGCATCGTAACGGCATCTTGAGTTGATTCAGGAGATCCCATTGCACGTGTAATGTCTGCCACTCCGTACCATAGAGGCTTAGACGGATACAGCGATCTCGGTACTGGCAAGAGCAACATATCAACAAACGTTTTCCCCTTGAGATATTCAGCACTACCTGGAAAGGATTGGATTATCCAAGTCAATCCAATAAGCCCCTCCCCATGCAAAAACCTTTTTGCTTCAAACAGGACAGCATCGTTAAAACTAATATTGCTTTTCTGAACCTCTGATGATCTATAATTGCGTACTGCCCCATATCCAGAAAAGAAAACAAGAGCCAAAAACACAAATAAGAATGTCTTTACAGTAATTTTAGAAAGAGTTTTCAAATGCACTTCGGATTCAGCCCCATGATAACTTTCCTTAATTCTAAATATCTCAACCATCAAGAGCATGAAAAAATATAACAGCAATGACCCGCGCAGAAATGTACTAGAAGCAGAAATTAGCCCAATAACCGGGAAAATTATCCCCCACAACACACCATGCTTATACCTTTTCCGATAATAAAACAGTACTCCCACCAGCATCGAGAAAAAAGTCCGCATAATTGGAGCAAGCAAAAAAACCATTGTCTCTATTTGGGTATCATAGACAAGTTTTTGCCCATAGATTCGCATAAACTTGTATTCCAGATATGACAAAAATGAACCATGCGATTGGATGGAAAACATGATTGATGCCAAATAAATACCCCCGCTTAGCGCCATCATCCAATAAACCCGGGTGGCATTAAGCTTCCAAGAGCCAAGCACCGATTCTTTATGTCCGCTTTTTCGGGCGACAGCAGCTCCAAGTATTCTGCCGACCCCAAAATATCCAAACCCAAAGAAACACACTGAAGCAATGAATACGATTACTGACCGCAAGAAGTCTCCCGCTTGGAAATAGGGGATATACACCGCCCAATATGTAGCAGCCCGATATTCCTCAAATCCTATATACAAGATAGCCGGAATAAGAATATCCAACAAAAAGAGCATAAGAAACAAAGTCCAAGGAGAAATCAACTCCTTGGTTCTTATAAAAGTACGGATCAAATAAACGACGATAGCGGATGCCAATAAAGACAAAAAGAATACGCTAACTATTTCTGACATATAAATCCGATAAGAATATCACACAACCAGTGGCACATTTTGAGTTTAAAAAGACATCAGTCCCCTAGTGAAGTCGCTAGCGTAGCGACACGATGATCTGACCCTTGAGTCGTAGAGAGCAGCAGCATCCATGCAAGGTATGTTGCCGAAAATAAAACTGCGGCACCAACGACACCAGGAACCCCAAACAATCGTGCCCCTACGATATTCAAGAAAACACCAAAGACCGCGGTAACAAGTTTAGGAAGAGTCATAGCCCTAGTCTTCATTTGGCTCATAAAATTCAGCCCGACTGTTTCCCCCGAAGCGAACAAGCCGCCCGCAAGTATCATCCATGGCAACAAGAAAGAACTAGCTGAATACTCTTGAGCAACGAAGACGGCAAAAATGTAACGGTGTGCTAGAAAAGCCACAAGAAAAGCAATAAATGTCAGGAGAAGCGACACCTTGGTAAGCCGCAACCCCATAGACGTCACGCGAGAAATTCGACTATTATCACTTCCATCGCCAGCATGCTGAAAGAAAATCGGAGCCAATAATTGCACAGCGATTCCCGCAATAACTGATACTGGATAGTAACCTAACTGAAACAGCACAACATACATTCCGACTTCGTCCACCCCAGCGTAATGTTGCAATGCCCATCTATCAGAAGAAATCTGCATCCACGTAAACAATCCAAACGCAGAAAAAGGCCAGGAATAATCCAATATCCGACTTCGCCATTGCGACGATTCCGTGCCTAAAACAGGTCTTTGCGAAATTGCACGCTTTAAAAAAAAGCGCTGAGAAACTAGAACAAAAAGGATTGAAACTGCATAACCTAAAAGAACCGTTTCAGCACTTGCGCCAACCAACACTACAAGCAACACTGAAGCAAAAACACGCAAAAAAGCATCCATTCCACGATGCAAAGCCACAACAGAACGTTGGCGTGCAGCATTTTGTATGCCGCTTAAAACCGCATTATACCCGCTAAAAATAGAGTAGATAATTGAGATAAAATAGATAACTCCCCACTGGAACTTATTTTTCAGGAACAATATAAAAAGAAAAAAAGCAGACAACGTTATTAATCCAAAAGCAACTTGAATCAACAACTTATAAACTGACTGCGCATAATTTGCTCCCTCCCCGTGTTCGATTGCAGGGGAGTAAAATCTATTAACGCCATTGTTTAGTGGGCCGAAAATAAGTTGATTTATAAGTGTAGCTATGGTTAAAGCGAGAGCTAACTCTCCATATTCTTTCGGAGAGATCAATTCAGTAATAATTCTAACTCCAACCAGAGAACCGATAACGACGAATATATAGCCGGAAACAATCCAAAAGCCCTCTCCAGAAAGGTGCGAGAATTGTTCAAGTTTAAACCCAAAGAGATTACGCATCAAAGATTAGTTATTACAGCCGAGAATCAGAAATAGTTGATACCGTAGCAAACAATACGAACTGTGTGTTTCTTGGGCTACTTGCTTCGCCAAAACCCCTCAAAGATATACCCCAGCCTCACCCCTAGCGCCGGGCGCACGGTGCCTGCTTTGCCTGCCGCGTTCTCCAGGTCCAGGGAGGCGAGGCGGTAGTACAGCGTAAGCGCGAAGCCGCCGGGGGCGGTGTCGTACACGTTCTGCTGGTACAACAGGCCGGCGGTGAGCACCGGGGTTACGTAGAAGCTGGTGTCGCTCATGCCCAGGTCGGCCAGGGCGCTGGCGGTGAAGCGCAGGGGCTTGTGGTCGCGCACCGGGG
>Ga0209212_1005219_pt1 | contig 15624 bp, 17 predicted proteins | sample RifGroC2_FD_183996 | JGI IMG/M metagenome (GOLD analysis project Ga0209212, IMG submission 183996) | Groundwater microbial communities from Rifle, Colorado, USA - Groundwater C2 (SPAdes) (version 2) | ecosystem: Environmental > Aquatic > Deep subsurface > Groundwater | place: Rifle, Colorado... | reverse complement strand
AGACCTTGATTGTGCAGGTAGGCAACAAATGAAGTTATATTCCGATCCAGCAAGGGCTCACCGCCGGTAAATCTGATCAGTTGAATCCCTGACTTTTTAGCCTCTGTTGCAATACTTTCAAGCTGGTCGGGATTTAAAAAGGGCTGATTCTTCATGTTGGCGTAATCGCACATAAAGCAGCCGGCATTACAATTTTCGGTGGTGCGCACAAACATGGTAACCGGTGTTTCGCGTTCTATGGCGCTCATAAGGATTATATTTTAGCAAACCTAGCCATAATTAAACAGTTTTTTGATACTTTGATTACGACGATAGTTATTATTTATCCTGGCATCATAAGCGATCCGTTCGTTAGAAATACGAGCCACTGCCTGAGGACTTTCAGACAAAAAGATATCGGTTCTTTCCAGCCTACCCGTTTCGATCAGGGCTTTTAAGTTATCCGGGCTTCCATATAAATCTATATACTTATAGGAAGCATTTTTGCCTGACTTGAAGAGGTCTACGGTTAAAAGATAGAATCCCGGCGAATAGCGTTTATAGTTATCATCATAAGACCATTTAAGAATAAATAAGACCTTGTTTATTTCCGCGTCGATTCTAAAGGCCACCGGATTGTCGTTTTTATCAAATGCAAAAGTAACTTTGGCCAGGCCGGACTTTATAATCCGGCTGTAATAATCAATCTGATTATCCCTGGAGAGCATGTCTTGTTTATAAATTCTTTTCCAGGAATTCAACTCAATTTTGGAAAGATTTTCTTTGACATCAACACCGGTAAATGATTTCGTAAACAGTTGTCTTCCAAATAGCTTTTTTTGTCGATCGGCCCTACTTCCGAACCGGCTTATTACGCGTTGCCAAATGATGTCTGGGTCAAAAGATCCAGTGACGACGGGATTTGGCAACCGATCATAAATCTTAAAAGACGGATTATTTACAAAGGGGGCTAAAACCGATACAGACTTATAAACGAGCGGGAAATATAATGTTTCTGCGTCAAGCTTGGATTTTGCTGATTGTAAAAATCTATCAACATCGGCCTGTTGGATATCTTTTTTCGTAAGCAATGGAAAACCATTGAAGATACATTGCCAAATATGCAAAGACTTTCTCTCAAAAGCCGTGACAATTGAATTATCGGCATCAATAACCACAAAAATATTTTTATTTTGATATTGGATTAAACTGGCTTCGATACTGAAGGGGCTATGAAAATGAATTTGCCCATTTGCCCTGAACAATGATTCGACAAACGGACGATATTTCTTAAATTGATTTAAGGTATGTAGCAAAATCATATCCTAAAAATTGGCATTCGATTAAATTAAACCCCATTTATCTTTTAACACAAGGAATATATCTTCTGCTCCGGACGAACCGATAGCAGTTAGTGCTTCCGGTTTCTGAATTTGCCGGTTTGGGGTAATAAGCTTCAAAAAGTTTGTTCGCAACGACTCCATTACCTGTTTATCCGCCAATAATTTTTTGGCGGTGTCCTCAAAATATTCCAAAGCTTGTTTCTCTGAGTACTGGTAAAGGGATTTGGGTAAATTAGCATATTTCTCCCATCCTAAAGCTGGGTATCCCGGGTTTTCCGTTATGACCTTATTAATTAACGCAATCTGACTCAGGTTAATCGGTAAATAAAAGGCAGTTGGGACATTTAGATTTACCGCTTCCACCGAAGCCGTTTGCCCGCCGTTTGAGACAAATAATTCAGACCTAGCCATCCTTTTTAGAAAATCCGTATGGTTGGATATTCTTATCCTGTGATTTAATCCCGGATACTTTCGCAAATACTTTTGCGACTCCGAATCCGTAGAGATACTAATTGGCAATGATTTCGATATGGCAGACCCGAGTAAATTAGCCGTTAGATCTAAATAAGCGCGAGGTAATGGGGTCAAGGGATTTTTACATCCACCGATGTAAAAAGTAATTCCTTTGCGTTTAGTGATAATATTTTTTTCTAGGGCTTCGGTTATGCCATTAATTATTACAATTTTATCTTTATAATTTATCGGGATTTTAGCGCGTATCCTCGGATAATTAATCCAGAAGATTATATCGGCCAAAAAATGATCTGCGGGGATGTTAGTCCAAAACCAGGCCAGTCCGTCCAAAAAAGCCGAAGGGATATTGCCGCGCTTGGCAGCCTTAACTGCGAATTTGTTTTGAGAACTAATCACATATTTATCTCCGCTCACCGAATTCAAAACCGCCACGATTTCTTCCTCACATCGATCGTCAACTTCAATTGTTTGCAATTTACTACCTGTAATTCCGAGCATATGCTGGCTACCGCAAATGCAAACGTTAGTATTTGCCGTATGCTCTTGGAAATATTGGGCAATACTTAAAGCCTTTCCGCTAGGTCCATACCCAAACGGATTCGAAAATATAAATACCGTCTTCATAAATTTAGATTAGATTTTTTCCGGAATGGTAATGTGCTTTTTGTCTTTATTAACCAAAACCAAATTTATCAATTTATCTAAGTCAATTAGCCGGGCATTCCCCCTGCTTTTCCCCATTACGTTGCCGTCAGATCCGTAAATTGAAGAGGCATATAACGTCAACGGGGACTTAGTTTTAAAGCCGTATCTTTTGAATAAGTTCTGTCTGACCACAAAATCACCTTCTTCAAAATGATCCGAACCGGTGATACATAAATCAATTTTATAAACAGATATTCTGGGCAAGGCTAAGGGCTTATGATACAGCCAATAATTGAAGTCTCTGTATTTACCATTACTTTTTTTGCCACAGTTCTTGCAACTATGAAAGACCTGATTCTTTTTGGCGATTACTTTACTTACACCTCTGGCAGCATGGCAGTGCGGGCATACCGCTGACGAATAAATTACCGGAGCAGAAAGTATTTTCTTATTCGTGTATTGTTTTAAGGTTTGGGTAATAATTTCTGGATGGTTAATAGTTTTGAATATACAACTTTTCATTTCCTTAAATTGTTTCATTTGTGAATTCATAACCGGAATTACCTTGACCTTCGGATAGTAATGTTTTACCAACGATATATTATTGACAATAACTTTTTTCCAAAAATCGACCACCAGTCTATTTTCATCAACTGGATCATGCATGTATTGCCAAGTTGTAAATTTTGGCATGATATTAAAGGGATATAGTTTTGGATTTGGACCATCGAGCGAATCTTGCTCCCAGTCGTTGAGAAAAACATAAAAGTTAAATTGCGCGATCTTGCTCAATTTTTCCAATTCTCTGCAAAGCAAAAAGGGGTAGACAATCATTGTCGTGGCATTGCCGGCATGAAACCCGTAAGGTCTGATTCCCAAATAGATGTTTTCATTACCCTTAAGTTTTCTGGCTAATTCCTTTATACCCTGATAATAGAAGTAGGGCTTCATAGTTAGTCGGCAAACATTCGGTTGATCATGGCGCAGGCTTCTTCGAGGGTTGTAAATCTGGCATGGGAATGATAATTTAGGAAATAATCCTTGTCATGACCGTTGCCAAACAGAATAACCGGAATATTATTTTCATAGGCGATTAACACCTCCATGGCCGTCCCGATCATACTGGAATTTGCAAAGGTATCATTCACCAGTAATAGACCGCAATGCCTGATATCATATTTATCTCGAATCACAGCACTTTTAGGATCGGAGAAGGTTTCTTTTCCTTCACGACCTCGATAGGCATGCTTGGTTAAAAAGTGTTTGGAAAGTAACTTTCGGGCTTTTTCCCGCCAGGCAAGCCCTTCCTGCCTCGGGATGCCTTTCATCGGCCCGCTTAAAAATATTGTTTTTCTGGGATTTGCCATTTTAGTTTCCGCTTAAACTCGATATAAATAAACTAATTTTTTTCCTGGTCGCTGCCGCGTAGATCGTCTTAATTCTCTCATCTGCCATGTCTAAAAGTCTTTTGCCTCCCTTGGTATAAATAAAATAGTTGAGCGGGTTAGCGATAATTTTATCTTTCCGGATTTTTTGATACTCCGCTTCCGGCAAAGGCATCAAAAAACCGTGGAAGAAGTTATGGAAGAATGTTTGCCTATCTTTATTAACACAGTCAAAATAACGAGTAATTGTTATCGGAAATTTAGACCCATTAGTAATAATAGTATGCAAATAGGCAAGTATCTCCGCCGGAGTTCTATCGGTTTTACCGCCAAATTTATGAAATTTATGATTAGGTAAAATACTTAAAAGCCCCGAGATATTAACAGCATCGTCACAGGAAATGAAGGCATCCGTAAGGAATTTTTGATAGTGCAACGCTTTAATTTGGCAATTTTCCGGTGCCGACCGGCCATTCTCTATAGGAGCGGGAATATCTCCGGCCACTTGTTTAATTTCCACCTCAACACCGGCTGTTTTAGCGACAAACTTTACCAGTCTTTCAACGCTTTTATATTTTGCTTTGTTTTCGGTAGCCAAAATAATCCTTACCATAAAGCTATTTCAGTGTGTTAACCGTTCCCGAAGGCATTAGCAAAACTTTATCGGGATCCACTTGATCGACGAATGACGGATCATGAGAGACCAAAACTAAAGTTCCCGGAAAGTTTTTTAAAGCCGCTGATACCCGAGTTTGGACATCTTCCGACATAAAATTACCCGTCGGTTCGTCAATTAATAGCAGATTCGGTTTTTGCATCATGGTCCCGGCCAATTTCAGCCTTTGCCGCTCACCGTGGCTTAAGGTGCTTACATCTTGGGTATTAATCGAATTACCGTCAAATCCGAAGAAATTCAGTACGGCCATAACTCTACCCCTATTAACTTCATTCCCCAGAGTTCTGGCCACGTCAAGCAATATTCCCGCTTTGGGTAAACGGCTGGTGTCGGGGTTAAAATAACCGGTATCTACCGAAACTCCTATTTTAATTTTTCCGGAATCTGGTGGAAAATCATCTGTTTCTGTTGCTTGGGAGTGAATCATCCGCATTAAAGTGCTTTTACCCGATCCATTCGCCCCTTTCAACCACCATTTTTCGCCTCTGCGAATTTGAATTGGCCCGGTACTTCTTAAATCTACGGCAGTGAAATCACCATATTTTTTTACCACCTGATTTAAGGCAATCACATCGGTTCCGCTTTGTCTTTCGGGAGAAAAAGTGACGTCCGGTACCCGTTCTTCTCTATAAACTTGTTGGGCACCCGGCATTTGCTGAAGTTGTTCTGTAAGTTTATCCATCCGGCTGCCCAGGGCCCGGCCGACTTGAGCCATATCTGAGCTGCGGCGATATGCCTGGATTCTTCGAAAAGCTTTGTCTGTTGTCTGAAGTTGTTGCAGTTTTTCCCTAACAATTCTGGCCTCACCTTGTTCTGACTCTATTAGAGCATCTCGTTTATCCTCAAATTCCGTGATTCCGCCGGCATAAACAAAAACCCGCCCGGAATCAGTCAGCCCGACTGTGGTATGGGTGGTCTGATCGGCAAATTCCCGATTATTTGAAGCCATCACCACCGCGGCGGTAGCCATGTTTTTTAGAAAATCGCTCAGCCAAGACACCGATTCCACGTCCAAATGGCTGGTCGGTTCATCCAGAATCGCCAAATCCGGCTTAGTAAATAAGGCTCTAGCCAAGAGTAATCTTTTGAGCTGGCCGCTACTAACCTCGCTTAACCTGGTTTGCAAGTTGATATGACCCGTGGCTCTTTCGTCGACTTTTAAATCGGTAAGCAATTTACTCATTTCAGCTTCAGCGTTATAGCCGTTTAACTGTTCGTATCGGTCAATAACAGTTTGGTAATCACCAAGCACGGTTTTAAATGAATCCGGGTCTTTTCCCATTTTTTCCTCAAACTCGTGCATTCTATTTTCTAGATCAGGCAACCCTCTGGCTTGAGCTAACATATCTTTAACAGTCATGTTAAGATTTAAATCTTCAACATCCTCCATATCCTGGGGAGAATAGCCGACCCGGGTTTGGGGAAGGTGATAAACCTTGCCTTCCATCGGAGATTCAAGGGCAGCGATATTTTTCAAAAGCAATGTTTTTCCGGATCCGCTTTTACCCGCTACCGTGACCACCTCGCCTTTTCTAATATTAATGTTTAAACCGGTAAACAAGGAACCACGATAAGTAAAAGCTCCCAAGTTTTCGGTTCTGACTATTGGTTCACCAAAAGTTCTTGCGGAACCGGATTTTCTAGAATCCTTATCTTTTTCCACTGACATAGAGTGTATTTTACTACATGTCTACGACGAGATACATATTCGAATATGCGCTGTCCAGGACATCCTATACACTTCCTGATTGACTGGCATTCTTCGGACATAATCTGCTGATCTTAATCTCCAAATTAACCCCCCAGACATCAGAGAAATTGGCTACTCTCGTTTTTGGTTTGCAAACCAAAATTGCTCATTTGGAAACAGAAAATCAAGTCCTTAGGGAAAAAAACCATCAAAAACATCCGGATCGCCAAACTATAAGAAAATTCTCTACGGCGCGACTTCTTTCCAATCCATCACCGCGTCGGTGAAGGCTTGGGGGGCGTTGAGAATCAGGAAGGGATTCCAGACGAAAGCTACTCCGGGAGACGAGTTGCCGATTCCTAGATCCCTTTGGCTGCTGACCTTGCCGGTTCCGTTTAATTCAGCGTCCCCGGCCACCGAGCCGTAGATCACCAATTGCTTGTCTGTTTGAGATCCATTTGTCCCACCGCTGAAGTTCCCGTTGGCAAAGAAGGCTCCGGTTAGATTGGCGTCTGCTGAAGTCGGGCTGGCCTTAGCAATGGCATTGCCGACGCTGGGATCAACCGCGATATTTCCGGACGCGACTACGCAGACGACGCAATCCATAACGCCAGATTGATAAAGAAAGGTTGTTCCCGACATTATTTACCTAAATTGTACTACCGGGTTCATCGAAATCTCCGCTTGAAGGATCTCTATCCCCCCAGCCTTTTAATCCGGTTTGCATCAAAGAATGCCACATTGCTTGAGTTAACATGTTTGATATGAATACATTTTTATCTATCGGTTCGGAAGATGACGCATTTGCAATATTAAATAAGTTGTTCATCGTTTCAGCTACGAATTTATATACGGCTAAAATTTCAGATTTCATACCTTTAACCTCTCAATATCTGCCTCAACCATCAGTTTTACCAGTTCAGGGAATAAAGTCTTTGGTTCCCATCCCAGCTCACTTTTGGCTTTAGAGTAATCACCTCTTTGTACTTCAATTTCTGTCGGTCTCATAAATCTGGGATCAGATTTTACGTATTCCTGCCAATCTAAGCCAACATAGCCAAAAGCAAGCCGGCAAAGATCTTCAATACTGTGGGTTGTGTTTGTTGCGATAATATAATCTTCAGGTTTTTTTTGTTGAAGCATCTCCCACATCGCAATTACATATTCTTTGGCGTAACCCCAATCTCTCATAGATTTAAGATTACCTAATTTCAATTTCCCATTTTCAACTAATGGGCGTCCGTGTTCATTGAGAGGCGGATTTTTTATTCCGAGACAAATGGCAGCAGCTGCGGTTGTTACTTTCCTTGTTACAAAATGTAGTCCCCTTCTAGGACTTTCATGGTTGAATAAAATTCCACTGCATGCAAACATATCATAAGACTGTCTGTAGGTAAGCGTCATCAGGTGGGCATATAATTTGGCCACTCCATAGGGATTATTGGCAAACATTGGACTTTCTTCATCAATGACCTCTCTCTTTACTCCACCATATATCTCTCTACTTGTTGCTTGATAAAATTTAGTGTCAGGTTTATGTTTACGCAGAGCTTCTAGAATTCTCACTGTTCCGAGAGCTGTAATTTCACCCGTAGTCATTGGTTGTTTCCAGCTATCAGCCGGAACAGATTGTGCAGCAAGATTATAAACTTCGCTCGGTTGATATTTGGTAATAAGATAATCCAAGGTACTTGAATCAGCCATATCTCCATGTTCTAATATAATCTGATCAGCTAAATGTTCAATATTTTCGTGCCGTTGATGAGTTGATCTCCTTACCAGACCGACAACTTCATACCCCTTACTTAACAGAAGCTCCGCCAGATAAGAACCGTCTTGACCTGTGATTCCTGTAATTACAGCAGTTTCTTTGAGAGTCATATTAAATCAATTGACATAAACGTCTATAATCATACTACATTATTAAAATTACACAACTCAGTCATGACGAAGGAAATTGCCTTATACAGCGGTTGGGGCGTTGAAAAAGATACCAGAAATCCGGGAGACTATTTATGTCACTTGGGAGCAGTCAGTTTATTAGCCAATTACGGCATAACTGACTTAGTTGATATTCGCCATTCACATGAACCGATTACAGAACCATGGAAGCATCCCTTAATTATCGGTGGAGGAACCGTATTGCCCACAGTTTTCGAACATTGGGTAGGACCGGGGCTCAGATGTTCAAGCGATATCTACATCTTTGGTTCGGGAATGCTTAGTCCAGAAGAATTAAGGAAAAAGGGAATAGATCGGATTGATTTGGAGCCATACCGTAGATCACGGGTTATTGGGTTAAGGGGACCGCTAAGCGTGAAACATTACCAGGATTTATTTAACGTCTCTGCAACATATATTGGAGACCTTGCATTTGCTTTTGCTCAAAATAACACAATAGTGGACAAAATTGGGCCTATCACTTTTTTTTATATAGAGAACAATTATCCTTCAAGTAGAATAATGGGCACTCAAAAACATATATTTGAGGCATATCGGTACATTCTTACTTCTTCCACTGACGTACATGATGTGGATTCTAAAATTATCATGACCGATAATCACGAGCTTCCAGCAATGGCAGACATTGTACCGTACACAGGGATATCCAAATTAAACGATGCTTTCACATTGGTTGACGTCGTTGCGAAATCGTCCATCATTGTGACAGAAAGACTCCATCCTGCAATTATTGCAGCCTGTTACGGTATCCCTTTTTTGTACTTGCAAACCACCTCCAAGTCATTGGACTTACAGGGGTTACTCAATAGTTTTGGGACTAATTTCAACATGCTTTTTTATGACATGAACAGTAGATACGAAGATTTAGGTGAGAGATTTCGCTCGATTCTTCAAAATGATGAGTTTCCCCATCAATTAACAGAGGTTTCTCTTTCAATAAAAAGGCAATTAGAGAGTGCCGCAGAGCGTTTATCTCAAATCATAAAGAGTGAATCAATCTCGCTGGATTAGAGTTGAAAGAATGTGAAGCGTCAGGGGAATATTGTCTGTAGAGAGTTGATCTACTCCACATAAAACAGCTTTTTCAATATCTGAAACAGTATTGCAATCAGCAGCGTGGACGAGTTTCCTTTTTCTATGCAACAAATCAACTATTTCTTGATTGAGCATGGTTATGGGAAAGTGTCCGACATCGGCGCTTAAAAGGTCAAGATAGTTCGCTATCTGTTGATCAGCAAGTAACTGCGGCATCCAAAAAGAACGTTGAGACGCGAACATGCCGATGCGCATCTTTGGCTCTTGTTTTTTTATATAAAAAAGTGTTGGGATATGGGGTGACGTAAGTTCTACTTCAGCAATGACGTCAAAATCGTTCAGGATTCTTAAGATTTTTTTCAAAGATTTGCTATTGGTGATTTTGACTTCGATCTCCATCCGACATTTCCCGCGACAAAGTTCCACCACCTCCTCGAAAAGGGGGATTTTTTCATGAGAAAACTCCGGAGAAAACCAGGAGCCTGCATCGAGAAAGCGTATTGTTTTGAAATCTGTTTCGCAGATAAAACCGCATCCATTATCTGTTTTTCCTAAAACATAATCATGATGAACGACCAATCGATGATCTGCAGTTTCCAGAATGTCAAACTCAACAGCATCAACCCCGAGCTCTAGTGCCTTACTAAATGAAGCTAGGGTGTTTTCTGGAGCCAAATTCGAAGCTCCACGATGACCGATAACCATAGGTTTTGCTAGATTTACCATTTCAATCTCGACAAATCTTTATCCACAAACAGAACATGAAATATTTGGGTGGTCAAAGCGAATAAAAAGGCGGATTGTTCGAAGGCATTGAGTGTATGATGGAAGAATTTATTGGTAAGATTTTTAACAATTCTTTTATCAAAATATCCAGTGTGTCTAATCATTTTATCTGAGAGAAGCGAATAGAGTTCTTTTCCCTGTTTCGTTTCGCTGTTTGGTAACATCAGCATATCTGGAGAAAGATAACCCCGTTTTTTCCTGTCGATGATTTGCCTGGGCAATCTCGTCACCATCAACTTTTTGAGTCCATACTTTCCTTGCATATTGTACATCTTGAACGCATCAGGCTGAGAAAGAATAAAATCGACAAGGTCTTCATCCAAAAAGGGAAAACGTTGTTCTACGGAGTTAGCCATACTTACCCGGTCACCCTGACATGCTAGTAAATAACGGGAAAGTTTTGTTTCAATCTCAATGATCTGCGATTGCATCAACCTAGATAACTTTCTGTTATTTTCTCGTATTCGGCATGCAAACCCTTGCTTTTCATGGAGAATCGTTTTTTTAACTTCGTGGGAGAAAATATTAACGACCTGCGTAAGCTCCCGCTTTGATTCAATGCTGGAAATTCCCTCGGAAAAAATTGGGTAACCTGCTAAAATTTCATCCGCGCCTTCACCACAGAGTATGTATTTCAGTCCCTTTTCGTTGACCCTCTTAGAAAGAATGTACATCGGGATTGGAGCTAGTCGAGATAATGGCGACTCTGTATGCCAAATAGTTTTGTACAAATATTTGTAGATTTCGGTTCCGTCTCCGGTAACAGTAAAAAATGGCGTCTTCAGCATATCAATCACTAGATTCTGATAGACTGCTTCATTGAACGCCTCATTCTTAAACTGTATCCCGAACCCGAACGGTTTAATTTCTGAAAGTGCAGTTAAATACCAAGCGATGGTGCTTGAATCAAGACCGCCGCTTAAGTAAAACCCGGGAATTCCCGCCCCCTGTAATCGCCTTTTTACGGATTGTTTTAATAAAACATCCAGTTTTCCAATTTGATCTGCCAAACTCATTGTCACTTTTTTTGCTTTGGCATCAGGAAAACGCCAATATTGCTTTGATTCCAATTTATGAGTCTGAAAATCGAACGAAACAAAAGAAGCCGGTGGAACTTGATAAACATTCTGAAAGATTGAATACGGGGGCGTTACTCCATACAAAGTAAACACCTGATAAAGACCTTGAATATTTAATCTTGGTACACTCTCCGACAATGATAATATTGCCTTGATCTCCGAAGCAAACACAATTTTCCCTTCGCTTACAGAATAAAATAGCGGATTAATTCCAAAGCGATCTCTTCCTGCCAACGCAATTTTTTTGTTCCAATCATAAATAATTACCGAAAACTGTCCTTTCAACAGTGAAAAAATATTCTCGCCAAGTTCTTCGTAGAGGTGTAAAATCACTTCACAATCTGATTTTGTTTTGAACGCATGGCGCTTCTTTAATGTTTTTTTCAAGTCTTCATGGTTATAAATTTCTCCGTTACATACTAAACATACATTCCCATCTTCCGAGATAATTGGCTGCATAGCGTTTGAACCCCCCACAATTTCAAGTCTATTAAATCCAATGTAGCCATTGGGAACTTTAATAATTTTTTGCCGATCTGGTCCTCTATGACAAAGGAGGTCAAACGCCGTTTTTATATTTATAACGCTTTGAGGTCTTGAATCAGTTGAAGGTGAAAATATACCTATTAATCCGCACATAACTGATTTATTGACTACACATGTCTATTGAGGCGCTTAATAAATCTACGAATTTTTGATCCTCAATGACGGTAAAGTAGCTCCGGTTGGTTTCGTATATTCCGCCAATCTTTTTGGGAAGAACGAAGAAGAATTTCCCATCTTTATAAAGTTTATACAACTTCATTCTTTCCATGACAACTTCTTTTTTCATCCCTTTGGGAAATTCCGTCGGTAAGTGGAAACGAAGAAGAAGCTCTTGTTGACTCAACCAATCTTGCTTTTGCAATATTCCCAGTTGTACTGCCATGGCTGCTTCGAGGTTCATTCCGATTGATACGCAGTCGCCGTGGCGACGACGAAGTGAACTATAGGTTTCGATACCGTGACCAATGTTATGTCCATACAAAAGTTTCGATCGTACCTTCAGGGGTTGTTCGCACAAAAGCGCTTTAAACTTTGCCGACTCTGCAATAATGTTTCTTAGTTCTATTTCATTTGACTGTGAGAAACATTGAAGCTTATTGAATAAATCCGCACTAAATAGCATGGCTGCTTTAACAGCTTCGGCAAAACCGGAATTTAATTCTTCAGAAGGAAGTGTTTTAAGAAAACTAATAATACATACCGAGTCTTTAGCATAATGAACTGATCCGATAGAGTTTTTTACCCCGTGGAAATCAATCCCCGTTTTACCTCCTATGGCAGCATCAATCATTGAAAGCGATGTGGTAGGAAAGAAAATATGGTCAAGGTTTCGCTGATAACAGGATGAAGCAAACCCAACTAAATCGCATGCAACGCCACCTCCAATGGCAGTTGCCACATCTGGACTATACTCAATCATTTTCTTCCAAATAATTTTTAAACGACCTAAACTTTTTTCACTGCAATCAAGAGGCAATATAACAATATTCTCCACTTGACTTCGAATTAAACGGCTTACTGCGTTATATTTTGTTACGTCGAGATTTTTATCTATTACTAAGAGCATTTTTTTCTTGTTCTTTAAAGAAGACAGCTGGATGCTTTGGGGTGGATAACAAAAGTATCGAACATGAATTCCCTCTCCAATTTCTGGGGGAGTATACTCGATCGCTGTCATTTCATCTGATTGTGAATAGTTCATATTATCCAAAGTTTTCAGCATAATAACCAGCCCAGAGTGGCGTAAGATTTTTTACACCCTCTCTGTCAATTACACACAATGTAGAGTTAGTCGTCTCTTGTTTTGTAACTTCCACAAGCGCTCCGCGAGCTCGAATCCTATCCCCTTTCACGCAATCCCCCCTTGATGCAGTATGATAGATAATAAGCTCCAGTTGTTGATTATTAAGGTCGTCCGGACGGTGGAACACGGGAGTTTCAAAAGATATGTCCCCTAACTGGAGAATTGTGGGTGTATACATTGAATGCGTATCATCGGACACCGTCCCTTCAATTGTAACGTTATCTTGTATCACTTTCATTTCAAAATTCCGCAATGGGGCTTCTGTTACATCACGATAACCAAAAAACATACACATGATTCGACCGTAGTCATTAAAGAAACGAATCGACCAACCTTTTCTCCCCTCAAATAATCTTCTGTGTTTATCTTGAGAAATAATGTCGCGCATTTTGTTTGCGATATGCCTATTTTGATCTAAGGAACCCATAAATATAATATCAAGATCGTGATATTGCCGTACATTTCCCAATAATAGTGTTCCTGTTAATCCCAACGAAATCTCATTAGTATTAATGGCCAACAAGGATATGATGTTTTCTAAGTCTCTTGCAAAATTATCGGTTGGTAAGGTAAATCTTTCGAGTACTACTTCCAATGCGTGACAGGAAGGGAAATACGCAATGAAATCAGAATAGGGAAATATTTGTTTATATTTCGCAAAAATAAGGATTTGTTTCCACTTGATTTAAACAAGGATCAACTTTGTTTAAGATTTCAGCTCTTTCAGCGTAGGGAATTGATTCATATGTTCCATTGTAAAGGGTAATTTTCCTATATGGTTGTCCCAATATTCTTTTATCGCCATATTCATCTGGGGTATACAGCACTTCACCAACCAGATATCCTTGTGGATGGCTCCATCCTTCGACGTTAACCAGAAGACCATCTTTTCTTAAAAGAAATTCTGCGTCTCTAACTTTTTCGCCTATATCCGGTTCTACAGGCTGGGTAAAATAGTGGAAACGTTCGTCTTCCTGTAGTTTTTGAATGAAAGCCTCGTTGTTCCGCATTATCTTCTAGATATAATCCAGCGTAATTGTGTTTTCAACTGCTTTAAATGCCGAATTAAATTCTTCTACTGTTTCATCTGCTCTTCTATTATATAAAAGGCTTTCTAGAATCGAAGGCGGAACTGTAACAATGTCCGCTCCCAAAGAAAAAGCCTCGATAACCTGAATCGGCTCTCGAATACTCCCGACTATAATTTTTGTATCATCAAGTTGATGATTTATTAGATATGCTAACGTTGCTTCAAGAAGTCGTTGTGGCAGGATACCCTCTTGATATCTTTCCACGCTCTCCTGCGTTCTACCCCAGAATAAACTGATGTAGTTGGCCCCTTGTCCAGTATAAGTTCTAGCTGCTTCGGCCGCCATCGTTAGTTGACCGAATGACATTCCAATAGTGGCATTTGTTGGAATTCCTTTTTTCGAAAGGATAGTTATAATTTTTAGACCTTTTACATCTTTTGGGAGAATCGGCACCTTAATTACGGTATTATCAGGATGGATATGGTAATAGTACTCAGCCAAAGCAACCATCTTCTCAATCGACCAGTTACTATCAGGTAGCTCAAGAGATATGGGAACGCCAGGTCCAGTAATTTCGCACATAGCGTTGAGGTGTTCTGGAATATTCGTGATGCCTTCTTTAGAAAAGAGAATAACTTGATTAGTAGTAACTCCACCAATTAATTCTTTCCATTTTTGGATCTGCTCTAAGTTTCCGGAGTCAAGAAAATATCCTGATCTATTAAGAGGTTTTCTGAAAGTTTCTGTACTTGTTGACATAATGATTAATTTGCAGCCATAGTTTACCGAAGCATACCCAAAAAAACAATGAGTCAAGAGTGTGTAGGATCCGGATCTCTACGGCGCCACCTCTTTCCAATCCGTCACCGCGTCGGTGAAGGCTTGGGGAGTGTTGAGGATGAGGAAGGAGTTCCAGATGAAAGCCACTCCTGGGATGGCGTTGCCCACCCCCAAATCTCTTTGGCTGCTGACCTTGCCGGCGCCGTTTAATTCAGCGTCCCCGGCCACCGAGCCGTAGATCACCAATTGCTTGTCGTTTTGGGCTCCGGTAGTGCCATTTTTGAAATCGTCTTTGACTAACATACGTGCTGGCAAAAGACATTATGATCATAGCTTGAGAGAACTCACTAGTCTTAATGTATACTTCCAGGTGATATCAAGGCTATAATAGCCTTGATATGCATATGAAAGAGCAAGAAGAAGTGAGGAGCGTGATTCCAAAAAATAAAACATTCATAGGAGTGGCTTGGCCGTATGTGAACGGTGAACTCCATATTGGCCATCTTGCCGGCTACCTTCTGCCTGCAGACATTTTTGCACGATACTCCAGATTAATTGGGAATGATGTACTTATGGTTTCCGGTTCCGACTGTTTTGGAACCCCCATAACAGTGGAGGCAGATAAAAGAGGTTTGACCCCCAAGGAAATAGAAGATGAATATCACAAAAAAGATGTTAACCTTTTTAAAGATGTTCTAGGTTTAACTCATGATATTTACACGAAAACAGATACAGAAAATCATATTAAGGTTGTCCAAGATTTCTTTGTTGAGCTTGTTAATAAAGGGTATATTTATGTGGATACTATACAGCAATACTATTCACCTCAAGAGAAAAAGTTTTTGCCTGACCGTTATGTAGAAGGCACTTGTAAAAATTGTAGATACAGCGAGGCAAGAAGTGATCAGTG
>Ga0209212_1005217_pt1 | contig 15629 bp, 14 predicted proteins | sample RifGroC2_FD_183996 | JGI IMG/M metagenome (GOLD analysis project Ga0209212, IMG submission 183996) | Groundwater microbial communities from Rifle, Colorado, USA - Groundwater C2 (SPAdes) (version 2) | ecosystem: Environmental > Aquatic > Deep subsurface > Groundwater | place: Rifle, Colorado... | reverse complement strand
CCGGCCTTCCGGAGGCGTTCTGCGAGTGATGGTGGCATAGATTTGAGTATATAACCAAATATGGCTATTTAACAACCTTTTTAAGCCTGAAACGGGCTAACGGCGCGTTTCAGGGGGCATTTTATGAGTCGTGAGAATTGCTCAAATCATGCCCGATTATTGGTACTCGCTTTAGGGCTTCCGGGGGACTTATCCATTCATTTTTTGCCGCGGCGCTGCCTAATCGCCAGTTTCAGTCTGCTTTCTTCTCCTTGGTCGTCCAGAAGCCCTCGAAGATGTAGCCCACTTTGAAGCCCAGTGCCGGTTTAAGCGTGCCGGCGCCGCCTCCCACTTCGTCTAAATCGATATCGCTAAGCCTGTAATAAATATCAAAGGTAAATCCCGTCGGAGTAGCGGAATATTCTTCGGTTGCATAAAGCAGCCCTGCAGAAATAATTGGGGCGACAAAGAACGTGGTGTCTGATAATCCGAAGTCGGCGACGGCGGAGGCCGTAAAGCGCAAAGGCTTTCCCTGTACTTTCGGGGCTATGTATTCCATGCCGGCAAGAAGTTCCCAAAGATAGAAAGTGTTGCGGCCCGTGCTCGGGTTGTCTACCTTGATGCTCTGGAACTGCAGGCCGCCGGTCTTGGCGAACGTTTCATGCCCGACGGCCCTAAAGCCGAAGCCCCAGGGGTTAACGCTCAGGGTGTCGCCGTTTCTTGGTAAATACAAATCCTGCCCGGTGGGCAGGATAAAATAATATTCGTTAGCGGAAACCCATTTATACACGGGCTTGGCTTCTGCAGCGTTCGCCTGGGACAGCCCGGCCGACAACAGAACGAACAACATTAATACGTATCTATTCCCCATACTCCCCCAGTTGCTTATTTTTTTGTAAAGACGATCTTTATTTTACCGCCTGAAGCGGCCGCACGGTACGGCCTGGTGCCGGCGTTGATATAATTCGCGAAGGCTTTTGCAGTGGCGGCCGCGGTCTGCTTGGGCTTTAACACTATTGGGATATTCCAGCCCCCGACGTGGTCAATTGTGCCATCGGGGCGCATATAACGGAATATTGAAAGCCATATATCGCAAGTTCCCTCTATCCCGGCTGCCGGTATGTGCCCGGTGGCTATGCCGGAGACCTCCACGCTGCCAGGAATGCCGCCGACGGTCACTTTACCGGCGGTGACTTTAATCTTTTGCGTTTTATCGTATGACCTGGCGTCCAAAGTGGCGCCTTTTGCGAGTTCCACCTCGGGGTTATAGCTCCCGGTTTTTCTTTTCATATTCTCCCTTGCCCCCAAATAGCACTTTAATTTTTAATGGACTGATTGCAATATGGGTGTGTTAAATCGCAATTCTCTGCTTCGCCGCCACCACCTTCACGCTTTCTTTTGATATGGTCATACGACACGGATTTGCCTGGATCCAGGTATCCATTGCAAATAGAACACTTTACAGCACCTTCGAGTGCTTTCCGAATAAACGTTTCACTCTTCACATCATCAGAAAAGTTTGCACTTGCAGACGCCGGCTGCCCTGCAAGAATCTTTCCGCTTATACCGCTAAGCGTTACTATTTCATCGTTTGTTATTTCGGCTGCTGTTTCCGCACGTTCTATAAGATTGCCGAGGAACTGAGCGTATTTCTCAACACGATGCTTGCTGCCATATCCCTGTAATATTGTGGCAATCGTTGCTTTGTGGTCAATCAATGCTTTTTCAAGAATAGTCCGTCTGGCCGCGAACTTGGAAAAGAATGTCGGATCGTTATTTAGCAATTTCTCCTTGAGTAAAAGCGCAGTCCCCATAAACATCGGCGTTTGGTGTTGCCCAGAGGGGCCATAGAAATATACTGCCGGATGTAAACCAAGGCTGCCTTGATCATTCCCTGTAATCCGACTCGCCAACTCCTGAATTCGATTTAACGTTTCCAGAGTGCCGGTGCCATCTAAATCGTCGTCCTGGTCAGAAATAGTTTCCGGATTACCCTGTTGATTCCTTGAGGCAATCAGACTAAAGTCTACTAATGTCTTTAGGGCTATTCTTACTCCCTTAGCACCGCCAAGTGGTAAATCCAAGGTCTTAATTGGGGTGGTATATTCAGGATCAAATATAAGTTTATGGATTACTTTAGATACTGCCTCAATCTTTACAGATGTTTCCGCTGAGAATGCTGACCAATATTTATGCCCCGTTGCCGCACGTATAATCGCACGTGCACCGATTGATATTGGCTTTCTCCTCGTTTTAAGCAGCATTTCTTCAATATCATCAAGAGGCGTCCCTTCGGTGTTTATTTTAAAGAACGAGGCTTCTGCTTTTTCCGCATTCCCATTCACCCATTGAATCGGAAGTGCTCGGGAAATAACAGCACTCAATTTTATTTTATCCTCGTTCCTTAATTCTGGCTGCGCCAATTGCGTCTGCACATGCTGAAAACTTCCTATTCTTTCATTAATTAATTTACGTGTCTTTTCTGCTACCCTCTTCTGACTTTCAGAGATATTCCGGGTAAAGAATGCGTTGGAAATCGGACCATCACCGTAATCATCATGGACCCAGGCACGTAAAACACTTAACCGATGGCCGCCATCTATGACGAAAATATTTATAGGAGACTTCCAGAGAATAACTGACGGAATTAAATCCCCACTAACAAAGCATTCAAGAAGAGAGGTGACTTGGGCTGGAGTCCAATGATTTGTTTCTCTCTGAAAGTCAGGCTTCCTAAGGTTGGGGCCCAATAACGCATTAGGAGCAAAATCCCTAAGTGAGATCGTTGAAACCGATTCGAACCCTTGGTTTGATTCATTTTGAGAAGCGAAGTCTTCTCGGAGAATCATTGCGTCGAGATTAACAAATTCTTTTTGGTTACTCATTTAGATTCCCCCTTGTTCTGCCGATATCGAGGTAAGACTTGGCAGCGTGGCCCTGGCTGCCGGTTCCAGCCGCGCGGTTAAAAGATAATCGACAAGACCTTCCTCGATGCTCAACACAATGCCACGGCCATCAGTTGTTTTCTGGTTCTGCATGGCTTTCAAAGCTTTTTGGAAGACCTGGCGGCGCTTTGATTTATATTTATGCCAGGGCGCGGCCGGCAGCGCTAGATCTTTAACTAGCTCGCCCAGGGATTTTGAATATACCTCACCATCCAGGCTGAACAGTATGGGCTCAAGATGCAATCTTATCAGGAATCCAAGCTCGCTTTGAATATGGGCGAGCTGCTTGGGGCGGCTGACTGCGCGCCGGCCAAGAAGCTGCGAGCTGAGCTGTGTGGAAAACTCGACTTTTAAGATGGTTTCCATCTGCCCGTGTTTCATCCCTTCCGCTAGTTCGACACTGTGTAGAAGCGAAAAGCCGCGGTTAATGGCGTTCTTGAAACCCACAGCTTGCAGGTCCAGGTAATACGCCATATTTTTCAGGTTCCAGACTTTATTTGTGAGCTGGACCAGATCGCGGCCACCGAAATTGGTGCGGCCAAGTAGCCGGGCCAGCTCGCGGATCGAGACCAGGCAGAAACAGACAACGGCTTTTGAATCAGAGTAGGTGTGATAAGGACAGCCCTGCTGCGCCCAAATGTTTTCAATGGCCGCTAGAATGCGGCCGTGCTCGACCGTGGGGATCCCCAATTCTTCACCTTTGGGTTTGGCGCGGCCGCGGATCATGGGAATAACGGTAACTTCTCCGTCCGCGGTACGGAACTTGGCCTGAACGGTATCGGACTTGGCTTTATTAGTGGACAGCGTAAAGAAATTTGAGCTCATAAAAGTAGCCCAAGGAATTGTCTCTTTGCTGTAAGGCGTAGCCATCTCTTTTTTTTCAGCCTCCCCGCCCATGGGCAAGGGGACCAGGTTGGAGAATAGCGCTGCCTGGCTGTCTTCAAAATAGGTCTTCAACTTTTCAGGGATAGCAGGGACCGGATGGTTGCCTTTTGCGACCTCCTGGGCTTTGAGCCTGCTTTTTAAAAGGGTGGTCAGATACTTCCGCGGGTCGCGGATTGTTTTGTTGTGCATCTGGCACTTTAACTCGCCGAACTCTTCGGCGACTATGTTCTCCCCTAAAATCCGGACCGCTTTTTCCCAAAAAGCCCGGCTTTTAGTGTCGCCAGTAAGCCGGATAATTTCTTCGATTATGTAGCTTTCCATAGTTTTCCCACCCTGAATCCGAGAAATCGTTCGCAACGATTCTAATCGTTTAATTCTAGAAGATTCTTAACGTTACTCTAAGGCCCTGTTTTTCATTGAGAGGCATTTATCCCGAAGCCCATAGCTTTGCCCTGTTTTTTATCCCGAAGCCCATAGCTTTTATCCTGAAGCCCACGGCTTTTGCTCTTTTTTATCCCGAAGCCCATACCACGGTCACCCATATTTCATGGATTGTTGATAACTTTTCTCTGCTATCCACACTGCCGGCGCCTATTTAACCGCCGCGTCCCGGCCCCTGGGAGGCCGCAGGAGGCGGGGAAACCCGGCAAGCAGCCCTACTCCTCCAAAAGCCGGATTTAAGCGAAAGAAGGCTTAATCCTTGTACTTCTTGAACCCCTCTATTAATTGCCGGAAAGAGGTTGGTTTGTATTTATTAAAACTTTCCTGGTCCACAAAAACAAAGTCGTATTCCACATCCTTTTGAATCCGGTTGATGTCTTCGCACCACTGCCGCAGCCGCGCCATTTTAAGCGGGACATCCAGATCCTCCAACCCTTTGGTTTCCACGATAACCATCCGTTTGGCGGAAAGCTTAACCATGAAATCCGGGTAGTAGTTGGAAATATCGCCATCGGCTTTTACATAGTCCAGTTTAAAATGGACAGCCATATAATTCTTGGCGTAGGAGATTATGTCATCACAACCTTCCAGGAAGGCGGCGAATTGAAGCTCCAACGGACTATCACCGATAATGCGGTTGAAGATGCTTTTCTTTGGAACAAGATAGCCCTGTTCTTTAGCTACAAAGGGCCGGGTCTGGCGCAATTTAATGGTGTCCCGGATCTCCGCGTCGCCTTTGTTCCGGACGGTCAAATCATTGATCGCTTTTTTAAAGGTTTCAAACAGGGTCTTAGTGGCGACCAGTTCCGACAAATTGCGTAAAGTGTTCGGGTCTTCCAGGACTACAGGGTGGGCGAACAATTCTTCTTGTATGAATGCCTTGAGCTTGGCGTACAGGACATCGTAGCCGCTTACCAGGCGCAGCTCTTTCATAATGCTCTGTGTGAAATAACCGATCACGCTGCGGTAATCAGCGATGCCGGCAGTATCGAGAATAGTTGTATGAGTGATATCGCCGGTGGTGATATCTTTAAAGACGATCTCCCGCTGTTCTTCTTTGCTGAATTCCAGATAGGCGAGTTTCTGGTGCCCCATGGCGGCGATGTTCAGATCGCCCAGGCTTTTGTATTCCCGGTAGACGCGGGGCGTAAGCACGGGGATTTCAATATCCAGCGACGAGATATCTTTCTTGGTGTTTTCCTTATCAACTTCTATGACCAGGGGAGCCTTCGGCGCCGTACCTTTACCCATTGCTTTGCGGTCCAGGATTACGCCTTCGGCCTGGATGGATTCCACAAATTCCATAAAAGCATTAGTGCCGACCACGCTGACAAGTTCTTCCACATCGCCGGAGTACATTTTGCGCAGGCCGCGGCCGAGCGTTTGCTCGGGGAGGATATTGCTCTTGGCGGCGTAGGCGCGCAGGCCCACGATGGTGGTGACGTTGCGGACGTCCCAACCTTCTTTTAACATCATCACGGAAACAATAGCCTTGTATGGGCTGGCCATACTGTCGATTTCGTTGGCCTGCTTACGGATTTTATCCAATTCTTCTTTATCCTTGCCGGAGGCGGATTCGGAAATATCGCCGTTGTTCTTGGTGTGAATAACGAGCACCGCATCTTTTAAATCCGGGTAGTGTCCCTCTAAATACTCGGCGACATCGTCACAATTGCGGGTGTCGTCGGTCATTACGAACAGGATGGCCTTCTTGCCCATCTTCTCGTGTTCGGCGTATGCTTTGCGCCATTCAATAACGCCCAGGTCGATATAGTCGGTATATTTTTCCGTGTATTTTGCGCTCTGGCGCTCCTGCAATTTCGCGCGACTGGGCGCATCGGGCAGAACCGGATGTTTAACAACGTTCTGTGAGATGGCCTCCACTAGAGGGTAATCGGCTATGGTCTGCACGAAAATGGAGCCATTGTCATGCTTTGGGGTGGCTGTGGTATCCACCTGCATAGAAAGGGCCGAGCCCTTCTGCTTTAAGCGGTTATGGATATCCTCAATGGCTTTAAACCAGGCCATGCGCGGGTCGTGAATATGGTGGGCCTCGTCGTTGAGTACCATCAGCTCGTCTATGTCGCGCACGATCATGCCGAGGTCTACCTTGGAATCTGTGGTGGCGCCGGTGGGGCGCTTGCCCAGGAAATAATCCCGCATATCTTCGTCGTCAGCCGAGGCCGGGATATCGTCGCCGGAATAAACGCGGTGAATATTGGTAAGGAAGATATTGCCGGTGGGGCGGGTGATGCGGACCTCGTCCTGCAGGTGAAGGGTGAGCTGGAAGTCGTCGCGCCAATTGCGGCCGTCGAAGCCGTTGTCGGGGAGTACGGGGTCTTCATGGAAAATGCGGAGGCCCTGGAAATCGCGGTAGACGCGGTCCAGGACGATGATGTTGGGCGTGATAACAAGGAAGTTGCGCGCCAGTTCGGATTCCGGTTCGTAGAGCTTGTGGTAAAAACTCCAGGCCAGGGCCAGGCTGAGGACTTTTGTCTTGCCGCTGCCGGTGGCCATCTTTATCACGAAGCGGCGCCAGGTCTCGTCGAACATGCCGCCGGCGACAAGGCCGCTGGAATCAAAGCGCATTAAGTCGTGCTTGTCTTTTACGCCGACAACGTCGTAAAGGTAGACAAGCGTTTCTAACGCCTCGCGCTGGGCGAAGTAATATTGGAAGTCCTGCATTGTGCCATCCGCTTTAGGCAGCAGGTGGGGTGTGTTGAACCACCAATTGAGCAGGCTGCGGCTGGTGCCGGCAGCGCCGACATAGCCGCTGTCGCGGAACTCTTTTACTTTGCGGCGTAATTCAGCTACGAGCGGCGGCATGAGTTTTTCCATGCTGCTATCGCGCAGCGCTTCATCAGCCGGGAACCAGCGGATGCCGGGATCAAGAATTGCGTGCGGGGATGTAGGGAAGTCTTTATGCAGCGCCATTAGTTCTTCCCCCCCGCTTTCCCTATGCCGGCTTCAATGATAGTCATGGTATCGTTACCAAAGATATCCACAACTTTAACCGCTATTTTATTCCGGCCAGGCGCGCATTCGTGAAACACGCTCTTTAATTCCAGCGTCCGGTCCTTTTTTGTGCGGAAGCTCTGCCACTCGTTCTCGAAGATGAAGTCGCCGGACCAGCGCTCTTCCCATTCGCCGGTATCCTCGTTCTTGACCCGGATGATCTCTTTTTTGCTTTCAAAGTTGAAGTCCACGGACCAGTAATCTATCCAGTCGGTCCAGGTCTTGGTGAGCACTTCGCGAGTGACAATGCCGTCTTTATCTTTGCTCACTTTCACTATCTGGCCTTTCTCTACGACGATGCGGCTGCCCTTATGTTTAAGTTCGGCCTCGGCGTTGGCAATTGAGTCCTGCGAGTAGAACACAGAAAAGTCCGTGAGCTCGACCGCGACGGTGTTCTTTTTTATATGCGGCTTAACTTCGATGAAAGAGACATCGTGAAAGACTACCTGGTTCTTTTCCACGGCGCGCTTATCGAAGACGTCGGCCGGGATATACTTGGGAGAGATATCAATGCCCTTGGCGCGGGCCTCGTCTAGCACGTTAGGGAAGAGGCCCATTTCGAATTCAAAACCAAGGATGTCCACCTTGGTGATGTGTTTCTTACGGCATTCAAGGATGATCTCTTCTACAAACAGGCGTGTTACCGGAAGATTCACGGGGCCGACGGCAACCAGGCGGCCGGCGCGCTTACCGTGGAAGCTGGCGAAGCCGGTGGTCTTTTCAGCGCGGTAAGCCCGAAGAATCAGATCGAGAAAGGCGGCTTCTTTTGCCGCCAACTGCTTCTGCTGCTCTACTTCGCGAAGGTTAGGATTTACGCCGATGTAGTGTTGGCGCTCATACTTGCCCAAGTTTAGGATTTCGAAGGCGCGGTAGTCTTTGCCGTCCAACTTGAGCTCGCGCTGTACGCCGATTAGGCGTTTCCGAGTGGTATGAATACCAAATTTACCCAGATCACTGGCGATCCATCTGCGCCCTAATCTTTCCGCCACTGCCGCGGTAGTGCCAGAGCCACAGAAGAAATCGGCAACAAGATCCCCTTCATTGGTGGATGCTGTGATAATACGTTCCAACAACGCTTCCGGCTTTTGGGTTGCATAACCAAGCCGTTCAATTGCTTGTGGATTAATGGGTGGGATAGAGTCCCAAAGTGACTGAATCGGACGACCCTCCCACTCATCCAAGTATTGTTTTCGCTGAATCCGCTGAGTTTTTAGTTTCGGGAAAACCAATTTTCCTTCCGATTCCCACCGTTTCATTGTGTCAAGTGAGCAAGACCATCCCGTTCTTGGTGGCTGGTAGCCCTTATACTCATAAATTAACGTCGGGCTGTATGATGGGCTGACAATTGGGCTCAAACGGTATCGCCGTCCCTTTTCATCAGAGTATTTAAACCGCTCTTCAACATAATCCTCAGCGCCTTCCTTGGTTACTGGGGGAGCAAAGATGTATTTATCCGTCTTCGAGTAGAACAAAATAGAGTCCGTCACAACGCCAAACTGTTTAGACTGCGCCAGTACGCCAGATCTACGTTTCCAGATTATTTCATTGATTAATCTTTCTTTGCCAAACACTTCATCACAAGCCAGGCGGACATGTGAGTTCGCGCGCCAATCACAATGCACATAAATACTGCCGTCCTCAGCGAGCAAGTCCCGCATCAGGATGAGGCGCTCGTATATCATGGAGATAAAAGAATCCGCGCCCTTCCCCCAAGTGTCGCGGTAGGCAATTTCTTCTAGGATATTGGGCTTCTTAGTAAAAATGTCGTGGCCAATCTCGATATCCATCGAGAAATCCGCGCCCACGTCGAACGGCGGATCGATGTAAATCAATTTCAGACCACCCTGCTTCTCGATTACTTCGCGCAGGGGGCCGTTCTTAAGACTTGAGAGGATCAGTTTGTTATCCCCCCAGATAAGTTTATTGGTCCAGCCCTTGAGCTGGCGGCCGCGACCGTCCAGGCTGAAAAGTAGTTCTTGGTCTTTACGCTTGGTGTCCTCAGGCTTCTCGGCGCGGGGTTCGTCCACCTGCTCGATAACCTGGAAAGGTAGGACGCTGTTGCAGACTTCGCCGGTCTTGCCGTTCCAAACGAGCTCGACCTCGCGCTTATCCTCGAAGAGTAAGAAACGGTATTTATCCGGCAGGGGCTTGCCCGCCGCTATAAAGCGGGCGATCTCCTGCTGTTCGGGTTCAGTTAGTTTTGCCATAGAAGATTCTTGACTGAAACGCTTCCGCCCGGATATACGGATGGCCGTATATCCGTATATATGGATATCTAGCGCGAGCTGTGCTTATAAAGAACACTGTGCTCTTTTTTGCTTTTATAGTCTTCGAGCAGGGTGGTCAGGGCCAGGGCGACGATATCGCTTTTGTCTATGGTCTTGCGGGCTTTCTTGAGTTCGTAGTAAACGTCGGCCAGCTTTTCGGCGACGTCCACCGGCAAAGAGAAGAGCAGCTTCTTCTTGCGGGCAGTTACGGGAGCTTTATGCGAAAAGAACGTGTTTACCCCCCCGCCCACGGTGGGCGCCGGTTCCGCTTTGCCTTTGCCGATCAGTGAGACTCTTTTCATATTAACTCCTTGGCGACTGCTTTATACGCTTCCGCGCCTGACGCCGCGGGCATAAGCTGGATAAGAGCCTTGCCGGCAGTGACCGCGTCTGGGAATTTTATTGTACGTGGGATAACGGTCTTGAAGATGTTCTTGTAAAGGTTGTGCGCTTCCGTTAAAACCTCGTTGGCGTGAAGCGTGCCTTTGCTGAACATGGTTACCAGATACTTGCAGTGGATCTTCGGGTTGGTGTTCTTCTTGACCAGGTCGACCAGGTCATTGTGTTTCTGCAGGGCCCGGAGCGCCAGGTATTCCGCCTGAACGGGCACGAGGACCATATCGGAGGCGGTCAGGGCGTTAATGGTGAGATTGCCGAGCGCGGGCGGACAATCGATGATGATGAAGTCGTAATGCGGCAGTTTCTGGATGGCGTGTTTTAGCTTGAATTCCCTGGACAAGGTCGTCTGCAGCTCGACCTCGAAGGCCGAAAGGTCTATATTCGAAGGGATTATAGAGACCTTATCGATGGAGGTCGCCTGTGTAACCAGTGAGAGCGGCTTGTCGTTGACCAGCGAGGTATAGACGTTCTCTTGGAACGAATCCGGGTTGAGGCCGGTTGAGATAGTGAGGCTGGCCTGCGGGTCAAGGTCTATTAAAAGAACGCTTTTCTTAAGGATGGCCAAGGAAGCTGCGAGGTTCAGGGCGGTGGTGGTCTTACCAACGCCGCCTTTATGATTTGAGATCGAGATTATCAAGGTGCCCCCTTTGCAATATATCCGTATATCCATATATACGGATATCTAAATATACCGAATGTTCCAGTTTACTGTCAAGAAGAAGCTGTTGGCCCATATGGTTAGGGATCAAAACCTCTTCTTGAATTCCGCGCAGGCGTCCTCGGGGGAGACGTTTAAGTAGATCTCGGTGGTGGCTAAGTGATCGTGCCCCATGAACATCTGTAAGTAGCGGGTGCTGAGGCCCTTCTTAACGCAGGCGGCCGCGAAGGTGTGGCGCAGGACGTGGGGGGAAACCTTCTGGGTGATGCCGGCGCGGTTGGAGACCCGGCGGACGATCTTCTGTATGCCGCGGGAAGTGTAGCCGAAGGTGTCATTAAGGGAAAAGTAATTGGACAGGACGGTAAAGGCCCTTTCAGTGAGGGGGACAATTCGGCGTTTTGTTTTCTTGCCGAACGGGCCGCCCTTGCCGTGGACCAGGAGCCGGCGATCCTGCCAGAGGACGTTCTCTTTAGTGAGGCCGGCCAGCTCCGAGACGCGCAGCCCGGTATCGAGCAGGGTGGAGATAACGACTTTCTCGATCCCGGAGCGGCAGGCGTTAGCCAGGCGGTCGGCGTTTTCGTTGGTGAGCGGTTCGCGCTTGTATTGGTATGTGGCCATAGTTCGTATATTACAAAATATGCGAACTATGGGCGCAATGTGTAAAAGGTAGTCCGACGGGGAGCGTTACGGGATTGAAGGGGGAGTTCGCTTTTATGAGTGGAAGGCGAACTTTTAAACAATGGGGGGATATCCGTATATCCATATATACGGATATCCCATGGAGGCCCGGCGGGGGGACCGCTTAAAAGCCATGCTCCAGGAACTGCTCAACGGAAAGGTCGGAGCCAGCGCCGCCGATGCGGACGGGCTTGGCTGCCGGATAGCGCGACAGGAACGTCTTCAAGCCCGGATTGGGATGGCCGGCGCCGGCCGTGACCTCGACCGCCAAGAGATCTATTCCGCGCTGCACGATAAAATCAACTTCCTTATCGCGCTCGGACCAGTAGAAGACGGTCTCGCCGGCGTTGATGAGCGCCGCGCCGACGGCGTTCTCGGCAAGGCGGCCATAGAAAGCGCGGTCTTTGAGCGTCGCTTCGAGCGGAACGCCGCGCAGCGCCGAAATAAGCCCGTTGTCGCGGGCGATCAGTTTGGGGCTTGAGGCCCGGACGCGGATGGCGCGGGGACTGTACTTCCTGACGGACTCGACCAAGAACGCCCCGGCGATGAGGTCCAGGTAATTCGCCAGCGTGTTAATGCTGCCGCGGTCGAGCAGCTGGCCCAGGAGCTTCTGCAGGCTGATGATCTCGGCCGGGTGCCGGCAAACCAGCGCAAGGGTTTGCCGGAAGAGCGCCGGCTGGTCTATGCGGTGGACGGCCGGGATGTCGCGGCCGATGACCGTCTCCAGAAGTGAGTTCTGAATATAGTCCTTCCAGGTGTTGAAGTCGTCCACGAACGGGATCGCGCCGGGATAGCCGCCGTAAAAAAGGAATTGGTCGAGGTTCCAGCCGAACGCCTGGCGGCATTCCGGGTAGCTCCAATGCGGGCACTGAATGAGCTGGAAGCGGCCGGAGAGGCTTTCCTGCATGCCGTGCTGCAGAAGCAGCGCGGACGAGCCGAGCAGGATGACGCGGAGAGGGCGCTTTTCCCGGACGTCTTCATCGTGGAGCATTTTTACGGCTTCGCTCCAGCGGGGGACTTTCTGGATCTCGTCTATAACCAGGAGCGGCATTTTACCGGGCAGCTTTCTGGCCTGGCGCCAGGTCTCGGCCAGCCACTGCGTATCCGGAGGGGTGAGCTGGTCGGCTGTGGCGTAGAACGATTTTCCCTGCCACTCTTCCAGGAATTTATGAATGGCGGTGGTCTTGCCTACTTGCCGCGGCCCCAGAAGGATCTGCAGGACGTGGGCCGTCCGGCCGAGATTCTTGCGGAGGGGGGAAAGGATCTTTTCGCGCTTAAATGTCATAAATATATCCCTATAATACAAGCCGTATTTGATGCAAATACAAATTGTTCAGTACACTGAATAGATTATAATTTTGCCTTTTGGATTGCAATGGCGAGGTTGGCAGTTGGATATCTAGATATACGGATATACAAATAGCCAGAGAATTACGCCCCCGCCCTACCCCCCCCCAGGAAAAAAGGGGGGCGGCCCACGCCGCCCCGAAGGGTTAGAGCCGTAGTTGCGAAGGACTCACTTTTATCAGGGAGGTGACTGGGCGCGTCCAACATTGGGGATATCTGTATATCCATATATACGGATATCAACGCAGTGTGCCTGCCGGGTTTGTCGTTAAATTTTAATTATCCCTAACCGCTTTAATTCCCAAAAACATCTCGCTGTTGCTGAGATATCTGCGGCAGCGTTATGCGCTTCGTCGAAACCTTTCTGGAATAATTTGAAGTGAAGCTCCGATAGCTTTGGCCATTTATAGCCGCATGTACCAGGAAGAGCGCAGTAATTTGTGGAGCTGTGCATGGTGCAGATCCTTGTTTTGTCCGGAAGGCTATTATCCAGGCCGTTCCGCAAGAATTCAGCGCCGATAATCTTCTCGTCAAAACTCATGTTGTGCGCGATAAGATAGCCGGCCCGAGCGACCATTTCCTGGAAGTCCTGAAGAACGGGTCCCAGGTCCTTACCTTCTTTAAGTGCCCGTACCGTCGAAATGCCGTGTATGCGCGCTGCGTCTTCCGGAATCGTGAAGCCGACTGGTTTTATTAAGAAGTCGCCGCCGGAGACTTTATTGCCGGCATCATCATAAAACAGATATGCCAATTGGACCATCCGTGGCCAGTTGTCCAGGTCTGTTATTGGCGCCTTCCAATTCCGCGGAAGGCCGGTGGTTTCAGTGTCAAAGAATAGATACACTTTTTGCCTCCGGGGTCTTTTTGAGAATATTAACCATTAACCCACGAATTCCTCGGCCCAAGGGTTTATCGACTGATTTTACATACCCTACTTGCCCACGTAGCATCCGCAACATTTCGTCAGGCCGTAATCCGTTCTCATCGGCTACCTGAGTCAGACCTTCATTTTCCGGCCAACAACGCCGAATTGTCCCGCGTAATTCGCTTATATAGTCTTTTGTTGGCCGAAGCTTAGTGTTGACCACCAAACCTGTAACAACCTGGCGTTCACTGCGGTTAGAAAAGTGTATCTTTTTCGCCGCCACATCAAAGCCCGCACGGCGGACAATATCAATAAGTCCCTGCCGCCAGGGATTTATATCGATGCTGCCGGAGATAGTTATATCGTCCACATAGCGCGTGTAAACAAAGCCATGCTTATTACAAAGCGCCATAAAATCCGAATCCATTGGCTCAAGGACCAGGTTGCCGATAATCGTGCTGGTCGGTGAGCCTTGCGGAAGGCCATCTTTATAGGACACCAGCTCTGATAAAAGGGCGGCGACAGCGGACGCACAGCCTGCGCGGACAAGGGCAAGGCGAATGTACTCTGGCTTAACACTAGGGAAGAAACTAGAAATGTCTAAGTTTACAACCTGATGCTTACCGACGTGCGGCAAGGCGTTAGAGATTGTGCTTCTATCGGCTATCCCGCCATGTACAACGTGAGTCCACGTCAGTTTAGAGTTAAAATGGTGCTTAAGGCGGCGTTGAATAGAGAGGAGCGGTTCCCGTGGTGGAGTTATTTCACGCTTGCCGCCATCAGCCTTTTTGCGGAAGAAGCTGCCATAGTGCCGCGACTTATTGCTTGCTATCTGTTCTAGCAGCACCTGGTCACAGCCAAGAAGATCCGCCAGGCATCGAATATCGGATAGACCGAGACGGTTGATATTCATGCGCGGGGAGCGTCAGTCCGCCTCGTAGTAATGACGGACCAAGACTTTAGCGAGCTCGATTGTTTTTCTATCCGCGCGCGGGAGGTTCTTTTCTAATTGAATTGCCTCCCAAAAAAGAACCTCGGGCGCAACTTTGAGTTTACGCCCGATAGTCCTAATCAGCGCCATGCTTGGCTCTTTCCGATCATTTTCTATCGCGGACAAATAGTGAGCTACTATGTCCGCCTTATCCGCCAGCGAGGCTTGTGAAAGCCCCGCTTTTTCACGATACAGCCTGATTGCTTTGCCGAATTTAATCATAAGAAAATTTGGACAGGTGTTTTATTTTATTATGCCTATTAGAGAGTTCGCCACTTCCCTGATTTCACGACGGAAGTGAACCAGATAAATCATCCCTTGAAGCACTATCCGAACAAACTTCTTGGGTATGCTAACCTGACCATCACGAGCCAGCCTTACGCGAACCTCCAGTTCAGCAGCTGCTTGCGATAACTTACTCTTCAGCCGAGTTGTGAGCGACTTTTCAGCAGCGGCTCTTTTAAGGAGCTCAACTGTCTTCAAAGCCTCTCCAACGGACAATACAACACTCTTACTACCCGCATGTTTTTTACTCATTATTCCTCCAGGACTCTTCGATCATCTCGTTACTGACGGGGCTGCGTAGCCTTTGCCACACCACCTGTCCCGTCAAGCGAAACTAATTACTAACTTGCTTCGCAGTCCTAGGGTAAGAGAATCTAAGAATATTAATCGAGCGGCTTAAATGCCTATTAAGGCATTTACTTGCCGGCGATTAGTATTCCAAGCCACTTGCCCATATAGCCCGGGATCAAGCTGACCAATAACTTCACGATACCTGGCTGGAGCTGCCACGGTTACGCACGTACCCGCCTACGGAGGGGGAACGGCACCGCGCGCCCGGGCCCAGGAGCTTAACTCTGGGTGGACTTTAGAGGGCACGTGCCCTCGATGCACCTGGAGGCTAGCTTTACGCTTTTTAGCGAATAGTCTTTCTAGCCCGTTGTCAAAGAGCCGCCCGCTTGGGCGATACTAGTACAATAACATACACTGTGAGTGTATGTCAAATCTCTCGACGTAACACCCCCGCCCTACCCTCCCCCGCAGTTAAATTCTTCCATTAACGGCACTGCCTCTTTGCAGTTTCTTCGCAAGGCCGCGGTTGTTGGCGCGGGCCTTGCCGCCAACGGCGGCAAGGGGGGCGCGCGGCCGCGCAGGG
>Ga0209212_1005216_pt1 | contig 15630 bp, 14 predicted proteins | sample RifGroC2_FD_183996 | JGI IMG/M metagenome (GOLD analysis project Ga0209212, IMG submission 183996) | Groundwater microbial communities from Rifle, Colorado, USA - Groundwater C2 (SPAdes) (version 2) | ecosystem: Environmental > Aquatic > Deep subsurface > Groundwater | place: Rifle, Colorado... | reverse complement strand
GCCGCGCGGGATCATGGCGTTGCTGACGCTTGTGTCTTTACGGGCCTTCGCTACGACATGCCGGATCTCTATGCCCTGATGGACGTTTTCGTCCTTCCCTCGCACCGGGAGGGATTTCCGCGATCCCCAATGGAAGCATCGGCGATGGGCGTGCCGAGCGTCGTCACGGATGTCCGAGGGTGCAGGGAGGCGATCGAAAACGGGCGGAACGGTTTGCTCGTTCCTCTCGGGGACGTCGAAGCGCTTGCGGATGCGATCATCGACCTCCTCCAGAATGGAGAGAAGGCTGCGAGGATGGGTGCCGAGGGAAGGCGCATTGCCCGGGAGCGATTCGACGAACGTATCATATTCGAGAAAGTCAAGGAGACTTACGCCGGCTTATTGAATGAACGCGGCCTGGGCCAGGCCGGGATCGGGACAACGCAAGGAATGCAGCCCCTCTGATCGGGATGACGCGACGGGTTGGAACAGCATACCTCAGATTCGGGAAGCGGGCGTTCGATCTGGCGGTCGCGGTTCCCGCGGTAATAGTTCTGTTTCCGGCAATGTTGGTGTTGTACCTTATTGTGCGAGCCGTCCTCGGGTCTCCGTTCCTCTTCCGGCAGGCCCGGCCGGGTCTGCACGGGAAACCCTTCATGATGTACAAGTTCCGCACGATGACCGAAGAGAGGGATTCCCAAGGGAATCCGCTTCCCGACGGGGATCGGCTTCCCCGGTTCGGTTGCGTCCTGAGGAGTTCCAGCCTCGACGAACTTCCGACGCTCATCAACGTTATCAAGGGGGACATGAGCCTCGTCGGCCCGCGGGCGCTGCTCATCCGATACCTGGACAGGTACACCCCGGAACAGATGCGGCGGCATGAGATTAAACCGGGCATCACCGGGTGGGCGCAGGTCAACGGGAGGAACGCCCTTTCTTGGGAACAGAAGTTCGATCTGGATATCTGGTATGTGGACCATTTGACACTCCTCCTGGACCTGAAAATCCTAATCCTCACCTTGTGGAAGATCCTCACTCGGGAGAGCATTTCTCATGGAGGTTGCGCCACGATGCCGGAATTTCAGGGGAGCAAGACATCCTCCCCCGAGGAGGAGCGGAATTGAGGTTCAAGGGAAAAGTATGCATCGTCACGGGTGCCGGCCGCGGGATAGGTCGCGAGATCGCACGTAGGATGGCATCGGAAGGTGCCGCCGTCGTTGTGGATGACATCGACCTGGAAAGCGCAAGGGATGTGGCGCAGCGGATCTGCGACGAGGGGGGGGTCGCTTTCGGCATCCAGGCCGATGTTTCGCGGGATACCGATGCGGTCCGGTTGGTCGAGGAAACGGTTTCGCGGCTGGGACGACTGGATATCTTGGTGAACAACGCGGGAGTGGACCTTGTTGCCGCCCCTCAAGATACCGGAATGGACGACTGGCTGCGAATGCTCTCGGTCGATTTGGGCGGCGCATTCCTATGCGCGAAACACTCGGCGGAGCATCTTGCCCGCGACCGTTCCGGCGTCATCGTTAACATCTCCTCCATTCACGCTTCCTCTACTCTCCCGGGACGTGCGGCGTATGCGTCCGCTAAGGCAGGACTGACGGGATTAACCCGCGCGCTGGCCTTGGACTTCGGTCCGAGAGGCATTCGAGTCAACGCGATTCTTCCTGGTTATATCCGCACGGATATTTGGAACGTCTGGCTGGACACCGTGCCGGACCGAGAGGGGCTTGTCAAGCGAATCGCCGATCAGCATCCGTTGCGGCGGATCGGAACTTCAGGGGATATCGCCGGCGTCGTCGCTTTCCTCGCGTCGGACGACGCAGCCTTCATCTCGGGTTCGACGATGGTTGTGGACGGCGGTCTAACCGCCATGTTCCAGCCCCCTCCGATTCCATAGCAGTGCCCCAGAGGATCATGACTCCTCCCGACTTGCTCAGTGATCGCCTAGCGTGTCCGGCCTGTCGCCTTCCCGTTCGATGGGGGAACGGTATCGTTACTTGTACCGGTTGCAGCCGTGTATTTCCCATCCGCGACGGCGTGCCATTCATGCTGGACGATGATAGCCGGTCCGCTTTTTCTGACCGCATGGCGATGGCCGAGAACGCCCAATTGCGTGAACGGCTTTCGAGGCATGGATGGCTCCTTCGGGCGTTGCAAGTGATTCGTCCTCCCCATCCTTTTTTGTTTACGAAGGGCCGTCGGAACCGTGAAATATTTAGTTCCATGCTGACATTGGGAGGAGGACAACCGGTCACGTTGGATATCGGCAGCGGGATTTCGGGTAAAACCAACGTATCAGGGTTGAGTCCGTCCGTGTTAAGTGGCCGAATCGGATTGGAGATAGGTAACTCTCCAACGGCACATGTGGTCGGTGATGCGCACAGGTTGCCTTTCCTCGATGGGAAGGTCGACGGGGTGATGATCCAGGGAGTGTTGGAGCATGTGGTCGATCCGGTGTGTATCGTGAACGAAATATATCGAGTGTTGCGTCCCGGAGGGGCGATCTACGCCGATGTGCCGTTTCTACAACACTATCATCAAGACCCGGAAGATTACCGACGATTCACGCTACCGGGTTTGCGGCAACTATTCACCCGCTTCGAGGAGACAGACGCAGGGGTTTCGGCCGGACCGAGTTCGGCCCTATGTGACTTGTTGACCGAATATCCGGCCGTCTGGTTCAATAATCCGATTTTTTACTGGGGGACCAAATGGATACTGGGGTGGTTCGTCTTGCCGATCCGCTGCTTGGACTATATTTTTGCCGGTAGGAGCCGGTCCGCATCGCTCGCCGGAGCGTTTTATTTTCTTGGTCAAAAGCAGCGTGGGATCGCGGATGGGGCGTCATGAACAAACCAGAGAATGAGAGACGTAACATGACAAAAAAAGGTATGTCGAAGATCATGTTAAAATTAGCGACATCAATTCCTGGGCCAGTAAAGCATTTCCTGGCTCACACAAGCCTGTTGAGACCTGTCACGCGAAAACTTTACGAAGCATTTATTGGTGTATCGAATAGTGAGGTCATTTGTTTGCCCCATCTTGATGGACTGAAAATGAGAATTAATACAAATATTTTCAAGAGTTATGTGTTGGGCACATATGAGCCGGCTGTCTTCAAGGTAATACAGCAATCCGTTCGCCGAGGGGATCAGGTCCTAGACGTAGGAGCGCATCTTGGTTATTTTGCTCTACTCTTAGCAAAACAGGTTGGTAGTGAAGGCAAAGTTTGGGCTTTTGAGCCTGCCTTGGAAGTGGCTACGGTACTGCAAGAAAATGTTGAAATGAACCGCTTGTCGTCTTATGTCAGAGTTGAACGAGTTGCCGTCACGGATTACAGCGGGTCAGTACTGTTGCATATGACCGGTAATCCCTTAGAAGCTGCCGATTCGTTGGTGGGTGGTTTAGCTGATCTGGACAAAGCAGAAATCGTGAAATGTGTGTCGCTGGATGATTTTCTATTGCCTCAGGGTTTGTCTCGTTTAGATTTTATCTTGATAGACGTAGAAGGAGCCGAGGGACTGGTACTTAAAGGGGCAAACTCGATTCTAAGATCCTTCCGTCCAGTAGTTTTAGTTGAAATGCACACATTGAAGGGGAGCACGTATAAGGCCGCGGAAGATTTATTGAAGTCACTTGGATATGTGCTGGAACCGATTGACCGTGAACACGGTAAGATTGCTTACCATGTTCTCTGTACTCCGCAGGAGAGACGCTCATTGTGAATCTCAAATTCGAGTGCATCTTGTGGTTCGAAATAAGAGCGTCTCGAGGCGAGATTGGGACTGGTATAAACGGAGGGCGACGATCGACCCGACCACCGGCACTTCAAATCGGGTTACCAGATTGTTCTTGGTGCAGGTTCATTTCCTTGACTACTTTCCGGATCGAAAACTCCGTGGTTCATTGAAGCATGTAACGTGAATCCACCGATCGTCCCGACAGGTGCTCCTCGATTAATGAATTATGATCCGGCCAACTATCATGGGACCCGCGTGCTGGTTACAGGAGGATTGGGTTTCATCGGCAGTAATCTCGCACATCGGCTTGTGGCACTTGGGGCGCAGGTGACCATTCTGGACGCGCTGTTGCCTCAGAATTTCGGGAACATGAATAACCTGGATGGCATTCAGGGGAAAGTGGAAGTAGTTGTCGACGACATCCGTAACAGCGATGCGATGAAGCGATTGGTGGTCGAAAAGGACTTCATTTTCAACTTCGCAGGACAGGTCAATTATATTTTCGGGATGGACGACCCCAAACTGGATTTCGACATCAGTTGCCTTGGGCACCTGACGTTGTTGGAAGCCTGTCGCCAATGCAACCCCATGGCACGGCTTGTATTCTCAAGCACACGAATGGTTTATGGAAGGCTTCCCGAATTGCCCGTTTCGGAGAATGCCCCATTGGATCCTTTGACCATCTATGGCATCCATAAACTCACGGGAGAGCGTTATCACAGGTTATATTCCTTGGTTCACCATATTCCTGCCGTTTCCTTGCGGATAACAAACCCTTTCGGTCCCCGGCAAAACGTTCGAGCCGGGAAGTACGGGATCGTCAACTGGTTCCTGACGCAGGCGATGCGCGGAGAGACGTTGCGAATTTTCGGAGAGGGTAAACAGTTGCGCGATTATATCTATATTGACGACCTCATCGAGGTCATTCTCCGGGTAGCAATGCTCCCGGGGTTGGAAGGGCAAGTTTACAATGCGGGGATGGGGCGGGGGACGATATTTCGCGAAATGGTGGAGAGTGTTTTAAATGCTGCACGAGCAGGCACGGTGGAATACGTGGAGTGGCCGGCAAACTATCAGAGTATTGAATCCGGGGATTTCGTGGCGGACATCAATCTTCTTGAAAATGCGATCGGATACCGTCCAGCCACAACTCTATCCGATGGATTGGTGCGGACTGCGGAATTCTACAGGAAAGCGGGCATTCTCCAAGGCGGCCCTGCGACTCCCCGGTAGGTCGGAGAAAGGACAGACCATGTTATTTTCAGACGCAAACCCGCGGTTTTTTTATCCCTCGGCCCTCATGTATGAAATGAAGGTATTGCAGGAAATCCTGAAGAACGGCTACGTGGCTCCGATCCAAGGGATAACCCGTGGGCTTTCGGAGGATATGATCCGGGGATACCTGGCAAAGTTGTCGGAGGCTGGGTTGGTTGAAGGATCATGCGCCGGCGAAGGAACATTATACCGACTGACGGCCGCAGGAGAACAGCGGCTCCGCGTCCTTTTCGTGGATTACATCCAGGAACTCGTTTCTTTGTACGGTGTCGCCATTGAAGTTATCCGTAAGCGATTGGCGGAGTATTACTTGCAGGGGGTTCGCACAGTAGCTTTCTATCCTGTCGGGGAGACGGCGGAGGTGGCCTATCTCTCGATTCGGGACAGCGGCCTGCAATTGTCCATCGCGATCGACGACGACCCCATGCGGTGGGATACGGCGTTTCACGAAGTGACGATTCATCCTCCGAAAGCGCTCGCGACCGCATCCGTAGATGCGGTGATCGTGACAACCTGTGTGTTCCAGTCGGAGATCGTCCGTAACATCCGTGCGATAGGCCGCCCGGAATTACGCGTCCTGTCGATTTGAAGTCCGACGCCCTGATGGACCGGGAGATGGAACGGTGAAAGTCGTTATCGTCGGGGCAGGGCAAAACGGCGGCCAAGTCTACAACATCCTCAAGCTTGACAAGGAAGTCCAGATCGCCGGGTTTCTTGACGACGATCCGGACAAGCAGGGAACGGAGAAGTATGGATTACCGGTATTCGGTGCCGTGAGCACGGTGCAACCCGTCGTGGCGAAATACGGGGTTCGAGGCGCGATCGTCGCGGTAGGCAACAACGGCATACGCGGCAGGATGACAAAGCAATTGCGTGAAGGCGGGTTATGCATCGTTTGCGCGATCCACACGCACACGTTTATCGACGATACCGCGCGGATAGGACAGGGATCGATCATAGAGATGGGGGCCATGATCCATCCTGAAGCGCATATAGGCGAAGGTGTATTCGTGGGGGGGTCTACAGTCGTTGCCCACGACTGTGTCGTTGGTGACTATTCCTTGCTCGGCGGCGGGGTTGTCTTCGGAGGCGATGTGGTCGTCGGGGCGTATACAACGCTGGGAGTGGGCACCATCTTGCAACCTCACGTTCGCATCGGGCGGAACGTGACCACAGGAATAGGGACCGTGGTTGTGAAAGACTTGCCGGACAATGCGGTGGCGGTGGGAGTGCCTGCAAAGATCCTCCGTTTTCAGGATCCTGTCCGGGAAGAATAACCTTAAGGGGACGGTCTTTGCCAAAGTTCCTCGATGCCGATGAAGCAGTGAAGTTGATTTTGGATGGGCAGACTGTCGGAACCTCGGGGTTCCGATTCGCCGCATCACCGGAAGAACTCTTTCAGTCTCTCGGGCGCCGTTACCAGCAGGCAGGCCATCCCAGGGATCTTTCTCTGGTCTTCGCCAGTGCCCAAGGAGATAGTTCAAGGACCAGCGGGCTGGACCACCTTGCCCAACCAGGGATGTTGAGGCGTGTGATCGGAGGTTTCTTCGGCGTAACCCCAAAACTTAACGCGATGGTCATTTCCAATGTTGTCGCAGCCTACAACCTGCCGCAAGGACAGTTGACCCGTTTGTATCACTCCATAGGAACCCGGCAACCAGGGCTGCTGACAAGGGTGGGTCTACATACGTTTATCGACCCCCGCCTCGGGGGGGGGAAGATGAACAATGTCGCGACCGAAGAACTGATCGAAGTGATGGAAGCGGCGGGTGCCGAATATCTCTTTTATCGCTCGTTCCCCATCCATGTGGTCCTGATTCGCGCCACCACGTCGGATGAATACGGGAATCTCAGCATGGAACACGAAGCGGTGCGCCTGGAGGCGTTACCCCTCGCATGCGCTGCGCGTGCCTCGGGCGGGATCGTGATTGCCCAAGTTGAGCGCGTTGTCGACCGGCACACTCTTCATCCGCGGATGGTGGAAGTTCCTGGGTATATGGTCGATGTCGTGGTGGTCAGCCGGGAACCGGAAATCACCCATCGGCAGACGGTTCGGAATGTTTACACGCCGGCCTATTGTGGGGAGGTGCGCGCCCCGAGCGCTTCCGTTGCACCGTTGCCGGCCGGGCCTCGGCGGATCATTGCCCGACGTGGAGTGATGGAACTCCGGGAAGGAGCAGTGGTCAACCTTGGTTCGGGAATTCCGGAGGGAATCGGTTCGATTCTCTTCGAACGCGATGAATCGGACATGGTGTATCTGACCCTGGAATCCGGCGTCGGCGGGGGGGTTCCGGAAACCCAACCGGATTTCGGGGTGGCCATCAATCCGGATTCGATCATCCGCCATGACGACCAGTTTTGCTTCTACAATTCGGGCGGGATCGATACCGCGTTCCTCGGGTTTGCCCAGGTCGGCGGGGGGGGGAACGTCAATGTCAGCCGTTTCAGCGGCCAGATCGTCGGTTGCGGAGGGTTCATCGACATCGCTCAGAACGCCAAAGAGGTGGTTTTCTGCGGGACATTTAATTCCGGTGGACTCGAGGTCGAGGTCGGGAAGTCCGGGCTTCGTATCTTCCGGGAAGGACGTCATCGAAAGTTCGTGACGGAAGTGGAGCAAATTACTTTCAACGGCAGGCATGCGCTTTCAAATGGCCAGAAAGTTCTTTACGTTACCGAGCGATGTGTGTTTCGCCTGGTGACCGAAGGGATGTTGCTCGCGGAGATTGCGCCGGGAGTCGATTTGCGTAAAGACATCCTCGGACAGATGCAATTTGTACCGCTCATCAGTCCGGACCTGCGCATGATGGATGATTCCTGTTTCTCCTGAAAAGCGTTCGAAAAAGAGAAGTGCGATGAGTGGAACCGACATGGAGACCAAGTCTGCGCTGGTTACCGGAGGAAGCCGTGGGATCGGTCGCGCCTGCGCACTGGAATTGGCCAAGGCCGGGTATGAAGTGGCCATCGCCTACAACAACGACCGGCAAGCAGCGATGAACGTTGCCCGGGTGGTGCGGCGATTGGGGCGGGTAGCCCGTGTCTACAGGGCAGACCTGGGAAAGGCGAGAGACACCGAACTCCTGATAAACCGGGTCATCAAGGATTTCGGACGCCTTGATGTCCTCGTGAACAACGCGGCGATCGCTCCGGTGACGAATATCGATGAGATCACCGTGGAGGAGTGGGACCACGTGATGGCACTGAATGTGCGAGGGGCGTTCATCTGCAGTCAGCTTGCCTTTCGCCAAATGCGTCGCCAAGGGGGCGGAAGGATCATATTCGTCAGTTCCCAAGCGGGGCAGACCGGTGGGAGTTTCGTGGGCGCCCATTACTCCGCATCCAAGGCGGCCATCTTGGGACTGACAAAGAGTTTTGCGAGGGCCGGCGCTGAATACGGGGTGCTGGCCAACTGCGTTTCTCCCGGTCAAATCGATACCCCCATGACTGCCTCGTTCCCTCGGGACAAAGTACGAAAACTGAAGAGGTCGATTCCGCTGAAAAGGATGGGCCGACCCGAGGAAGTGGCGCACGTGGTGGTTTTCCTGGCATCGGAGGGGGCATCCTACCTGACGGGCGCAACGGTTCCGGTAAACGGCGGCTTGCTCATGCCATGATCTGTCGTGAGTGTCAACGGGGTGTCGTGCGATTGCACGCTCCCGACAATACAATTTCCTTAACCAATCTTTCCGGAACATTGATCGTTTCTCCCGATTCCGGCACTCTCACCCTGATCCCGCACCAGGAACAATCGTCCTCCCGTTGCTCCATTTCCGGGAAAATCCGCGTACAGACCGATCAACGGAATTATGAGAGCTGTGGCGGACGAACGACGCAATGGGAAATCGACACATTGGCCAAACCGTTCGACGCGGGCATCACGATCCATTGTCGGGAACCCATGTTGGAAGGGAGTTCGGTTCTGCACTGGAGGGTTCATGCAGCGGACGGGTATTTCGTTTTATGGGCAGGTATCAGCGGGTTTGCAGGGCGTGTTCTCCGATTTATCGTTTTTCAAGATGAGGATTTCCCGGGTTCTCTCGGCGAATGCAAGATGTTGCATCTTGCCTATTGCGGCGCCCACACAGGCAGCGATTTAAGCATGAGCCGGATCAACGATATTTCCGGGGCAACGGAGGCCGATAGTTGGTGGGCCACGGTATTTTCACCGCACGCAGGCCCCCCCCTGGCGATGGGATTTCTTTCCGCTTTGCGATTCACGGGGAAAATCGAAGCGGGTCTTGGGAAGTTGAGAGCGTTCAATTACGCCGAAGGGGTCATGGGTTCCTCTTCGAGCATCGTATGGTCGGAACCTCTATATATGTCATTCAAAACAAGCTCCGCAGTAGCCCTCGAAGAGTATGCCGCTGTGGCGGCCGATTGCGCAGGTGCCCGAATCCGTCATTCGGGCATATTCGGATGGGGGTCCTGGCTCGAATACAATGATTCCATCAGCGATGAAATGGTTTTGGGAAATGCGAACCAGTATCTCGGCAGGATTCCTTCTGCAACGAACGGCGCAGTGATCGAGATCGATCATGGCTGGGAAGAACGCATCTCGATGCATCGACCGGAGACATCCTGGAGCCCGCGGCCGGAATTTACGACGGATATGCGGATCCTGATGTCCCAATTGAACAGTCGAAAGATGCGGAAGGGATTGTGGGTGGTCCCTTTCGCGGTGAACAAAGGTTCGCGATACCTGGATGTGCACGGGGAATATCTTGTCCGTGACGGCGCGGGGAACCCCAAGCGCGTCGGCGGCAAGGGTGAAGGGTACTGTATCGATCCGACTCATCCCGACGGCGAACGGTGGCTTCGCGCCCTGTTTTCACGGCTCATGCGATTTGGGATCGATTATTTCAAGCTGGACTACCTGCGGGTCCTTTTGGCCCCGGAGCCATCCGATCCCGATGATGGCATGGATGGGATTCGGGTCTATTGGACAGGCGCCACGCGTGTGGAGGCATATCGCCGCGGCCTGGAAATAATAAGGGATGTCGTCGGGGACGAGGTATACCTCCTTGCTTGCGGGGCGCCGTCCTTGCCCGGGGCGGGTTTTGTGGATGGACACAGAATCGGCCAGGACATCGCAAATGTGTGGCACGACGGCCAGACGGGCATTAAGGATTGCGTGCGGAATATCGCCTGTAATTATTTCTGGCACAAGCGGCTTTGGAGAAACGATCCGGATTACCTCATCCTCCCCAGGGAGGATAGCCTGCGCAGATTCTGGGCTACGGCGATAGCGCTCAGCGGGGGCTCGAGCATGGTCAGCGCGGACCTGTCGACGCTGACTCCCGCGCAGGATTACACGCTGAATGCCATAACACCTCCGTTGGGAGAATCAGCCACGCCGGTGGAATTGGGGTGTGAAGATTTTCCCACACAGTGGCGTTTACCCGTTACGGCTCACGACGAGACATATTTTCTCGTCGGATTGTTCAACCCGGAGGATACGCCTCGCCTGTTTTCGTTGGACCCGAGGGAACTTGAATGGCCGGGGAAGCCGCACCGGTTTATCGTCTGGGATTTCTGGAACAGGCGGAAGGTCGATGAAACCGGGGGGCCTTTTTCGGTTTCGGTTCCCGGTCGTGACGTTGTGCTCCTCTGTATCAGACATTTGAAATCGTGTCCGATGCTGGTCGCTACGTCTCTGCATTATACGATGGGTGCCGTGGAGATAGCCCGGATGGAGTGGTCACCCGATGGCTCTTCCCTGAGGTGCGACCTTTCGGAAAATTCCTCGAAAAAAGGTCTTCTCTATTTTTACGTCCCGGCTTCTTATGCGCACGATTCGCCGCGGGCTGAACCGTTCGTTATGGACGATGGAGTCCTCGCCGTACCTCTGGGGGTTGATTGCCCCACTACCATAAGCCTCGAGTTCAGCAAAAGAGAGGAAGGCGAGAGATGAAAGCGGTGGTGAAGACCCGCGCGGGGAAAGGAAATATTGCCCTCAAGGAGTTGGCGATCCCCTCCCCTGCATCCGGGGAGGTGATGATTTCGGTCAAGGCCGTCGGGGTATGCGGAACGGACGTGCATATCCTGCACGGTACGTACGCGACCACAACTCCGCTGGTGATCGGGCACGAGTTTTCAGGAGAGATCGTGAAATTGGGCGCGGGTGTGGCTCGGTGGGCCGTAGGCGATCGTGTCGTCGTCGAAAACACCTATGGGGCGTGCGGTGCCTGCGCCGTATGCCGCACGGGGAATCCCCACGTTTGTCCGGAAAAGCGGGCCTACGGGACGGACTCCAACGGAGCCATGGCGGACTTTGCCTGCTTTCCTGCAGCCGCCCTGCACCGCATTCCCGTGAATGTTTCGTACGAGGAGGCGGCCGTCGTGGAACCGTTGGCCGTCGTCAACCGGGGAGTACTTGAACGTGGAGACATGCGCTCCGAAGCGAATGTCGTCGTGCTGGGCCCCGGCCCCATCGGGCTTCTTGCCGTGCAGGTATGCAAGGCCGCCGGGGCCAACCGGGTGCTCCTGGCGGGAACGGGGAAAGACGCCGAAGTGCGGCTTCCGCTCGGATCGAAATTCGGCGCCGATCGGATTGTTAACGTCGAGCGCGAAGATCTGTCCGCCGCGGTGAAGGAAATGACCGCCGGCGAGGGCGCTGACTTGGTGGTCGAGGCCTCGGGCTCGCCCCGTGCCGCGCAGGACGCGATTCATATTGCCGGTCGCGGGAAGATCGTTGCAGTGATCGGTCTTGCATGCCGCCCCGTAAGCCTGAATTGGGATCTGGCGGTTTTCAAGGAAATCGATCTGCGGTTCGCCAAGAGTTCGACCTACATGAGTTGGCGCCGTGCATTGACCATGATCTCCAGCGGACGAGTCAACGTGAAGGATATGATCACGCATCGGTTCGCGTTACACGAGTGGCGTAAGGCCCTCATGGCCGTCGAGACGGGACAGGCGGTCAAGGCGGTGATCATCCCTTCTCTCGGGAGATCGGTTGAATCTTCGGCGTAGAGGCGCGGACATGGGTGCTCGCATTACGACAGACTGGATTTACCGCGGGCTCCAGGCAGTGGTTCTGGAGAATGAGTTCCTTCGGATCGACGTGTTCCCGGAAGCGGGGGCGAAAATTTATAACTACATTTACAAGCCGGCGGAATGTAATTTCCTGTGGCACCACCCGAGGATCGATCTCGCCGCGGTCCCCCTGGGCCTGTCGTACGATGATCACTTCTCCGGAGGATGGGACGAACTGTTCCCCAACGACGCTCCCTGCGTGTTCCAGGGGAATTCACTCCCGGATCACGGTGAACTGTGGTGCCGGCGATGGGATTACGAAGTGATGAAGAACGGGAGGGACGAGGTTGTCCTGTACCTCCGCCACCGCGGCGCGGTGACGAGCACGCTGGTTGAAAAATGGCTGACCTTGCGTTCCGGTGAGCTCAAGTTGCGCTTTAAACATCGAATCACCAATTTGGGAAAAACCCCCGTCGATTTTCTTTGGAAGTTGCATCCGGCGTTGCGTTCGACGGAGCGGCATCGGGTGGATGTGCCCGGTAAGCGGGGGGAGTATGTTGGTCGCGATTGGTCGCGACTGGAAAATCCCGACCTCATATTCGAATGGCCGATTGCAAGGAATTCCAGGGGGGATATAGCTGACTTAAGGTTTGTTTTGCCAGCCGCGTCCGGGTTGCGGGACTTTGTCTACGTCAGTGAATTAACAGATGGTTGGTGTGCGTTGACCGATACCGAACGACTCCTTGGGTTTGCCCTGATATTCCCCAAGGAAATTTTCCCCTACGTCTGGCTCTTCATGCCTGCCGGAGGGTGGCGGGACATCCATACTGTGATACTCGAACCATGCACTGCCTGCCCGAAGGATCTGAATCTTGCACTGGAAAGACGGAGCCTTTCCCACCTTGAACCCGGCGAGGTCTTGGAGTGCGAGGTGACAAGTCTTGTCTACACGGGAGTGGACAGCGTCGGAGCCATCGGAAGTGATGGGATCTTAACGCCCGCCGGAGACATGCCCGGGAGCGCACGGAAACACCTTGCCTGAACAAGTGAAGTGTCCCGCATGTGGATGTGGTGATTGCGGGACCGAGATGAAGTGGAATGAATTTGATCTACTTTGCTGTTCCAGTTGCGGCCTTGTTTTCGCTGATCCAATTGAAGTCCCCCGGTCGTTATATGAAAACGTATATGAGACTCCCGGTGAATACGGGAATTTTTACGAGGGATACTATTCGGAGGCGGAGAAGGTATCCGGCAGGAAGTTCCACGTTGCCTGGGCGTGGCGTCATTTTTTCCGCTTGAATTGTCGGAAGGGCCGATTGGTGGACATCGGATGCAGTACGGGCGTCTTCATGGTTGCGGCTCGGGATCGGGGCTGGCACACCGTCGGGGTCGAGTTCTCATCTCGCGCCGCAGAGATCGCTCGAAAAACCACGGAATCGGAAATCTTTGCCGGAACGATTGAAGAGTGCAATTTCCCCCCCGGATCTTTCGATGCCGTCACGTCATGGGAAGTTCTGGAGCATTTGCCTGACCCCGCCACATTTTCTCGAAGCATATACAGAATTCTAAAACCAGGTGGCGTGTGGGCATTGTCCACACCGAACTGGCGAAGCCGGTGGGAGAGATCGACGACAGAAATGACGCGTAGGCCACCTTTCCACCTGACGTACTGGACGCCGGCCTCACTGAGGAAAATGCTTGTCAGTGGGGGGTTCACGGAGATCTTGATCCGGGAAAAGCCGTTCGCATGGCAAGAGGAGATGGGTCGGATGAAATGGGTATGCCTTCCCATTTCATTGTTTCGGAGTTTTATCCTTGGCCAGAAAGGGAACCGTTTGCTAGCCATCGCGAGGAAACCCATGGAAGGGAAGCAGCTATGAAGCCGCCTGTGGCCAGGCCGAGGATATATCTGTCCCCCCCTCATATGTCGGGGCTTGAACTTCAATACGTACATGAAGCATTCGAGAGCAATTGGATCGCCCCCCTGGGTCCCAATGTCGATGCATTTGAACTGGAATTCTCGCGTTGCATCGGGGGCGTAAGTTCGGCGGCTTTATCTTCCGGGACAGCAGCATTGCATCTTGCCCTGATCATCTTGGGGATACGTCCGGGGGACGAAGTGCTTTGTTCATCGCTGACGTTCAGCGCCAGCGCAAACGCGATTGTGTACCTGGGAGCCAGTCCAGTCTTTATCGATTCGGAAGCGAGTAGTTGGAACTTGTCCCCGGGACTTGTCGCCGAAGAATTGAAGGCGTGCGCCCAACGCGGCAGACTGCCGAAGGCCCTCGTCGCCGTGGACCTCTATGGACAGTGCGCCGATTACGACCCGATTCGTAAGATCTGCTCGGAATACGGAGTGCCGATCGTCGAGGATGCCGCCGAGGCGCTTGGGGCGTCGTACAAAGGCAAACCGGCGGGAAGTTTCGGGAAGATGGCGGTGTTTTCTTTCAACGGCAACAAAATCATCACCACCTCCGGCGGCGGGATGCTTGTTTCACAGGATGAAGAATTGATCCGGAAGGCAAGATTCCTGGCGACGCAAGCCCGCGATGAGGCACTCCACTATCAACACAGCACGATCGGCTACAACTATCGAATGAGCAATGTGCTCGCGGGGATCGGGAGAGGGCAATTGTCCGTTCTCCAGGAACGGGTTGAAAAACGTCGATGGATCTTCGAATATTATCGAAAAGCCATGAAGGACTTGCCGGGGGTGAACTTCATGCTCGAGGCGCCCAACGGTAAGTGCACGCGTTGGCTGACCTGTTTGACGATCGAACCTTCGGAATTCGGCGCCACTAAAGAAGATGTCAGGTTGGCATTAGAAAAGGGCGACATCGAATCGAAGCTTGTTTGGAAACCCATGCACCTTCAGCCCGTATTTTCCAGTTCTCGATTCCGTGGCGGGGCAATTTCTGAGGCAATTTTCGAGAAAGGTCTTTGTCTTCCAAGTGGCTCAAGTCTACAGGAAAACGATTTGGAAAGAATAGTCACTATTATCAGGAGTACGTGCAAAAAACCTCTCTGATATTTTCTCCAGGAGCTTCTTCCAAAGACGAATCAGGGAATGCGGTGGTTCAGCGAAGAACCACCGCATTCCCTGATTTTTTATTGAACCTCGTATCCCATCGGTCTTTGCACATCAAACGCCGCTTGAGATCCGACGCTCCTTGCCTGCACCAGTACGAAGTAGATCCCCGGGTTCACACTCGTCGTGTTCCATGCCCAGATGGTCGCTGTGGAGTAGTCCTGGACCAGCGTCCAGGATGTTGCAGCTTCGGTTTTAGAATAGAACCGGTACTCGTACGTTCCCGATCCGCCGGTGGCTGCCGCAGTGAACAAAGCGGTTGTGCCCGCAGGAGACGGACTTGGCGGATTCGCCGACAAGGTTACAGCCGTTGCCGGATCTACAGGCGGTAATACCGATGTCACCTCGTATCCCATCGGTCTTTGCACATCAAACGCCGCTTGAGATCCGACGCTCCTTGCCTGCACCAGTACGAAGTAGATCCCCGGGTTCACACCCGTCGTGTTCCACGCCCAGATGGTCGCTGTGGAGTAGTCCTGGACCAGCGTCCAGGATGTTGCAGCTTCGGTTTTAGAATAGAACCGGTACTCGTACGTTCCCGATCCGCCGGTGGCTGCCGCAGTGAACAAAGCG
>Ga0209212_1005214_pt1 | contig 15633 bp, 19 predicted proteins | sample RifGroC2_FD_183996 | JGI IMG/M metagenome (GOLD analysis project Ga0209212, IMG submission 183996) | Groundwater microbial communities from Rifle, Colorado, USA - Groundwater C2 (SPAdes) (version 2) | ecosystem: Environmental > Aquatic > Deep subsurface > Groundwater | place: Rifle, Colorado... | reverse complement strand
ATAGAGAAGTTACAAAGAATCACGGAAACCCATGGCAAGGAGCTTGAAGTCGTTATGGCTGATGATATTTCGGTTGTCGCACCAGTATTCTCGGATAAATATCCTGGGGGAAAGGTTGTCATAACAGATCAAACATGAAATTCCAAAAAGTTACCTGGTCGGTAGATGAAAAACTTCAAACTTGCGATTTCAAGAAAAAACAGTACCGAAAATTAGTAGCCTCGCTTAATATCGAGGAGGAATTTATTTATATATTGAGCGATTGGTTTAAGAAATCTGAATATAAGGATACACCTGATTATGTAATAGTAGTTGGGTGTCAGTATTATTTCAATTATTTACCCTTGCAAAAATTGGGTTTACCTGTTCCAAAATAAATTACATGACATCTCAAGAACTTAGGCAGAAATTCTTAAACTTTTTTTCCGCCAAAGGCGGATCCGCCTCGGGCGGAAAGGGGCATACCATCGTTCCTTCATCTTCTTTAATTCCCGAAAACGATCCGTCGGTACTTTTGACCACCGCTGGCATGCAGCAATTTAAACCATACTTTACTGGCGCCGCCGACCCGATGAAAGATAACCATTTAAGTTTTGGTCATCCACTGGGAAATAAAAATGTAGCATCAGTTCAAAAGTCTTTTCGCACATCAGATATTGATGAAGTGGGTGATGATACTCATTTAACTTTTTTTGAAATGCTTGGTCATTTTTCCTTCGGCGATTATTTCAAAAAAGAAACTATTGCTTGGACCTACGAACTATTAACAGAGGAATTTAAAATATCACCCGAGCGCATAAGAGTGACTGTCTTTGGTGGAGATAAATCAGTACCTTTTGATGAAGAATCCTTTTCTGTTTGGTCAAAAGTATTACCTAAAGATAAGATTGGTAAGGGTGTGCGTGCAGATAATTTTTGGGGTCCGGTGGGTAGTGAGGGTCCTTGCGGCGCCTGCAATGAGGTTTATGTGGATGATGTAGAAGTAGCTACACTTGTTTTTGTGGAATACTATAGCAAGGTAGACGGAAGTCTAGAAAAATTAGACCAAAAAGGTGTCGATGTTGGTTGGGGGTTTGAGCGGCTAATAGTAAAATTACAGGGATTAAAAAATGTTTTTGAGACGGATTTATTTACGCCGATTATGTCTTTATTACCAAATGATCTTGATGAGCGCAAAAAGAGGATTATTGCTGATCACATTAGGGCAATTTCCTTTTTGGTTTCTGACGGCTTGAGGCCATCTAACAAGGAGGCGGGGTATGTTTTGCGGCGGTTAATGCGACGCATTATATCGTATGGCGAGATTAATTTTTCCATTTTAATTCATAAAGTTGTTGAAGTATATAGTATTTACTATAGTGAACTAAACGAGGGAATCATAAATTCAGAATTTCATGATGAATATTCAAAGTTTAAGAAGACGCTAGCGCGCGGTTTGCGCAAGTTTAACGAGATTACAGAGACATACATGAATGGAAAATTAACTGATAGATGCCTATCGACTTACGCGGTGTTTGATTTGTATCAGTCAGATGGATTCCCTTTTGATCTAATTAAGGAAAAGGCGAAAGAGAGGGGTTTGGATGTTGATGAGGTTGCCTTTCAAAGAATGTTGGAAGGGCACCAGAAATTATCGCGTACGTCATCCGTGGGAACATTTAAAGGGGGATTGGTTGATCATGAGCCCCAAACAATTAAACATCACACTGCTCATCATTTGTTATTAGCGGCATTACGACAGGTTTTAGGTAATCATGTGTTACAACGCGGGTCTAATGTTTCTAGTGAGCGATTACGAATTGACTTTGCTCATCCAGAAAAAGTTACAGCGGAACAATTAAAAAAAGTTGAAGAGATTGTGAACAAGGCAATTGAATCGGATCTTGAAGTTAAAAAAGAAGAAATGCCTAAAGTTGAGGCGGAAAAATTGGGAGCATTGGCCGAGTTTGGAGCCAAGTATGGCGACACGGTTTCGGTTTACACAATTTTAAATAAAGACGGTTCCGTATTTAGCCGTGAGTTTTGCGGCGGTCCGCATGTAAATAGAACTGAGGAAATTGGCAATTTTAAAATAATAAAAGAAGAAGCGGTAGCGGCAGGTATTCGTAGAATCAAGGCAAAATCAGAAAAATAAAAACGCCCGGAGCAAACTTCTGCTCAGGGCAAGAACAAAATGCGGCTACGCCGCTACATTAAAAAATATTTCAAGAAGTCCTCGCGGACATGATCAACTGCCTGCTGTAACTCCTTGCGGAATCTGTAGCAGAACGCTGCTACAAACGCGAGCATCATGATGCCCGTTAAAAGAACTGGAATCGACGCTTGATTCATAAGGCACCTTGTCTGATGTGTGATTTGATTTGTGATTTAAAAAGAACGAAAACTAATTTTATTTTGTAATACTACCCTTTTAAATTAGATTGTCAATACCCTTTTTGTGTATAACTTAAATGTCAAAAATTAGGCACCATCACATATTTGTCAGCCGGCGGGGGAAATTTTGGCTAAGATTATTTATTTTATTAGCAATTTTAGCAATAGCAGGCGTTATTATTTTAGTTGGCAATAAAATAACCTACATTATTACACCGGAAGTTGAAACTTTGTCTACCCCAACCACCATTAAAATTGACTTAACAGCCAGCCAGCCTGTTTATAGCCTTAATGTTATACCGGGCCGATTTCTAAATATAGGTGAAAATGTGTCTAAATTAGCCAGCCAGGGGTTTAGTGTAATTTTTTCAGATAATAAAACAATTGTTTATAAAAATACCGATTGGGATAAGTTAGTAGACGCTCTGGCTCAGGCCAGTCGCGCTAGCAACAAAATCACTTACCGGCCTGTGTCTGTCAGTCAGTCGTCTGATTGGCAGACGGGTGGCGAGGGCCAAGTATATCAAGCGTTTTTTACAATTAACCAAGAAGTAATTACTAATTTCCCGTTGGAGACATGGCAAAAAAATTTGTCGGGTTTTTCCACAGAAGACGGACAAATCTGGCTGCAAAATCAATCAGGAGTAGCGAGTGCAAAAATTGGCAGCAAATGGAATTTTTTAGCTAACTTTAGCATAAAAATGCTTAATTTACATCCGCGGGTAGTTATACAGCTTGACATATAGCCTAAAAATTATATACTTTAGGACAGTTAATAACTTAACTTTTAACCCTTAATTTAAAGGGGGACAGTAAGAAGCATTGATTTTTCAATCTACTTACAGTTTAGAATCGTAAGATTTATGTCAGCCGGCGTAGTTTGATAGGCGACATAAATTTTATTTTTGACCTTAATTTTGTTTTAGTGACTGAGACAATAAAAACTAACGCTAAAGGTTTTTTGGAGGTGGATGGTACGGTAGATGAGTTATTGCCGGCGGCGTCGTTTAAAGTAACCTTGGATAATGGCCACGCGGTGTTGTGTCACCTGTCGGGGAAAATGCGGATGTATCGTATTCGCCTAATGCCCGGCGATAAAGTTAAAGTGGAAATGACCCCGTATGATTTAACTAAGGGGAGAATAGTATATAGGTATTAACCCAGTAATACAACTTTGCTTAAGCTCGCTCACGCAAATAATTTACTAATCTAAATGCATTTAGAGTATCAATCAATACAATTTAATCATTCACTTCTAACCTCGCTTATTTATTTGCGAGCAAAGTTGATATACTGGGTATGAAAGTACGAGCATCAGTTAAACCCATGTGTCAAAAGTGTAAGCGTATCCGGCGCGGTAAACGCTTATTTATTATTTGTTCTAATCCTAAACACAAGCAACGTCAGGGCTAATGGCCACTGGCTAGTTGCTAATAGCTAATTACATGGCACGTATTGCCGGTATTAATCTACCAAATAACAAGCGGGTGGAAATAGCCTTGACTTATATTTATGGCATTGGCTTGTCAAAGTCAAAATTGATATTAGCGCAGGCTAATGTCGACGGAAACATTCGCGCCCAAGATTTGTCCGAGCAGCAGGTAAACAAGTTAAGAGAAATTATTGAAACCGGGCACCGGGTGGAGGGTGATTTAAAACGTGAAGTTTTACTAAACATTAAACGGCTAAAAGAAATTGGTTCATATCGCGGTTCCCGCCACACTAAAGGTTTACCAGCGCGGGGGCAAAAGACCAAAACCAATACCCGAACGGTTCGCGGTAACGTTAGACGGACAATGGGTTCGGGTCGTAAGCCGGCAGCTCAAAAAACATAATTTATGGAAGAAGTTAAGACAACTACAACCGAAAAAACCACTGACGAAGCGGCGGTCAAAACTGTTCGTCGTTCTCGGCGCAAGCGGCAAGTGATTCGTGGTGTGGCGCATATTCAGGCGAGCTACAATAACACTATTGTTAGTTTGAGTGACCCTAATGGTAATATTATCGCTTCAGCTTCAGCTGGGCAGGCTGGATTTAAGGGTCCTAAAAAGGCTACACCATATGCTGCTGGTATTGTGGTTAGAAATGCGGTGGAGAAAGCCAAAGCTTATGGTTTACGCGAAGTAGACGTCCGGATCAAGGGGGTGGGAGTTAGTCGTGAGGCGGCGGTGCGGGCATTGTACGCTAATGGCGTTAATGTTTTATCAATTAAGGACATTACCCCAACACCTCATAATGGTTGCCGTCCGCGTAAACCACGGAGAGTATAATTATGGCAAGATACTTAGGACCAAAACATCGGCTGTGTCGGCGCTTGGGCGAAAAAGTTTGCACTAGCGACAAGTGTCCGATGATGCGCCGCAATTACCCCGCCGGAGTTCATGGGGTTAAGGGTCGGGGTAAGCTGACGGCTTTCGGCCGACAGCTGCAAGAAAAACAAAAGGCTCGATATACTTATGGTATTTTAGAGCGGCAGTTTCATCGCTACTATGACACAGCCATTAAGCGGCGCGAGGCGACCGACTTGTTAATGATGCAACTATTGGAAACTAGGCTTGATAATGTAGTTTTCCGATTGGGCTTAGCCAAAACACGAGCAGCGGCCAGACAACTAGTCGGCCATGGCCACGTAAAAGTTAATGACAAAAAAGTGGATATACCATCATATCAAGTGAAGGCTGGGCAAACTATCGGGATTGACGAGGCAAGTCTAAAATCCGCTTACTTTACCGAGCTTAAGAAAAATTGGGGCAAGCAGATAGTGCCAGAATGGCTGGCGGCGGACGGGAAAGAATTAAAAGGGCAAATGTTGTCACAACCGGCGCGAGAACAGATGCCACAAAATATTGATATGAGTTTAATCGTTGAATTTTATTCTAAATAATAATTTCTTGCCTTATGGAATCACTACCCCTACCACAACATATTAAGGTAATCAATAAAGGTTTAAATCATGACCTAGTGGTGATTGAACCTTGCTGGCCCGGCTATGGTACGACCTTGGCCAATTCTTTACGACGGGTGTTATTGTCGGCTTTACCGGGTGCGGCCGTGACGTCAGTTAAAATTAATTCAGTGAATCATGAATTTTCTTCTTTACCCGGCGTAAAAGAAGATGTAATTGATATTATTTTGAACCTTAAAAGGTTGCGTTTAAAAATTTTTAGCGACGTTCCGGTTAAGATTTCTTTAAAAGCTTCGGGTGAAGGTCAGGTGACGGCTAAAAATATTAAGGCCACCAGTGACGTAGAAATTATTAATCATGACTTACACATTGCAACTTTAACCGATAAAAAAGCCGAATTAGATATGGAGCTAACTGTGGCTAATGGGCGCGGTTATTTACCGGTGGAGGCGCGCGAAAAGGAAAAAATGGAACTAGGGCAAATTGCCATGGATGCCATTTTTAGCCCAGTCGTTCACGTGGGTTTTTCGGTGGAGGATACTCGTGTTGGCCAGGTAACTAACTTTGACAAGGTAACTATGGATGTGTCTACCGATGGCTCTATTAGTCCTTTGGAAGCGGTTAAACAAGCTAGCCAAATATTAGTTGATCATTTTAATTTCATTGCCCAGGGGCAAGCCCCAGCGACCGAGGCAGAAACTGAGGCCGAGGCAGAAATTAGCGTTGATGATAAACCGGCGGCTAAAAAGCGTGGACGGCCTAAGAAAGAAGCCGCCTAAATTCACAGTAAACAGTTCACAGTTGACAGATAGTAATTCATTGTCGGGAACAGACTAGGGATTAAATTGAGCTGTGCCACCCTGCTCCTCGGCCATGAGCTCCCGCTCGGGCCTCGGGGGCCTCGGGGCCTTGAACGGCGAGGCCGAATGGCCGGTGGTGTCCCGCAGGGACAAACCGTAAACTAATAACTAATTACTAACCCAGTAATACAACTTCGCTGCAACTTGTTTAAGGCCTTATTTAAGAAATTTTTATGAATATTACATCTAATCTAATAATTAAATCTTCGTGTGGTTTACCCGTTGCGGGTAAGGCCTAGCGAAGTTGATATACTGGGATGAGACATAGAAAGACAGGTAGAAAATTCGGCCGAACCCGCGATCCGCGGCGGGCCTTACTTAAAAATTTGGCCGCTAGTTTAGTTTTATATGAAAAAGTAAAAACCACTGACGCCAAGGCTAAAGAAATCAGGGGTTTTGTTGAGCCATTAATAACCAAAGGTAAAACTAATTCCGTGGCAGTACGTCGCTATTTATTGGCCCGGCTACCTACTGAAAACGCTGTTAAAAAAGTTTTAGAAGTTTTGGGTCCCCGATACCAAAATCGGGCCGGCGGTTATACGCGGATTGTTAAATTAGGCCGCCGCCAGGGCGACGGCGCGCCCGTGTCTCTAATAGAATTGATTTAATCTATGGCAAGTAAGGCAAAAAAAATAACCGTTGATGCTAGTGGACAAACTTTAGGCCGCCTAGCTAGTCAGGTGGCTACGCTATTACGGGGTAAAAATTTGGTTTCGTTTGCGCCCAATAAAAACCCCGGAAGTATGGTGGAAGTTTTAAATTTATCTAAAGTCCGGTTCAGCGGTTCCAAATTGCAGGGCAAGAAATATTTTAAATACAGCGGCTATCCCGGTGGTATGAAAATTACAACCTTAGATCAGGAGTTTAAGAAAAGTCCCGAACGTCTTTTTACTAATATGGTTAGGCTGATGTTGCCAAAAAACCGTTTAGCCAAAGTATTAATGAAAAATTTAAGCGTTGAATTAGGTAAGGAATAATTATGGTTACGAAAACAGTTAAAAAGCATAAAGCGCCTGCTAAAAAGTCTACTAAGACTAATGTGCAGGCCGTGGCTGAAGCGGTTCATAAAGTTAAGCAACAAGTTGCCAGGGCTAGTGTTCCAGCAACCAAACACAGTTACATTGCTACAGTCGGCAGACGCAAAGAGGCAGTGGCTAGAGTAAGGTTGTTCCCTGGTGGTAAGGGGGAGTTTATTATCAATACCCGTCCGCTGGTTCAATATTTTACTCATTTTGATAATCAGATGGTTGTATTACAGCCACTTAAACTATTGGGTCTGGAGGATAAATTTAATGTTCAGGTAAAAGTTTTAGGCGGCGGTAAGACCGGCCAAGCCGAGGCGATTCGTCATGGTATTTCCCGAGCTCTGTTATTAGTTGATCCAGCTCACCGCGCCGCACTTAAGCCGCAGGGATTGTTAACGCGCGATTCTCGAGTGAAAGAGAGAAAGAAACCAGGACTCAAAAAAGCTCGGCGCGCGCCGCAGTTTAGTAAACGTTAATATTACATTCACTACAGCTTCGACTTTATATCGAAGCTGTTTTTGACTTCACAAGGATTTACTTTTTTGAACAGGCTAATTGACGATACATTAGCCAAAATTTTATCTGTGGGCAACAATTTTAAGTAATATCTGTTATACTGATTATAGGGTATTTTTAAGATGGGGTTGACAGTTTGTTGCTAGTGAAGTAAAGTAATAAGTCTAACTAATATTTATGTTCTCATTAGCAAAAGTTTTTGGTAAGAAAGAAATAATTCCAGAAGTTTTGTGGGCCTTTCGTGGTAAGTTGCCGGATTCGCTTCACGTATCACTAACTCTTTCTAAAGATGGCGGTTATGTTGCGAGTGTTACTGATCTCCCTGGGTGTGTTACAGAGGGCAGTAATTTTATAGAATTGAATCAAATGATTAATTCGGCTGTGTTTGATTATTTTGAAATTCCGGCACAATATATTCCCCACCTATCAAGTTATTTACCATCGAAGGAAGTACTAGAAGATATGGTCCGTCGTGGTGAACGCATTCCGAAATCAGCGTTGGTATTCGAAAAAGTGTAGCTTGTGGGATATGTGGCCGCAGTCGGAAGTTAAACGTAGAATACTTATTGGGGCTGCAAAAAGATTAGGACTACGTCTTTATGAGGGGAGTAAACACACTAACGTAGAGCAGGTGAGCACTGGACTTAAAACACAAATTCCTAGGCACGCCAAAGTTAAGCGGGAGACAGCAAAGGCTATTGTTGTTTTTTTTGATAAAGCAAATGGGTTTTTCGGAAAAAGAGGTCTGCCAAGCCTTAGGTATAAATTCTGATAAATTGTAATTTTTAAGTCGGCTCACCCCAGCATACAATTCAGTAAGTGGTAATTTATCTTTTATACCTCCGCCCACTAGCGGGGGTTATGTTGACCTTGCTCGGCCAGGCTGGTACGGTGACTATAACAAAAAATAAAATAGGACCAATTATGAAAATAAACTATCGTTTACGTCCTGTGACTCGTGAGGAGAGGATAATCAACGAGTATCTCCTTCTCGACGAAATGGATAGTCAGAAGTGGTACCAGGTGGTTTTCTTAAAAATATGGCGCGGCTCGGGCCTGGTCATGCTGCAATAGTATAAGTGGGGTTGTCGCATAAATGCGGCGACCCCTTTTTTAATTGATTTTTGCGCCAATTTTAGTATAATAATTCTATGTCCGCAGACGCGCAGGTTATGGCGCGAAATACAACTCACTTCACGATAGCGTTGGTTGCCCAAAAGGTAATCTCGTTTTTGTATTTTACTTATTTAGCGCGAATATTTGTACCGGCGGAAATAGGTCAATATGTTTTTGCCTTGTCCTTTACATTGATTTTTTCAGTATTGATTGACGTTGGTTTAGGTTATGTTTTAACAACCGAGGTAGCTAAAGACAAAAGCCGGGCCCAAGAATACTGGCAGAATACTATCGGTTTTAAATTAATTGCCATAGCGGGAACAATTATAATAGCCTGGGTAGCTATCAATTTAATGGGATACTCTGGTTTAACTCGAGAGCTTGTTTATATTTCGTTTATAATCATGGTTTTAGATTCATTTATGTTGTCGGCGTACTCACTCATTAGGGCCTATCAGAATTTATGGTGGGAAAGTTTGGGCACGGTATTGTTTCAATTTATTGTAGCCATTGCCGGTTTTATTATTACTCAATTTACACGAGATTTGCGCTTTATTATTTTGGCCTTAGTATTGGCCGGTTTAGTAAATGTTACTTACTCGTGGAATAGATTAGCAAGTTTTGGGATAAAGTTATGGCCAAAATTTGATAGCCTGGTTATTAAAAAACTTCTTATCTTAGCTTGGCCATTTGGTGTGGCGTTACTATTAACACGTTTATATGGATACTCTGATACGGTATTACTATCGTGGTTAGCTGGTGATGCCGCGGTCGGATATTATAGTGTCGCATATAAAATAACCTTTGCTTGGCAGTTTATTGCCTCGGCATTTGCGGCCTCGCTTTTACCGGGTTTCAGTTCGTATTTTGCCGGGGACAAAAGTTTGTTGGTTTCAACTTTTACCAAATCGGTACATTATTTAAATGTGATTTCTTTTCCGTTGGCGGCGGGTTTTTTTGTATTAGGGCCGGCGGTGATTCGTTTTATTTACCCACAGTATCAAGCGGCAATTTTGCCTCTACAAATTTTAATATTCAGTCTGGTGTTTATTTTTTTAACATTCCCGGTGGGTTCTTTGTTATCGGCTGGCGGTAGGCAAAAGCGTAATACTTTAAATTTATTAATTACCGTGGTTATAAGCGTGGCTCTTAATATTATGTTGATACCACAATATCAAGCCGTCGGGGCAGCGGTAGCCTCCCTCGTCAGCGCGGTGATATATTTTATTTTGGGGTGGAGTGTGATTCATCAGCTAATCCAAGTAAGTTACAAACAGATTATTTTTAATGTTTTTAGGGTAGGATTATCAGCAATTTGTATGGGGATAATTATAAAAGTATTACAACCTCAACTAAATCTCTTGTTAGTTATTTTTATAGGTATGGTTAGCTATGGAATATTCAGCCTGGTCTTAAAATCATTCAGTATGGCAGAGATTAAGAATTTTAAACGTCTAATTTTTTCTCGAGGCTAGCTTATGGCCAAAGTGTTATTAGTTACTGAAGATTACTGGCCTCGCCGCGGGGGTGTGGCTAATTACTATGGTGGGCTTGTCAACGCCTTAGTTGGGCAAGTGGCTGTGTTAACTTCGGTGCCGGGAGAGGAAGACATAGGAGTTTTTAGAGTTAATTATTTTTTAAATTTTTTTTGGCCGCGGTGGTTACCATTATTATGGTTTATACCAAAGTATTTAAAAAAATCAGGTGCCAAAGCTGTATGGGTGGGAGATATTTTACCTGTGGGAACTGCTTGTTGGATTTTGAATAAATTTATTAATTTACCTTACATCGTCAATTTACACAGTTTGGATTTACAGTTAACGCAGGTGTCGCCGAAGAAAAAACGCCGCCGATGGCTGGCTCAAAAAATATTAAGTGGGGCCGAGACTGTTATTGTTAATAGTGTTTATACCCTCAGTTTGGTTCAAAAATTAAATTTACCCCATCTTAAAACGATGATTATTTATCCGGTAGCGGCCAAATTCCCTGAGGCCGATAAGCAGATAATGGAAAGCTTAAAAGATAAGTATGCTCTGCAGGGTAAAAAAGTGGTTTTGACTGTTTCGCGCTTGGTGAGCCGCAAGGGGATAGATGACGTAATTCGGGCAGTGTCTTTAATAAAGGATCGGGTTTCAGGCTTACACTACATTGTGATTGGCGCGGGGCCGCAAAGACAGGAGCTTGAATCACTCATAAAATCTGAGCAAGTTCCGGCAACTTTAGTCGGGGCAGTAACAAGTGAAGAGTTGAGCGCTTGGTATGAATTATGCGATGCATTTGTTTTAACCCCCAAACCCGATCCGGTGGATGTGGAAGGTTATGGCATAGTTTATCGCGAGGCGGCTCAATTTGGCAAGCCTATTATTGCGAGTAAAGTTGGTGGAGTACCGGAAGCCGTTGGCGACCAAGCCTTATATGCTGGCACGCCCGATGAAATTTCTGTGGCTTTGCTTAAACTTTTAACCAACAACGAGCTGGCCAGACAACTTGGTGACCAGGCGCGGCAGTTAAGTGTAAATGTTTCTTTGGCGACCGAAGCTGCCAAACTACAAGCGGTAATAGATGCGTTATAATAAAAATATGGAAGAAAACATCAAAGAGGAAAAAATAGATGTAATAATGTTTAATATGTCCGCCTACAGTGAATGGCAGCAGGGTTATGTTAATCGTAATAGCCATATTCTTCATGAGTTTTTGCGCGATCCCCGCATAAGAAAAATTGTGGCGGTTGATTATCTGCCGTTTACTTTTAAACGGGCTCTTAAGGTTTGGCTGCAGGACGTATTACATTGGCCGCGGGGGAAAAAAATGTCGGGCCGGCTGTTTAGTCGGCTAACCGCAGTAGCTAATAGTGAAATTAACAAGACGGTTTACAAAGTCGGGGGTTTTGATAACGAAGTGTCATATAAGCTGTTTGTTTATTCCACCGTGTTGTCTTGGTTTTCTGAAAGTCTAGCTATGAAAGATTTAGCCCAAGCTCTGCAAAAGTTAAATCTTAAAAATATTGTGGTTTGGTCCTATTTGCCCATTTTTGGCAAGTGCTTAGAGGTGGTGCCATCACGCCTGAAGGTGTTTGATGCGGTGGATAATTGGCTAAACCATTCTGCCTACCAAAAAATATTGCCACGCTTAAAAAAGAATTACGCCGCCATTGGGCAGACGGCGGATTTGATATTTACGACCTCGCAAGATATGGTTGATTTTTTTGAGCACCGCCCCGACTGCTATTATTTGCCCAACGGTATTCGCTGGCACCATTTTAAGGATTTACCAAAATTAGTTGGTCGCGATATTGCCACCTTACCAAAACCAGTTATTGGTTATGTCGGCATTATTCAACAAGATCGTATCGATTTAGATTTAATTGCTTATTTAGCCGAAACTAATCCCAAAAAATCATTTGCTTTTGTCGGGCCGGTGTGGCCAAATTTTAAAAAAAGGGTGAAGGAAAAATTAGGGCAGCTAAACAACGTCTATTGGTTGGGTCGTAAGCATTATTGGGAAGTGCCGGCTTATATTAGTAAATTTGATGTTGCCATAGTGCCGCATTTAGTAAATGAATTTGGCAAGCACACCAGTTTACTGAAAGTTTTGGAATACTTAGCTTGTGGTAAACCCGTAGTTTCAACTCCGACAGCCGGCACCGGCGCTTTTAAGACGGTTATAAAATTAGCTGATACGCCAGTTAAGTTTAATCAAGCCTTACTTGATGCTCTGGAAAGTAATACCGAGCGAGATCAAGAACGCCGCCGCCACACCGCCGCCCAGCATACCTGGGCCAAACGAGCGCAGTTTATGCTGGATAAAGTATTTGCAAAATTAACTAACGCTAATGAGTAAAGTATCGGTTATAGTGGTGTCGTGGAACGTCCGGGAGCAGTTGTTTCATTGTTTGCAATCAGTTACGGCCCAGCCGCCGCTTGATATTATTGTTATTGATAATAATTCAAGCGACGGCAGTAGCCAAATGGTGGCTAATAAATTTCCTCAAGTCAGCCTAATAAAACATTCAGTTAATTTAGGTTTTGGTAAGGCGGTGAATATAGGCATAAGTAAAGCCTGGGGAGATATCTTACTACTGCTAAATCCCGATGCCACTTTAAAACCAAATGCCTTAATAGCGGCGGACAAGTTTTTTGCCGAGCATCCTCGGGCTGGTATAATGGGGGGACAAATTTTGAGTGGCGATGGTACAGTGCAGCCATCAATTAGAAAATTCCCCAGCTTGTGGTCGCAATTGGTAGTATTGCTTAAGTTGGGCTACCTCATACCAGGGCTACTTAATAAGTACCTGATGAAAAATTTTGATTACCATAAACCGCAAGCAGTGGACCAAGTTAGTGGCGCGTGTTTTTTTATTAGGCGTTCGTTAATTGATATAATTGGTAAATTTAATGAGGATTTTTGGCTGTGGTTTGAGGAGGTCGATTATTGTCGACGAGCCAAAAATGCCGGCTGGGAAATATGGTACAATCCCAAAGCGCAGGCGCAACACCAGGGTGGGGCAAGTTTTTCTCAATTAAGTCACGCCGAGCGCCAACGCTCATTTAATGCCAGTCTGCTGCGTTATTTTAAACTCCATGGTCGGGCTTATGAAACCTTTATGATATGGTGTGCGGCCCAGATTAGTTTGGGTCAAGCGTATATCTTAGACTTAGTAGGTAAATTAATTCATGTTTCCAAACAAAAACATCAATAAGCAGTGGTTGTGGTGGTTAGGGTTATTGGCGCTTGATTTAGTGTCGTTTGTCATTTTTGGGGGCTTCCTAGCTAATTGGGTAGCTGTTATTATAGTGGTTTTATTCGCCGTGGTTGCCTGGAAAAATTTGGCTTGGGCGGTTGTGTTGTTAATTACCGAACTAGTGGTGGCATCGCAAGGTTATTGGTTTAGCATCACAGTAGGCGGCACCGCCGTTTCTTTGCGTTTGGCAATTTTTTTAGTTATTATGGCGGCGTTCTTGGCGCGTGAAGTGGCGGCGCGGGATTTTGCCTGGTTAAAAGATAAAGTGGTGCGGTGGTGGTTATTGGCCGGGTTGGCTATAGTTTGGGGAGCTGTTTGGGGTTGGGTTAATAATGATTTTGCTGATTGGTTTTTGGATTTGAATGGTTATTTGTATATCTTTGCCTTTTTGCCATTATATCGGTATCGGCACGAGTGGATGCCAAAACTTTTAAGTGTGTGGCTGCCAGTGGTGCTTTATTTATCATTCAAAACTATTATATTGTTCTATTTGTATAGCCACTTTACGCCGGAGGCTTTAGACCCAATTTACCATTGGATTCGCGATACTGGTTGGGGGGAGATAACATACGCCGGTGGAAATATTTTTAGAATTTTTTCGCAAAGCCAAATTTACCTACTGATAGCTGCCGCTTTCTGGGCGGCCGGGTTATTATTATATACCGACACCAAGCCTTTAGCGTATAGGTTTAAGGCCGCTCATATAGGCGTTGCCTTAGTGGTTATGGCTGGTCTGCTAATAAGTTTGTCCCGAAGTTTTTGGCTGGGTTTGGTGGCAGGAATAGTTTTTGCGTTCGTCATCGGGTTTTGGTATAAACAAACTGCTAGGCAAAAATTAGTAAATGTATGTGTGCTGTTGGTTTTGCTGGTAGCGTCGAGCGGGTTGGTTTTAGCAGTTAGCCATTTTCCGTTACCCAAGCCGCTTGGCGACGCCACCGGCTTTTTACTGGAGCGCGCTAGTGTGGGAACGGGTGAGGCCGCCGGGGCGTCTCGGTTGCAGTTGTTAGGGCCATTGTGGCAAAGTGTGTCCAAAGCTTGGCTGTTAGGTTCGGGTTTTGGTTCCACCGTGACCTATAAAACTTCTGATCCGCGAGTGGTTCGGGGTACGGCCGGCGCTAGCGGCATTCGCACCACCTATGCTTTTGAATGGGGGTATTTAGATACTTGGTTAAAAATCGGGCTGATTGGTTTGGTTTTATATTTATGGTGGTGGTTAGGGCTGGCATATTTAGCTTTTAAAAAAATTAAACGCCAGCCCTTAGCGGCCGCCATTTTAGTAAGTGTAGTAGCAATAGCCGCTACGAACATGACAACACCTTATTTAAATCATCCACTCGGTATTGGCGCCTTAAGTGTTCTGCTTTTATTTACTCACCATGAACAAATTTTTGAGCAGCCAATTTAAAACCGCCGTCGGTTTAGTGGTTTACAATGGGTCTAAGTACTTACCCTACACTTTGGCTCGTTTAGCCGAGCAAACCGCCAAAGATTTTTTTGTACTGATAATAGATAACGGCTCGGTCGATAATTCCTTAAAAGTTATTCAAGATTTTTTACTGACGGCACCAGAATTAAATAAACGCAGCCGCCTGGTAAAAAATAAAAAAAATCTTCTGTTTGCCCGCGCCCACAATCAGGCCATTCAGTGGACCGATAGCCAGTACCTGTTGATGTTAAATCAAGATGTATTACTAGACCCGACCTACATTAGTGAGTTAGAAAAATTTATGGACACGCACCCCGAGGCGGGCGCTTGTCAGGGAAAGATATTAAAATGGCAATTTAATCCTGTAACTTATCGCTTGGATCTTCATAAAAATATACACAAAACGCCGGTATTTGATTCAGGTGGCCTCGTCATTACCCGCAGTCGCCACAGCTATAATGCCCGAGAAGGGGAGTTTGATCAGGGCCAAGCTAATGAGGCCAGTGAAATTTTTGGCGTGGTGGGCACGGTACCACTTTACCGCCGCGAAGCTTTAATCGACGTGGCCTGGCAAGGAAAAGTTTTGGATGAGGATTTGGTGATGTATAAAGAGGATGTGGATTTAGCTTGGCGCTTGCGTCTGAAAGGTTATAAATCATATTATGTGCCCA
>Ga0209212_1005211_pt1 | contig 15642 bp, 18 predicted proteins | sample RifGroC2_FD_183996 | JGI IMG/M metagenome (GOLD analysis project Ga0209212, IMG submission 183996) | Groundwater microbial communities from Rifle, Colorado, USA - Groundwater C2 (SPAdes) (version 2) | ecosystem: Environmental > Aquatic > Deep subsurface > Groundwater | place: Rifle, Colorado... | reverse complement strand
AGTAAAACCAGGAAAAATAAAAAACCGGAGGGTCGTCCCTCCGGTTTTTTTATTGCCCGCGCGGGCGGGGCTTACTTATCCTTCACCGTCCAGAAGCCCTCAAAGACGTAGCCCACCTTAAAACCCACGGCCGGCTTCAGGGTGGCCGAGCCGCCGCTGCCGGTATTATCCAGGTCTATATCCGTAAGCCGGTAGAAGAGGTCGAAGGTTATGCCCGTGGGCGTCTCCGCGGCCAGGTCCGTGGTGTACAAAAAACCGGCCGTCAACACCGGCGCCACAAAGAACGTTGTCTCCGACATCCCCAGGTCGCCTAACGCGCCAAACCTGAACCGCATCGGCCGCGCGGACTTGGGCGTCATATATTCCATGCCCAGCATCAGCTCCAGCAGGTAGAACCTGTCGTCGCCGGCCTTTAAGCTCTGCACCTGTATGCCGCCGGTCCTGGAAACAGTCTCGTTGCCCACGGCCCGCAGGCCTAAACCCCAGGGCTTAACGGTCTCGGTGCCGCCCACGGCGCGCCTAAGATCCTGCGCCATAGGCAGTATCATGTAATACTCGTTGGCCGACACCCAGCTCCACACCGGCTTGGCCGCGGCCGGGCCGGCCCACGCCAGCAATACCGCCAGGCTCAATAATATTTTTTTCATACGCCCCCCTTAGCCAGCAGTTCCGCCACAGGTATATCCGCGCTGGAAAGCTCGTAATTTTTAAGGTCGGCCGGCGCCACCCAGGCTATACGGTCATGGTCGTTAAGAACAAATTCCCCGGAGAGATGCTCGGCCCGGTACACCAGCAGTTCTATGGGCAGGTGCTTGTACTCGAATTTGCTGGAGCAGACAAAAGCCCCTATGCGGGTCTTCACGCCGAACTCTTCCATCAGCTCGCGCTCCAGGCAGGCCTCGGGCGTTTCGCCCGGCTCCAGCTTGCCGCCAGGGAATTCCCATTTGCCGGCCAGGGTGTCGCCCTGCCGGCGCTGGGCCAGCAGGATCTTCCCGTCTTTCTCTATGACCGCGGCCGTAACTTGTTTCATACGTAGAACCCGCAGCGCTTGTTCTGCCTTAAAGCCATATGCTATTTTAGATAAATGGTCACATTACCCCGACTCCGCTGCCCCGGCTGCGGCAAAGCCATGGGCCCGGTAAAAGCCAAAGAAGTGCCGCCGGCCAACAAATACGAAGACTGCCTGCGCCGCTGCGAAAAATGCCGCATAGGCGCCACTAACGCCAAGAACCCCGCTAAAGTTAAATACCTCCGCGACGGCCAGCCCGCAGAGCCCACGCCCGCGGAGCCCACTTCCCCGCCTACCAATCTGTAGGCTGGTAATCCTTCAGGAACTTCCCCCACACATGCTCGCCGGTGTTAAAGCCGGCGATGATGGGATCCACTATGCGCGCCGCGCCGTCCACAATGTCGAGCGGCGGGTGAAAGCGGTGCTCCGCCGTTTTGCGCTCCGCTATGTGCACCGGATCCTCGTCCGTCACCCAGCCGGTGTCCACCGCGTTCATGTGGATGCCGTCAACATAATAATCCGCGGCCGCGGTGCGCGTCATCATATTCAGCGCGGCCTTGGCCATATTGGTATGCGGGTGGCGCGTGGTTTTGAACTTGCGGTAGAACTGCCCCTCCACGGCCGACACGTTTACTATGTGCTTGTCGCGCTCGGGTGTGCGCAGCATAAGCGGCTTTAACCGCGCGTTCAGGATGAACGGGGCGACGGCGTTGACCAGCTGCACTTCCAGCAGCTCCACGGCCGGCACCTCCGCCATCAGCATCCGCCAGGAATTGCGCCCGCGCAGGTCCACCTGCTGCAGGTCCTGGTCCAGCCGGCCCTGCGGGAACAGGGCGCCCTGCGCCGTCAGCTCATCCGGCAATAGCGGCACCTGCGACAGCGCCGCCGCGTGGGTAAGCCCGGCGGTCTGCGCGTCGGCAGGCGTAAGTGCTGCCGCCAGCTCCTGCCCGGCGACGGGGCCTTCGGGCAGCAGGCTGTAGCCGCGCAGGCCCTCGTAGGCGCCCAGCAGCTTGCGGGCGGCCTCGGGCAGGTCGCGCAGCGGGCCCTGCTCGCGGTCCATCATGTGGCGGTAGAACTCCGGCGGCCGCCGCACGGTCTGGCAGGCGTTGTTTATGATGAAATCCAGCCGGGTGCGCGTGGCCAGCAGGTGGGCGCAGAAAGCCTCCACGCTGGGCGTGTGGCGCAGGTCCAGGCCAAAGATCTCCAGCCGGTGGCCCCAGTCCTTAAAATCAGGTTCGGCCGCGTAGCGCAGGGCCGAGTCGCGCGGAAAGCGCGTGCTCACTATCAGCTGCGCCCCGGCGCGCAGCAGCTTTATGCCCGCCTGGTAGCCTATCTTCACGCGGCCGCCGGTCAGCAGGGCCACGCGGCCGCGCAGGTCGGCCGTCTCGGTGCGCTTGGTGTAGTTAACCTCGGCGCAGGCCGGGCAGAGCTGGTCGTAAAAATGGTGCAGCTGCGTGTAGTTGGTCTTGCAGATGTAGCAATTCTGCTCCTCGTGCGCGGCGCCGGGGGGCGGGGCGTCGGAGGGGCGGCCCTCCCAGGCCAGCGGCGGGGTTATGTTGGGCGTGGTGAACACGGACTGCCGGCGCAGCTTGCGGATGCCGGTCTCGTTAAGGGCGCTCTCGGCGCGCTCGGTGCGGGCGGCCTTGCGCCGGCGGATGGCGGCCTTTACCAGCTGCCGCCGCGCGCGGGCGTCCGGCCGGGAAATTTCCCCCGCGGCCTTAAGCAGGCGGGTGCTTTCGTCCTCGGCCACGCCGGCCAGCAGGCCGCGGTCGGCGGCTACCGCCTCCAGCAGCTCGGCGGCGGCCAGCAATTTTTCTTTAAAGCCCGGCAGGCCGGGTTTGTTGTCGTTCATTTTGGTTCCACCCGGTACAGCACCATCGGCTTGGATTTGCCCTTCATCAGCACCGGCGCGCCTTCCACAAAGTCGAAACCGGGGAAATCTTTTTTATCCACGCCCTGCACCACCGCCTCGCTGATCAGGATCTGCGTGGTAATATCCTTGGTCTGGCTTTCTATGCGCGAAGCCACGTTAACGGTGTCGCCCAGCACGGTGTATTCCATCCGCTCGGCGGTACCTACGTTGCCGGCCACCAGCCCGCCGCTGTGCAGCCCCACCCCGAAGCCTACCTCGGGGTAGCGCTTCAACGCGTTAAATTCCCGCAGGGCCTCGCGCATGCCTATGGCGGCCTTTAAAGCCGCCTCCTGGTGGTTCTCCACCCCGAACACCGGGGAGAAGATGGCCATCACGGCGTCGCCCATGAATTTATTTATGACGCCCTTGTTGGCGGCTATCGGCTTGCCGATATAGGTGAAATATTCGTTGAGAAAGCGGATCAGCTCCACCGGCGGCAGCTTTTCGCTGAGCGGCGTAAAGCCCCGGATGTCGGAGAACAGCACCGTGGCGTGGATCTCTTCGCCGGCCAGGTTAACACGCCCGCTCTTCATTATCTTCTCGGCTATCTCCATGGAGACGTAGCGGCCGAAGGTATCCTTTATATGGTCCCGCTCCAGCAGGCCGTCGAGCATCATGTTGAAATGCCCTTTCAACTGGCCGAACTCGTCGGCGTACAGCACCGAGGTCTTGCAGCTGAAATCCCCCGCCGCCACGGCCTTCATGCGGCCCACCAGCGCGCTCACCGGGGCCTGCACGTTAAGCCGGTACAGCCAGATAGAGACCGCCTGGAAGATAAGGATCAGCACGGTCAGCACGCCCACTATGGCTATGGGCACCAGCACGCGGATATGCTCGGCCAACAGCGCCAGGGCCTTGCCCTCCTCGCCGCTGGAGAAGATCTTCCAAAAAACGTCCAGGTTGGAATAGATGGGCACGTACAGGCCCAGCAGCAGCGGCACCATGCCCAGCGAGAAGATCATAAGCGCGTAGCGCAGCGTAAGGCTTATGGCGAAGCCGCGCTTGAGGCCGTAGGGATTGTTGGCCGCGAAGAAAGGCCGGGCCATGAACCGGCGTATGTACAGCCCGGTGAGCTCGAGATTTAAATAGCTGACAAAAGCGCCGAACAGCAGCGCCGACACCGCAAAAACCAGCTTCACCCGGTCCGGCACGGCCCCGAACTGCTCCGCGTAGCCCGCCGCGCTGCTGAAATAACGCTGCACGGCTATCACCCAGCCCAGCACAAAGATGGCCAGCGGCAGATTTATAATGCGGCTCTCTATGCGGGCCAGGTCCTGCGGCTTGCGCGAGAAATAATGCCGGTACAGCGGCCACAGCCACAACACCAGCAGCAGGAAATACAACTGCAGGCCCCCGCCCTTGCCCTCGTAGCGGATCTCGTCGCGCAGCTCCCCCCGCACCCAGCGTTTTTCCACCCGCTTGTTTAGGTTGAGGGATCTGAAGAATTTGTCCCGGACGGTTTGCGAGGGGACGTAATCTTTCCCTTTCGCCCCGGCGTCCACGGAATGCTGCCATTCGGTCTTCACCAGGCCGGTATCCAGCAGCGAATACTTCTCAAAGAAGAAAGCAGTGATGCCGCCAAAGGACACCATCAGCGAAAAAAGGAAGTACAACCCCAGATGCAGCCGGCCGAACTTCCCCCAGAGTTTGGACAAGGTTTTCATAGCAGTTATTTATTTTACCTTTAATGGGGCGCAATCTGGCAGCGGCTTGGCCTAACGTAAATCGTATAATTTACATATGCGTAAGTTCCTCGGCTTGTTTTTGCTGCTGGCGGCCCTGGGCGCCGCCTGGTACCAGTGGCATACGCATAAGGCCCTTTACCGGGCGACGGCGCGCATACTGCAGGCCCGGCTGTTCCCCTGTTCTTTCCCCATCACTTATTCGCTGGGGGCCATAGACCCGGGCTACACCATAACCCGGGAAGAATTAATAGACGCCCTGCGCGAGGCCGAAACCGCCTGGGAACTGCCGGCACGCAAGAACCTTTTTCAGCTGCAGGAGAGCAGCGGGGCAGTCACTGTCCTCATGGTTTACGACGACCGCCAGGCCGCGCTGGATAAACTGAAGGCGCTGGGCATTACCACCGACCAGACGCTGGACACCTACAAGGCGCTCAAAGCCCGCTACGAAACGCTGGCCGCCCAGGTGGACGCGCAGGAGACGCGGCTGAAAGCCATAGTGGGCCGCTACAAGGTTAGGGAAGCCGCCTACAACGCCGAGGTAGGCCGCATGAACCAGCGGGGCAGCGCTCCCCCCGCCGCGGTGCGCAGCATCAACCGGGCCAAGGACGCGCTGGCCACACAGTTTGGCGGCATAAAGATGATTGAGGGCACCCTGAACCAGAACGTGGACACCCTTAACGCGCTGGGCACTACGCTCAACCAGCTGATAGTGCAGCTTAATATAAAAGTGGCCCAGTACAACCGCACGGGTTCGGCCATAGGCCGGTACGAAGAAGGCCTGTACCGGGTTTCGGGCGGCATGCAGACCATAGAGATCTACAAGTACACCGAGCGCGCGCAGCTGGTGAACCTGCTGGCCCACGAGCTGGGCCACGCCCTGGGCCTGGAGCATGTAAAGGACCCGCAAAGCCTTATGTTCCCGGTAAACAGCGGCCGCGGCCTTAAATTAAACGCCGACGACATTGGCGAGCTTAACAGGGTTTGCAGACGGGGCAAGTAACTTCTAAGGGATACAAATCACGGGAGGCACGATGGACAACTTTCATCTAAACGAAGGCGACATTGTTAAGAATTCACTTACCGGCGAGCTGCTCAAGATTGTAAGCTTTGGGCCGCGCACCGTGAAAGCCCTGAAGATAGGCGGGGTGCTGATAGAATACCAGCGGTCTTATTTAGCCCCGGCCACCCCCGCGGAGTGCGAAGGCGCGCAGGATAAGTTCGTCCGGGCCCCCCAGCCCGAAACCCCCAAAAAGTGATCAGCCGGGGAGCTTTATTATCCCCAGCTGCTTTAATTCCCAGAAACATTTGGCGGTAGCCGCTACGTCGGCGGCCGCGTTGTGGGCGGCGTCGAAGTCCGCCCGGAACAGCTTTTGGTGCAGCTCCACCAGCTTGGGCCATTTGTAGCCGCGCGGCCCGGGGATGGCGCAGTACTCGGTGGTGCTGTGCATGGTGCAGATCTTGTGCTTGGTAGAAGGAATATCCGGCAGACCGTTGCGCAGCAGCTCGGCGCCCATTATCTTCTCGTCAAAACTCATGTTATGCGCCACCAGGTAGCGGGCCTGGTCCGTAAGCGCCTTAAAGTCCCTCAACACGCCGGCCAGCTCCCGGCCCTCTTTAAGCGCCCGCTCGGTGGTAATGCCGTGTATGCGCGCCGATTCCGCCGGGATGGTAAAACCCTCCGGCTTTATAAGGCAGTCAAAAGAGGAAAGCAGCGCGCCCTCGCTGTCGTAGGCCATATAGGCCAGCTGCACCAGCCGGGGCCAGTTGTCCAGCGCGGTTACCGGCGCGTTCCAGCTGCGCGGCAGCCCGGTGGTCTCGGTATCAAAGAACAGGTACACGGGCTCCACCAGCCGTTCGGTGAACAGTTCAAGCTGCATGTCGGATTTATTTGCCTGCGCCATAGTGTAAATACAATTTTATCAAATAGTCTGCCGCCGGCGGGCGGCGAAAAAGGCCTTGAGGTCTTTAAAATCCCCCAGGCGCGCGCAGCGGGGGATGGAGCGCACGAACTTGCCGCCGTAGCGCTTGGTCTGCACGCGCGGGTCCAGTATCACTATGGCGCCGAAGTCTTTTTTAGTGCGTATCAGCCGCCCCACGCCCTGGCGGAACTTCACCACCGCCTTGGGCAGGGTATAGTCCACAAAGAAATTCTGGCCCTTGGCCGTCATCCACTCTTGGCGCGTCTCTTCCAGCGGCGTGTCGGGCGAAGTGAACGGCAGGCGGGCTATCACCACGCAGGCCAGGGCCTGCCCGGGCACGTCCACGCCCTGCCAAAAAGTGTCGGTGGCCAGCAGCACGCCGTTGCCGGCATGTTTAAAATCCGCTATCAGCTTGGCCGGCAGCTCTTCGCCCTGCTTGAAGATAAGGCGGCCGCTTAACCTGCCCGCCAGCACGCGCGCGGCCCGCTCCAGCGACTGCCAGCTGGTAAAAAGCAGGAAGATGCCGCCCTCTACCGCGCCGCAGACCTTAACGCAGGCGTCCAGCACCGCGGCCTCGTAGGCAGCGGCCTCGGCGGCCGGGTCCGGCATGTCCTGCGGCACCAGGATGCCCGCCTGTTTAGTGTAATCGAAGGGCGAATCCAGCAGCAGCTCATTGCACTGGTCCAGCCCGATGCGGGCCTTCAGCATGCTAAAAGAGCCGTCCACCGCCAGCGTGGCCGAAGTCAGCAGCACCGGGTAATTGCGGCCGAATAAATTCTTGCGCAGGTCCTCGGACACGTCTACAGGGGACATGTTCAGCGAGATCTCTTCTTTCTTCCTCGCGCTTTTCACCTCTACCCAGTAGGCGCAGGCCGCCTCTTTGCATTCCAGGAAAGTGTTAACCTGCGCGGCCAGCTCCAGGCAGCGCTTAAGGCAGGCCTTTACCTCGGCCTCTTCCATGTCCGACTGGCTATGCGGTATGGCCTGCGACAGCAGCACGCTCAGTTCCAGCAGCGGAGCCTGCAGCAGGTTGGCCACAATGCCGGGCTCGCGCACGCGGCAGGTTCTGGCGCGGCCGGCCGGTTGGGCGTTAAGTGCCAGTTTCTCTGTAATTTCCCGGAAAAAATCTTTGGACGCGTGCCTGGTTTCAGAAACCGCGCCCTTAACGTCCTCTACCCAGCCGGTGGGCGGCCGCGACAGGCGGTGCGACAGGCCCTTGTTGGATTTGGGGGCAAAAATATCGTCCAGGAAGCGCTTCACCCGGCGGTCCGTGAGCGAGAAGCCCATAAAGTCCGCCGCCACTTCCTCCAGGTTATGCGCCTCGTCAAAGATGACGGCGTTAAAAGCCGGCAGCGGCATGCCGGCAAAGAACAGATGCTGGTTCACCACCACTATGTCGGCCTTGGCGGCGCGCGCCACGTCCTTGCGGTGAAAGCAGGCCGCCTTATGCGGGCATTTCTTGCCCAGGCACAGATCCGAGTCGCGGCAGACCTCGGCCCACAGGTGGTGAGGCACGGCGAATGGCAGCTCGGCGCGGCTGCCGCTTTCTGCCCCATGTATCCAGGCCTGCAGCTGTTCCAGCGCGGCGCGCAGGCCTTCCTCGTCGAATAGTTCCGGCGCCTGCTTGCCGGCCCGGGCCAGGCGCGACAGGCAAAGATAATTGCTCGAGCCCATCAGCAGGAAATAACTTAGCGGCAGGCCCAGCTCTTGCAGCACGGCCTTTACCACGGGCAGGTCTTTCTTTACCAGCTGCGCCTGCAGGGCCTTGGTATGGGTAGCTACAACAACTTTTTTCTGATTGCGCGCGGCCCAGAGGGCGGCGGGAATAAGGTAGCCCAGGGATTTGCCTACGCCGGTGCCGGCCTCTACCACCAGGTGTTCGCCTTCGCCCACGGCTTGCGCCACGGCCGCGGCCATACGCGCCTGCTGGCCGCGCGGCTCAAAGCCCTTTATGGCCCTGGAGACGGCGCCCCCGGCGCCAAAGATGTCGGTGAATTCCGCGTTTTCCATTATTTTATTACTATCACCGGGCCGGGCCCGCTGCGGTCGGCCAGGTGCACTTCAAATTTAACGGCCAGCTTCTTGCGGTTAAAATAGGCGGCTATTTCCAGGGCGGGCAGGTGCGGGCGGTTGCATTGCTCGCTCAGGTGGCCCAGCACCACCGCCTGCGGCTGCGCCCCGGCGCCGCAGGCCTTGTGCAGAAAACGCGCGGCCTGCAGGTTGGACAGGTGGAACTCCGAGCCGGGGTGGCCGAATTTCTTAAGCAGCTCCAGGTCGTGGTTGGCTTCCAGGAAAATAAAATCCGCGTCGGCCGCCGCGGCCACGTGTTCGTCGCTGAAATCGCTGAGGTCCGTGAACAAACAGACCTTGCGCCGGCGGCCCTCGCTTTTTGCGGTTATCACAAAAGCCGTGGTGCAGTAGTTGGGCGCGTGCGGCACACGCAGATGCGCCACTTTAAAATCCCCCGCGCTGACGCTACGCGGGAAGGGCGCCAGGCAGGGGCCCCACTCCACGCCGTACCGCATGGTTATCTGCATGGCCACCTGGGGGTGGCAGCGCACCCGCAGGCCGGCCTCGCGCAGCACCTTGAGCGAATTGGCGTTAATGTGGTCCCCGTGGGCGTGCGTTACCAGCACGCTGTCTATGGCGGGGCAAAGGGCCCTGGCCTCTTCCAGCGCCTGGCGGCAGCTGCGCTGGCTGCCGGGGGCGAAGTCCAGCAGCAGCGCGCCGGTCCTGGTCCACAGCAGCGCGGCGTTGCCGCCGCTGCCGGAACAGAGTGATTTAAATCTCAGGGGCATCAAATATGCGGGGAGCGGCTACGCGCTTTTTTTGGTTTCGGCGGCGGCCAGTTTTCGGGCTTTGGCGGAGTCGGCTTTGGCCAGGGCGTACTCGCCCATGTCCTGGTAGATGGCCCCGCGGCTGAGATAGGCTTCCTCGCAGCGCGGGTCTTCCTCTATGGCAAAGCCGTAGTCGGCCAGGGCGGACTTATAATCTTCCAGCGCAATATGCACCTGCGCCCTGTTGCAGAACAGCTCGGCGGCGGGCGGGTCCAGCTCTATGGCCTCGTTAAAGTCGGCCAAGGCCGCGGGCAGGTCGCCCAGGTAGTACTGGGCCATGCCGCGGCCGCCGTAATAAAGCCCGGTCTCCGGGTCCAGCGCTATCACCTTGTTAAAATCCTTCAGCGCCTGCTTTGGCTTGCCGGCCAGCAGGTAGGCACGGCCCCGGTTAAAAATGTACAGCGGGGCGTCCGGCTCGAGCTTAAGGGCGGCGGTAAAAAAGGCCGGGGCGTCCTTCTCTTTGCCCTCTATGTCCGAGAACAGCAGGCCCAGGTTGTTGTAGACGCTGCTTTCGTCAGGCGTAAGCCGCAGCGCTTTCTCCAGGTCCGCGTAGGCCTTGGCGTGTTCGCCCTGCTCCTGGTAAACCAGGCCCCGGTTGTTATAGGCGTAACCGCTTTTAGGGTCGGCCTGTATGATCTTGGTGAACTGGGCGATAGCCTTGTCCGGGTAGCCGAACTCCTGGTAAACCTGGCCCAGGCTGCCCAGTATTTCCGCCGAGCCCGGCTCCAGCCGGAGCGCGGCTTCAAAATCCTTCACCGCTTTCTCCAGGTTATCCAGCTCCACGTAGGTCCAGCCGCGGTTAAGATAGGCAGCCGCGCTTTTAGGGTCCAGCTCTATGGCGCGGTCCAGGTCTTTAAGGGCCGCCTTAAAATCGCCGGTTTCCAGGTAGGCCTGCCCCTTGTTATTGTAGACGCTGGCCATGGCGGGGTCTATCTTAAGCGCGCGGTTGTAGTCCGCCTGGGCAAGCTCGTACTTACCCTGTTCCGCGTAGGCGTCGCCCCGGTTGCCGTAAAGCGCCGGGTCGCCCGGGTTCATTTTGATGGCCCGGTTAAAATCCAGCAGCGCTTTCTCGGGCTGCTCCAGGTCCAGGTAGGCGCAGCCCCTGTCGCTGTACACCACGTAATCCGCCTTGCCGGCGTCTATCACCCGCGTGTAGGTACGCACGTCCTGCTGCCAGGCCTTGGCGTCCAGCGTCCCACCGGCGTCGTACCAGCTGAGCGCCCCCACGAAGTAGTTCTTTATATTAAACAGCAAATTCTTGGCTTTCATACCCTTAAAGTATATCATAGCGGGCAATACCGTGACCGGTGGCCATGCCTGGGCTCAGGGATGCTGCTCCGAGATCTCTTTATTGCACAGATGATGTACCAGGACCAATTTGCTCATGCAGGCGTCAAAGCGCGCCTGGCTGTCGGCCCGGCAGCGCTCACAATCCGGGGCCATGCGCTTTTTCGCGTGGCGCTGCACTGTCTGCTGCCGCACCTCTATAGTCCCGGCGTAGGCGCAGGAATGGGCATAGGTGGTATGATGCACCCCGCCGTCATCTGTGATATCCCCGCCGCACCAGGCGCATTTTCGCCCGTCTCTCTGCGCCAGAAATTGTTTAACGTACGGGTTTCTTATAATGCGGCGCGCGAACTTAAGCCAAGGCTCCCTGTCGTAATCTTTTTCGCAATCAGAGGCCGGCCGCGCCGGTACAATTTTAAGGTTCATATTTTTTTCCGCCAGGAGGCGCATTTGTTGGAGCGCCTGAAAATATCGGCGCTCAGCACTTCGCCATCGTAGACTATCAGGTCGCTAAAATCGTTGAGGTGTTTGGCCAGCCGCCCGTGGGCTATCTCGAACGGGTCTTTCTCCCGGTAAGAGTTCAGCAGGTCTATATACAGCGCCTGGTGCTTCTGCGCGAAGGCAAGAATGAACTCATGGCTGGTGAATTTATCCGGCAGCTGTTTTATTACTTCCACAAGCTGCTCATCAAACCAAGCGTCAAATTTAAATTTAAGTGACATAGTCGCGCCCTTTTTGATTAGTGATGCTTATGTGTGGACGGGCGCACAAGATGTTCGTGTATCCACATCTTTATCACGGCCTGCCTGGAAATATTGAGCTTCAGCGCTTCGTTATCAAGACGCTCTATCATCCAGACCGGGAAATCCACGTTGACCCGCTTCACCACGGTCGCCTTCTTAAAATCCAGGAAGCCGGTTATATCCTCGCCGCGTTCGAACTTCCGGTCGAACTCTTCAGCGGTTATCTTGCCGCGCGCTTTGCCCTTACCAGAGGTATTCTTCATAAATTCTCACCCACCGCCTGTCCGCCTTGTGATAACTTATCACTCACATTAGTATAACAGTTATACCAGAACAATCAGAGCCCGAAGCCCCTGGCCCAGGTTCTGCAGGTCGCGGATTAGTCTTCCTCCGTATCCCACCAGTCTATCACTGTGCCCCCGCTATTGGGATAATACGGGCTAACCAGCCAGTTCATCCCTGGGCTGCGCAGCACCATGAATTCCCGGACCTTAAACGTCTTGTCTTCATGGATATCCAGCATTTCCGCGTCTAGTGACGGAACAGGGATAAACGGATAGAGCAGTTTAAGGACTTCTCCCTTTTTCTCTTCCGGGATGACATACGCGTCTACATACCCGCCCTCTACTTTTATCGGACGAGTGGGATAAGGCAGCGGCAACTCATGCGGATAAGTGAATGTTTTCATATTCCCTCCTAACCTGTCTAAATATGGCGGATTCGCACAAATTACCCTATCCGCGCTTTCCCTCTTGTCTTCTGCGGAGTATGGCGGCCTGCTCTCGGGCGTGCTCTATAGCCTGGTGCAGGCGCGTCTGCAGAAGCGGCATGGGGGGCAGTTCGGTGAGGTATTCACTTACGCGGATATCTTTAGTGTCCAACCGGCAGAGCTCTACCTGCTCGGCGTCGGCCGAGGCGCATAATATCAGGCCGATAGGGGATTCTTCTCCGGGGGCGCGCTCATGCTTATCCAGCCAGCGCAGGTAGAACTCCATTTGCCCTACATGGGCCGGCTGGAAGGATTCCAGCTTTAACTCTATGGCAATGAGCCTGCGTAAATGGCGATGGTAGAAGAGCAGGTCGAGATGAAAGTCGTCCTTCCCCACGCTCATGCGTTTTTGCCGTGCGACAAAGCTGAAGCCCGGGCCCATCTCCAGCAGAAAGCCCTCCATCTCGCGCAGGATTGCGCTTTCCAGGTCGCGTTCGCTGTAAGTTCCTTTCAGGCCCAGGCAATCCAGAATATACGGGTCACGAAAAACGGTTTCCGGAGTTACACGGCCCGCGCGCAGGTTACCGAGTTCCGCCGCGATCACCTCTTTGGTGTTCTTCGACAGGGCCGTGCGCTGATAGAGCATGCCGCCTATCTTTTTGCGCAGTGTATGGACGCCCCGATGCTCGATCCGGCACATCTCTGCGTAGAAGTCACGGGCGAGCGGATCTTTGACGGGCAGTATCTCCATGAAATGGCTCCAGCTCAATTGTGTCGACAGTGTCGACACAATTGCCTCTTCTGGAAACAGTTGGACGAACTGTATCATTCTATTGATCCCGGCGTAACTGAACCCTCCGCCAAACTCCAGGGTCAATTCTCGCGACACTGTCGCGAGAATTCGTTTTCCGTAAGCAGCCCGTCGATACTGAAGGTTCTCTTTTAATATGCGCCGTCCAACTTGCCAGCACACCATTGTGTGCGTGGAATTGGCCACAGTGGCCACACGCTGGCGGGCGGATTGAATGAGCGCGCGGAGATCGGAGAGAAGACTTGCCTCATCTACTACGTCCGGCGGCTGTGTCGCGGCTCGCACGATCTTATTTGCCTGCTTTTTCTTGGACATAATCCCCCCTTCCCACAAATAGCATAGCAGACGAACCCGACAAGCGTGTGTCGGGTTGAGGAGGGCTACTTTTGGTATATCGAGGCGAGGCCTCGATAGGAATGCGACAGATTAGCCGCCGACGCGGTTTGCCTCTAGCAACTCTGCGGGCATGGGGTGTTCCAGCTGCCAGACCATGGAGATGGGGCGTTCGCCGGTGTAGGTGACCTGCGAACCGCGGCCGAGAAACTGGAACGGGGCGGTCAAAGGCCCATTGTTGCGGTTCAACCGCACAAAGAGGTAGATGGAATAACCGCGGGCGGCGTGGTGCACCAAATTCTGGCCGGTCACGCAGGCCTGCGTGGTGCCGCTTTGGGACTCCCAGTGCAGGCGAGTCAGATTTATGGGGTAGTCCTTGTACAAGGTGGTGGCAGGCACGTGCGGGAAGTCGTGCTCTATTTCTTCAAAACTTTCCGCAACCTAGAGCAGCTCCTCGCTGGCCAAGTCGTAATCTGTTTCGGAAAGCACGGCGTTGGTCTCTTCCAGGTCGAACAATTCCGGATCGAAGTCACCGCCTATCCAGTCCAGCATTTCTTTGTGCTGCGGATGTTTCTTGTCGCCTATCACTTTCAGGAAATCCTCGTAGCCATAAGGGCCGCCGCAATCATCGGGCGGGCAGGCACGCGCGCCGGCGAGGCAAAGCGGATAAGTCTTGCCGGCTTCTGCAGGCAGGGTCGCCTCCAGAACTACAGAATGCTTCCACCCGTCACCCATGTCGTATTCGTAGGCGAACTGCTTCAGGCCCTTGGCGACGAGCTTCCCAAGAATTATTTTGGAATCATCCTTTATCCCTTCGGAATCCTCATGTGGCGCCGAATATTCCGCGCCGCCGATGATGAACATATGAAGATGCCCGCCGCCCCAGCCCATTGCGGCCTGGATAATGCAGGACAACTGCCGCAGCGTCATGTCGCTTTCCACCTGCACGCGCCGCCATACAGTCGGCTTAACATCCCTAAGCGTTATCTTGAATTGGCAGACCTGTTTTTTGATTTTCGCCATTTGCCCCAGTCCCTTCAGTCGGGTACAGTTCGTAACCGACTCAAATTATTCCCCGGACAATCTTTTATCTTCCGGTTTAGCCAGGAAGTTCTTCTTTGACACGATCGACCGGCCGAGCCGCTTCTCCAGTTTCTTCCTGGCGCCACCGGCAATGTCGCCGCCCGCCTTGGCATCGGATTTTAATTTCGGCACGCCTTTGGAATTCTCGGTGCGGTGGATTTCAGTGGTGGCGCGCTCGCCCAGCATATTAAATATCAGCTCGAAGTCGTCCATGTGGTCGCGCAGGTTCTGGCGCTTCAGGCCTTTAAGCTTTTTGTACTGGCTGGGGATCAGGCCGAAGGTGGCCTTGGAAATCTCTGCGGTCAGAATTTCATAGTCCTTCTCTTCCCTCGCGCCGCGCTTCTGCCATTCATCGGTCAACTCCTCGCGGATGGCGATACCGCGCATCCGTTTCTCTATCCAATCCTCCGAATAGCCTTTGAGTTTATAAAGCATCCTTGTCCGCTTAGTCGCCAATTCCGGGTTTTCAATTTCCTGTACCCGCTCATAGCCCACTTTCGCCAGCCAGCGCTTGAGCGGCTCGGCCTTGGGCGAGGGAATAGACTGGACAATGCGGAAGATGCCTTCGGTATCCGCACAGTCGGTCCCGTATTTCTTGCCATCGGGGGCGGGCAATTTCAGTACGTGACAAAATGTCACGACCTCGCTTCCTTCCTCCTGCAGTCTTTGCTTTAGTTTGCGCCAATACGCGCCGGCATCGGGACTGTCGGTAAGAGCGCCGCAGATGTCCACGACCGAAAACCACCATTCATTCTTGTGGATTATTTTCCGAACTCTTTTGCCCTTGAATACCACAATTTTATTCATTTCCATGATCGCGCACCTCTATCCCGGAGTGAAATCATTGCCGGGATGAAAATAGTATAGCACACCAACCCGACAAGGGTCTGTCGGGTTGATTTGGGTATATATGGGGATTTTAAACCCATCGAATTCGATAGGGATAGAATTAGCCGCCGACGCGGTTGGCTTCCAGGAGCTCGGCGGGCATGGGGTGCTCTAGCTGCCAGACCATGGAGATGGGGCGTTCGCCGGAATAGGAAACCTGCGAACCGCGGCCGAGGAACTGGAACGGGGCCGTCAGGGGGCCGTTGGTGCGATTCAACCGGACGAATAAATAAATTGAATAACCGCGGGCGGCGTGGGCTATAAGGTTCTGACCGGTGGAGCTTTGCTGCGTGGTGCCTGACTGCGACTCCCAATGCAGCAGGTTCACGTTTATGGGGTAGTCCTTGTACAAGGTGGTGGCGGAAAAGTCGCAAGAGCGACCCCGCCAAAGGCGGCCTGGATCTCGTTGTTGGTATAGTTGCCGTG
>Ga0209212_1005210_pt1 | contig 15643 bp, 17 predicted proteins | sample RifGroC2_FD_183996 | JGI IMG/M metagenome (GOLD analysis project Ga0209212, IMG submission 183996) | Groundwater microbial communities from Rifle, Colorado, USA - Groundwater C2 (SPAdes) (version 2) | ecosystem: Environmental > Aquatic > Deep subsurface > Groundwater | place: Rifle, Colorado... | reverse complement strand
ATGGGCGGCGGACCGGTGCGCGTGCGCCACGCCAGGACCGAGTACGGCCCCAGCGTGGACATGCGTGTCGATACGCCGCGCACCAACCTGGACGACCCGGGCATCGGCCTGCGCAACAATGGCCGCCGCGTGTTGACCTATGCCGATCTGCACACCATCGGTGGGCCGATGGACCCGCGTGGGCCCGAGCGGGAGATCGAGCTGCATCTCACCGGCAACATGGAACGCTACACCTGGTCGCTCGACGGCCTTGAGTTCGGCAAGTCCACGCCCGTGCATTTCCGTTACGGCGAGCGACTGCGCGTGGTTCTGGTCAATGACACGATGATGACCCATCCCATGCACCTGCATGGCCTGTGGAGCGAGATGGAAAGCCCCGACGGACGCTTCCAGGCGCGCAAGCACACCATCAACGTGCAGCCGGCACAGCGCGTCACCTTCCTCGTCACCGCCGATGCCCTCGGACGCTGGGCGTGGCATTGCCACCTGTTCTTGCACATGCATGCGGGCATGTTCCGCGAAGTGATCGTGGCCTGAGTGCGACGCAATCGAATAACGGAGAAAGCAACGATGATGAACAACCGAGTGAATTTGATCGCCTTCGCCGCGATGGCGCTCAGCCTGTCTTCCGCCTGGGCGCAAGACCCGCTAGCCCAGGCCAAGGAAGCCGGGAAGATGGAAGCGATGCCGGGTATGGATCAAGGCGCGATGGATCACGGCTCCATGCCGGGGATGGATCAAGGTGACAAGTCCGGCGTGGCTTCCGGGAAAGCCGGCGACATGAGCAACATGAATCAGGGCGATGGTGGCATGGACCCTGGGGCCATGTCCATGCAGGGCGGCTCCGCCCCGCCAGATGCCCGCGACCCGCACGCCTATTCGGATGGTTACGACTTCGGCCCTATTCCGCGGCCACGGATGGGGGACGAGGATAAATTTGGCTCGCTCCTGATTGATCAGCTCGAACGCGTGCGCACGCGCGACAACTCGTTCATGTTCTATAACCTGCAGGCCCGGTTCGGCCGGGACTACGACCGCGCAGTGCTCAAGGCCGAGGGCAACACCGATGGCGGCAAGTTTCGGGACGCGCACACCGAACTGCTTTGGGGACACGCGCTGGCCCCGTTCTGGGATACGCAACTCGGTGTGCGCTATGACAGTGGGACGGGACCGGATCGCCGCTGGCTGGCCTTCGGCGTCCAGGGGTTGGCGCCCTACTGGTTCAATATGGAGGCCACCGCCTATGCCGGGGAGCAGGGGCGGAGCATGTTCCGGTTCGCGGCGGAATACGATCTGCTGCTGACGCAGAAGCTGATCCTGCAACCGCGCGTCGAGGCGAATCTCTACGGCAAGCGCGACGCCGCGCGCGCGCTGGGTTCCGGCCTGTCTGACTTGGCGGTCGGTCTGCGTTTGCGCTACGAGATCCGGCGCGAGTTCGCCCCCTACATCGGCGTCGAACGGGCTGCCAAGTTCGGGGGAACGGCGGATTATGCGCGGGCCGCCGGTGAAGACCCCAAAGTAACGCGATTCGTCGCCGGGGTGCGTTTCTGGTACTGAGCCTTCGGCGTTTCTCCGTACGTTTTGGAGAGCGATGCGGGCTCAATTTCAAGCAAGTTTTTTAACTCAACAAAGAGAGGTTTATATGAAAAAGGCACTTTCGATTCTGATTTTGGGTGCATTGCCCGGCCTGGCACTGGCAAGCGGTGACCATGCTGGTGGTCATGACATGACGCAGATGTCAGGCATGGAAGGCATGTCCAGCGGTAGGCGCGATGGCGCCATGGGGCAAGCCGGTGATCCGGCCAAGGTCAGCCGCACTATCGAGGTCACGATGGTTGACACCATGCGATTCACGCCGGACAAGATCAAGGTCAAAGCGGGCGAGACGGTGCGCTTTTTTGTGCGGAATACCGGCAAGATACAGCACGAGATGGTGATCGCCTCCATGAACGAGCTCAAGGAACACGCCGAGATGATGCGCAAGATGCCCGGCATGCAGCGTGCCGAGCCCAACATGATCACGCTCGGCCCCGGGCAGCGCGGTGGCATCGTCTGGCAATTCGACAAGGCAGGCGCCGTTGACTTTGCCTGCCTCGTGCCGGGACATATGGAAGCCGGCATGGTGGGCAAAGTCGAAGTCGAATGACCCGTCAGCCGATGGGTCGCCATGAGTAATGTTATTCCATTGTCACAATAGTAAAGGAGCTTGCAATGTATAAATCAATCACAGTGGCCACACTCGCTGCCGTCTTCGCCTTCGCGGCATTTCCCGGTTACGCAGACGGCATGCACGGCACGGACGGCATGCAAAAAGACATGGAGCACGAGGCTGCTTCACAAGGCCACCAGGTGCGGGGCATGGTCTCTCGATGCCGGGAAAGTCAATATCAGCCATGAAGCTATCAAAAGCCTGAAGTGGCCAAAAATGACCATGGATTTCAATGTCCAGGACAAATCCGCCCTTGCCGGGATAAAGCCGGGCATGAAGGTGGACTTCGAAATTGCCAAGACGGCGGAGGGTTACCGCATTATGCGAATAGTGCCTGCCAAGGAGTGAGTTTGTAAATGAACGAACAGAACATCTCCAGCCGTATCCTACCCACTTCTGCCACCATGGTCGGGGTGTGCATAACGGTTATCAGCGTCCACAGGCTGATAGAGTCGAGCAAACCGGTTATGCACGGTATTGGCGTTATCGAAATACTACTGGCTGGCGATACCCTGCTCTTTTTATTTAGCGCCTTGCTTTCCTATTTATCCATGCGCACCAAGCGCGATACCGAAAGGATCGAACAAATCGCCGATATGGGGTTCTTGCTGGGCTTGGTGTTGATGGTGATTGCGGCCTTTATGCTGGCCTTCCAGATGACGTGATCTGTGGGTCTGTGTGTGGCTTCCCCTTATCGTCCCCAAAACGTGCCATAACTTAATGGTGTTATATCAAGGAACGGAATGCATGGACTCCCTCGGTTTGCCGAAGGTGCTAGCTGGTGCTCCTTCCCAGCGAAACGCTTCGCTTATGTTGGTTTTTAAGTTCACACGGGGCATTGCAAGAAGGTTTTATGGCGGCCTGCACCAGAAGTTGGTCATCACAGTTCAGGAGGACTCGTGAGTCAGATAAATGGAATTGGCAGTGTAACCCCTGGCAGCCTTACCTGGGTTGCCGGAAAAGCATACTCCGGCCAGGGAACAGCGCAGACGTTCACTGCCACTTATGGGCTTGCGTTAGCCGATGCGTCGCTTTCCCAAGAGGCGGCCACAGCAGCTAATTTCTCGTCGTCGGCCAATGGCTCCAGGCACATTCCCTTGGCGGGCCAGCAGCAAGAGGGTGGCGAGGGGCTTCATGAGATTGCACTAGGATTGCGAGCCTATCGCCAGCAGCTCCTGGCATCGAATATTGCAGATGCGGATACGCCCGTCTATAAGACGGTCGATATAGATTTTCAGGCGGCATTGCGTATTTCACGGACGACGATGCAAGGGGGAGCAGTGAAATTGTCGACGACCGCCGAAGGGCACCTGTCCACTCAAGCGCCGACACAATATTCCAGCATCCCTCTGAAATACCCTGTTCCCCAACAGGCCAGTATCGATGGCAATACCGTTGAAATGGATGTGGAGAGGGCCAAATTCACCGAGAACGCATTGATGTACCAGTTCTCCATGGACCGTGTGGGTGGGCACTACAAGGATATGGCGGAGTTGCTGAAGAACCTGACATGACTGACGCTATTTCGAAGTTTGTTGAGGTTCCTGCCTTCACCTCGGCTCGTCTGACGATGAGCGATCAGGAGATCGAGAACGTCATCATGTGGTTCCAGTCCGCGTGGCCGCCAGAAGTTCGCACCGTATGGGCAAGAATAGCCCGTGAATCGCAGAGGTGAGCGTGTCGCCCCGGTTCGCGGTTCCCAAATTTATCAGCCTGCGGCGTTTCAGCGGCGCCGCCTTCGCGGCAACAGCTTGGGCGGTTCTCATTGCATGGGTGATGTACCTTGGTATATGTTCCTTCCAAGGTTTTGGCCATTATGGCCAGGATGGCCATTCCCATGCGACTGCCTCGCAAGCGGTTTCGCATCACGACGTCCCTGAGGAAACACCGGAAGATCCAGACTGCTGTGCCGTCCCGCAACATGTTTCAGTATCCTCGTTCAAAAAATGGGGTGGCGGTACCCCAGTCCACTTTGTTCCAGCGCTGACACCCCTCCCATTCGCAGCTCCTGCCGTAGGAACATCCCCGCCGAAGTGGGTTCTGCCACCCACCGCTCCGCCTGGCTTGCCTCGGCTACATCTGATCTCCCCGTTATGGCCAAACGCCCCTCCTGCCGCATAGGGAGTTCTCGCGTGAGGGGCGAGTTACGGCCAGTTAGCCATCATAAATCGACTTTTTGTCCATTGGGTTAGGTGGCTGTTTCTTTCCCCCTTCGAATGCGCTTTGCGCACTTGAGCATGAATTTATTGGGGGATCACATGAAGATTTGTTTGGAATGTCAAAAGCATTTTGTAGCCAGTGATTGGCATTGTCCGCGGTGCGGGCACAGCCCCGCACGGGTGGAAGGTTTCATTACGCTTGCACCGCAGATTGCAACGCAAAACGACGGGTTCAATCCAGCTTTGTTCGAGCAGTATGCGGAAATCGAGACCAGCCATTTTTGGTTTGTGGGACGCAACAAGATCATTGGCGATGCAATCAGGGAAAGGTTTGCCAATGCGCGCAATATGCTGGAAATCGGCTGCGGAAATGGCGTCGTGCTATCCGAGGTTGGGCGGAATTTTCCGGGAATAAGTCTCTGTGGCGGGGACGCTTTTTTACACGGGCTCGCTTACGCGGCAAAGCGCATTCCTGACGCCGAGCTGTACCAGATGGACGCAACGAATATTCCCTTCCGGGAAGAGTTCGACATTGTAGGTGCGTTCGATGTCCTGGAACATATCGACGACGACGAACGAGCATTGCGTCAAATGTTCAGTGCCTGCAAGCCGGGCGGCGGGATTGTGGTGACGGTGCCGCAGCATCCGTTTTTATGGAGCCGCACCGACGAGTTCGCGCACCACAAGCGGCGGTATACCCGCGCGGAACTGTTGCGCAAGGTCGAGGGGGCGGGCTTCGAGGTCGAGCGTGTCACGTCATTCGTCTCGCTCCTGCTGCCGCTGATGATGCTTTCCCGGTTCATGCAACGCAAACATGCGCAGACGGAAAATTCCATCGATGAGGGGTTCAGGATAAGCAAGCCCATCAACAAACTCCTGGGATGGGCCCTTGGCCTGGAGCGAAGGGCGATCAGGCTCGGTGCTTCCTTTCCGGCGGGGGGCTCGCTCCTGCTTGTGGCCAGGAAAGGCTTGGCCCCTCATAAGGGTTCAAGAGCCGTCAACGTCGCTTCGTTTTGACGCGCGGCGTGAAGCGAAGTATTCAACGAGGGCGGGTGTATGAATGGTTTTGTTTAGCTCTAATGGATAATCCGGGTTAAACAGGGTTGGCTTGTCCAACCCTATGCTTTGGCAGTCATGCCACCGGACGTTTACCAGCAAATTGAGCGGGAAGGCTTGCCGAATAAATCCACCCCCGTCCACGGGTCCACCCCGTAGCGATTACAAAATTGTAATTTTTCGGTCAGCTTGGCGTAGGCACGCGAGGCCTACGATGGCCCCATGACTCGGGTGCCAATAAGGTAGCGGGCTACCCGGCCAAGCACTTTATACGGAGTTCGCCATGAAAAAACTATTGATTTCGACCCTGGGCGCTTCCCTCCTGCTGACCGGTGCGGCCTTGGCGGACGAGGGGCACGACCAGCACATGAAAGCCCAGGCGCAGACGGAGGCGCAATCCTCAACCTTCATGGCTGTCGGCATGGTGCAGAAGGCAGACCCGGCCAACGGCTTCGTCACTATTTCCCACCAGGCTATCCCGGCACTGAAGTGGCCGGCCATGACCATGCCATTCGCCGTGGGCGACAAGGAACTGTTCAGCCGCCTCAAGGCGGGTGAAAAAGTGACGTTCGCGTTTAAACGCGAGGACGGCAAAGCCGTCATCGTCAGCGTGAACGCGTCCACGTATTGAAACCCGAGGACATCATGCGACGCACCCTGTTGATTTTAGGCTTGCTGCTCGCGCAGCCCGTTTACGCCGCCAACCTGCGCACCGCGCTGGATCAAGCCTGGGAAAATAGCCCCCAAGCGCAAACCCTTGAGGCAAAGCGCGCGGAAAGAGAGGCCCAGGCCGTCGCCGCCAACAGCCTGCTGCCCGGCGCGCCCGCCGTCATATTGGGCCATCGCGGCGACCAATTGAACAACAACGCTGGCGTGCGCGAGTGGGCGGCCGGTATCGCTTTGCCCATCTGGCTGCCTGGCCAGCGCGACGCGCGGCAACGCCAGGCCCAAGTCAGCCGGGCCGGTCTGGAAGCCAATATCCTTGCACTGCGTTTGAGACTTGCCGGGGAACTGCGCGAAGCCATTTGGCAGGTGCGCCAGGCGGAGGCGCAAACCCAGCTCGATGAAGCGCGCGCCCAAACCGCGAAAAAGCTCGCGGAGGATGTCGCCAAGCGGGTGCGGGCAGGGGAGTTGGCCAAGACCGATTTGAATTTGGCGCAGAATGAATGGCGCACCGCCCAGGCCGCCGTTTTGCAAAACCGCAGCCGGCTGCTCCAGGCGCAGCAAGCCTATGCCACGCTCACCGGCGCCACCGTGTTGCCGGACGACATTGCAGAAAGCGCGCAATCGAAACCCCTCTCGGACGACCATCCTTTAATGGAAGAAGCGCGCCAGGCGATCGAAGTAGCGCAGGCGCAAGTGCATGTGGCCAGCGAATCGCGCCGCGACAATCCGGAGGTCGGACTCAGCACGCGCAGGGAACAACGTAGCAACCTCGACCCCTACGCCAGCACCGTGGCGCTCACGCTGCGCCTGCCTTTGGCCACCGATGCGCGCAACCTGCCGCTCACCAGCGCCGCCCAAACCGCCCTCACCAGCGCGCAGAGCGAATACAACCGCACCCGGCTCACGCTGGAATACAACAGACAGCAGGCGGAGCAGGCATTGCACGCCGCCGATCAACTGCTGGATCTGGCGCGGCAGCGGCGCGGCGCGGCACGGGAAAACCTCGAACTGATCCAGAAATCATTCAGCCTGGGCGAATCCGATCTGTTCACCCTGCTACGCGCCAGAGCGGCAGCCTTTGAGGCGGAGCAGGCTTACAACCAACAAGAAATCGCGCAGGCGCTGTCCCGCGCCCGCCTCAATCAAGCCCAAGGAGTCTTACCGTGAACGTATTCAATTTACCCCCTGCTTTTGCGGCATGGGTGCTGGCCTTGCTGTTTTCGCTTTTGCCGCCCGTCGCCTTTGCCGGCGGCGGCGATGACCACAGCCACGGCCCCGAGGTCAGCGTGCCGGTTGCCGCATCGGCCACAAGCGGGGAGCGGCTGGAATTGAAATCGCCGGACGTGGAACTGTTGGGCATACTCAGCGATGGCAAGCTCACCGTCTATGCCGACCGCTACGCCACCAACGAGCCTATCCTCAACGCGAAAATCGAGCTGGAAAGCAACGGGCGCAAGCTTCCGTTGCTGGCGACGAAAGACGGCGCTTACACGGCCGCCGCAGATTGGCTGAAGCAGCCAGGAAAGCATGAAATCGTGGTGAGCGTGGAAGCAGGTGGCCTGGAAGATTTGCTTATCGGCACCTTGCAAGTGCCCGGCTTGAAGCCCGCAGCCCACGGGCGCTCCTGGCTTGACTACGGAAAATGGGCGGCGGGCGGCATCGCCGTGGCCATCGTGCTGCTGGTGCTGTTCAAACGCATGCCCGGCCTTGGCTGGACTCCAATTTTCTATGGCCAGAAGGCCATGAAAAGTCGTATGCGCCGCCGCAAGGGTGCAGCGGCAGCCTTGGTGTTGCCCGTGTTTGCGGCTTTCCTGCTCGGCGGACACAGCAATCCCGGCTTCGCCCACGGCGACGAAGATCATAGCGAGAAACCCAAAACCCCGGCGGTGAGCGGCCTGCCCGCAGCCCCGGCAATAAGCGGCACACCTGCCGCTGGGGCTTCTCCCATACGGTTGCCCGACGGCAGCGTTTTCGCGCCCAAACCCGTGCAGCGGCTGCTCGGCATCCGCACCGTGCTGGGCGAGCCGCGCGACATCGCCAAAACAGTGGAACTCAACGGCCGCATCATTGCCGATCCCAATTTCAGCGGGCGCGTGCAGTCCAGCCAATCCGGGCGGATTGCCGCGCCCGGCGGGGGCTTTCCCGCCATTGGCATGAAGGTGAGCAAGGGACAAATCCTGGCTTATATCGAACCCGCCGCCAACAGCATCGAGAAGGGGAATCAGCAGGCGCAACTGGCCGAACTGACGAGCAATCTGGGCCTTGCCGAACAGCGCGCAGCGCGCTTGGAGCAACTGGTGGGCAGCCTGCCGCAAAAGGAGATCGACGCGGCGCGCGCCGAAGCGGCCAGCCTCAAGGCGCGCAAGGCGGCGGTGGCGGGCAGCCTGTTCCAGCGCGAAGCCCTGCGTGCGCCGGTTTCCGGCGTGCTCAGCCAGGCCGGCGTGGTCGCGGGCCAAGTGGTGGAAGCGCGCGAAGTATTGTTTGAAATCGTCGATCCGGCCAGGCTCTGGGTGGAAGCTGTCGCCTACGACACCGCGCTGTCCGGCCAAGTGGCGGGCGCCACCGGCGTGACCGCTGGCAATCAGCCGTTGACGCTGGCGTTCATCGGCCAAAGCTATCAACTGCGCGAACAGGCGCTGCCCATGCAGTTCGCTGTAAAACCGCCCTTGCCAACATTAAGCGTGGGCCAGCCGGTGAAGGTGTTCGTCCAGACCCGGCAAGTCCTGCGTGGCATTCCCGTGCCGCAAGGCAGCGTCATGAAAAACAGCAGCGGGGAAACGATCGTGTGGCTGCACGCTTCCGCCGAACGCTTCATGCCGAAAAAAGTGAAAGTGCAAGCGGTGGATGCCAATACGGTCGCGGTGCTGGAGGGGCTGCATGATGGCGACCGGGTGGTGACGCAGGGTGCTGCATTGCTGACACAGATACGCTAGGGGCAGACATGTTTAAAGCAATCATTCAATCCAGCCTGAGCCAGCGCCTGTTTGTCGTCGCGGCGTCGCTCCTGCTGCTGGTGTACGGCATGCTCACCCTGAAACAACTGCCGGTGGACGTGTTTCCCGACCTCAACAAACCCACCGTGACGCTGATGACCGAAGCCGCGGGCATGGCGCCAGAGGAAGTGGAGCAGCTCATCAGTTTCCCCGTTGAGACGGCGATGAATGGAATACCGGGGGTGACGCGGGTACGCTCGGTTTCCGGCATCGGTCTTTCCATCGTGTATGTGGAATTCGACTGGGGCACCGACATTTACCGCAACCGCCAGCAGATCGCGGAGCGCCTCTCGCTGGTCAAGGAGCAGATTCCCGCCGGCATCACGCCGCAGATGGGGCCGATCAGTTCCATCATGGGCGAGATCATGTTGATCGCGATGACCGCCGACCCCGCCCGCGCGAGTCCGATGCAGGTGCGCGAACTGGCGGACTGGGTGGTGCGTCCGCGGCTGCTCACGATCGCTGGCGTGTCGCAAGTGATTCCCATCGGCGGCGAGGTGAAGCAATACCGGGTGACGCCCGATCCGGTCAACCTCGACCGCCTGGGCATCACCCTGGAACAAGTGGAAAAGGCGCTGGCGAATTTCGCCGCCAACACCAGCGGCGGTTTCCTGGAGTCGCAGGCGCAGGAATACCTGATCCGCAATATCGGGCGCACCACCAAACTGGAAAATTTGCAGGACCTGGTGATCGACTACCGTGAAGGGACCCCGATTCTGCTCAGGCAAGTCGCCACGGTGGAGTTCGCTGCCCGCCTGAAGCGCGGCGACGCGAGCTTCATGGGCAAGCCCGCGGTGATCCTGTCGGTGCAGAAGCAGCCTGGAGCGGACACGGTCAAGCTCACGCGCGAAATCGAGGCGGCGCTCGCGGAGCTGAACAAGAACATGCCCGCCGGGATCGCGGCGAAAGACATCCTGTTCAAGCAGGCGAATTTCATCGAAAGCTCGGTGAGCAACGTGGAAGAGGCCTTGCGTGACGGCGCCATCATGGTGGCGGTGGTGCTGTTCCTGTTTCTGCTCAATTTCCGCACCACGTTCATTTCGCTCACCGCGATTCCCATCTCCATCCTGATCACGGTGCTGGTGTTCAAATACTTCGGGCTGTCCATCAACACCATGACGCTGGGTGGCTTGGCCATCGCCATCGGCGAACTGGTGGACGATGCGGTGGTGGGGGTGGAGAACGTGTTCCGGCGCTTGAAGCAAAACCGGGCGGAAGGCGACAAGACATCCGTACTGGAAGTGATCGCGGCGGCCACCCTGGAAGTGCGCTCCGCCATCGTGTACGCCACCCTCATCATCGTGCTGGTGTTCGTGCCACTGTTCGTCCTTTCCGGCATCGAGGGCAAGCTGTTCGCGCCGCTGGGTGTCGCCTACATCGTGTCCATCCTCGCCAGCATGCTGGTGTCGGTGACGCTGACGCCGGTGCTGTGCTATTACCTGCTGCCGAAAATGAAGCGCCTGGAGCACGACGACAGCCCGGTCGTCAAAAAACTCAAGCAATGGGATACGGGCCTGCTGCAATGGTCGTTTGACCACAGTAAAATGGTGCTCGGCGCGGGGCTGCTCGCGGTGGCGCTCGCGGTGGCCGCCGTGCCGTTCTTCGCCCGCTCCTTCCTGCCCGCGTTTAACGAAGGCACACTCACCATCACGGCCGTTATGAATCCGGGCACCTCCTTGTCGGAATCAAACCGCATTGGCTCCCTGGCGGAGCAGCTGATTCTGCAAGTGCCGGAAGTGACCCAGGTGGGGCGGCGCACCGGCCGCGCCGAGCTGGACGAGCATGCGGAAGGCGTGCATTACAGCGAAATCGACGCGGACCTCAAAAAATCCGCCCGTTCCCGCGAGGCCGTTTTGCAGGATATCCGAGACCGCCTCGCGCCGCTTCCCGCCTCGGTCAACACCGGCCAGCCTATCTCGCACCGGCTCGACCACATGCTGTCCGGTGTGCGCGCGCAAATCGTGCTGAAGATATTCGGCGACGACGTGGACACGCTGCGCGGCCTGGCGGCGGAGTTGCAAACTCGGCTCGCCAGTATCCCCGGCCTGGTGGATTTGCAACTGGAAAAACAAGTGCGCATCCCGCAACTGCAAATCCGCGTCGATTACGCCAAGGCCAAGCAGTATGGCGTCACCCCGGCGGCTATCAACACCGCCCTGGAGACGCTTTCCAACGGCGCCACCGCGGCACAGGTGATCGAAGGCAACCGCCGCTTCGACGTGGTAATCCGCCTTGCAGATACCGACCGTAGCGCGCAAGGTTTGAGCAACCTCTTGGTGGAAACGCCGAGCGGGCGCATCCCATTGCGTCTCATCGCGGAAATCGAGGACAGCGACGGCCCCAACCAGATCCTGCGGGAAAACAGCCGCCGCCGCATGGTGCTGATGGGCAACAGCGACGGCACCGACATGGCGCAGATCATCCGCGGCATCCGCGCCGAGCTCGTCAAATACCCGCTGCCGGAAGGCTATTTCACCAAGCTGGAAGGCCAGTTCCAGGCACAGGAAGAAGCCAGCCAACTGATTACGGGGCTGTCGCTGGTGTCATTGGCCATGATCTTCCTGGTCTTGTACAGCCGCTACAAATCCGCCGTGCTGTCGCTGATGATCATGGGCAATATTCCGCTGGCGCTGGTGGGCAGCGTCATCGCCCTGAAAATTTCCGGGGGCGCGCTGTCAGTGGCGAGCCTGATCGGCTTCATCACCCTGGCCGGCATCAGCACGCGCAACGGCATCCTGAAGATCAGCCATTACATCAACCTGGTGGCGCACGAAGGCGAAGTGTTCGGCAAAAAAATGATCATCCGCGGCAGTCTGGAACGCCTGACGCCGGTGCTGATGACCGCACTGGTGGCGGCCTTCGCGCTGATTCCGCTGGTGCTGTCCGGAGGCGATCCGGGTAAGGAAATTCTGCACCCGGTGGCGGTGGTGATTTTCGGTGGGCTGGTGAGCTCCACGCTGCTGGATACCCTGCTCACACCGCTGATGTTTTACCTGTGGGGCGAGAAACCGATGATGAAACTGCTGGCGCAAGGCAGCAAGGAAAACTTCTGATCTGGCTCAATAAAGATGAGCGAAATGTGAAGAAGCAAAAATAGCAGTTATTTTTTAACTTTAATCTCAAGGAGCCGCAAAATGAAATACCTGAAACCATCCGTCCTCGCATTGGCTTTGCTCTTCTCGCAAGGCGTGTTTGCTCATGGCGACGAACATCCCGACACCCAAGCCGCCGCACCGCACGGCGGTCAGTTGCGCACGGTGCAGCAGTACAATTATGAACTGGTGGTAGAAGCCAACGAAGTGAGCGTCTATGTAACGGACCACGATGGCAAAAAATTTGATACACGGGGCGCATCGGGAACCGCGACCCTGCTTTCGGGCAAGAGCAAGGCAAGTGTGCAGCTCGCGCCCGCTGGCGATAACCAAATGAAAGGCTCGGGTAAATTCGAGCTTGCGCCAGACATGAAGGCCGTGGTTTCCATCGCGTTGGCTGGCCAGACGGCGCTACAGGGCCGTTTCACGCCCATGCAGAAGGCGCCATCCGCTTCCTCAACCGCCCATCCCGGCCAGAAGTAATTGCGTGGGCATCCTGTTCGGGCGCCGCATACGCAGGCCTGCTGCGGTGCCTGTCGAGGAAAATTGAACGGTAGCGCGTTCAAATGTTTTCGCCTCAACGTGCATGCCGCGCTCTTTAAGCGATTGCGCGATGTCGTTAAAAAATGACCTGATCGCCTTGGATAGCGCGCTTGTGGTCAACGGTTTGTTTGAAGCCGCACCGGCAATGAGCGGGGTTTCCGCTGGATTGGACATGATGTCCGAACTCAGTCCGCGATAGGCCAGATATTCTTTCAGCAACAAGATCACTGCACCTGGCAATGGCACAGTTCGCCACTTTCCGCCTTTGCCGTACACCTTGAGCATCCAGCGCACGCCCAGGCCATCGGATAGCGGCATGGTGTACATCCGACCAATGGTTGCATCGACCAGCTCAGATAGCCGCAACCCCGTGGCATGTGAGAATGGCAATGCAAAACGCAGTCTGGCCGTGCAGGGTGTCACCGGCAGTTCAAGCAAGTGATCCATCATGTAACCCCACTGGCCGACAGAGAGCGCCCGCGTAAACTCTACATCCGGGTCAGATTCAGTGCGATGGGCGGCAAGAGACTTCGCAACCGCAGTCCACGGATTGAACGAGCAATACTGCACGCGTACCAGCCACTCGAAGAGATTGCCGATGATGGTCAGCGCGTGCCTGACACTGCTGGCCGATAGTGCGCCATCAAACGGCTTCCAGGCCTGCTTATGTCGCTCCATTTTTTTTGTTCCGATCCATTCGGATTGAGGGATGCGGAAAGGCCAGTTACCGGTATCGGTTCTGCCTATCATGGACAGCCAGTCCCGGTAGGCTGCGCAATCCTCAACGGTCAAATCAGACATTGCCTTGCCTCGTTCCAGAATTGCCCACAGCAGAATTCTTTCGGCTTCTTTTTGATAGGCGCGCTGGGTATTGGGGTTGCCGGATTTCGTGGCGAGCCAGGCAAATACGGCCCGATAATCGTCTGGCGCGTCAATACGCGGGGAACCGGGATACCGGTTTGAGCCGGATCGACCATCCAGGTCACACGGGACAATGAAAGACTCCAGCGGGACAACATCGGTTTGCTGTTTTCGTGTTTGAGCAATCAAGCCTGAAGGCAAGCTCCGCGAAGGTGCGAGGGATTGCAGCGGCAACGTACCAAGAGAGGACTCGTAACCCCGCAACCATGCAACAATCCGTGCTGCGCCCTTGACCCCCAACCTCGGCACGCCAATCCACCAGCGATAACCGCGTTCAGCAATCCTGTCTACCAGACAGCCTATTGTTGGTATCCCCACCAGATTCAGACGGTTGGAGATCGTTATATCAAACCAGGCCGCAACCCAATCATCGCGCACCGGTTCAGCGGTAATCAATGGCTCAATCCACTTTAGTGACGCCACCTGCTTGCCGATCAGCCGTTGTCTTTTCTTGTGCCTGGTATCGAGCGCTTGCGGGTACGCATCCAGGTAAGACTTAATGAGTTCTTTTTCCAGAAAAAAACCGTCAGGATCAAATTCTGCGCGGTACTCATCAAGAGAGGGGATAGTCGCGTTTTCGTTTTTGCTGGCACTGGCTGCTACTCGAATTTTCAGTAGATGAGCATCACGACGCTTGCCGCGCCGCAATGCCGCCTGACGCAGCGTATCCTGAATCCAGACCAGCGTTGCTTTTGCGCGGCGCAAATCCATCCCGGTCTCAAGATACCGGCCGGCCATTTCGCTCATGTCCATACCCAGGATGATCGCCCGAAAAAACGCGATGTGATGCCGTCCTATTTTTCTCTCAACCGCGATGGGATGGCGCCTCTCAACGTTAATGTGTGATTCTGCAAGCACTACAATCTCCCGTGATGCCTCGATTGCTCGATTTTCAGGCGAACCTAAACAAAGCAACTCAAATTCGATCACCAGCAATGGTTGTCCACATGGTTACAAACAGATTCTGTGGATAATCCCGGCTTCACTTGCGCGCCATGACTAGCCACTTCCAAATCCCCACCAGGCTGGTTGCGGTAAAGCCGATTTGCATCACGACCATGCCGATTGCGTGGGAGAGCAGCCCAAAAATTATCCATGCGACATTCGATCCCAGAAACAAGACAAACCCCCAGCCGGAGTGGCGATTATTCAACGCCAGCATTGCCGCCCCACACAGCCCGGTGGCACAGCCTGTCCACTCAAGTATTTCCATCATTTTTCCTCTTCGGATACTGAATGACAGGTTTGCATAATCAACGGCCACCCTGCTTCAAGTTGTCAGAAGCCCCGACATGCATCAAACCTGATCGAATATGCTCTTCACGATCCCGGACGGACTGCGTAGAGCGGCTGGCTGACTGGCATCAGGAGTAGATTCTTGAACATGGGTAACTGCCGGAGCATTGTTAATTGCCCTCCCGCCATTCAGGACCGACAAGCCAAGCGAGGCGAGCATCCGCATCCGTTCCGCTCTGGCGCGCAGCGGGAATGCAGACAAGTCGGCCTGCAATTCTGGATACCCCTCGAAATAGTTGATGGTGATGCGCATCTCAGGCAGCGCCACCACGCCAGAACCCTCGCGCATTTGCGAATACAGAATCATGGGCTACGGATACCGGAACCTGATGAAAAGCAGCTTTGATTGCCGCTTCGTAGAACGGAGCTCCTCCTCCAACCAACACAATGGTGTCGATGTCAGAATCTTCTTTCCTGAGAGACTCTTGAAGTTGCGCGCCAACAATGTGGCCGACCTTGGATGATGCATCTGCCAGATAGGGGGCAATATCTATCCGCGCCCCAAACACGGATACGGTGTTGCGTCCCGATCTGATCGCGTTCTCCAGTTTTCCCCTGCCGGGGTTGCCGCCATGATCCCTGGAAATTAACGTCGCAGCCTCATCCAGAATGACCGAGGCCGCATCCAGGCTTGTTCCAGATGAGGCTCGCTTGAATTCGCCATTAACCAGCAATACCCAGTCAACCGAGAAGAAGCCGGGATCGACC
>Ga0209212_1005209_pt1 | contig 15643 bp, 15 predicted proteins | sample RifGroC2_FD_183996 | JGI IMG/M metagenome (GOLD analysis project Ga0209212, IMG submission 183996) | Groundwater microbial communities from Rifle, Colorado, USA - Groundwater C2 (SPAdes) (version 2) | ecosystem: Environmental > Aquatic > Deep subsurface > Groundwater | place: Rifle, Colorado... | reverse complement strand
ATTCCACTTTCCATATATTTGAGTGTCTAACTTGTAATATTCTAGATCGAATAATTTTAGACACTCGTCACGGTATCCGCTATAGTTAAATCCTAAAAAGTGTATACCATCCGCTGACCTCTGCTCACTTGTTATACAGCATAATATTGACATTAGTGAATAATTAAATATAATATCAACTAATGTCAGAACGAATACAAATCGGTGCAAAAACAGTTACCTTTGTCTATGCGAATGAAGTGCCTCCAAATTCAAATATGGATGGTGTTGTTGTTATACCAAGATATGCAAAGGTCGATGCTGTATTGGAAGACGTGGGTAGACAAAAGGTTTCAAGATTAATTCAAAGCCCCGGAGTAACTGTATTAAGGCCTTCAGGTAGTCAGGGAGAAGCGCCTCCTTATAAAAGAGATTCAACAACAGATTTTATCGGTTTAGGAGTCCTTGGCCTAGCAAATCAAATCTCCTTAGGCGATACCCACCCAGCAAAATATTATGAACAAATGTTAATAAAAGCACAAGATGAATGGGGTTGGAAAGTTACATTCACTGCTTGGACTAGTGTGGTTAATCCAATAAAAGCGGCGGGAAATATTTTCAGATATAAGACTAGAAGATTTAGGAAGAAATCTACTAAATAATTTTAATAATTAGAGCCGTTATCTCGTCACTTGAAAGCTCCTAACTTGCTCCAATAGTTTTTTCTTCTTTTTCGCAAAAGCATGTTGATTTAAATTCAATTCTGGGACTTCTTTAGTCTCCAAAATAAGTTTTTCCAGTACATCCAAATATTTTTTTAGCTTGTACTTTTCAATTAGTCTTGATAAACATTTAAAATCAAAATCTTCTAACAAAACCAGACTGATAACGTCAATTAAATCTTTTTGTCCTTTAACACTGGCTCCCCGATCTTGATAAGCTTTCAACTTTGTCAAAAGTAAGACTTCCTTTTCCAATAGTGTAAAGCCATTGACAGAAGTTGTTTTTTTGACAATTTTTTCAACTGGTAGCCCCAAATCAGAATAAAATGGCAGATAAATATCAATGTCGATTTCTTCAATTTTTATCTGATATTTTTTTAATCTTTCGTTTTTCTCGATCGTAAATTCATTTTTGAATTTCTCCAATTGGGAAAAATCAACAATCATATCAATATCTTTTGATTTCAATGAATTGGTATAAAAATAGACAGCCCAACCGCCAATGAGGGTAAATTTAAACTGTTTTTTTAGACTAGATAAAATGGTAAAACTTTTGTCAGTTAAAAACTGCTGGTAAAACATATTTGTCATCCGATTTTTCTTCTAATTTCTAATAAAGTTGCCTCTTGAAAATCTTTTGCATACCATTCAGGCAGATTCCAAAGGTCAACAAAAAGTTGAGCGAGTCCTAGTTTTTTTGATTTCAATAAATATGGATCAGGTCTTAAAATAAAAATATTTGACGGACGTTTGCTTTTCGGAAATCTCCTAATAACTTTTTCTATGTTATTTGAATAAAAATATATATGATCATAATCCGCTGGCGTTTTTTTTAATAAATAACGAAAGGCAGTGAATCCTGTTGGAATAACTGAAGCCGGCATTAATCCTTCTCTATCGTAAACGGGTAATGGACTAAAAGTTGAATAAATCATATCTTTTTTTAAGCTCCTTCTGGTGGCCCAAAAAAATAATAATCTTTCCCAGTCAACTACTTTTGATGAGGTTTTATTAATTTTGACAATATTAAGATTACGAAGAGGAATTAAAGCATGATTAACGACACTTGTTGAAAGAGAGTATTTTTTGGCTATCCCTGTAATGGTAAAATCTGGATTTCTTTTCTCGATTACACGATCAAGAAGATCTCTCCAGACATATTCTATTTTGAACATAATACATTGTCATTCCCGCAGAGGCGGGAATCCAGACCTATTTTCTATTTTAGTTAATTATTATTACGGTCTTTTTCTATAATAATAGAAAATAAAACAGAAATCAAGTGTATTTTCGCTTGAGAAGAAGAAGAGGAAGAAGAAGCTTAACAAAGACAGTCTTAATTAAGACTGTCTTTATCTCGTCACTTGGAATGACCTGACCTGCTCTAACAGTTTTTTTGCCTCAGCGTTCTCTTCAAAATGGCGTCGGACCGGCATAATCAACTGATCTAATAGTTTGGACAAAGTGGCCTTAATATCCATCGGGTGGACTTGTTTTTCCGCAAAAGTTTTCTCCAAATCATTAAATGTCTTGAACGATAAATTGCCACCAAATTTCTCCGGTCGCTCAATTTTTACATCCGTTATTCCTAGTTTTTCAAAGGACTCAAAAATAATATATTTATAATATTCAAGAATTGGGTTTTCTTTAATATCTCCTTCAAGACAGTAGGCTTTATTAATTTTTCTTTTAATATCCTCAGTTGTATCGGTCATGAAAATCGCCGAATCCGGCATCGACTTGCTCATTTTCCTCTCAATTGTCCTCTGAATAGCGCTTTCTGAGCCAGCCCCCACGACCTCGGAGGTCGTAGGGAGAGCTTTGGAAAGGCCCATAAGCATGTGGTGAGAGACGATGACTGGTTTCCAGTAGCCAAGTAATGGCCCAACTTCCCGAGCTAACATGTTCACTTTTCTTTGATCCATGCCAAGCTGGGTAATTTTCGCTCCAAGCTTAAAAATATCGGCTACCTGCATACAAGAGTAAATAATATGAGCCCCTGTCAATTTATCAAGTGACTCTTCCCGGCCCATCATCTCGGCAGTTCTGATAAATCTTTTTAGTGCATTTGATTTCCCGACCTGGACGACTAATTTCCAGTAATCAGGATCGCGGGCCATGTCAGATGCCCATAAAAATTCGACTTTTGAAAGGTCCATTCCAGACGCTCTCCAGACTTCGATGAAATATTTCCCGACGATTTTTATTTTCTCCAAATCGCCGCCCATTTTATTATTAGCCATTGCATGCCAGTCAGCGACCCACATCCTAAATTTCACTCCGGCTTTAATCATTTTATTGACATTTATAGCCCTTAAGATTCCTTGGGCAATATGAATTTGCCCACTGGGCTCAAATCCATCGTAGGCAATAAGCTCCTCACCGCTCTCCAATAGTTTTTTCAACTCCTCTTCCTGAATAATCTCTTCCCCAACTTGTTTGATTAAATCCAATCGTTCTTTCGTCCTCATATGGTTTATTATAAATAAAACTTTTAATTAATGAAAATGATTATCGATTTCTTTTAAAGCTTCTAACAAGATCCTATTTTGTTTTCTGTCTCTTATAGTTAGTCTTACAAAATTTTTATTTTTAATACCGACTGTTTTATTTAAGTTGGTCACTAGGATTCTTTTTTTTAATAATTCACTAAATAAATTTATTCTTTCTTTCGATTTTAATAAAATAAAATTAGTTATAGAGCTACTCGCCAATCTAATATTTTCTAATTGGTCGATTTCTCTTTTTAAAAATTCCCTCTCCTCGATGAACTTCAAACCATCATTAATTTTTATCTTGTTCCCCAATAAGGATAAAAGTAGCTTTTCAACAATAAATAAAGTCGGGCCGGCAACATTAAAGGGAAGTCTTTGACTTTCAATTTTTTTAATCATATCTGCCGACCCGATGGCAAAACCAAATCTTAAGCCCGGTAAACCAAAAGTTTTAGAAAAACTCGATAAAACAATCAAATTGGGGTTATTCCATATTAATTGAGATGCTTCTCTCAATTCTTTGGTAAAACCATTTAATACCTTGTCTAAAATGACTATTTTACCGAGTCTAATTATTTCTGATAATAAATGTTTAGGAATATCTATCCCCGTTGGGTTATTGGGGCTCGCTAACCAAATTAATTTTACTCTTTTATCCTTGGCTTTTTTTATAAGTCTTTTTATTGTTTTATTACTCCACTCAAAACCACTACCCCCGTCTAATCTGGTGGTTGCAACTTCTCCTCCAGCCCGGAGGGACGACTCAATAAAGCGAAAAAAAGACGGACTGACAGTTAAAACTTTGTTTTTTGGTTTAATAAAAATATTTGGGATCATTTCAATCAACTCATCGCTCCCGCTTCCTATTGCGATATTTTCTTCTTTCATATGAAGCCAGCGGGCTAATAACTTTTTTGTTTTAATAATTCTTTCATCTGGGTAGTGAATTATGTCATCTATGTTTATTTCTTTAAACCAGTCGGCCACTTGATCTTTAAACCAACAATCACCCTCCGTTAAATCAAAACGGATAAATCTTTCGGGGTCTTTGACTTGATGAGTGTAATTACCTAAATTATTTTTCATAGTCCGCAGGGCAGGAGTTGAACCTACTTGATACGCTTTTACAGAGCGTTGCATCGCCGTTCTGCCACCTGCGGAATCAATCCTCCTTCGCTAAAGCTTCGGACGGATTTAGATCCTGTAATCCCGCATAGCGGGAAACAGTATCTACAAAAAAAGCCCTTGCCAAATCACAAAATCATTTATGATTTAACAAGGGCCTATTTCTAGACGGTACCACCTTGATTCCTATTATTGTCTTACAAAAAATCCCGCCATGTGGGCGGGAAAACGTAACAATAATAGCTTATTGTTGACGTGCTCCGTTTCGCTGTGACACACGCTAGTTCTTTGACGGGAACTCCCGAAAAAATCTACTTAAGTCTTTTAATCTCTTTCGATTTTTCAGCTCAGACGAGGTATTTTCGTCCTCAACGCTTTTACCAAATTGTAGTTATATTATACTCCCAAAACCGTAAAAATCAATCGATTTTGTGATCTCTATACCAACCTCTTCCCGACCGCTTCGGTCGGGAAAGGATGGTTATGGTATTAAATTTATAGTAATAATTTAATAGGAATTTTTAATGATTTTATTCTATTGGGTATCCTGTGCTTGGTAGTCTTATGGGGAAATACTTTGCCACTTAATCCCATTTCTATTACTTTATTTTTACTTACAAAAATATTATCTCTTCTACCAATAACCCTAATTTTTTTGTCTTTTAAATAATTAACTAAAAGACAGGGAATCTTTTTAAGCCCTAACTTTCGACAGCTGTTAAGTCTATGATGGCCGTCTAATACGATTAGCGTCTTTTTGTCAATCACGATCGGCTCTTTAAAGAAACCTGATCGAAAAATCATTTTCTTTACTTTTTCCAAATGATTAGGGTCGATCGCCTCATGTTCCCGAATTTTTGAAATTTTAATGTTTGTAACTTTCATATTTATTTTTCCGCCCCGATGTAAAGTCGGGGCGGATTATAAAGATTTTAGGCGTCCTCCCCAAAATCTTTTTTAAACTTAATAACTAGTCGCTCCATCCAATCATCGACTGGTTTGAGTTTTCCGACAAAAAATCTCAAAACCGGTGGTTCCTCAAAAAATTTTAAGCCATGGACTAGATGGCGATTTTTAATCAGCCATTTAAGTCGATCGACTGCAAACTCAATATGAGACGCAGTAAAAACTCTTCGTGGAACGGCCAATCTTAGTAGTTCAATATCGGCCATTACTTCACGTCCGTCTTTATCTCGCTCCATCGAAATTGTCCCCCGCTCCATTCCTCGGACTCCAGAAACCAAAAACATGGCGGCGGCAAGCGCTCCTGCCGGGTATTCTGATTGTGGCACATGGGACAGGAATTTTTTGGCGTCAACATGACAGGCTAGCCCTCCTGCCGGTGTCACCACCGGTATCTTCTCCTCGACACATCGGTTCACAAAAAATTGGACAAAGTCAAGGACGGTACCCGCAACATCATCATCGGCCATTTCGCGGATTCCGACAGCCATCGCCTCCATTTCTTTTGAAGACATTCCGCCGTATGTAAAAAATCCCTCAAATACCGGTAGAAATGGTGCCATGCGATCAAACAACTCTTTATTATTAGTCGCAATCGCCCCTCCCCGCGATGAGCTACTTTTCCGTCCGGAAAAATAAAAGATATCCGCCAAACTCATAATTTCATGGATAATCGTTTCGACAGACTTCTTCTCAAACCCCTTCTCGCGTCTTTTTATTAGAATAGCGTTTTCGGCAATAAGACTTCCGTCTATTACGAGTGGGATTTTATTTATTTCGGCAATTTTTTTCACCTTTTTTAGATTATCCATCGAAAAAGGCTGGCCACCGAGTAAATTAGTTGTCGCTTCCATTCTTATGAAAGCAATTTTTTCCCGACCGTGATTTTTTATTGAGTTTTTCAATTTCTCAATGTCCATATTGCCCTTAAACGGGTGTATGCTCTCTGTATTTAGGGCTTCATCAATACAAAGTTCTTCAACCATGCCTCCGGCAAAAAGGACATGGACTTTGCTTGTTGTAAAATGGTAATTCATAATCACCGTATCTCCAGGTTTTATTAAAACTCTTGAAATCAGGTGTTCTGCGGCTCGACCTTGGTGAACCGGTAAAACTAGCTTAAATCCAAGGACGTCTTTTATCGCCGACTGCAACTTGAAAAAACTTTCAGACCCTGCATAGGCATCATCAGCTACCATCATCGCCGCTAGCTGATTATCACTCATGGCATTTGTGCCACTATCAGTTAGCATATCAATAAAGACATCTCGACTTTTTAATATAAAAGTGTTGCAACCGGCTTCGATTATTTTCTTAAATCGAAGATCTATCGGTTGCAGTTCTGTTTTTTGGACAATTTTAATCCGATGTAATTCAATCGGAAGTGATCGCCCATCTGATAATTTGATTAACATATGTAAAATAATAAATTTATAATCCTCCTTCGCCCTTCGGGCTTCGAAGGACAAAGAAAAAACCCGCCTCTTCGGCGGGGGGGTTAGTGAAAAAAATCATTAAAACGGCACCCCGCCGTAAAGCAGTTCCCAATAGTAATAACTTGTTTGTCTTATTAGATTCCTTAAATTTTTCATAATCCAAAAAAATACCCCGCCTGTGCGGGGTTGTCTAATTATTATTTTTTTAGTTAACAACAATCCCCGCCCGGTTTGGGGTCATAATACCAAGAATTGTTGCTACTTAAAATTTTCATAAGTAAGAGAAATTATACTCCTGATTTTATTTTTGTCAATTGATAGTCTTGGACAACGTAACAACGGTAATATAATTGCAAACTAAATAATTAAATTGGCTTGATTAACATTTAAACTTGTCTGAAGATAATTTAACGCAGGATTAGAAGCAGAGTCTCCTTGAGTTAATACATATGCAATACAACCGTCGTCATCCTTTTCAAGTGTAAGTTGGACCCTTAGTCTGTCATCTTTTAGGCTTTCAAAAGGTCTTGTGTGTAATGCCAAGATACCTCTTTGCCCCGGATTAATCTCTGATTGATTTCCATAAAATATTCCCATTTGTAATTTTTCGTTTCTAACCTCCAAACAAGAATAAACTTCATGTTTTCCGCCTCTTCTTGGAACAATGGTGATTTCGCCCCCGGGAATACCGGCCGGACACTCATAAGGTATCTTCCCAGATTTAACTGGTCTTTTAATTTTTCCAAAGTCCCCGGAAACATTTACAGTTTTATTTGTTTCACTAAGCGGATATTTTTTTCTGATTCCTTTAACCGACCCGTAAAATTCATCGTAATCTGGTTCAGCAAGCATAAGATCAATAAATTTTCCTCCAGATGCTTTATGTCTATTAAATCTAATTCCATCACAATTAAGCCCGCCGTTTTTTTGATTTCCCAAGACAAAATCGGCAATATTTTCCAAAAACTCAAGATTGTGCTTACCAACGGTAATATTCAAAACTATACCAATATGTGTGTTGAATTTCCTATTGAAGGCTTGGATATTATTTACCGCTCTAATGACTATCTCCGAAGGCACACCTCTAAAAATATTTTTAATATTAGCAGCGCCATGAAGAGACATCTGAATATTATTTATACCTGCCTTAGCAATAGATCTTAAAGACCTTTCGGGATTTGCAGCTATTACTAATCCGCTAGTCAATAAATATGGTTTTTCGTCAAATAAACCAGCGTCAAAATGTCCAGGTAAAGAAAGCAATTCCGCTCCAGTAAAAATCACGTCAAAACCTTTTGTTTCTAAAGTGTGTTTCATCCAGATTGCTTCCGTTGGAGAGGGCGTGTAGTCCGGCCTTGACCCACCTCTTATTAAATAACAATTACCACAGGCGGCGCCGCAAGTATGACCAGCATCCCCTGCTTTTAAAGGAAACCCTATTGACGCTTCAAGTAATATATAGGCTGTTCCTCCTGATGGTTTTTTCTCATAAGGAGGCCTTTTTAAAGATTCGGGTATAAAAGAGTTAAACAATCTTGGATGAATTATCGAGCGGTCAAATCTGTCAAGCCAAGTGATATCCAAAGGTAGATCGATAAAAGGTCGATAAATTGATAGAGGCTCTGTTTTCATCAATGTTAATTTAACTCCCTGTCTGGATAAATTTTAAAATATTTCCCAAACTACCCATGATTTCTTTACCATGAAGAGAGCCTGCCAACGGAGTTTTCTTGAATTGTTGTCTCAAGGTTTGAATTGCGGATTGACTAATATTACTCCAATCTAATAAGGGCTCTCTCGATTCTAGAAAATAATAAGGCGCACTAATAATATTTTTTGAAACAATTGTCACAACTCCGCCTTTTTCCGGAGACAAAATAACGCCGGCTTGCTTCATCGCTAATAAAAACAGCAGTTCTGACTGGGGCATAAAGTCAACGACGCTACTGCTTTTTTGTTTTGCACCAAATAGTCTTTCATCTTGTTTATACTGCCAGGCTATCGGATGACCATATAAATACAAAGCCGCTGATTGATCGGTTTGGGAATGATTATCAACTCTTCCTAAAATTGAACGGGTTGTCTCAACCTCAACTCTTGAGGCAAAATCATGACTTTTTTTGAATAATTCTTTATCTTCGGGTATCTCTTTTCCTGTGTCAATACTAATCTCTAGATCCTTTAAATCAACAACGCTCTCTTCTATCCACTTTTTTAAATTATCTCCAAATTCTTGCCCAGATCTAAGTTGACGGTCTAAATCACCGCCGTCGCTATGAACATTCAAGTAACAAGGATTGATTATCCTTAACCTATTTAGGTTAATACCGGTTGTTTTTAATGATCTTATTATCCTTAAAGCATTAATCACATAAGACAGAGACCGCATTGGCAGATCTCCTTCATTTGGCGAAACCAAAACAATATTCATCTGCGCAAACATATTTCCATCTCTCCATTGGTTGAGTGCTTTAGCAGTGCCGGGCATTATCCAAGTGCAATCAGGAAGAATGTCTAAATCTCCCCTTGGTAAAAGACCAATTTTATTTGGGTAAAGCTGTTGCCATGGATATAATGTATTTTCTATATTCATATTATTTACGTCTGTTAAATTTTTCTAAGGTTAGAAACTAGTAAATCATTCTCTTTTTTATTGCCAACAGTAATCCGCACATAGTTCTTTCCTACTAAGCCTTCCTCTTGTCGAAAGTCAGCTGTCAATATGCCTCTTTTTTTTAGTTCTTTGTAAACATCCTTACTCTTGTGTTTTAAAAGATAGACATTGCTACGAGAATTACTTATCGAGTAATTTTTCAGTTTCTTAATCTCATTGAAAACTTCCTTGCGCAATATTCGAGTTTTTTTTACACTATCTTTTAACCATTTTTGGTCTTTTAGGGCAGAAATCGCCAATTTCTGAGCCAATCCCGAAGTCATTAAAAGAGTATTACGACAACTTTCTATGGTTTTGATGGTTTTTTGATGAGCGATAGCGTAACCGAATCTTAAACCGGCCAGTCCATAAGCTTTAGAAAGCGTTCTTAAGATAATTAAATTTTCATTTTCTTTTATTAAACTTATTCCTGACTCCTTATTTTCTAAATCGTAATACTCATAAAAAGCTTCATCTAAGATGACGGGTACCCGGTTCTTTTTAATGATGGTTTTTATATCCTCTAAATTCATTGTCGTTCCTGTGGGATTATTGGGATTGCACAACCAAACAAGTTTTATATCTAACTGACGGATTTTTTTAATAATTGTCTTTGCTAATTTATTATCAAACTCGTAATTATTTTTTTCGTCCAAGGAAACATAAATAATTTTTCCACCAGTTGACAAAGAACTTTCAATAAATCTGAAGAAGGTCGGAGTAATAACTAATACCTTATCTCCCGAATTAATGATTATTTTTGATAGATAATCGATTAATTCATTGCTCGAATTAGCGATAATGAAATTTGAAGGATATAAATTATATAAACCAGCTAAGGTTTCTTTTATTTTTTGGCCACTCGGGTCAGCGTATAGCATTAAGTCCGCTTGGGTAATATTTTTAAGTCCTTGCGGAACTTTTTTACTACACTTTAAAAGATTTTCTCCTAAATCGAGTCTCATATATCTAGATAAATTGCTGGTTTTTTGATCTTTAGAAACATAGCCAACAATTTTCTGCCTTAAATAACGTTTTGTTTGTTTATTAACTCTCATAAAAACGAAAAACCCCGCGCTTGGCGGGGTTATAAATTTTCTAATGTTTCAAAACATTAAAATACCTCCCCGCGGTAGGTAGGATAAAAATAGAAAAAGTTAAAATTTTGCTTATTTGGTCTCATAAAACAAATGACCCCGCCTGTAAGCGGGGTTATTTAATTAATATTTTTATTAACAACAATCCCCGCCCGGCTTGGGGTCAAAGTAAAAGTAAAAATTTTTGTTCTCTAAATTCTTCATAAGTAAAAAGAATTATACTCCTGATTCTATCTTTGTCAATTGATTTGATTGATTGTGTAAACTTTATATCTTCATTAACTTTGCTTCCAGTTCTTCAATTTCTCCTTGAGCGGGCATCCTACTTTCTGAAAAGGCCCCACAAACTTTCTTTAATACCGGCAACTGTTCTCTAGGAACTTGACTACGTTCTCCGCGAGTATAATGTAGTAAGTTGATAAAAAAATCAGGAAATCCACCAAGCTCACTTTGATCAAAAGTTTTTGAGACTCCCTCTTTAATTGCTTGTAGGAGTATTTTCTCTGCTAGAAACTCTGTTAGGCCATGCAAGTTATCAGTCGACGGAAAGATATGACGCTTATCTTTAGTTTTGTCCTTGTGGTATTGAAGAAGTGCTTCAATACCAGCCTTCCACATACCGTCTGTAATTTTAGTAAAATTACCAAGAAAACTGGCAAGGGTTAGGCCGGGAAATAATGAGACATTATTAGCCTGATCGGTCACATAGTCGGCGCCTTCAACGGTTGGTAGTCTTGTACCCCCAATAAAATGGGTGTGATTAAAGGTTGCTTTCATAACATCGTCAATAAATTTTTTGAGATAATCGGCCGAAGTGACCCCTCCGCTTTTACCAGATATTTCAAAATCAGCTGCCATCGCTGCTGTTTCGACCAGTTCTCCTTGATCTGGAGGATTTGACAGCGCAAAGACTGCGGCACCTAATTGTGCGCCTGGCGTTTTACCCATTGCATAGTTTGATGCTTTTATAATCAAATCTTTACTAATGAGAGCTGGAGCTGAAGATGCCCCGATTATAATTATAGCCCCACGCTCACCTAAACTATCTTTAAAACATTCAAATAAATCATCAAGTTTACAGTCGTCAATTGTCTTGTTATGTTTTTTTAGATATTTAGTTATTTTTTCGATCTTTGCAGGATCCTTTAAAACCATTCCAATATCTTCATGATGACGGTGTATTTTTTCTCGATTTTCCGTTAATAAGCCGTCCTTATCAAGGAAATACCAATTTTTTTCAATACCCGGATAAAGAATACGTAAGTGATGGGCAAGCCCCGAGTTCATCCCGCCGGCGCCGGCCGCAAGTATGATGGATTTGTTTATGTCTACATTTTTTGACTCTAGGCCTTTAATCGCAGTCGCAACAACTGCTCCAGCCCCTTCACTATCATCGTTGAAAACGGCCGTCTTAAGGTGCTCCTTTGCCCAATATAAATGCTCATAAGCTTTAACTCCTTCAAAATCTTCAAATTGAATCAAGCGAGTTTTAAGTCCATCCAATGCTTCAAGGATAAGATGAGTGTACGCATCAGCATCTTTCTCGGATATGTCCACGTTCCGTGTCTTTTGTAAGCCTTTATAGGTAGGATCTTTTCGTTTTTCTTCGGAAGTTCCAACATCAATACCAATTCCTAAAAGAAATTCACGGGGAATCCCGTTTTTTGTGCCAACTGTGTTACATGAAGCTTTTCCGAATGTGATCATCTGTCCGTCCAAGCCCTGATCCCCCAACCCTAGGATCCTTCCTCCATCGGTAATAACTGTTGTAAGATATTGAATCATCTCCGGGGTCCATTTCTGACCGGGAGCATAGAAATTAAACATTTTTTCTGCTTTATCCAAAATCTCTTGTTGGATTTTCCGAATGGCTTGTTTTTTTTCTTTACCTTTTTTTAAGTAATCATTTGCATCTTTTTGATTAAATTCAAATGTTAAAGGCCTTGCAGCTTTAGGTATTTTCTCCCTTACTTCAGCGGCATTATCTTTAAATATTTTACAAACGTTCGGAGTATAAAACAATTCGCCTATTCTTCCGGTCAGCTGGGAAGCTAAGCCTGGATATTTAGTTATAAATTGTGCGCCGAATTCTATCATTTTCCGTGACATTTGAACAGAATCTAACCCTTGCTGCGTGCCGTCTGCTTCAAGTTTTTTTATTGCAGTACCTATCGTTTTTAATGCATCATGCATCGAAAGCCTTTCGTTTTGTTGTATTCTACATTTGACTGTCATGAGGCGATATTATATCGTATTGGTGATTATAATTCAATTAACATAACAAATAAATATATGATTGACAAAAATAAAAAGCGGCGTATCATTAGTATTAATGAAAAAAATATTAATTGCCTTTTTAATCTTTTTTTCTTTCTTGCTTGTGAAAGACGAAGTACTTGCCGATTGGTGGAGTTTCCCAACAATCGCTATCCCTGATTTTACTTTGCCGACTGCGACTCCAACTCCAACAACTGCCCCACTTTTTAAAATTGATCCAGGAGTTTTTAAATTATTTTCAACATCAACCCCAGCGCCATCAAATACCCCGATTCCACCAACCGTTACAACCGCTCCGACCGTAGTCCCTCCAACCACTACCCCGACATTAACTGTTTAAAAAGAAGCAGAAACAACTGAAAAAATCTCGCCGACCTCATCAACCTCAGCTAAAACTGTTTCGCCCACTAAAAATCCCGAAGAAACAAAGAAATCCAGCCAAAAAGATTTGATTTATGCCGGAGTTTTAGGTGTCCTTGGATTAGTTATCCTCGCCCAAGCTTGGCCAAAAATCAAAAAATTCCTCCACGATAAAACCGCGTAAATATTATTCTTTCGGAAAGGCATTGATAATTTTTGAGAAGAATTCTGGATCTGAGCTACCATTTCCTACTAAAACTCCCGAAAGGTACGGCTGTATAAAATAGTCCCTAGCGTTTTCTCCTTTTACACTTCCTCCATAAATCACCTTTGCGTTTTTAAATTTCTTTAAAATCTCTTTTGCTTTTTTATTAGCGTCTTTTGCAGGTAGATTTACGCCCGTACCAACATTGCTTATAGGCTCATAGGCAATGATTCCAGAATAATCAGGATTTGCAGTATAAAATGATTCAAGCTCACCGGCAATATCTGAGATACAAACAATTGTTTCCAGGCCTTCGTCTTGGGCTAATTTATTTTTTGTGTTAATAATTTCAGGAGTGTCCCCTAAGTATTTACGAGAAGCTTTGTCAAAATTTCTGACTTCAGAGTGACCAAGTATTACATAATCAACAAATTCACCAATCATTTTAGGAGTAATTTGGCTAGTTTTTTTTGGATCAGCGTCAACGCTATCAAAGTTCTGAGCACTAATAATCACATTAGAATAGTTTAAATCGTTGACTAAAAAATGAGTCCTATCTAAATATACATATGGTGGAGCAACTACAACCTTCGCTAAACCTAAAAGACCTTGGCGCTGGTATTGCTACTCTGACTTTCATTTAGATGTTTAGAATGTATTAACGCTCCAAAGTATCACTTTTTTACTTTTAAAAGTAGTTTTAAGCCAAATCTGATAGGATAATTTGATGATTAGTTGCCCAGAATGTAACCAAACAAGTGTCCGGAAAAATGGGATAATAGAACGGGAGATTATGAAAAAAAGTGGTAGGTACATCCAAAAAGTACAGGCTTACCGGTGTGATAATGGACATAGGTTTACAAGATCAGAGAGAGAAATTTGGGATGATAGTTTTATCGAAACGGTAGTCTTTGTTTACCTTCGTTGTCTGTCACTCAATACGACAATTGATATTATTAGGATGTTCTATGAAATTGAAATACTTACGAAAAGTTTAATATTGGATTTCATAGAAGCGGTCGCAGATGCTCTTCCTACACTTGACGATATTGACGGACTATTTCATCCAGTACGTAGTGGATACATTGCCGTTGACGGAGTTTGGTTTTCTGCTGGCAAAGAGGAGATTGTGCTACTGGTCGCTTTTGATCCCGTGACATTTGACATAGTGAGTGCTCGGTGGGAGAAAGATGAAACAGAGGCGGGATATGAATTACTACTTACAGATGTATCTAACAAACTAAGAGCCACTAACATTAAAGGAATTTATGCCGATGGTTATAAAGGCTTTCTTAGGGCTCTAAAACGGCTATTTCCGACCGTTCCATTACAAATGTGTGTGTTTCATAAAGAACTGCGAATGGGACAAATCGTCCCAATTAAAAGTGTAAAAGTTTCAAAACAACTGTCTCCTTTTCAAAAACATGACATTAAAGTTTTTCAATTATTATTCAGGGAGGTTATCTACGCTCCCACTAAAGACAAATCCGTAGAAGCACTTGAAAGGTTAAAAAGATATGTTGGTAGCGATACCCATGGTTACGAGGATAGATTCTTAAAAGCATATAGGTCACTCGTTCATAACTTTAAATATACCCTCACTCATTTTGATCATCCGGAGATGAAACGTGACAATAACTTACTTGAATGTTTTAACGGAATTATTAAACCTCGACTTGATTTAATGAAGGGATTTAAAATACAAGAAAACCTTGACCGTTACCTAAAATTATTTCTTCTTGAGTATCGATTTCACCCCTTAAAAGAATCCCGTTTCAAAGATCGGAGAGGAAAATCACCTTTACAGGTCGCCGGAGTTATTCTTGTTCCTTACTACAACTTTCTGACATATTTACGAATTCATCTCAACTTCAACTACCACCTAAAATCGACTTAAAAAGTCATATTTACCCTACCAGCGCCAAGACCTTGGGCTAAAGGACCTATTTTTTTTAACCAAGGTTCTATGAGTTCACCTGATCCTGATTTCTTCCAGTTAGCTACAATCAGTTTAGGATTTTCAGACATTTTGGCTCATTATACAGATCTAATGACCTAATTTCAATTATTTTTAAATCGTAAATTCAACCATGATAAAACCGCCTAAATTTATAGGGATGTCATCACTCCCTGTTTAATATACTGCTTGATCAAAGACTGGTATGGGACATTGATTTCATTGGCTCTTTCTTTGACCCGGTCAATAAGCCACTCAGGAATTCTAATTGAAATCGCTCGAGTAGTTGGCTTTAAATTTGGGAATGAGACTTCTTCTAAATCTTCTGGCTCGTAATATTCAGACAGATCAATTTTTGACCAAAAGTCTCTCTC
>Ga0209212_1005208_pt1 | contig 15646 bp, 13 predicted proteins | sample RifGroC2_FD_183996 | JGI IMG/M metagenome (GOLD analysis project Ga0209212, IMG submission 183996) | Groundwater microbial communities from Rifle, Colorado, USA - Groundwater C2 (SPAdes) (version 2) | ecosystem: Environmental > Aquatic > Deep subsurface > Groundwater | place: Rifle, Colorado... | reverse complement strand
TATAAGTGTAATTAAGGCTTTTAGCTTCATTACACCCGTAGGGTGAAAGACAAGTGATATAATATACGAAATTATGGTAGAAGGATTAAAACACGTTCAAATACACGGCTCATCTCGATCTCAAACCCCCACTTTAAGCGAGAGAAGAAGTTCATTTCAAAAAGAGGCGATAAAGTTCTTATCAAAACCTGGTTGTGTACTTGCTCAAAAAGAAGACATCGTTGGAGCAGCAATGAAAAAAGAGCACGTTTTATATAAAAATTCTGTTGTGAGCTTTGAAGTTAAAATTGATTCTGAATTCATTAGTTTAGTAGAATCAAGCGGGGGTGAATTACACTTACATTTAAAAAGCAATTTGGCCCAGTCGGGTTTAACAATTGAGGATCTACGGCCCTCCAAGCTTGAAAAGGCTAAAAAGGGTGACTATAAGGTTACATTGAAAAACGTAGGCCCCTACGAAGTTAAAATTCCGGCGGGTTTCTCTCTTCCATTAGGCAATCCATACGGATATAAACCTGCCGAACCTGGAGCATTTGACATGACTGCCGAAGTGGAAAACTTAAAAAAAGTTAATAAAAAGAATTCAGGTAAGAATAATAAATTTAAGTATATCGCTGAAACCAGCGAGATAGGAATTCGAATGGAAAAAGTACTCGTTTATCCAAAAGGCGGTAAAAAAATTATTCTTGATGAAAATTTTCCACGAGGAACTAAAAGAAAAGAGCTACATGAATATTTAGGGATAGAAGAAATAGAGGCGAGAAAGAACGATACATTTAAAACTCTATGTAAAAGATTTGGTATTAACGCACATACGGAAGATTATGTACTAATCCAAACGAACGGTCCTATTCACTACCCAGAGGGTCAAGGGGTACTTATGACAGGAGGAGCAATAGATAGAGGAGAATCATACACTCTATTTGATCATGGGCTAAGTAACCTTGGCCAACATAGAAAGCATGGCCATGGCTCTAAGGATCCGGAACATGCATTGATTGGTGAATTCCATTTATCTCCTTTGCAAATCCTTGAGCATATTTACGATAAAAAACATTCGGTCTATCTAAGAGCGGTTCCGGTAAATTTAAAGTGGGTAAATAAAGATGGGTTTTTTTGAATAATAACTGTTATTTGATATGTTTTAAAGCTCTTGGTGTCAACTGTCTGCCTCTTGAAGTTTTTTTAATAAAGCCAATCTGGAGCATATATGGCTCGATAAATTCTTCAACCGTTCTTACATCTTCCGAAAGCGCCGATGCAATTGTTTCCACCCCGACGGGTTGATTATTAAATTTCTCGGAAAGGACATTAAGATATTCCTTATCAATATCTATAAGGCCAATTTCATCGATTTCAAGGAGGGTAAATAATTTATCCAATAATTTTTCATCAATCTGAATATGTTTGTCAACTTCAAAAATGTCTCTCGCTCTCTTTAAAATCCGATTGGCAAGACGCGGTGTCCTCCGTGATCTTAAGGCAATTTGTTGGGCTCCGTGTTTAGTAATAGGTATATTTAAAATTTTTGCTGACCGAATTATTATTTTTTCGATCTCTTCTTTATTATAGTAATCAATTCGAAGGAGTAGTCCAAAACGATCCCGAAGAGGCGCCGATAATAATGCTAATTTAGTGGTGGCTCCGATTATTGTGATTCTTGGGATTGGTAAACGAACCGTGCGAGCTGAAGGACCTTTACCAATTATAATATCAAGAGCATATTCCTCCATTACTGGATAAAGCATTTCTTCAACAGGTTTTGGTAGCCGGTGAATTTCGTCAATAAATAAAACATCATTATCTTTAAGATTAGTTAAAATAGCAGCAAGATCGCCAGTTTTTGTAATTGTTGCTCCAGATGTTACTTTAATTTCACCTTTTAGCTCATTTGCAACGATATAAGAAAGAGTCGTCTTACCGATGCCCGGCGGGCCATAAAATAAAATATGCTCAGACACCTTACCTCTTTTATTAACTGCATCAATAAACATCTTTAAAGTCTTAACAACATTTTCCTGACCTATGTAATCCTTAAGAAGTTTTGGACGAAGATTTTCGACATTATTCTCTTTATTTTTACTCATTAAATGTATTATAGCAAAAAAGATCCTTCGTCTCAGTCGGCTTCACCTCCTTCGCTCAGGATGACAAGAAACTTTAAACAAAAAACCCCGCCTTTCGACGGGGTTTTTTAACTTACTTTTCTAAAGCTTATCTTGTTACTGTTATGACGGCTGCATTATCTGTTGTTGGCGCAGATACTGTAACTCGATTTGCAGCGTCTCTTGAAATTGCGTATCCGGTATTACCCCACGTTCCCGCACAAGTCGTAATACTTGTTGTATTTAACGACGGATCAGTTGGGAGGGCCGGAATATAATTCGGCACCAATTGACCACAGAGATTCGGGAAATTCGTGTCATTTAGGGCAGTCGCTGTATCTGCTGTAAGACCAGAGACTTCAGCCGGTAATTGACCTTGATTCTCAGCCACGAATTGATGTACGGCATTTAACACTTGAAGAATATCACTTCTTCTTTTTGTGTTATTAGCTTGACCAAACTGTCTCGCTGGATTTATAGCAATTAAAGTAATCGCAAGCAGGATCGCCAAAATCCCGATCACGACTAAAAGCTCAATCAGCGTAAAACCTTTTCTCATATTTAGCTTTGAATTTATAAATTTATAACCTAACTTAAAGTTAAAAGATTTGAAGGTGTAAATCAATTGCTATTTACTATAGGAAATGAAGAATTACTTAACCAGCGAGATTTCGATTGCGCTTTCCATTCGACTGTCTTCTTTAGACTGAAGCGTGCCAAATTTTTCCTCAAAAAAACTAAACATTTCATCTTTGATTGATATGGGTAAATTTGATTTAAATGTAATCGTATTTACTTCTCCAGAAAGACCTGATTTTTCAATTATTGTCACATTTAAATAACTTAAATTAATAAGATTTTCCTTGACGCTGGTAACTTTATCTGTAATTTCAGGAGAGTAATTAATAACAATCTTCATTTTTTTTATATCAATTGTTGACTCGGGAATATTTAAAGTCGGGGCTACAATCGCCTTTGATGGAATTATAGCTGCATTAGGCGATGGATTTACAGGAGTTTTAGAAGTTGAGTAGATCATGATAATCAATATGACAATCAAGCCGCCAAAAACAGGAATTAATAATGGTAAGCTTGATTTTTCTTTTTTTGTAGGCTGACTAACTGAGTAATTATTTTCTGTATGATCTGCAAAATCTATGATGCTTTCACGCTTCAAAGAGTCCGCCTTTTTAAAAATTGATTGTGCATCAGCAATGTTGAATTGATTAATTCCGAGTAAATAATATGGAAGGACAGATAAAAATATGGAATTATGCTTTTCAAGAACATTACTTATAATCCTAAAAAAATCTCCATTAAAAGCAGCAACGTGAATAGATTTTTCAGAAAATGTTTTTTTGAATAATACTTGCTCATACGGGATAATATCGATAAACTTTTCAATATCTTCGTCGTGGTTTATTTCAAAATCTTTTTCTTGTATGGCATCGACACCGACAACAAAATGAATCCATAAGTTACTTATTTTACTCCGAGCAAGGAATTCTTCTATTTGAGTTGTTAACTTACCCTCATTTACGATGTCAAAATACTGCACGGAATCAGCGGTAAATTGAAAATTAAAGGCAGAGTTGCTGCCTTTTATAAAAACCAAAAAACCAGTTTTTGAAAGCCAGATTATTGCACTATTTTTTTTTATATCCATATTTTATTGTGAGTCTTGCCAATAGGTGACAGTCATGACATTATTATTATAGATTATTTTCGCAGTGATAGCTTTAGTTATATTAGACGACGAAGCAGTAGAAACTATAGTTTTATTATTATCATTGCCCGTAACAGAAATGACAGTATTATAACTGTTTATAATTGGACTTAATGTTTCACCTGCATAATCTGGGTCTCTTAAAAGATGAACTAAAGCATTTTCTATACCGTTCTCGGCTGATTGGTGTACTAGTATAGATTTTTCTGAAAGACTTGCTCCAAATGAATTCACTACTATGATTATAATCGTACCGCTAATTACTGACATTGCAATTGCAACAAATAAAACTAATGTTATAAAAGCTTGGCCGGGATTATTTCTTATTCTTTTCATCTTAGTCCAACAGTGGTTTCTAAATTAATAATTTGAGGAATATTTATCACTTTTTTAAGACTTTCCAATCTAATATTTATATGAATTGAATTTTTTCCGTTAGGGTTACCAATTCTTTCAAAATTTAAGTAACTTATTTTAGATTCTGCACTATTTAGGTTATAATTTGCAGTGCCATCGTTTAGTACTAAATTTCCACTTTGTGATGAATAAGTTAATGCTTGACCGTATAGTACAATTGTCAGATTTGAATCACTTAGTCCAAGCTCGGGAGACAAAATGCTATTTGCATTACGTATGTCATATTGAAGTTTGCTAATAATAAATTTTGCATCCTGGCTTAGGGTTGAAGTTGCCTCCGATTTATTTTTTTCATTCAAAGTCCCGATGAATATGTCAGTAAGGACAAATATTAATATGGAAAAGATTCCCATAAAAATAATAAGTTCTATTAATGTAAAAGATTTTTTCGTATTTAGATCCCTCGCCTTCGCTCTCTTCGATCGCTTCGCTCGGGATGGTGAAATTTTCTTCATGGTGAATAGTTTAAAATTAAATCATAAAATATTGGCGTTTGGGTGCTATCATCGCTTGTAAAAAACAGTTTATAAGCAAAACATTGGCCAGGATTAACGAAATTCGGATTGATTGTTTTATAGGGAACTATTCCAGAAATGACATTATTAGTAGGAGTAAAATAGCTGCCAGATGGATTATTAAGATCAGGCCCGACAAATGTATAGTTTATTCCAGTACAGGAATTATTTATAGAAGGAGCGACGGCGACTTGCATTTTAAGTGTTGTCTGACCTCCCATTATGACATTTGCAATAAATCTGTTAAAAGCGGTATCAAACCCTGTATCATAGTTCTCAGAAGTATAGTCGCCACTTGCTGAGTATTGACCGCCTGATCCACCCAGAATTATTTTTAGTTCAGCATCAGCGTCCCCGGTAATAATATAAGAATACGCAAAACCATTTGTCTGAAGGACAGAAGAGACTCCATGGACGCCGGTTGCATACTGAAGGCCACCGCAAGATACAAGAGGCGCGGTTTCATTTTCAATATTTAGAACTTGATATTGATTAGTGCCACCAGTACCTACAATAATGGCTCGATTTCCTGTCACAACCGTGACCCCTTTCGGGGTCATCCCACCTGTGTCATATCCTGAAAGTCCAGAAATTGTCGGGCTAGCTTTATTTTCAACGTTTATAATATAAAAATTATTTTTTCCTGATTGGGGAGTTGTCACTAAGTAAACACGAGTGACATTTTCATTAGTCGTATTTATATATATATCTGTCCCTGATTGGGTAGAATTAAGGTTAAGATAACCTGTTATATTTGGACTAGTGGGGTTAGAAATATTTACAATTTCCATTTGGTAAGTTGTTGAATTTGTTGCAATATAGGCATAGTCCCCTGCAACTAAAATTTTCTGCCCGACCCCGTCAAGTGAAAGACCACCGCTATTTTTTAATATCGGATTAGCTCGATCTGTAATATCAAAAATAAATAATTTACTATTACTTGAAGTAAGGTAAGCCATATTATTCACAACATATATACTTTGACCTCTGACACTTCCAGTTCCAATATCTAAAGTTCCTACTTCTTGGTATTTTGAATTAGTGGGCGGGTCGTTAAATTGAGTAAGATCAAGGATTACAACTTGACTATGACTTGTGTCAGTCGTCAAATAAGCAAAATTACTTTCTCCAAAGACAGAATTTGTTTTATATCCATCAAAAGTTGCGTTAATCAAGGCAGTAGGCGGGTCTTCATTAATTGTCAGCCCTACTTTTGCAAAAGATACACCGGCTGCATTTTCTCCAGTCCCTGCAAATACAGCTCCCTCAATTGCTGATATGGCATTGGCAACTCCACTTTTAGGTAAATCAACTTCTGTAATCGATTTACTCGGATCACACCAGTCTCCACCCCCGCCTCCTGCGCCAAGTTGAATCTGGGCATCTCCGATTATTTCCGTCCCGACTGTGTCTGCGATTGTTGTGCCATTATTTTGACCGCTATCAAAGTCTAGATGATTAGTATAGGTTTTCGTTATATTATCAAGTCTTACAATATATAATCTTGAGGTGATTGAAGTCTCTTTTGGTAAACTCCACGATAAAGTAAGGTTAACTTTTTTAGTCGAGGGATCTCTAACTCCACCGAGAGCAACTATATTTCCGTTGTCATCTCGATATGTATCACTTATTACTATCGTTTCAGTAAATCCATTTCTGACTATAGGATCGGGAAGTAGGCTCCAATTCGAATTCACTATTTCTGAGTGATAAGTGCCATTTACAGCAAAATCATTCCAGCCTTTTTCTCGGACAGTCCGGACAGCTTCCTCTGATTGGCGAAGTAGAGCCGAAGCTCTAATCCTTTGCTCTTGCTGAGCCTTACCCTCACGAGATGACATAAAGCCATACATAATTGCGGGTAGTAATATTGCTAATAAGAAAATAACAATTAGTAACTCAATTAAAGTTTGAGCTTTTTTTAATTTCATATGTATTTAGATTGTCATATCGAGCGTAAGGGAGATATCTAGAAGCGTGCAATGCTTCGTCAGGTGCCAGACGGTACCTGGCTTCGCTAGATCTCTCGTCGTTACTTCATTACTCCTCGAGATGACAAATATTGTTATAAAACCTTTACTCTAATCTATAAATTACCCCGTATTTGTTTATAAAAAATGTCTTTGTTTCACCGGTTGCAGGGAGTGTCAAGCTAACTGAATTTTGTCCTTCATCAAAATTATCAATTGCTCCACTAGACGAAGAAAAGACAATTTCATCACTTGGTAAATTTATCTGACTTATTTGTAAACCATCGCCTAAAACTATGTCGAAATTAGAAACATTATTTTGATCATACGTAACTGAGTTAAACAAGGAATATTTTGAAGATTCAAAATGAATCCCATAACTTGGACCAATGGTCAACGCTTTATTTTGCTGACTTTTTATATCATTAATTAAAGCGTGAAGAGCCGTATCAACTGTAACAAAAGACTTTGACCTACTGGTATTTACTAATGAAAACGAGAGCAAGATTAATGTTATGCCTATTACAATAACAAGCTCTATTAATGTTAAACCTTTCCGTGAAGTCATGGAATTTATTGGGCTCCTACTTGACCAATAAGACCGTAAATTGGAGCAATAATTGATAACATCATCCCACCAACCATTAAACCGACAAAAACAAGCATTATTGGCTCAATTAATGAAGTTAAGGTCTTTAAAGTTCGGGTCACCTGGTAATCTAAAAAATTAGAAACCTCTCGAAGCGAGGCTTCAAGCGTGCCACTTTTTTCACCGGCTTCGATAATTTTAATCATAAGACTTGGCACGGATTTTTTATGAATTTTAAGACTGTCTGATAACTTTTTACCAGAAAATATGACTATCCTTGCGTCTTTTACCATCTTTGAAATCGGCTTTGACATGACGATGTTTTCGCAAAGCTCAAGGGCATTAGTTATCGTAATTCCGGATGAGTATAGCATCGCAAGGCTTCGTGAAAACCTAACAAGATCAATTTGAATAACAATTGTTGAAATCCCCGGTAATGAATAAAAAAAATTCATAAGTAGTTTTTTTTGTGTTGTATATAAAAATAAAAAAACGCCAAAAATAAATAGACTTACAAGAGTAAATGGCACCGTCTGCTTAGTCACAACATCAGAAAGAAACATTAGTATTTTCGTTGGTAACGGTAAATCCATTCTTAGAGCCAAGAAAACTTGTGATATTTTGGGTACTACTACTGTCAGTATCATTCCAAGAACGGCAACAAATACAAGAAGAATAAACATCGGATACATGAGAGCTGATTTGACCGTTCCCAAAAATTCAGCTTCTTTTTGGATATTTTCCTTGATCTGTCGAAGGGTCGCATCAAGCGTCCCCGCTTCTTCTGCTGCTTTAAGTATCGCAACAGTCACGCCATCAAAAGCTTTTGGAAATTTTGAAAAAGAAACGTATATTCTCTTTCCTTGAGACAAATCCTCCTTTAAGGTAGAGAGAATTTTTTTTTGATTACCTTTAGCGTCTTCAAGAAGAGAGTCAATCGCCTCGATTATGGTAATTCCTGCGGCAAGCATTGTTGCCAAACTAATAAACAAAGATATTTTCTCATCAGTTGTCAAAGAAGTATTTTCTGTTTTCATGAAGTTTCGACTTTTGTAACTCTTAATACTTCCTCAAGAGTAGTTAGGCCTTTGGCAACCTTATTTAACCCATCATCAAGCATGGTTGACATACCTTCAAGAATTGCTTGTTTTACTATCAAATCGGCGTCATTTTTCTCGACAATCATTTTTTTAATACCTTTTGTTACTTCAAGGACTTCAAAGACTCCAATTCTTCCGGAAAAACCAGTATCGTGGCAAATTTTGCAGCCTTTCCCAAAATAGATAAGTGTTTTTAAGTCGTGCCCAAAATGTTTTTCTACAGTAACTTTTGAAAAGTTCTTTTCTAATTCACTAAGTGGAATTTCAGAAGATGTCTTACACATTTCACAAATTTTACGTATTAACCTCTGGGCGATGATTATATTGATGGTTGATGCAACTAGGAAAGGTTCTACTTTCATATCAATAAGTCGAGGGAGCGCAGTCGCTGCGTCATTGGTATGAAGAGTAGAAACAACTAAATGACCTGTTAAGGCGGCATTAACTGCTATTCCTGCAGTCTCCATATCGCGGATCTCCCCAACAAAAATAACATTTGGATCTTGACGGAGAATAGATCTTAATCCTGAGGCAAACGTCAACCCTGTCTTTACATTAACATTAATCTGGTTTACTCCTCGTATACGATATTCTACTGGGTCTTCAATCGTGGTTATATTTTTTTCCCGGCGATTTAATATTTTTAGAATTGAATAAATGGAGGTTGATTTACCGCTACCAGTAGGCCCAGTTGAAAGTATCATGCCATATGATTTTTTCATTGCGTTTGTAATTTTTGCTAAATCCGCCTCACTCATACCTAAATCAGAAAGAGAAAACTGTCGTGCATGAGTAGATAAGAGTCGTAAGACAACTTTTTCGCCATCAACGATTGGCAGAATAGAAACTCTTATATCTATAATCTCTTCCTCAGTAGTAAAACGCATTTTTCCATCCTGTGCTGAAAGGTGCTCATCAGTGCGAAGGCGGGACAAAACTTTTATTCTTGTTAATATCCGGTCATGCAGCTTTACTGGTAGCTTAAAAATGTCATGGAGCATCCCGTCTATACGAAATCTAACAATCGTGTCTTTATCCTGAGGCTCAATATGGATATCTGAAGATTTATCCTGAGAGGCATATGAAATAATCAAGTCGACAATTTTGGCAATTGGAATATCTTTTAGAGGTTGAGTTGTTGATTCTTCAATCAAGTCATTGAATGTTTTTTGTAAGTCCTTTTGATAAATATAAAAAGTGCCGACAATGTCACGCTCAGTTGCATAGTAAGGAGTAATTTTTTCATTTGTTTTCTTTATTAATGAGTCAATAATTACTTGATTTTTGGGATTAGACATCGCTAATTTAATCCCGCTTTGATCTTTTCCAAAACAAATTACTTTGTGCTTACGAGCAATCCTTTCAGGGACTATCCTAAAGGTATCTTCAGGGATTGAAATTTTAGCTAAAGAAACAAAAGGGTATTTTAAATGGTCAGCAATGATAAGTCCTAATTTTTCGTCATTTGCGATATTTTTCTCTATTAATGAATCATAAAAATCAGCACCAGTATTATTCATATAGTCCTGTATCTCGAGAAGTCCAGTAGCATTAGTGAGGCTATATTTCAATACAAGACCTTTCAAAGCTTCATCAGTAATTACTTTTATCATTATAAATTCATCCTACCTTAAAAGGAATAACTATGCAAGAAAAATACAATAATACTCGCTTCGCTAGATCCTTCGACTCAGTCGTTACACTCCGGGGTGGTGTTAGAGACGTCCGGCGTAAAAGGCAAGAGCAAGGGCAGCAATAACGATGAAAACGACCGCGAATTGAATAATCGGGCTCATTCCCGAAGATACAACTTTTCTTTTTCTCATAAATATATAAATTACTAACTAATTTTAAGAATATTGGAATCTTAATAGATTGTCAAGTAACTCATTTATTTTTTTTTAGGGCTTCTTTTATCTTTTGTTCAATTGAAAGATTTTTTGATAATTTAGAGACTATTTTTTTTGCGTCTTGAGAATTGAAGCCTAGGGAAATTAGGGCTTCGACGACTGTTTTATCATCGTCCGATAGGATCATTTTGCTCATATCAAATTCACTTTTTAAGCGCGACGAAAGCTCTAAGATTATTTTTAAAGCTGTCTTTTTTCCGAGGCCCGGTACTTGAGTGAAAATATCAACTTGATTAGCCTTAACTGCCTGATATAACTCCTCAGGTTTTATAAATGAAATCACATTGAAGGCAGTCTTCGGTCCAACTCCAGACACAGATAATAATAATTTAAAAAAATCTAGTTCCTTTTTACTTTCAAAGCCAAAAAGGACTAAGGCGTCGTCGCGGACTTGAAGATACGTGTAAAGTTCGAAGGTAACTAGTGGTTGGTGACTAGCTATTAGTGATGGTGTTAAAAAAACTTGATAGAAGACGCCACCTGTCGTCTCGATCAGGCCGACATTGCCGTCTATTTCACTTAATTTACCTTTTAGTTTACCTATCATTAAATTAAAATAATAAATAATAAATATTAAATAATAAATAAAACAGTTTTAAAATTTGATATTTATGATTTGAATTTCATTTGTTATTTGTTATTTGATATTTTTTATTTCTTCTTCTATTTCCATCATCCTATTATACTTCACTAGGTTTTCTGTGCGCGTTGGGAGACCGAATTTGACAAAATCAGGCTGAAGCCCCACAGCTAGATCTGCAATGGAATGGTCGCTCGTATCATGATCTGAGGATGAAATGACATAATTAAGTCCAGATTTTCTAATAAATGTCGTCATCTCAAATAACTCGGTTATTGTACCAACGAGGGCTGGATTGACCATAAAAGACGAACAAAGTTTTTCTGAGATTACTTTTTGCAGTATCTTTGAGCTCGATGACACTAACTCATTACCTACTAAATACGTCTCCTTTGATAAATCTAAGTTAAGATTTTTCCAACTGGCCCAATCAGAAGGTAAAAAAGGGTCAATAAGTACAAGAGGGAGATATTTTTTGGCAATCATCTTCACAAAATCTAAGTAATCGGAGATTTTTAGCGCCTGTGCTTTATCTTTTAATTCATAAGAGCCGGATTTTTCGTAATTTGACGCCATAAAATTTAAAGATAAAAATATATCTTGGCCGAGCTTTAGGTCTAAGCTCTCGATAGTGTCGGTTATTGTCTCAATTGCGTCTTGATTAGAATTAACAGTTGAAGAATTATATGTTTCTCTAAAGGTAGTCGCAACTGTTGTCCCAATTTCAAGTGATTTTGCAAATTGATAGGAAGCAGTTGGAATAATCTGAAATTCCTTAAAATCAAGCTTTACTCCTAATTCTTCAGTAGTTGAAAGTACTGTAATAATTGGAGTTGGAACCTTATCAAGTACGATTTTAGAATCACCATAGCTTGAATTATAAATATTGTTAATATAGGAATATAAAGGTATATTCGCGTCGACTGCCCCTGCCTTTGCGATTAACATTGAAATTGCATAAATTGTGTTTACCCCAAGTTTATTTCTAAGTTCGGATGAATCAGAAGCTAAAAGCCATCCATCAATCTCTTTTTGTTTTTGGGGTGAAACTCCGACTAATTTTGGTCCAATTAAATCATTAATGAAGCTAACTGGTCGAAGAACTCCTTTGCCGTGATATCGCGATTGATCATTATCATAAAATTCAACTTTTTGGTAGTTGGTTCTATGGTCATTCGACGGGATCGTTACCTCAACTTCAAGATTATTATCAAGTTTCAACTTGGCCTGAATGACAGGAATTCCGCCTTCGGCCAATACCTCACGGCTCATAATTTTTTGAATCTTGCTCATAAAAACAGTATATACAAATTTTTGGGTTATTTGTCATCCCGCATTTTGCGGGATCTAGCGAAGCGTTACGTCCCGACCTAACGTCGGGACTAGATCTCTCACTCCGTTCGAGATGACTTGTGCAAATAAAGTCATTTTTTTAAATAGAGGGATTTTTCAAGCTTGAAGACAAGTTGACGCGTACGATCGATAACATCGGCGTTGACGGAAAGACTGCTTATTCCGGCCCGAACTAACATCTCAGCTATTTCCTCGTAGTCTGAAGGCGCTTGTCCGCAGATAGAGCAGGTGACTCCGTATTTCTGACAGGTTTTTACAATATATTCAAGTGTGCGAGTCACAACCGGTGTTCTTTCATCATAAATTGGAGCGACTTCCTCCGAATCACGATCAACTCCAAGAAGCATCATTGTTAAGTCGTTAGTTCCAATTGACACTCCCTGGACTCCAAGCCTCAAAAACTCTTCGAGGTTCAATGCTGCTGATGGCACTTCGACCATAATCCAGAGTTTGAATTCAGGATAAGCAAGAAGACCAGACTTTTCAACCATTTCTTTAATTTTGATCAGCTCCCAAGGCACGCGTACAAAAGGAATCATTAAATGCAGATTGCGATACCCTTTATCCCAAATTTTCTTGACTGCAGCCAACTCCATATAAAACACATCGGGATTGGTAATATATCTATATGCACCACGGTATCCAAGCATTGGGTTTTCCTCATGTGGCTCATAAAGCTTACCGCCCTTAAGATTGCGGTATTCATTCGTCTTGAAGTCAGTCGCCCGATAAATAACCGGTCGGGGATTGAAGGGGACTACAAATTTCATAAGTTCATTTGAAAGTCTGTTTATAAAAATATTTTCTTTGTGGTTTTTAATAAATTCCTTTGGATGTACTCCAATGTCAGCAATTATAAACTCAGCTCGAAGTAATCCAACACCGTCAGCATCCATGGATGCTACTTTTTTTGCCTGATCTGGCTGAGCCATATTTACATAAATTTTCGTTACGGTTTTAAGTTTTTTAGATGGAACTTTGGATTTATTATTTTGTGGTTCTTGGATAATTTTTCCTTTAAAAATTTCACCCATTTGTCCATTTACTGTAATTACCGATCCTTCTTTTAGAATGCGGGTTGCCCCCTCGGCTCCAACTACAGCGGGTATTCCAAGCTCTCGGGAAACTATCGCGGCGTGAGAAGTGCGACCGCCTTTTTCGGTGACTATAGCGGCCGCCTTTTTCATAGCAGGGACATAGTCAGGATTAGTTTGGGGAGCAACCAAAATGTCTCCCGTCACAACTTTGGATATTTCCTTCGGCGTCATTATAATTTTTACAGGCCCTGTAACTACACCTGGGGAAGCCGGAGCGCCTACCAAAATCGGCGTCTCCATTGACTTTTGACCTTCGACTTTTGACTTTTGACTTAACGTAGTTATTGGTCTTGATTGAGTTATAAATATTTTTCTATTTTCAATCGCCCATTCAATATCCTGAGGAAAGAAATAATGATTCTCGATATCCTTTATAAGAAATGAGAGCTTAATTATTTCTTCTTCCGTCAATTTCTGTTTTTTACCTTCAGAAGGACCTAATCTAACCTCTTTATTTTCAATATGTGATTTAACAAATTTAACATTTTGGTATTTAATTTCTTTCTTAGTTAAAACCAAAGACCTTTTGTCAACTTCATAATGATCAGGGGTTACTTTTCCCTGAACTATATATTCGCCAAGTCCAAAAATTGCCTCAATTACTATTTTGTTTTTGTCTTTTGAAATTGGATCGACTGAAAATGCAACTCCCGACCTATCCGATTCGACCATCCTTTGAACGACAGCGGCGAGACCGACTTTAAAGTGATCAAATTTTTGCTGTTGACGATAATATATGGCTCTTTCGGTAAAAAGAGAAGCATAGCATTCTTTAATTTTTTGCAAGAGGTGAGCCTCACCTTTTACATTTAAGTACGTCTCCTGTTGGCCTGCAAATGAAGCGCCGGGCAAGTCTTCCGCAGTTGCGCTTGATCTAACGGCAACTAGCGGTGGGTTATATAGACTAGAGATTTTTTTTATACTTTTTGAAAAAAACCCAGCCCTTTTACCGAAGTATGTATTCTCTTTTATTAATAATTCATCATAGAAGGTGATTATTTTTTTAGATAGATCGTGGGGAATTGTAGCCGCAAGAATAAGTTTCTGAACATTGGAAGATGCCGCCTTTAATTCTGAGGGATTTTCCGAATTCAAGTTTTTTAAATAATCTTTAATGTGTTTTGCAAGGTTATTCTTTTCTATAAAGTAGAAATATGCGTTTGAGGTTACCACAAATCCATAAGGAACTGGCAATTTTGCATTAGTCATTTCCCCTAAATTAGCACCCTTACCTCCTACGAGTCCGACATCTTCTTTCCCAACTTCCTCAAACCAAACAATGGACTTTTTATTTACCATGTGACTAAAAATATAAAGAATATTTTATGTTCTGTCAATGGCATATATTTTATCCGTTGACAAGCTAAAAAAAGTTTGCTATTATTTCAGTTACCAATGAAATTAAACCTTTCATAAAGGCATTATTGGATGCACAACTTGCACTCCGAACAGCCTTCATTAGAAAAACCAAATATCGAAGATCAAATGTTGAAGAATTTTTGCTGGGCTTTTTTGATTTTTGAGTTTTGATTTTTAATTTTGACAAAATGGGCTCGTAGTTTTTAAGGTAGGGCCTATAGCTCAATTGGCCAGAGCGTCGGATTTGCATTCCGAAGGTTTGGGGTTCAACTCCCCATAGGTCCACCGCACATTAACAATTTGGTCTTTTTATTCAAACATAGTAGGTAAGCATGATTTTTTTTATTGTTTAACTAGCAAGAGAGATGGGAGAGATAAAGCCATTGGTGGATGCCTTGGAAGTTTAAGCCGAAGAAGGACGCGTGAATAAGCGCGAAAACAACGGTAAGCCCTTTATCAGGCGTTACAACTCGTTGGTTTCCGAATGGGGCAACCCTCCCGCCTTTATAGGCGGGAAACCAAGACAGGAAATTAGAGGTTTGAAGTTGGGATAGTTTTTATTTCGGCTTCTGCCTTCTTTTCTCCTGTTTTGGTGGGATACCCGGTGAACTGAAACATCTAAGTAACCGGAGGAAAAGAAAACACTTGTGATTCCGTCAGTAGCGGCGAGCGAAAGCGGAACAGTCTAAACCACGTCGCAAGACGTGGGGTTGCGGGACCACAGTAGGGAGTTTTTTTTGGTAAAAGAAAGGCCTGGAAAGGCCTGCCATAGAGAGTGATAGCCTCGTATTTAAAATCGAAAAAAACCCTGGTGGATTTCCCAAGTACCACGAGGCACGGCAAACCTTGTGGGAATCTGGGTCGGTCACGATCCAAGACTAAATACTTAAACTTTCCGATAGTGAACTAGTACCGCGAGGGAAAG
>Ga0209212_1005195_pt1 | contig 15670 bp, 15 predicted proteins | sample RifGroC2_FD_183996 | JGI IMG/M metagenome (GOLD analysis project Ga0209212, IMG submission 183996) | Groundwater microbial communities from Rifle, Colorado, USA - Groundwater C2 (SPAdes) (version 2) | ecosystem: Environmental > Aquatic > Deep subsurface > Groundwater | place: Rifle, Colorado... | reverse complement strand
GTGAACAGCGGTGAGATTAAAAGAGCATCGATGAACAGATAAAAAATAGAAAATATGAAAAAATATGAGCCTCAACAAATTGAGCCAAAGTGGCAAAAATACTGGGCAGAAAACGGATCGTTTGAGATCAGGGAAGACAAAAGTAAGAAAAAGTTTTATGGTTTGATTGAATTTCCTTATCCATCTGGCGATGGTTTACATACTGGCCATTTGCGTTCCAATACGGCGCTGGACATTATCTGCCGTAAGCGTCGGATGCAGGGCTATAATGTTTTGTATCCGATTGGTTTTGACAGTTTTGGTTTGCCGGCGGAAAATTACGCGATAAAGAAAAAGATAAAACCGCAGGTAACCACGGCAAATAATATAAAAATTTTTTCCAAACAGCTCAAAGAAGCAGGTTTTTCTTTTGATTGGTCGCGGTCGTTTTCTACGACCGATGAAGATTATTATAAATGGACGGAATGGATATTTTTGCAGATGTTTAAAAAAGGGCTGGCGGAAAAGAAAAAAGAAACCATCAATTGGTGCACTATCTGCAAAATCGGACTGGCCAACGAGGAGGTGGTGAACGGTGTGTGCGAGCGCTGCGGCGGGGAAGTGGTAAAAAAAGAAAAAGAGCAGTGGGTTTTGAAGATTACTAAATATGCGGACAGACTGATTGATGATCTGGGCAAGGTTGATTATCTGGAGCGGATCAAGACCCAGCAGATCAATTGGATAGGGAGGAGCGAAGGAGCTTTGGTAAAATTTCCAGTGTTAAAATTTCCCGCGATGCTTTTCGCCTCGGGTAATCCCAGCAAAAAGGCGAGGATTGAGAAATTATTAAAAGCCGCGCGCATTCCATGCGAAGTTAATTCTCCCCAGGATTTAGGTCTTGAGCTGCTTAATATTGAAGAAAGCGGCGGATTAAGAGATAACGCCATTAAGAAAGCCCTGGCGTATAAGGGAAAAACCAATTTACCGGTCATGGCGGATGATACGGGTTTTTTTGTTGACGATCAGACAATTGATCCGACGCAAGTGAAAAGAAACGCCTTGGCCGGTCAAGACGAGCAAGCATTGTCGCGGGAGGAAATCAGTCAGAGAATCCTGGGTTATTATAAAAAGTTGGCGGCTAAACACGGCGGCAATGTGGAGGCTTATTGGCTGGATAGCAAAGCTTTGGTCCTGCCGAGCGGGGAAGTTTTGACGGCCGAGTCAAAGAGGGAAGTTATTCTAACAGATAAAATTGTCGGTGAGATTGATCCTTATTTTCCTATGCGCTCTCTGTATAGAGTGAAAGCAACGGGTAAATATATTGCCGAACAAACAGCGGCTGATGAACTTAAAGAATTGTACCCGATCACAAAATCATTAATTGATCTATTGACTGATTCTTTGACGGTTTTTACTACGCGACCGGACACACTGTTTGGCGCGACTTTTATGGTGGTGGCGCCGGAGCACGAATTAATTCAAAAGGCAAAAGGCAAAATTCAAAACTATAATGAAGCAGAAGAATATATTGAACAATCTAGAAAGAAGTCTGATTTGGAGAGAACGGATTTGAATAAAGAAAAAACAGGGGTGGAGTTGAAAGGCATAAAAGCGATAAATCCGGCAAATGGAAAAGAAATTCCGATTTTTGTGGCTGATTATGTGATGATGGGTTATGGCACTGGCGCAATTATGGCCGTGCCGGGGCACGATGAAAGAGATTGGGAGTTCGCTAGAAAATATAATTTGCCGGTAATTGAGGTGGTGAAGGAAGCACAAAAACACAGAAACACAGAAAACACCCGCCTGCCAGCGCCTGATGCCGCCCGCCCGCCTCGCTATGCGAAGCATTGCGGGCAGGCAGGCTATGGCGGGCAGGCAAAAACACAGAAAGCACAGGAATGTTTTACTGGCGAGGGCATTGCTGTTAACTCCGGCGAGTTTAATGATTTGCCGACCAACGAATTTAAAGAAAAAATTACTAAGTGGCTGGAAGAAAAAGGTTTGAGTAAAAAGGCAGTGAATTATAAGCTGCATGATTGGATTTTTTCGCGGCAAAGATATTGGGGAGAGCCAATTCCGCTTGTTTTCTGCGAAAACTGCGCGGGAAAAATCAAAAATCAATCCCGCGACCGCGGGACAAAAATCAAAAATAATGAAGAATTAAATCAGGGCGAAGTTTTAAATCCAGGTTGGTATGCGGATGAGAGCTTGCCAGTTATTTTGCCAGATATTGATGATTTCATGCCGACAGAAAACGGCGATTCGCCTTTGGCGAAAATTGAGAGTTGGGTGAAAACAAAATGTCCGGTGTGCGGCGGGGAAGCCAGACGGGAAACAGATGTGATGCCCAACTGGGCCGGGTCAAACTGGTATTTTATCCGCTATACTGATCCAAAAAATAATAAACAAATGGTGGATCCGGAAAAAGCCAAATACTGGTTGCCGGTTGACTGGTATAACGGCGGCATGGAACACACCACACTTCATCTTCTATACTCCAGATTTGTGTGGAAGTTTTTATATGACATTGGCGCGGTGCCGCAAGAATGCGGGGTTGAACCATACGGCAAGCGCACGGCGCATGGCATGATTTTAGGCAGTGGTGGGGTGAAGATGAGCAAATCCAAAGGTAATGTCATCAACCCTGATGAGTATATTAGAAAATTCGGAGCCGACACCTTGCGAGTCTATGAAATGTTTTTGGGGCCGTTTGACCAGGCTATTGCTTGGGAGGATAAAAGCGTCAACGGGGTGCGTCGGTTTTTGAATAGGGTGTGGAATTTACAATCAAAATTCAAAATTCAAAACTCAAAATTCAAAAGTAAGGAATTAGATATTTTGTTAAATAAAACGATTAAGAAAGTCGGGGAAGATATTGAGGTAATGAAATTCAATACCGCCGTGGCGCAGTTGATGATTTTAGTTAATGAGATGGAAAAGCAAGATCAACTGCACATTACTCATTACACATTACTAATTACGCTTTTATCGCCTTTTGCGCCGCATATTTGTGAAGAATTGTGGCAGAGATTGGGTCATAATAAATCATTAGCTTTTGAAAAATGGCCGGAGTATGATCCAGTTTTGATCCAAACAGATGAATTTGAGTTGGTGGTGCAAATCAACGGCAAGGTGCGGGATAAAATTATGATGCCAGCTGATATTACTGAAAACGAAGCGAGTAAAACAGCTTTAGCATCAGACAAAGTACAAAAATGGCTCAACGGGCAAAAGCCCAAAAAAGTTATTTATATTAAGGGAAAGCTGCTGAGCATAGTTAGCTAAGCTTGCCTTAAGGTGTATAGGGCAACGCCGGCGGCAACGGAGACATTCAGGGATTCTTTTTTGCCAAGCATCGGAATGGAGACAGTCTCATCGGCCAGGGATAGCATTTTTTTACTGATGCCTTTGACTTCATTGCCGACGATTAGGGCGCAGGGAAATTTTGGCTGGAAGCTATTGAGGGGCGTGGTGGTTGGTCCGGTTTCCAGGGCATAGATTTTGAGGCCCTGTTTTTTTAATTTGTGAACGAGCAGGTGGGTTTGCCAACATTTTTCCCAAGGGAGCCAGGCGTCTGCGCCAAGCGCGACCTTGCTGATTTTACAACGAGGCGGGGCGGCAGTATAGCCGCAAAGATAAATTTTATCCACGCCAAAAACATCAGCCGAACGGAAGAGCGAGCCGACATTAAAAAGACTGCGGATGTTTTGGGCGATGAGATAGATTTCTTTTTTGATCATAATGATTGGATTAGGGAGATAATTATGGTAGAATTATAATAAGAAAACAAAATTAGTCAATATGTTTATTTTTCCCAATTATAAAATTGAAAATGAGCTTTACCGGCAGGGGTATAGAAACATTGCCGGTTTGGATGAGGCGGGCCGTGGTTTTGCCGCCTAAATTGAAAATTAAGGGTTTGCGCGATTCAAAATTATTAAGTCTAAAACAAAGAGAAGAATTATTTGTAGTGATAAAGAAAAACGCATTGGCCATAGGAGTGGGCATCGTGTCGGAAAAAACTATTGACAGCGAGGGTATAATCGGGGCGACCAGAAGAGCATTTTTGGCAGCGGCGGAAAAAATAAAAGAGCAGGTTGAATATCTTTTGGTTGACGGCATAAAATTTTTTGGACATTATTTGCCGACCAGTTTTTACATCAAAGGCGACAGAAAAATAATTTCCATAGCGGCGGCGAGTATCGTGGCCAAGGTGACGCGGGATTGTATTTTAATAGATTATCACAAAGAATATCCACTGTACGGATTTGATCAGCATAAAGGGTATGGCACGGCACAACATATGGAGTCGCTTGAAAAGCACGGACCGTGCGCCATCCACCGGCAGAGTTTCCGGCCGATATTTGAATTGGGGAAGGAAAGATTAGAAGATTGAGAAATGTAGCCCGCCAATTCTCCTGGGTGGATTATTCTGGTGAGTGGAAGGCGCCTGCCTGCCCTGCCTACCCTGCCTACCCTGCCTACCCTGCCTACCGGCAGGCAGGCGGCAGGCAGGGATCGCCCGCAGGGCGAAAAACACAGAAAACAGCTGACAATTAACAAGAGATAAGAAATAAAGCAATAAATTAAGTCCGTCAATTTTCTCAATAAATTATTTTTGAAGCAGAGAGCAGGAAGATGGTTCTTGGGCGGATGTCTCCCCTTGGCAAGGGGAGGGCAGAACGAATAGCGTGTTGATTTTTTGGCGGGGTTTTTATATAATAGCTTTATAAGGGACTATCACTGAATGCGCTTTCATAACGAAATTTGGAATGGTATTCGGCGACAATCCCGTTAAAATAATGATATGGGAGACAAAAAATTTCCAGGCGGCAGAGAGATTTTGGACGCGTATGGCTTATTAATTCGTCAATTGGGCATCTGTTCCGGCGCCAAGGTCGCGGATTTGGGCTGCGGGACTACAGGATATTTTGCTTTCCAGGCGGCACAGGAAATAGGCGAAACCGGTATTGTCTACGCGGTGGATATTTTGAAGCTGATTTTGAGAAATATTGAAAACAGGGCCAAAATGCTCGGCTTGAATAATATAAAAACCATCTGGTCAAATCTAGAAGACTATGGCGCGACCGAGGTTCACGATGGGTCCGTAGATTACGCATTTTTAATAAGTGTGCTTTTCCAAAATAAAAAGCCGGAAACGATCTTGCGCGAATCGGCAAGAATAATGAGGCGTGGAGGTAGACTTTTAGTGGTTGACTGGAAGCGGGGTAGATTTCCCTTTGGGCCGCCGGCAGAGATGAAGATAGCGCAAGAAAAGGTCAGAGAGCTGGCTTTGGGCGCCGGGTTAAAAGAAATTAAGGAAATATCGGCGGGCAAATTTCATTACGGAATAATTTTTGAGAAATTATAAAAACACATGCATAATTTATTGACTTTAAACTATTGGTTCAACTTGAGGCCGGAGCCGTGGCTGTTGGCCAGTTTTCGTTTGACGGTGATTGCATTTGGCGTAATGGTTATTTTGGGATTTTTGGCTAATCTATTTATCAAAAAAAATAAGGAAGATAATTTAAAGAAGAAGTTTTGGAATAAAGTGCGAAACATGTGTTTATTTATCGGTTTGGTCGGATTGGGTTTGGTTTTTGCCAGACAGGAAGGGTTTGGTTTTCTGGGCATGCCGTTTCTGTTATTATTAGTATGTCTATGGGCAATCTTTTGGGCTTACAGCATCTTTAGGTATATGATTAGGGTGGTGCCAGAGAAGCGCGAGGAACAAAAGAAAAAAGAAGAGAAGGAAAAATATTTATAATTTCATTATGAATACTAAAGAGAAAGGTAAGATTGGAGAAGAAGCGGCGGTCGCGTATTTGGAAGATAACGGCTATGAAATCCTGAAAAGGAATTATCGTCAACGGTTTGGCGAGATAGACATTATAGCGTTAGACAAAGCAAGCCGTGAAATTGTTTTCGCGGAGGTGAAGGCGCGCGGGTCGGATGTCTACGGCTTTCCGGAAGAAGCGGTCGGCAATGAAAAATTGGAAAAAATAGATAAAGCCGCCCAAGTTTATTTAATTGATAAAAAGGAAGAGTGCGATTATCGTTTTGATTGTCTGGCGCTTGAGAAGGTGCCGACTGGTTTTACAATAAAACATTATAAGAATATTGGATTTAATTGATTGATGGAACAGGAAGCATACAACCAGAGAAAAAATATGCTGTGCACGGTGGACAGAATAGAGGGCCGGCTGGCGGTTTTGAAATTGGAAGACGGGCAATCGTTGGATTGGCCGATAGAGAAATTGCCGAGTGACGCGCACGAGGGCATGGCGGTTAAATTATTTTTATCAACCGCCAAAACCGAAGAGGAAGAGAGAGAAAAAAATGTCAAGACTGTTTTGAACGAGCTTTTAAAAACGGAGTGAGTTTATGTCGCATAAATTAAAAGTTGGTAAGGTAAGTGGAATAATTTATAATTGGCTAATAGTAATGGCCATTTTTTTAATGGTGGCCGTTGTTCTTGGCGGGCTGGTGGAAATCTACGGTTTTTATTATCGCAATAAAATATATCCGGGCGTTTCGGTCGGCCGCTTGGATTTGGGCGGCAAGACGGCAGAACAGTCAATCGCCTTGCTTTTGGCCAAGACTGACAGATTGGGAAAACAAGGAATTGATTTTAAATATGAACAAAAAACAGAGACGATGAAACCGATTGTGCATGGGGCAGACAGCAGCGGCTTGGCCTATGAGCTTTGGAGCTATGAGATAGAAAAAATCGTGAGCAAGGCTTTCGCGATTGGTCGTGAGGACGGCGGCTGGCAAGCGGAAAAGGAAAAAATAAAGGCGCTGTTCGGCAGAATAAATTTCCGGCCGGAGTATAAATTGAATGAAAAAAGCGTGTTGGATACTTTGCGAGGCAAGTTTGATAATCTGGAAAAACCAGGTAAGGACGCTAAATTGGTTTTTGTCGGCGATCAGCCAGAAATAGCGGCAGAAAAAATGGGCACGGTTTTAAATTATCAAAAGGCTTTATTGGGTTTAAAAAATAATTTAGACCATCTGGATAATCAGACTATTTTTCTGGCGACGGAAGAGGACAAGCCAGCGGTTGATAAAATTAGAGCTGAAGGATTGCTTGATGAAGTTAGGTCAGTTTTGTCTTTGGCGCCGATTTATTTGGCGCAGAAGCAAGGGACGGATGGAGAAGAGACGGTTTTAAAAAGATGGACGATCGGAGAAAAAAAATGGCGTCAGTGGTTAAAAATAAAAGAAGGAGAGGTTGGTGAAGTTTATTTGGGGGTTGACAGTGATGAGGCACTAAACACCTTGGCTGAGATAGCCAAGGAAGTTAATCAGCCAGCCAAAGACGCTCGTTTCCAAATACAAGACGGCCGGGTGGTTGAATTCCAGGTGTCGCAGGATGGCAGTATTTTAGATATTGACGAGACAATAAAATCAATTGAGCAGACGGTTTTAACAGAAAAAAGGCAAACAGCTGCTTTAATAATGGCGTTGGATAAATCAAAAATAAACAACGAGAATGTGAACAGCTTGGGGACAAAAGAACTATTGGGGAGGGGTGAATCTGATTTTGGCGGTTCGCCAGTTAATAGAAGGCACAATATCGGCGTCGGAGCGAATTCTTTGAATGGTTTACTTATCAAGCCAGATGAAGAGTTTTCACTGCTTACAGCATTGGGCGAGATTGACGCTAGCACCGGCTATAAACCGGAATTGGTGATACGGGAAGGCAAGACCGTGCCGGAATACGGCGGAGGCTTGTGCCAGATTGGCACTACATTTTTTAGGCTGGCCATTAACGCCGGACTGCCAATAACCGAGCGGCGGAACCATTCTTACCGGGTCGTTTATTACGAGCCGGCGGGGACTGACGCGACAATTTACAATCCGTGGCCGGATTTTAAATTTATAAACGACACGGGCAATTATTTGCTTTTGCAAACCAAAGTGGACGGCAATAAATTATTTTTTGATTTTTGGGGGACGAGCGATAAAAGAGAAGTGGCGACGACAACGCCTGTTATTTATAATATCGTGAAACCGGGGGAGACAAGGATAGTGGAGACAGAGGATTTAAAACCGGGGGTAAAAAAGTGCGTAGAAAAAGCGCACAATGGAGCAGACGCTTATTTCAAAAGAGTTGTGTCGTGGCCGGCAGCCGCGGGCAAGGAGCCAAGAGAAGATGTTTTCCGGTCGCATTATGTGCCGTGGCAGGAGGTGTGTTTGATCGGGAAAGAGCCGGGAGGAACGGCGACGAGTACCGTGGAGAGCGTAGATGGAAATTGATAATTAGTGAATTAGTGGATTAACGAATTAACGGATTTAAAAAGACACTGGCCGAGAGGCGGTGTCTTTTTGGGTTTTGGGCAGGGTGGACGGGAATTGAAGAGATGAATGTCTAAAACCAAAACTCCTTATTTTAAATCAGAAATAAGGCTTGTAAAACCAGCGGTATTTACCCAGTAGTTATCAGGATTATTATTGAGGAATTTTTTTATTTCTTTTCTTTGTGTGGTTATTTTGTCGCCGTGTCCGCTATCGCTTAATAAAATATTAGAATATTTGCCATCCAAGAATGAAATATACGAAACCCCATTTTTTTCGGTAAGTCCAAGAATTTCTATTAATTCCGAAATTTGTTTATCTTGCCCGCCACCAGAAGTGTTTAGATGTTTGGCTTCGCAAAGTAAAGTTTCACTTTTCGCTTTAATTATTAAATCAAGAGTTTTGTTTTGTTTTTTAGTTTTTATTTTTACATCTAAATTTTTGCGGACATTTTTCAAGCTGAATTTTTTTGAAAATTTTACTACGCAATAATCAGCCTTTAAAAAATCATCCCAATCAAAAACTTCTTTGAATCCTCGTTTCTCTAAAATATGAATAAGCTTATTTTCTCCACATTTACCTTTTTTACGCGATGAATTCGCGTCTAATATCGCTTGTACCCATTCCTCGGGCACTATTTCATTTAATACTCTTTTGGTAAAATATTTTTCAGTTATTTTTTTAAGCAAGTTCATTTCATTTTTTGCTTCATTTATAATATTGTCGCAAGCGTTCACAAAACAAGCGAATTCAGAACAGTTGGAATATTTACCGATGATTTTGGATAACTCTAAAAAATATTTATCTATCACCGCTGATTTTTCTTTTTTGCTTTGCAGTGTTCTAATGGTGATTAGAAGATTCTTTATTTCTTTGGTATTTTTAATGTATTTGTTCAGATCGGGGTGCTTTTCGTCAAATACATAAAAATTATCAAGCAGTTTTTCTTGATTATTTTTAGATATTTCAAAATAATGCAGGTTGTTTTGAATTTTTTTCATAATAAATAAGGTTTAAAAATTTGTAAGCTAAATCAAATGATATTCTTTTGCGATTATTATCCCTGAAATTTGTAAGAAAAAAAGAAAGGTATTTTTCGCGATTAACCGACAGTTCATCGTTAAATTTTTTCATTAGTTCTATTTGTTCACTAATAGACACTTCTTTTTTAAAAATCAGATGAGCCATATTTCGCGAAGTGTTTTTTCCGACAAGACCCGCTATCTTATATTTTCTTATATCTTCAAGCTGAATTTTTTTGCCGTTTTTGCTGTCTATGGCTCGTAAAAATAAAATATTTTTTTCAAGCAATTTTTTAATATCGTCGCTTAGTTTTAATATTTTTTTATCTTTAATGTTTTGAAGTGCAACTTCCACTTCATATTCTCCGGACTTTAAGTAATCCTCCGTTAGGCGAAAAACGCCCAAATCATTTTTAACATTTTTTATTTTATAAATAAACTCCCCGCCAAATTGCCAGCCCGATTTTTTTTCAAGCGTTAGTTTTGTTTTTTTATTTTCGGGATAAATTGTCGTTTCTATAATATTTTTATCGGATATTTTTTGTTTTCTTTTAAAATAGAATGAAATTACATTATATGTAGTATCGTCAAAAACTTGTTCTGAAAAAATATTTAATTTGATTATTTCAAATTTTTCAAAAAATAATTCCCTGATTTTTTTTGAATTTTCAGCGCATAAAAAATTTAAAGGAATTATGATTATACCTTCCTCACAGCTTAAGATGGAAGAAATGGAAACTTGATATAAGTCTTCAAGATTGGAGTTTTTACCAGAAAAAAACTTTCCTTTGATTTCTTTTGTGGCTTTATTTTTGTGCAGATACGGCGGATTGGTACAGACGAATTTATAATATTTAGGCGAATTTATAGAATCATTGAAAAAGACATTTTTTTTATCAATATAGTTTTTATCGCAATCAAAACCCACAAATTTTTTACATTTGTTGTTTTTTGCCCAATTTAATAAATCCCGATTTCCAGCAAAAGGATCAGTGACTTCTTTATTTTTTACAAAGGCACTGAATCCTTGTAGGATATAATCGGAGTTTGTGGTAAAAAATTGACCTAAATTGCGTTTTTTGATTATTGCGTTCATGTCTATAATTATAGCGTATTCTAGTGTAAAATTAAAATTATAGACAGGATGTGACTAAAGCCAAAAACAAAAATACCCCATAAATGCGGGGTATTTTTGTTGTAAAGCCCTAATTACTCCAAGAGAAGAAAATCCTTATAAGGAAAATTCGAGTCGAAACCAGAATTACCCTTAAAAGAGATCCCCATGCTCGTCGTCTCTTGGAGAAATTAAGGATTATTTGATTTTTAAACATCAGGCCATCATATCACAAGGCGGAAAACTTGTCAAGGCGCGATTATTTTGATAGAGTGAAGTAATAAGATAATTAAGACAATATAGGAGCTTTATGAAAAATAAGAAGAAAAACAAAGGAAAAGGGCTGCTTCTAAAAAGTGAGCTTTTTTGGGATGTGGCCAGCAGAAAAGAACAAAACGAGGCGGAGAAATTGGCCGAAGAATATAAAGGTTTTTTGGACAAAGTCAGGACCGAGAAACAGGCCATCAGGCAATGTTTGGATATGGCGAAAAAGCACGGGTTTGTGGAAGCGGATCTGGATAAAGACTTGCCAAAAGGAAAAAGTAAATTAGTTTTTTTAAATCGCGGCAAGAGCGCGGTATTTGTAAAATTAGAAGCAGGCCGCTTGACCAAGGGGGCGAGTTTTCTTTTGGCGCATGTGGATTCGCCCAGGTTGGATCTTAAGGTGCGCCCGTTGTATGAGGACGGCGAGATTGCTTATTTTAAACCGCATTATTACGGAGAGATAAAAAAGTATCACTGGCCGACCACGCCGCTTGGCTTGCACGGGACGGTGATTCTTAAAGACGGAAAAGAGATAGAGATCAATATTGGTTCGGAAGAGAAGGATCCGGTATTTTTAATTTCTGACTTGCTGCCGCATTTGGACTATGAAAGATTGGAAAAACCATTGGGCAAAGCGATTGAGGCGGAGGAATTAAATGTTATTGTCGGTTCAAAACCGATTAAAGACAAGGAGGCAAAAAATAGAGTAAAGATGGCGGTTTTGGAATATCTAAAGAAGAATTATAAAATCGGCGAAGAAGAATTAGTGACGGCTGATTTGCGTTTTGTGCCGGCGTTTAAAGCCAGAGATGTTGGTTTTGACAGAGGGTTGGTGGCGAGCTACGGGCAGGACGACCGCGTGTGCGTCTTCACTACGGTTAAGGCGTTTCTGGCGGCCAATAATTCGGTTACCAATATTCTTTATTTGGCGGACAAAGAGGAAATCGGCAGTTTGGGCGCGACCGGAGCGCAGTCTTTGTTTTTGGAAAATGTTTTAGACTGCCTGATGGCGACAGTTGGCAGAAAATACAGCCTGTATGATTTTTATCGCCACTCAAAGGCCATCTCGGCCGATACGACCGGGGCGTATGATCCTGATTACAAAAACGCATATGATATGAATAATTTAATTAAAATGGGTTATGGCCTGGCGATAGAGAAGCATATCGGGCACAGGGGCAAGGCGCTGACGATGGAAGCGGAACCGGCTTTTTTGAGAGAGGTGATAAATTTATTTAATAAAAAGAAAGTGCTTTGGCAAACCGGACATTTGAGCAAGATGGATCAAGGCGGTGGCGGGAGCATTGCCGTGTATTTATCCAATAGAAACATGGAGGTAGTGGACGCTGGAGTGCCGCTTTTGAATCTTCATTCGCCGTACGAATTGGCGAGCAAGGGCGATATTTATTCGGCGTATAAAGCGTACAAGGTATTTTTGGAAAACTAACCACCCCCCCTACCCCCTCTTTGGCAAGGAGGGGGAAAATGAGAATGACCGCATAAAACATTAAAAGATTATTTATGTCAGAAAACAGGGTCATCACACCTAAAGAAAAAGAAGAGGACCAGGGTTTTGATTTGGCATTGCGGCCAAGAAGCCTGGACGAGTTTATTGGTCAGGGGCAGATTAAGGCTAATTTGAAAATTTTTTTGGAAGCGGCCAGGCAAAGAGGAGAAGCCCTGGAGCATGTTTTGTTTTACGGCGCGCCAGGACTTGGTAAGACTACGCTCTCGCATATTATTGCCAGAGAAATGGGCGTCAATATTAAGGTGACTTCGGGGCCGGCGATTGAAAAGGCCGGCGATCTGGCGGCGATTTTGACTAATTTGGATAAGGGCGATGTTTTGTTTATTGATGAGATTCACCGGCTGAACAGAAACATTGAGGAGATTCTTTATCCGGCGATGGAAGATTACGGGTTGGATATTATTATCGGCAAAGGGCCGTCGGCCAGAACCTTGAAATTGGAACTGCCTCATTTTACTTTAGTTGGGGCAACGACCAGGTTGAGCTTGTTGTCATCGCCGCTTCGGGATAGGTTTGGCAATATTTTCCGGATTGATTTTTATAAGCCAGAAGAAATACATCAGGTGGTCGGTCGGTCGGCCAAGATTTTGGGAGTGGATGTGGACGAGGAAGCGGCTGGCGAGATTGCTAAACGAGCGCGCTACACGCCGCGCATCGCCAACCGGCTTTTGAAGCGGGTGCGGGATTTTGCCCAGGTAAAAGGAAAAAATAGAATAGATCGCGAGGTGTGCGCCGGCTCTTTGGCAATGTTGAATATTGACGAGTTAGGTTTGGATGAAATTGACCGGCGGGTTTTGAAGGTGATTATTGAGAAATACAATGGCGGACCGGTGGGGCTGGGCACGATTGCCGCGGCGACCAATGAGGAAGTGGAGACGATTGAGGAAATTTATGAACCGTTTCTTTTACAACAAGGATTTTTGATGCGGACGCCAAGGGGCAGGACGGCAACCAGAAGCGCTTATGAACACTTGGGATACAAGCCGCCGGCAGAGGACAAGCTATTTTAGATTTTAGATTGATGATTTTAGATTTTTTGTTGGAGATTAAATTTTTAAAAATGCAGATACCCATTTTTATTATTTTAATTTTATATTTGATAGCGGCGGGGTTTTTCGCTGTTTTTTCGCTGTTTTTGGTTTATCACGCGTTGAAATTTGGTGTGGCCAGTGTGATGAATGTCGCGGCTCTATTTATTTATGTGCTGGTGGCGATGGCGATTATTATCAGTTCATATTTTTACATCATAGCCGTAGACTGGAGCCAGCAGATTATTATATTTTGATTGGGCGCGTTTTTTATGTTTAGTTTAAAGTATTTGCCGCACAAGGAAGCGGATGAAAAACCAATTTTTGTTTTACATCGGCACGGTTTTGTTTTGGGCGTGATAATCGCCGGATTTTTGCTGATTGGCATATTGCCCTTGGCGGCTTATTTGATAATCAGGGCGGAACCATATCAGTTTTTTACCGGTGAGGCGATGGCGATATTTTTACGACTATTAGTCTTCGTTTTTTATTTATTTTGGTGGATGCTGTTTTATTACGCTTTTTTGGATTATTATCTGGATGTGTGGATAGTGACGAATTACCGGGTGATTGGGGTGGAGCAAAAAGGACTTTTTAACCGGACGGTGGCCGAGTATAAATTGTTTCGGATTCAGGATGTGGTGGCGGAACAGAAGGGATTTTTTGCCACACTTGTCAATTACGGCGAGATTCACATTCAAACCGCGGGCGAGCAACAGGTGATAAAATTTAAACAAGTGCCAAGCCCGAATCATGTGGCTAGAGAATTGATCCGGCTGGTGGAATTTAATAAGAAGCAATTCGCGGAACTGGAAAAGATGGAGGCCGGAGAAATGGCGAATGAGGAAAAGACGCAGAAGAATTTTTAATTTAAGATTTAAGATTGAATATTTTAGATTGCAGATTTTAGATTTAAGATTAAGGATGGAGAGCATCCACTCGGATAAAATTAAGAAAATGAAACTAACATTATTTGATTACAATTTGCCAAAGAATTTAATAGCGCAAAAACAGGTAAAACCGCGGGATCACTCGCGGTTGTTGGTTGTTGGCCGAAAAACAAAGAAATTAAAACATGATTATTTTTATAATCTGGATAAATATTTGGACGAAAATGATGTTTTGGTATTTAATGACAGCCGGGTGTTCCCGGCGAGAATAAAATTTGATGGTGGCAAGGGCGAGATTTTTTTACTGCGGGAAATGAAGAACGGGAATTGGGAAGTGATGGGGAAGAAGCTTGGTAAGAATTTTAAATTTCAAATTTTAAATTTTAAAATAAATTCAAAGCTTCAAGCGCAAATTTTAAAAAGAATGCCTGATGGTAATTATTTAATTAAATTTAATTTGAGGGGCAGGAAATTCAGGGAGTGGCTGGAGAAATACGGTGAGACGCCGTTACCGCCGTATATCAAAACAAAAGATTCAAAAATAATTAGAAATAATTATCAGACAATTTACGCGCGCGCGGATGGGTCAGTGGCGGCACCGACAGCTGGTTTCCATTTTACGAAAGAACTAATGAGCAAGTTGAGAAAGAAAGGGGTGGCAATGGAGTTTGTCACATTGCATGTGGGGCAGGGAACATTTTTGCCAGTGAAGACGGACAATATTGAAGAGCATAAGATGCATGCTGAATTTGCGATTATAGATAAAGAAACAGCCAAACGGCTCAATGATTACAAAAAAGCAGGGCGACGGATTATCGCGGTTGGAACAACAAGTTGCCGGGTGCTGGAGGCGATGACGAGTGAGGCAGGTGAATCCAGTAAGTTAAGCGAGGTCAGCAAGGTTTGTTTAAAAGCGAGAGAGAAGGAAGTAAATATTTTTATTTATCCGGGATACAACTTTAAATTTGTGGACGGGCTCGTCACTAATTTTCACTTGCCAAAATCTACGCTTTTGATGCTGGTTGCGGCTTTGATCGGCAGGGAGTTTATTCTGGAAGTTTACAGGCAGGCGATTAAAAAGAAATATCGGTTTTATAGTTTTGGGGATGGGATGTTGATAAAGTGAAAAGGCAAAAGGCAAAGTATTTTAACTCTAAAATCCCAGATTCCAAGCACAAAATAAATTTTAAGCATCAAGCTCCAATTATTAACTCGCCAAGTCAATTAGATTAATTGAAGAGTGGTGGGCAGCTTTGTCCCCGCTTCAGTTGAGGAGGGGGTTAAGGGGTGGCGCTGGTAAAATAATTCTTTAATGAAAATTAGAAAGAAGGCGACATCTTGAGGTGTCGTTTTTTTATTTGGGGTTGGCTTTTCTTTTTTTTTGGGGGGGTAAGATAAGGGCAAATAAAAAGAAATAATTTTTACTCAAAAAATCAAAGGCATTGAACCCGAATCCGAAAAGGAGGATTGACCAATGGATCAACAACGGTATGTTTATTCCATGTTGGGGAATCTCATACATAGCAAGCCTTCCAAAT